>WNFL01186996.1_pt1 | contig 39103 bp, 42 predicted proteins | sample 5400361 | NCBI WGS metagenome assembly WNFL01 (sample SAMN13153351, study PRJNA577476) | soil metagenome | isolation source: 40 cm soil on Douglas fir-dominated hillslope | place: USA:California | collected 2013-09-17
CGTAGCCGCGCGACGCGAAGAGGTGCGTGTTCCACCGGTATCCGAAGGTGTCGCCTGCCGCGGCGTACGGCCCGCCGTGGATCACTTGCAGGACGGGATATTTCCGGCGCGGATCGAAGCCGGGAGGAAAGGTGACGAACATCTGGACCGCGTCGCCGCGCGCTCCGGTGAGCGCCACTTCGCGCGTCTCGCCTAACGCCAGGCCCGCCATGCGCTCGTCGTTGAAGCGATCCAGGCGTCGCGCCGAGCCGGAGCGAATCGCGTGCACCTGCACGGGATGCGCGGCGCAGTCGAGCGCCGCGACGATCGTCTCGTCGCCGGGCGGCCCGCCGATGTCGAAGCCCTGCACCCACCCGCCGCTCACCGCGAGCGAGAGCGCACCCTTGGCGATATCGCAGCGCCACAAGTGGCAACGCCCGCGTTCCTGCGCCGCGAACAGCACCACCGATCCGTCGGGCGTCCATCGCAGCGGCGCTTCGACGTCGACCCTCCACTCTTCACTCACAATGCGCGGCCGTCCGCCGCGGGGAATAAGAGCAAGGCGTCCGAACATCGTGTGGCGAACGCCCACGTGCGTCGCGATGCAGGCGAGCCGCGATCCGTCGGGGCTGTAGCGTGGCGCCTCGTAATTCCACGCGCGGTCGGCGGCGAGCGTCGTGACGCGCCGCGAGCGAAGGTCGATCTCGGCGATCGCGAGGGGATTCACCAGGCGCTTGCGCGGCGAAGGATCGTGCACGAAGGCGATGCGCCGCCCATCCGGCGCGATGTCGAAGTGCGATGCCCCCGGCTCGACGCGCGGCAGCTCGAGGCCCGTGCCTGCGAGAAGATCCTCGATGCGTCCGCTGGCAAGATCCAGCACCAGCAAGTGCGGCACGCGACCCATGGGAAGGTTCTTGTCGAAATGCCGGTACAAGGCCTCGGAGGTGGCGTAGGCGCTTTCCTTCCGCTCCGAGAATTCCTTGTGGCGCCGGCCCTTGTGGCGCCGGCCTTGCGCCCGAGGTCCCTTCACCTCCGGCCACACCCACGAGACGAAGACGATTCGCCGCCCGTCCGGCATCCACTTGAACGCCTCGATGCCGGGAGCGAAATCGCTCCTGCGTTCCGCCTCGCCCCCGTGCGCCGCAATCACATACAGCTGCATCTCGCTGTCCTTCTTGCCGCCCTGCTCCCGCTTGGCGAGGAATGCGATGCGATCGCCATTGGGCGACCACGCGGGCTGCGCGTCCTTCTCGCCATTACGCGTGAGGCGCCGCGGCGCCGACCCATCGCAGGGCAAGAGCCACAGGGCGGTGCTGCCCTTGTTCTCTTTCATCGAATGAGTAGTGAGCGTGCAGACCGCGGCGGAACCGTCGGGCGCGATCGCCACGTTGCCGGCACGCTCGAGTTGCCACAGGGAGTCGATGGCGATGGGTCGGGACATTCTTCGAGGGAGGCGCTCAGGATGGAACGCGCGATTGTAAGCGCAGAATAGCGCTCGCATCACGCCACCTTCGGGAGAATCCATGCGACCTTTCCTCGTGACGCTCGCCGTCGTGACCCTCGGGCTTCCGCTTCCGGCCGCCCCCGCCGATTTGCCGCCCGCCTCCGCGGAAACGAACCTCGCGTCCTATGCGATGGGGGCGTGGATCGTGAAGCGTCCCAGCGAATACGACGAGACGTGGAGCTCCCATTGGCTGCTCGACGAGCGCTCCGACTCGGGGTGGGCGACGCGCAAGGGCGACGTCGCGCCCCAGGAGATCGTCATCGAGCTGGCGCAACAGTCGCTGGTGCGTTCCGTGGAGTTCGACACCGCGAAGGTCGACGGAGACGCGCAAGGCAGCCGCGGCGCGGCCGAGGTGGCGGTCGAGATCTCCGACCAATCGGCCCAGGACGGCTTCCAACCCGCGGTCGAAGTGAAGCTCGCTCCCCTCAAGGATCACCAGCGTTTCGCGATCGCGTCGCCGAAGCCCGGCCGATGGATCCGCCTGCGCGTGAAGTCGAATCACGGCTCGAAGGAGTACATCGAGATCTTCGAGTTCCGGGCATTCGGCGAGGCTCTCGGCAAGCCCGCTCCCGCCCCGAACATCACGGGCACGTGGTCGACGAACTTCTCCACGTTCCACATGATCCAGCAGGGCGCGACGCTCACCGGCTGCTACGAATGGAAAGGCGGGTTGGTGCGCGATGGCGGCATCGAAGGCCGTGTCGCCCGCTTTACCTGGGTCCAGGACTCGAGCGGCGGGCCGCTGCCCTACGGACCGACGTTCTTCGCCTTTTCACCCGACGGCAAGCAATTCCTCGGTCTGTGGTGGTACGAGACGCGCACCGACCAGCGCGGTGACGTGTGGCGCGGAACCAAGGTAAGCGACAAGCCCGGGACGTGCGCGCATTGGAAGGGAACCGAGGGCGCCTCGAAGCAGATGGCTGCCCAGTTGGAGCGCGGGGAGAAAGCGCGCATCTATGGCATTCACTTCGATCTCGATTCCGATGCGCTGCGCGACGATTCGAAGGCGGCTCTCGAATCCATCGCGAAGCTCGCGCAAGAGAATCCGGCGTGGCGATTCGTGATCGAAGGTCACACCGATGGGACAGGAAGCGTCGAGCACAACAAGTCGCTCTCGGAGCGCCGCGCCGCTGCGGTCAAGGCGTGGGTCGTCAAGGCGGGCATCGCGGCGGAGCGCCTGAAGCCCGAAGGCTTTGGCGCTACCAGGCCGGTCGCCGGCAACGACACCGGCATGGGTCGCGCACAGAATCGCCGCGTGGAGCTGGCCCGCGCTGCTCCGTAAATCAGGGACTGCTTCGCCCAGGAGCAGGTCCGCGCGGCGATCGACGACTTCTTCGAGGCCTGACGATGACAGAACAAAGCGTTCCCACACTGTACGAGTGGCTCGGTGGCGGTGATGCATTGATCCGCCTGACTACGCGCTTCTACGAGCATGTCAAACAGGATGCCCTGCTCGCGCCGGTCTTCGCGCACATGGGCGCCGATCATCCCGGCCACGTGGCGGCGTTCCTCGCCGAGGTGCTCGGCGGTCCCACCGCGTACTCGGAGCATCACGGCGGCCATCCGCACATGATCCAGCGGCACCTCGATCGACACTTGACGCAGGAGCAACGGCGCCGTTGGGTGGGCTTGCTGCTCGAGACCGCGGACGAGCTGAGCATGCCCGACGATCCCGAGTTCCGGTCCGCGGTGGTCGGCTACCTCGAGTGGGGCTCACGGTTGGCAGTCCTGAATTCGCAGCCTGGCGCCACGGTCGATGATAACGCTCCCATGCCGAGATGGGGTTGGGGCGAAGTGAAGGGTCCGTACCGAGGTTGAACTGCGTAGCGGCGGCGAGGCCGGTGCACTTGACTCAGTCGAGAGTGACTCCCGCTCTTCGGATGACGCCGGTCCACCTTTCCAGCTCCGTTTTCTGGAGTCGCAGAACGTCTTGCGGCGTGGACGGTATCGCCTCGGCGCCGAGCTCCTCGAGGCGGCCCCGCAGCTGCGCAGACCGCAGCAATGCGGATATCCGAACGTTGAGTGCTTCGATGATCGCGGGCGGAGTATGGCCGGGCGCGAACACGGTGTACCAGATCGCGGCATCGAAGTCGGGCACCCCCGCCTCGGCCATCGTCGGGACCTCGGGAATTTGCGAGTTGCGTCGCGCGGAAGTTACCGCGAGCGCTCGTACCTTGCCCGCCTTGATGTTGGCAACCTGGGTGGGCAGTATCTCGAACATTGCATGGATCTGCCCCGAGAGAAGATCGGGGATCGCCTGTACGCCGCCCTTGTAGGGAATGTGTGTCGCATCGAGTCCGGTGCGCGACTTGAGCAGTTCCATCGATAGCTGCAAGGCACTCCCGTTCCCGGACGAGGCATAGTTGGTCTGGCCCGGATGCGCCTTTGCGAACGCCAGGAGGTCGGGGAGCGTTCGAATCGGCGTGGCGCTGCCGACGACAAGAACCATCGGCAACGAGGCCACCAGCGAGACCGGAGTGAGATCCGTCGATGGGTCGAAGGAGAGCTTCTTGCCCAATGCGGGCATGAGTGCTGCGCTCGTCACTCCACCGAACAACAGCGTGTAGCCGTCGGGAGACGATCTGGCCACCGCCTCCGCGGCGATGAGCCCATTGGACCCGGGCCGATTTTCCACGACTACCGGCTGCCCCACCGCATCGCCGAGCGCCGCCGCGAGGAATCTCGCTATGGCGTCGGCGCCGCCCCCGGCGGGCAATCCGATAACGAGATGGATCGGCTTCTCAGGATACGGCTGGACCGCTCCTGCCAATCCGGAGCACGCCGCTCCCAATGCGATCCCGGTCACAACCGCTCTCCAGTGCATGCCGACACCTCGCTCGTGAACCACGGGCTAAGGTAGGCCAGCTACGCCGGCGTTACAATCTGGCTTGTATTGGCATACCATTCATGCCGAAATGTCCTCAATGCCCCGGCTCCGTACCCGCTCCGAAATGGAAGCATTCGTGCGCTCCGCCGAGCTGGGCAGCTTCTCCGCGGCTTCGCGAGAGCTCGGGCTGACCCCTTCGGCGCTGTCCAAGTTCGTCAAGCGCCTTGAAAGCCGGCTCGGCGTTCGGCTCCTGAACAGGACGACTCGCAGCCTTTCAGTGACGCCGGAGGGCGCGCGTCTCCTGCACCGCTGCCGCAGGATCCTCGACGAGATGGAAACAGCCGAGGGCGAAGTTGCGACCGGGGGCGAGCAGCCTGTCGGACGACTGACAATGGCCGTGGGAGTCGGCTTCGGCGTGCATCAGCTCCTGCCGCTCCTTCCGGCATTTCTCGCACGCTACCCTCGCATCCACGTCGACTTGCGGATCGAGGACCGAGAGGCCGATCTCGCGAGAGAAGGAATCGACATGGCGGTGCGGATGGTTGCGCCTCGCGACTCCAGGTTGGGCATCCGGAAGCTTTGTGACGTCGAACGCGTTCTTTGCGCCTCCCCACGCTATCTGCGGCGCTTCGGGTCGCCGCGCGTGCCGGAAGATCTCGAGAGCCACAACTGCATCGCGCTCCTCGACGTGGCTTCATCCACCCGATGGCCCTTCGAGCGCGGCGAGAAGATGATTTCCGTCGGCGGGGACGTGACCGTGAACAACGCCGACGCCCTTCTGCGGCTGGCGCTGATGGGCAAGGGCATCATCCGCATGAACGAGATGGTGGTGGGTGAAGCGATAGGCCACGGCAGGCTCGTGCCGATTCTCGTCCGTTCCCACGACGCTCAACGGACTCCACTCTACGTGGCGTACCTGGCGGGCCGGGAAAGGGTGCCGCGCATCTCGGCGATGATCCAATATCTGGCGGAAAGCTTTCGCCGGCCACAATGGCGACACAAGCCCGCAACGACTCGAAAGTTGTGGCAGGGCATCCCAGTTTAGCTGGGTCGCGGGTTGAACTGCGTGCAGGGTGCCAAAGCCTTCTCCAGGTGCTCGGTGAAAATGCGAACCTTGGCGGACAACCGGCGGCTGGCGGGCCGTACGGCCAGGATCGGCACGGTTCGCTCGAAGGGAACCAGGACACGGATGACGGTGCCTTCCCGGAGCTCCGACGCAAAGAGCCATGCCGGCGCCTGGGCAATCCCCAGGTGCTCGAGGACGCCCACTCGCATCTGCTCGAGATCGCCGGTTCGAAAAATTCCCGTGGGGATGACACGCTTCGCGTCCTTGCCCGAGCCGAGGCGCCACGGCTGGACCGATCCGCGCTCGACGAAAACGACGGATCGAAAACGGTTGAGATCGTCCGGCGATTCCGGCACGCCGTGTCGTGACAGGTACTGGGGCGTCGCGACGAGGACGATCGACGTCTGCGCGATTCTTCGCGCGACCAGGTTGGAGTCGGGAAGGTCGCCCGAGTGGATGGCCAGGTCGAAGCCGTCCTCGACGATTGTCGTTGGGCTCTGCGATGCGCCCAGCTCGACGGCCATGTCGGGGTACGCGGAAAAAAACGCCGGCAGCTTCGACACCATGTGCAGGCGCGCAAACGTCGGCGAGACGGTCACGCGAATGAGGCCTTTCGGCGCCGTCTGGCCTCGGCCGATTCGTGAAGTCGAGCTTTCGAAGTCGTCGAGGATGCGTATCGCCGACTCGTAGAAGTCGCGGCCCGCGTCGGTCAGCGCAATGGACCGGGACGCGCGGTGAAGAAGCTCGGTACCGAGCTCGTTTTCCAGGGCGGAGATCTGCTTGCTGACCGCGGGCTGGCCGATCCCGCGTTCCCTTGCGACCGCAGAGAAGCTCCCTTTCTCGATGATGCGGACGAACGTCTGCATCGCGTCGAACTTGTCCATGCCTGCCTCCGTATTCCTCCGTGGAATGAATTCTATTCCACGCCCCCATTCCTGTTTGGAATGGATCGTATTCCCCCCAAATCGGCAAGCTCCGCGCACGATAAGCGCTGACCATTCACCCCAACTCTAAGGAGATCACATGTCCAACTTAACCGACAAAGTGGCACTTGTGACCGGCGGCTCACGCGGCATCGGCGCTGCGATCGTGAAACGCCTGGCCGCGGATGGAGCGAGCGTGGCCTTCACATACGCGAAGGACGCGAGCGCGGCTTCCGCAGTCGTCAAGGCGATCGAGCTTCTTGGGGGTAAGGCCATCGCGATCCAGGCGGACTCTGCCGACGTCGAAGCAGTCAAGGGCGCGGTCGAAAAAACCGTCGCGGCATTCGGCCGGCTCGATGTGTTTGTGAACAACGCCGGCACCGTCATTCCGAAGACCTTCGAGGCGACCACGCTCGAGGACATGGATCGCGTGATCGACACCAACCTGCGCGGCGCACTGGTCGCAACGCAGGCTGCGCTGAAACACATGAAGAGCGGGGGTCGCATCATCCTCACCGGTTCGGCCATTGGCGAGCGTGTCTCGGCGCCCGGCATGGTGGCCTATGCGGCCACGAAGGGGGCCGTGAAGATGTTCTCCCAGGCATTGTCCCGAGAGGTCGGGAGCCGGGGAATCACGGTCAACAACGTCCAGCCGGGCCCGATCGACACGGAATTGAATCCCGCCTCGGGCGACTGGGCGGTGCCACAGAAAGCCGCCACCGCGCTCAACCGCTACGGGCATGCCGATGAGGTCGCCAACCTGGTGGCGTTCGTCGCCAGTGCGGAGTCCTCGTACATCACCGGGGCAAATCTCACCGTCGATGGCGGCATGAACGCCTGAGCGAGGCACGCACGCGATCATGACTGCACACACCCATCAAACCGCGCCGACGCAGTTCGTCGAAGCCGACGGCGTCCGTTACGCATACCGTCGCTTCGGCAAGGCAGGCGGCGTCCCGCTCGTATTCAACCAGCACTTCACCGGCACCATGGACCATTGGGACCCCGCGGTCACCGACGGGCTGGCGAAGGAACGCGAGGTGATCCTGTTCGACAACGCCGGCATCTCCGCGAGCTCGGGCGAAGTGCCGACCACGTTCGAGGAAATGGGCGCGGATGCCGTCGCCTTCATCAGGGCACTGGGGCTGACGAAGGTCGACGTGCTCGGCTTTTCGATCGGCGGCTTCGTGGCGCAGGAGATCACGCTTCAAGCCCCTGGCCTCGTGAGGCGCCTCGTCCTGGTCGGCACCGGGCCGCGCGGCGGTGAAGGCATGGCCACCCTCACGCCCGAAGCGCAGAAGATTTTCGGCGCGACCTACGATCCGCCCGATGAGCTCTGGCTGAAAGTCCATTTCACCGAGTCGGAAGCGAGCCAGGCCGCGGGTCGCGAGTTCCTGAAGCGATTCAGACGCCGGACGCGGGACCGCGATCCCGAGGTGAGCGAGAAAGTCGGGCCCGCCCAGATCGAGGCGATCGGCAAGTGGGGCGCGCAGCGTGCGGGCTCCTATGACTACCTCAGGAACATCTCGCAGCCGACGCTGGCGGTGAATGGCGACCACGACGTGATCATTTACTCCATCAACTCGTGGATCCTGCAGCAGAACATCGCCAACGCACAGTTGATCATCTACCCGGACGCCAACCACGGTTCGCAGTACCAGTACCCGGAGCGCTTCGTCCGCCACGTTTCGATGTTCCTGGCCGATAGCACCGCATGAAGCTCTATCACTCGCCCTCCTCGCCGAATTCCCGGCGTGTGCGGATCTTCCTCGCCGAGAAGGGTTTGACGGTGCCGCTCGTGGCCATCGACCTTGGCAAGGGTGAGCAACACTCCGAAGCGTATCGGGCGATCAATCCGCGCCGCGTGGTGCCGACCCTGGTGCTGGAGGACGGCACCGCCATCGGCGAAGTGCCGGCCATCATGCGTTATCTCGACGAGGCGTTTCCCGAAAAGCCCCTGCTGGGCGCCACGCCCAAGGACAAGGGCCTCATCGTGATGTGGGAGCGGCGCGCCGAGCTGGAAGGCTTCGCGGCGGTGATGGAGGGGGTGCGCAACAAGAGTGCGGGGCTGAAGGGCCGCGCGATCGCCGGGCCGCACGACTACGAGCAGATTCCGGCGCTGGTCGAGCGCAGCGTGCTGCGAGTGAAGGACTTCTTCGCCGACATGAACGATCGTCTCGGGCAGGTCCCCTTCGTCGCTGGCGAGCGCTACTCCGCGGCGGACATCACCGCCTTGGTAACGCTGGACTTCGCGAACGCGCTCGAGCTTTCCGTGCCGGCGGATCACGCGGCGCTGAAGCGGTGGTACGAAACCGTGTCCCGCCGTCCCAGCGCCACCGCCTGATCCCCATGAGTTGCGCCACAAACGTACCCGCAAAAATAGTTCCGCCCCGGCAGCTGAAATCGGGCGGTCTGTCCCGAGTGGCCTCGCTGTATCTGCTGGCGTCCATCACGGTGACGAACCTGGCGAGCTCGAGCGCGCCGACGCCGCTCTATCCGATCTACCAAGCCCAGTGGGGATTTTCTTCTCTGGCGATCACGTTCGTGTTCGGAATCTACGCCGTCGCGGTCCTCGGCGCGTTGCTGGTCGCAGGCCGGCTGTCCGACTATGTAGGGCGGCGACCCGTGCTGATCGTGACCACGATGATCCAGGCGGCAACGATGCTTCTCTTCGCATTTGCCGGTGGCCTATCCACCCTGATTGCTGCCCGCGTCATTCAAGGCCTGTCGACCGGCGCAGCCCTCGCTGCCGTGGGTGCCGGAATGCTCGATATCGACAAGGCGCGCGGCACCGTCGCCAACTCGGTGGCACCCGCGAGTGGGACGGCGCTCGGCGCCGTCCTCGCGGGAATAATGGCGCATTATCTGCCCGCGCCCACGCAACTCGTCTACTTCGTCTTGGCGATGATCTTTATCGCGCAGGTGGTTGGCGTCGTCCTCATGCGGGAATCGATGCCGCCCCGCGCGGGCGCGATGGCATCGCTCCGGCCGCAGTTCAGCTTACCGGCCGCCACGCGCCAGCCGATCCTGGTTGCGGCGCCCGTGCTCATCGCAGTTTGGGCGCTGGCGGGGTTCTACGGATCGCTCGCGCCGTCGCTGGTCCGGAGCAGCTTTGGACTCGACTCCTCTCTTCTCGGCGGCATCGCATTGTTCGTCCTGGCCGGAAGCGCCGGCATCTCCGTCCTGTTCACACAGCAACTCGGCGCACGCACCCTGATGATCTATGGCGCGACGGTCCTCATCGCGGGCGTGGCGCTCGCGATGAGCTCGCTCCCTTACCACTGCGCCACGGCGTTCTTCCTCGGGACGGCGATTGCCGGAAGCGGCTTCGGCACCGGCTTCCAGGGCGCGATCAGGACGGTCGTGCCTCTCGCCGCGCCGCAGGAGCGCGCAGGTGTGCTCTCGGTGATCTTCGTGATCTCCTACCTCGCCATGGGTGTGCCGGCGGTGATCGCCGGCTACCTGGTGGCCATGCGGGGCGATCTTTCATCGACCGCGCAGCAGCTCGGGGCGGTCGTCATGGTGCTCGCTGCGCTCGCTCTCATGGGGACGCTGCGTCGCGCTTCCCGCCAACAGGAGTAACCAGATGTCCGCGAAGTTCCGCCAGGAGTGAAGACAATGAGCAGCAAGCCCATCAAGATTCCGGGCCCGGATCATCCGATCATCATCACGCCGACGAAAGGCCGGGTCACGGTCATCGTGGACGGCAAACGCATCGCCGATACCCACGAGGCGCTGACTCTGAAGGAAGCCTCCTATCCCCCGGTGCAGTACATCCCGCGCAGGGATGTCGACATGACGCAACTCCAGCGGACCGCGCACCAGACGTATTGTCCCTACAAGGGAGACTGCGCCTACTACAGCATTCCGGCCGGCGGAGAACGCTCGGTCAACGCCGTCTGGACCTACGAAGCTCCTTATGCAGACGTATCGGCGATCCGCGAATACCTGGCGTTTTACCCGGACCGGGTCGACAGCATCGAGATCGACAGCAAAGGCTGAACAGCCACGAAGGAATGAATATGCCATCACCCGTAGTCCTGATCACTGGAGCACTCACCGGAATCGGTCGCGCGACCGCGCTGGCCTTCGCCCACGAAGGTGCGCGCCTCATCGTCTCGGGCCGGCGTGATGACGCCGGTGCCGCGCTGGAAAAGGAGCTGCGCGAGCTCGGCGCTGAAGCCGACTTCGTGCGCGCCGACGTGCGGCACGAAGATGACGTCCGCGCGCTGGTCGACAAGGCCATCGAGCGTTTCGGTCGGTTGGATGTCGCGGTCAATAACGCGGGCACGGAGGGCCAACCCGGTCCGATGATCGAACAAACTCCCGAGAGCTACGCAGCCACTTTCGAAACCAACGTGCTGGGAACCATCCTCAGCGTGAAGCACGAGATGCGGGTGATGCTGGCGCAAGGACACGGCAGCATCATCAATCTCTCTTCGACGATGGGGAGCCGCGGCGCCGCCGGGGCGTCGATGTACGTCGCCAGCAAGCACGCGGTCGAAGGGCTGACGAAATCGGCGGCCCTGGAAGGCGCGGCCAACGGTGTTCGGGTCAACGCGGTCGCGCCCGGCCCCGTGGATACCGAGCTGCTGAATCGCTTCGCGGGTAGCGCCGAGAAGAAGGCCGCCCTCGCGGCCGGCGTCCCGATGAAGCGCCTGGGCATGCCGGAGGACATCGCTTCGACGATCGTCTTTCTCGCCTCCGACAAGGCGGGGTTTCTCACCGGCCAGATCATCGCCGTCAATGGCGGGAAGACCGCTTTCTAATCGTCCTTGTTCGGATCATCCGCCAAGCGCCTTCAACAGCTCCTTGAACTGCGGATCTTCCCGGAGAAGCCGCTTCCCCACTGCGCGCAGCCTGTCGATGGTCTCCCGAGGCAACTCGAATGAAGTCGGCAGGTTCTTGAACCAGTTGCGCTCCTCGGTCGACACGATGTAATCGAAGGCAACCTCGATTGGATAGAGATCGACCTTGTAGGGGGCCGGAATGTTCGGCGTGCATTGGGCGCCTTGCGCGGCGGCAATCGTCTTGCAGCCCGCCACGAGCCGCGCCTCCTCGTTGAACGTGTTCACGGTCGCGGTGAGGAGATCCAGCGTATCGGCGGTGTAGTTCCCGAGCGGCACCGTCGCCGCCGTGGTCAACGTGTCGATGAGCCCGGGCACGCTCGCTGTCTTGTCGCGATCGGTTTGCGGATTGGTGGCGGCGTTGACGACGATCACCACGAGCTTCTCGATCTTCTTGTTGTTCATCATGCGCAGCACGCTCCACGGGTGGTTGGTGGAGGTAATGGCGTCGAGCGGGCCGCGCAGGCCGATGTTGTCGGCGACGCCGCCGTCGGTAAGGTGGATGTAGGGCCGCGCGGGCCCCTCGGCCGCGAGCGACAAGCGGTTCTCGGCACGCGCCGTGCGAGCGCGGTTCACGCGTGAGTCGTGGTCCTCCATCGCAAGCGCCACCCACGCCGGCTGGCGGTAACCACAGGAGCCCGCGTAGTTCTGGTACGTGAGCGCAGTCAGGCCCCCGGGAAACGCCGACGACGAGGCCGCCGCGCGCGCGAGTGGAACGCCCGCAAGATCGGAGCACATGAGGTCGAACTGGTCCTGGATGAACGGAAATTGCGTCCCCGTGGTCATGTCCGTGGCGTTGAGCACCACGAAGGGCCGCCGGTTGCGCTTGATCACGTCCGCATACGTGCCGCCGCCGAACACCTCGCGGTTGTAGAACTCCGCGGCCAGGTCGCTGCGGCCGTAGGAAGGCGCGGCGAGCCTCAGCCAATTGACTGGCGATAGCGCCAGCTTGATGAGATCGCTCTGCACCGGGCGATAGAGGAAGCGATCCGGAAACTCGTCGAAAATCTTGCGTCCGTAGAGCGCGTAGTATGCCGCGGGGAAGCTGCCGCCGGAGATTGACGAGATGACATCCACCTCGTCCAGCAGCGACACCCTTCGCCCGTGCCATGTGATGTTCGTGTCGCGCAGCGCCTCGAGCACGCCGTAGGAGAGCGCCGCGGCGCGCGTGCCGCCGCCGGAGAAGGTCACGACGACGAACAAGTCGTCCGAGTTGTCGCCTTGCTCCAGACGATCGAACCAGTAGCCGGTGTCCGGCGCGTACTGCGCAAGCGGCGGGTTCGGCGGGAATGATGCGCACGCCGCCAGCAACAGCAAGCAGCCGGCCAGCAACAGACGCGTGACGATTCGCGCGCGCACGGTCAGTCGTCCTTCCGGAAGAACTCGATCTCCAGCGGCTCGAGCACCGTGGTGTTCCGGACCATGACCTTGCGCGAGGCCGGCCGGTAGTTCGCCAGCGGACCGAGATCGAAGATGTGCGTGCCGGCATCGACCCGGAGCACATCGTTGGTCTGGCCGTTGCGCTCATCGTCGATGTAGACGAAGCGGTCCGTTGGGAACTTGACTCTGGCGTATTCCATTGCGGTCCTCCCTATTTCTTATTGTGTCGAACTCCGCAGTCTGATTGGAAGACGCATGCGGATTCAAGTCCCCACCTGACCGGGTAGGAGATGGCTGGGTCGGCGGGAAATGACGCTACCGAGAGACGATAGTTGACGCAAGACGTGGGCGCCGCGAATATGCGTCCATGTCGAAACCCCTCGCGCTACTCCTCGCCACGCCGCTCGCCGCCCTCGCCGCCGAAGGTCCGATCCAGGACAACTCCTTCCTGCTACACCGTGCCCATCGTGCGCCCAGGGGATTCTCCGAACGGGCATTCCGGCATCGGCGACGTCGCGCTGAACTACCGCTACCAGGGAAGCGAAGCTCGCGATCGCGCCGCGCTTCACGGTGTTCCTTCCCTCGGGAAATGAAACCCTGGGCCCGGGCTGGGTGCCACTAGCTACCAGGCTCTGCTTCCGCTGAGCCTGGAGCTCACGCCCACGCTCGTCGCCCATTCGAACGCGGGCTTCACGTGGACGCCGAAAGCGAAGGACGCCGACGGGAACAAGGCGGATCGGGCGCCGGCACGACGAGCACGGTCAAGGCCGCGTACGTGAGCCCCGGGGTGCGCTGGTCGTACGACTTCGCCTCGGGCCTGCAGATCGTTCCGGGTATCGCGTTCCCGATCGGCGTGGGACAAGCCGGCACGAGAAGAGCGTCTTCCTCTACCTGAGCTTCGAGCATCCGTTCGGGAAGTAGACCCTCCGCCTTCGGGCGCCCACTACTCCTGGTTCAGATAGTGCTTCTCCATGCCGATAACTCTAATCTTCATGATGCGTCGAGCGAAACGATGCCGAGGTCGCCCTTCATGCCGAACGCCACGCCCGTCGCGTAGCGCGGATCGGTGAGAATCGACACGACATGGTCGCCGACCTTGCGCGGCGGCATTGGCTTGCCGAAACCGGCGAGGAAGGCTTCGAGACTGACGCCCTGGGCCCTCGCGTAAGCCTCGGCCGCTTTGCGGCCGAGCTCGGTGTCGCCGATGATCTGCTGCGGAAGAATCGCCTGGAACCGGATGCCGAGATCGAGCCGCCGGGCAATGTTGTTCGCGTAGTCCGCCATGAGCCACAGCATCCGCTTGGCGCCGGCGTAGCTGCCGGAGAGTGGCGAGCCGTTCAGCGCTGCCCCGCTCGAGGCGATGATCACGCGGCTGCCGCGGGGCAATGGAAGGCGCAACGTTTCCTGCACCCAGTGAAAGCCGGCCTTCACGTCGACGTCCCACGCCCGATTGAAGTTTTCCCAGGTGAGCTCGTGAAGCGGACCCATCGCCGGCGTCGCGCCGGCGTTGAGCACCAGCGCCGACGGTCGAACGTCCGAGAGAACACTTCGCGCGAGCTTTTCGTCGGTGACGTCGCCGCGAGCCACATTCACGCCGAGCCGCTTCGAGACTTCGGCGAGGCGCTCCGGATCGCGCGCGACAACGGTCACATGCGCCTTCCGGGCCACCAGCGCCTCGACGATACCGAGGCCCAGCCCGCGGCTTCCTCCCGTGACGACGACCTTCCGCCCTTCGAGGGTTTCCATGGCAATTCGCTCGCTCACGCCGCCAGGCTCGAGAACATCGCGGCGTTCTGCCGTTCGGAGTCCTTCGGCGAAGATTGGAACCGCCGGCCGAAATCCACCGCGAACGGGTCGGGGAAGATGTCTTCCTGCCCGGCCTCGATGCCGTCGAGGATCGCAAACGCCACGTCGCGCGAAGAGGCCTTCGGCATCGCAAGCTCACGGGTCATGTCGGTGTCGACGGGGCCCGCGTAGACGCCGAAGACCGAGGTGCCCTGAGCCCCGAGGAGCATGCGCGCGGCCTGGGTCAGCGAATGGAGCGCGGCCTTCGAAGCGCTGTAGGTCGGCAGAAAGGGCAGGTTGGTCAGGCCGGCCGCCGAGCCGATGTTGACGACCGCGCCCCCGCCATTCCTGGCCAGCGTCGGCGCCAGGCGCTGCAGCAACTGCAGAGGCCCGAAGTAGTTCACCTCCATCTCGCGCCGCGCAAGGCCCAGGGCGGTCGAATCCGCGATTCCGTTGCCAAGCGCCACACCGGCGTTGTTGAAAACGAGATCGACGTCCGAAGCCGCTTCCACGGCCGCGCGCACCTGGTCCGCGTCGGTCACGTCGAGCCGCAGCGAAACGAGCCGCTCGTCACGCAGATCGCGCAGCGCCTCCGGATTGCGCGCCGTGGCGTAGACCTTCTTCACGCCCCGACTGAGGAGCGCTTCCGTCAGCGCACGCCCGATGCCGCGGTTGGCGCCCGTCACGAGGGCGACCGCTCCTTTGATTCTCCGAGCTTTCATCGTCTCTTCCTTTCCTGTCGTTTCATGCGGATCAGTCCTTGTTGAGGTAATTCTTTTCCAGGAATTTCGACCTGAACTCTTGTGGCGGTGTAGGAATGTCCGGACGCCCTTCCGGCGTGAAGTCCATGAGATTCCAATACGGCCACACCGTGTCGACATGATTCCCCGGCAGTTCAGTCGTCCAGAAATGAAAAATCTTTCCGCCCTGCTTCCTGAATACGTGCATCACCGGCCATTGCATGTCATCGGAGTCCCCCTGGCACTTGTAATCGGCTTGAAAGGGAGACTCGAATCCGGAAACCAGCGCGATCTGCGACCACCCGCGCTTCTTCGCCCACGCGTTGATCTTTTCGGCCGGGGCTTTTGCGATCGCCACAAACGCGGCGTTTCGAGTAACCTGGTACGAGCTTCGATCGAACCCATCGACCAGCGACGTGCAGGAAGGACAGGGATTGTCCCAGTTCGGGCCGTACATGAAGGAGTAGAGCAGCAGCGTGTCCTTGTCTGCGAATAGCTCGGAGAATTTCACGCGCTTTCCGACCTTCCCGTCGTTGGCCCATTGGAAGACGTAGTCCTCTTTCAACCGTCCGCCGCGAGGCAGTTTGCGGCGTTTCGCGGCCACGGCCTTTACTTTGTCGACGAGCTCTTGTTCGTCCTCGAGCAATGAATCGCGCGCATCGCGATACGCACTGCTTTCGTTTGGATACCGTAGTTCGCTCATGCTCGTCTCCCTAGAAGATCGATCGGAGCCGGGCTTCCATCCCACCAGATGTGCGCCTCGAAGCCGGTGGCGCCGATGGCGGACACGAACTGGCTCGCCGGCTCGCGCGAGGCAATGCGAACCCACTTCCCGGCGACGTCCACCTCCGCGAGAACATAAGGGTCGATGGTACCGACAGCCGTTTCGATCGTGGCCTTGTCGTCGTCGCACATCAGGTCGCTCACGATAAGCTCGATCATTTCGCTTCGCCTCTTGGTCAGGCGCAGCAGCTCGAACTAGAGGTAGCTTCGTACTTGTCGTGGTAGCGAACCCATCCCATGATGCCGTCCTCTTCCTGGCGGCCGAGCGGCGTGAGATCGAGGAAGTTGTACGTGTTGAGGAGCGAGTCGAGGCCGCGCTGGTAGGTCGAGTAGGTGTGGAACAGTCGATCGCCGTCGCGCAGGAACGCGCTCAGCCCTTCCCGCTCGCCGTCTTGAGGACGGCCTTCGGGTTGGGCGGAGACGGGCGCGTAGTTGTACTCGGAGTGTTTCTTGTCGAGGGTCACTTGAAAGTCGTAGTTGAACTCGGTGCCGAACGACGACAGCCATGGAAATGTCCACCCCATGCGCTTCTTGAAGCGCTCGATCTTGTCGAGCGGTGCGCGCGAGACCACCGCGAATGCGGTGTCGCGCGCGGCGAGGTGTACGAGGCCGCTCGCGAAGTTATCGGCCACGAACGAGCAGGCCGGGCACCCTTCGTCGTGGTCGGGCTCGAACATGAAATGATAGACGAGGAGCTGCCGCTTGCCCTCGAAGAGCTCCGTGAGCGTGCGGCGTCCCTCCGGCCCCTGGAAGACGTACTCCTTTTCGATCGCCACCATCGGCAGCTTGCGACGCTCTGCGCTCAGGTCATCGCGCTGGCGGCTGAGCTCCTTCTCCTTCGCGAGCAGCCGCTTGCGGGCGGCGGCCCACTCATCTCTCGATACGGTCATCGGTCGTTGCATGGTCGTCTCCTTCTGCTTCGGTGGAAGTGGTGGATGCCGTCGGTTCGGGTCGCTTGCCCAGTAAATTCATCGCCAGGAATGTCGTGACGCCGCCGGCCGATACTCCGCCGGCGAGGTAGAGACCGCTCGCGGCCAGGCACAGTGGACACATGACGAACTCCTCTCTCGGTGGTCAGGGATCGGGCGCTTACAGCTTCGCCTCGTATTCAGCCTTGAGCTTCGCGTGCGTGGTCCAGAAGGGCCGCGGCTCGACGCCGTTCAAACGGTCCGCGAGGATGCCGACGTGCGCGTCCCACCCGCCCGCGACCCCGATCATGTTCGCGCGATTCACGATGCGGCGATGCGTGATGACGAGCATCACGTTCTTGCCGCGAGGCTCCAGCTCGAACGTCACTTCCGATTCCGGGCCCGCGGGTGCGAAGGTAAAGCTCAAGAGGCGCGGAGGCTCCACGCGCGTGATCGTGCTGGGCCAATCGCTCTTCTTGCTCTTGTACTCGTCGGGCGTCTTCTCCGACGAGATCTTCGAGTGGTCGAAATGCAGGTCCGCCTTGCCGCCCACGCGCAGGTCGAAGACACCGCTCGCGAACCACGTCGCGCGCTTGTCGGATTCGATGAGATAGGCCCAGACGCGCTCGATCGGTCCGGGGAGGAGGCGCTCGAGGCGCACCGTGGCCGGCTCGGGCGAGGTCCCCAGTTTCGAAGTAGTCATGTCGTTCATTTCTTTCTCCTTGGCTTCGGTGGAAGTTTTGATTTTTCCTTCGCGGCCTGCACGGCGTCGTCGGCGCGCAATGCCGCCTCGAGGGCGTCGAGCCGCTCGGTCCAGAAGATGCGGTGGCGTTCCATCCATTCCACGGCGCTCTCCATCGGCGCGGGATTGAAAGTGAGGAAGTGCTCGCGCCCCGCCACGCGGCGACGCACCAGGTCGGCGCGCTCGAGGATGCGGATGTGCTTGGAGACGGAGTTGAGCGAGATGTCGAACGGCTCGGCAAGCTCGGTCACGCGCGCCTCGCCCCGGGAGAGGCGCTGCAGGATGGCGCGGCGGGTGGGATCCGCGAGGGCGATCAGGGTGTGGTCGAGGTCCATGCCTGCATTATTAACCCTTTTGGATGAATACTGCAAGTGGCCGATGAAAGACCACACCGGATCGACGCCTTATACCGTGCCGGTCGCCTCTGGCGGTTCCTGGTGCCGATGCCCGCAACGCGCGCGCATTCCCTCGCGAAACTTCTCGCGCTCCTCGGGCGTCATCCGCTCCCATCGCTCGGCCATGCGGCCGCGCCAATGCATGCGGTGCCCGAAGCCCACGCGCAAGCCGAAAAGAACCCGGGTGAGGGCGAGGAGTCCCAGCGCCTGCCAGAAGTCGATCGCCTTCCAGCCGATGATCGGCGGCACGAGCCAGTTCCACAGCCCCATCACGATGAAGCTCAACGCCGTCGCCGCGGCCAACACCACCAGCAGAACCTTCAATCCGTGAACGATCCAACGGCCTTTCATGGGTCACCCTCCTGTGTCTGTGAATTCGTCGTAGATCGCCCGCAAGCGCCTGCGAAGGTGCAGCACCGCGTAGCGCTTGCGGGATAGCAATGTGTTCACGCCGACGCCGGTCCGCGCGGCGATCTCCTTGAAGCTGCGGCCTTCGATCTCATGTGCGACGAAGGCCTCGCGCTGCTCGGCCGGCAATTCGTCGAGCGCGGCATCGAGCTCTTCGAGCAGCACGCCGAGCGCGAAGTCCGCCTCCGGTCCGGAGCCGGTCGACGGCAGCAGCTCCTCGACGATGAAGAGGTCGCCCTCCTCCGCCGCGATCCCGTCCATCTGCGAGACAGCCTCGGACCGCTTCTTGCGGAAGAAATCGACGATGCGGTTGCGCGCGACGCGAAAAAGCCACGCGCCGACATGCTCCACGGGCCGCGGCAGCCGGTAGGACTCGACCAGCTCGAACAGCACGTCCTGGAGGATGTCCTCGGCGTCGGCCGCGTCGGCCACGCGCCGGCGGACGAAATTTCGAAGGCGGGGCGCCTGCCGCGCGATCTCCGCGGAGATATGCCGTTCCTGGTCCGCAGTCATCCAGCCCGCGCTCGTCGCCTGCCTCATAAGCTGTAGACGTCGGGGCGAGTGAAATATTTTAAAAGGGGATGCGGCCGCAGCCCGCCTTCAGGGATCGAGCGTCGCCAGGTAGGCCGCGATCGCAATCATGTCGGCTTCGCCGAGATTCGCCACGACCTCTTTCATGGGTTGCGCGCCGGGTCCTGAGCGCACGCCTGCCTTCAACTCGTATAGCTGCCGGACCATGTACGTGGGAGAGCGCCCGGCGATCGACGGAATCGCATCGACACCGCGCATGTCCGTGCCGTGACAGGTGACGCATGCAGGAGCCTTGGCCGTGTCCCGTCCCGTGACGAGCGAGCGCCCCCTCTCCAGGCTTCCCGGCGGAACATGGGCCGAGAATGTCACCCGCGTGTCGCGGCTTTCGAATCGATCGAGCTCGTCAGGCACCTCGACGATTCGCTGCCCCAGCGGCTCCCGGGCCGGGGGCGATGCCGCCGCGAAAAACCAGTTGGCGACAAAGGTCGTCGGGGCGAGGTCACTTTCGATCACCTTCATGTTGCGCTTCGGCTTCAGCGCGGAGAAGTACGCCGCGGCGCTGCGAACGTCCTCGTCGGACACCGCCTTGGCGGCCCGGATCATGAGTGCTTGCGGCGCCCTCTTCGCCACCGCGGTGGTGCGCGCACCGCTTTTGTAGTCTTCCATCTGGGCAATGATGTAGGCCATCGGCAATCCGGCGAGGCTCGCATTCTCGGGTCCGCCCGTTCCTTCCGCGCGGTGGCAATAGCCGCAGGCAAACACCTCGGGCTTCACGCCGCGCGCCACCACGGAGGGCATTTGCGGATGGGATTCGGGATGCCAGTCCGGCGCTACGAAGGGATCTCTAGCTTGCGACAACGTGTATTCGGCGGTGCTGCCCGGAACGCGGCGAATGGAGCCATCGTCCGCGGACAGCTTGAAATCCGGTGGATTGATGGGATAGGCCCACGCGGGCGGGCCTTCAGCCGCGCTCGCGATGGGCAAGCCCGCCAGGCCGATGGCCGCGAAACGCAGGATCAGCGAAGCGCGCCTCGACAACCCCTTCAGCTCTGCGGCCAATTCACGCCGCTCGCGCCCGCGGGCACCATCCCGATTCCCTTGTTTCGGCGACCGCGAAGAGCATTTCCTCGACATTCGGTGCCTGAGGAAATGGAGAAATGCCGCAACGACGGCGAATGGCCACGCGATCGTGATCCACACGATCGCGAGCTCCATCGCGCCGGGCTTTTTCCGGAAGCGGTCGAGCTCCGGCTGTTCCCCTCTGTCGATGCTCCCCAGCCAATCGTCGACTTGCCCGTTGTCCATCTTCCAGAACGTCTTGATGCCCTTCAGGTACTGCTTCACGGGCTCGAAACGTCCCTCCTTCAGAAGCGCGTTGGCGAGATCCATGTCGGGCCCGAACGAATCCAGTTGCGGCGAACCCCTGCTCCTGGAGGCCTCGATCAGGCAGGCACTCGCGGCCTCGGATTCGCCCCTCTTCAGGCTCATCAGCCCGAGATATCGATTCGCATCGTGTATCGCGTTGCCGTAGTTCCAGTTGCACCTGTAGATCGCGGCGAGATCGAGGTATTCCCCGGCCCGCTTCGCCGCCGTCTCGAAATCGCCCGCGTCGTATGCCTGCTTGATGAGCGTGTCCAGCGAGTAGAAGCGACCCAGGCGATCGGTAACGAACCTGTTTTCGGGATTCCACGACATCTCGCTATCCTTCGCGCATTTATTGCATGGCTCATTCGCCTCGCAAGCCAGCGAATTCGCTTGAACGAGGATGAGTGCGGCCGCGAAGAGTCCGGCAAGGCGATGTATCATTTTGAGACAATAGCGCATCGGAATTGGAAGGGCACATGGTGATCTACAAGGGCCATTGCCACTGCGGCGCCGTCGCCTTCGAAGTGGAGGCGCCCGAGCGCCTGGTTTGCCAGGATTGCAGCTGCACCATCTGCACGATGACGGGCTTCGTGCACCTCATCGTGCCGAAGACGAAATTCCGCCTGCTCCAGGGCGAAGAGAGCCTCGTCTCCTATCGATTCAACACCGGCGTCGCCGACCACAAGTTCTGCGGCACGTGCGGCATCAAGTCCTTCTATATCCCGCGCTCCAATCCCGACGGCATCGACGTGAACGTGCGCTGCCTCGACCCGCAGCCGAAGGACGTGGTCATCGAGGCCTTCGACGGGCGCAACTGGGAAGCGCACGGCCACGAGCTCGCGCACCTGAGCAGGGATTAGCGCTCAGGTCTTCGCCGCCCCGGCGTTGCGGACGTGCGGGTTGACGATCGTCGCCACGGCCAGTGCCAGCATCCACAGCGAAAAGATGGCAACGGTCGCCGTCGACCCGAGATGCTCCAGGAGCACCCCGGAAAGCGCGGCTCCGATCGGCATGAATCCGAACGCGAGCAGGCGGAAGACGCTATTCACGCGCCCCTGCAATCGATCGGGAATGATCGAGAGGCGGTAGCTGAACTGCACGACGTTGTAGATCGGCCCGAGGAAGAAGCTGACGCTGGCCACCGCTGCCAGCAAGCCGTAGGACGGCACGACCACGTATAGCGGGAAGAACAGCGCGTCGAGCAGGAGCACCGCGATGATCACCTGCCCGAACGTGAATCGCCGCTGGATCCGTCCACCCGCGAGCGACCCCACGATGCCGCCGACGCCCGCGGCGCTGAAGATGACGCCGATCGCGGCGTCGCCCGCGCCCATCTGCTTCGCCAGCACGATGATGATGAGGGGTGTGGCCGCGAAGATCAGGTTCATGCCCCCGGTGAGAAACGCCATGAAGCGGATGAGCCGGTTGCCCCAGAGCCAGCGCAGCCCCTCGGCCATTTCCGCGCGCAGGTTTCGCGCCGGTGCCGCTTCGCGCACGATGTGAAACTGCGCCTCGATGCGCATCAGCGAGACCACCGAGACCGCGAACGTCACCGCGTTGGCTATGAACGGGACGCTTCGCCCGAATGCCTGGTAGAGCACTGTCCCGAACGACGGGCCCACGATGTTCGCGACGCCGAACCCCGCTTCGTTCCAGGCGGCCGCCTGCGGGAGCTGCGCCGGCGTGACGACCCTCGGCAGCGCCGCGACTTCCGCGATGTTGAAGAAGACCCACAGGCTTCCCTCGATGAGCGCCACGGCGTAGATCTGCATGAGGCTCAGCACGTCGAACGCCATCGCCGCCGGAATGGTCGCCACCGCGATCGCGCGCCCGATGTCGGCGCGGATCATCACGGTCTTGCGGTCCCAGCGATCGATGAGCGCTCCGACCGGGAGGCTGAAGACGAGGTATGGCAATGCCCTCAGCGCACCGGCGATGCCGGCCGCCTCGGGTGAGCCCGTCAATGCGAGGATGAGGAGCGGGATGACGACCGATGAGGCGGTCGATCCGAGCGTGGCGACGACCTGCCCGCTCCACAGGAGCCTGTAGTCGCGGTTACGCCAAAGCGCGGCGGGATCGGGCACGCGGCATATTAATCGATCGCGCGCGGGACTGCGCTGGTCGCCCGGGATCGCATTTCCCCTCTGGGCGGGTGGGGACAAGGTCCAACGGCCTCTGTTATCAAGGCAACGTGGCCGGAACAGCCGCCCCGGTTGCCCTGCTGCTCCAACTTTTCCTGGAGGACCCCATGAATCTCAAGACTTTCCTGTCCGAGCTGGCCGTCGACCCGACCAAGCTGGGCAAGTTTCTCCTCGACCCCGAAGGTGTGATGAAAGCGGCTAAGCTTCCCGATGCCGACAAGGCCGCCTTGCGATCCGGGATGCCGGGAATCATCGCCGCGCGCCTCGCCGGAAAATCCGCGAAGGAAGCCTTTACTCCGGGCGCAGCGCAACCTGCGGTCGTCGCCCAGCACCCGGTGGGATTTCCGCCGAGCGTGGCCTTTCCGCCGAACATGGTCTTTCCACCGAATTTCGTCGTGCAGCAGCCACCGAATTTCGTGGTGCAGCACCCGCCGAATTTCGTGGTGCAGCAGCCGCCGAATTTCGTGGTGCAGGCGCCCCCTCACTTCGTCGTCCCGCCCAACTTCATGACGCCGCCGCATTTCGTGACGCCACCGAACTTCGTCACGCCACCGAACTTCGTTCCGCCGCCGCATTTCGTGATGCCGCCGCAGCACTTCGTGGTGCAGCAGCCCCCGGTATTCCAGCACCCGCTCTTCGTGACTCTGCATCCGCAGATGTTCGTGGTCCATCCGCCGCAGCTGATTCAGGCTCCGCGCGCACCGACACGCAAGCGGCCGGCGAAGAAGCCGCGCAAGCCTTCATGAAGCGCGGATCGCTCACGGTGGTGGGCACCGGCATCCGAACCGTGGGCCAGCTCACTGTCGAGGCGATCGCGTGGATGCAATCCGCCGATGAGTTGATTCACCTGGTCGCGGACCCGATCGCCGAAGCCGTGATCAAGCGGCTCAACCCCGACCGGGAAACGACGCTGATGGGCTTCTACGGCGAGGGAAAGCAACGCCTCGAGAGCTACGAGGAGATGATCCAGTTCATCTTGTCGCGAGTACGAGCCGGATCGGCCGTGGTGGGCGCTTTTTACGGGCATCCGGGCGTCTTCGCGTACCCACCCCACGAGTCTATACGCCGGGCGCATGCCGAAGGCTACGCGGCGCGCATGTTGCCCGGCGTATCGGCGGAGGATTGCCTGTTCGCGGACCTGAACGTCGATCCGGCGGTCAATGGCTGCCAGTCGTATGAAGCCACCGACTTCCTGATGAACGCGCGCGTCATCGATCCCTCGAGCCAGCTCATCCTCTGGCAAGTGGGCGCGCTGGGCGATTGGACTTATCGCCGCTACGGATACAACCTGAGAGCCCTTCCCATGCTGGTGGAAAAGCTTCTCGGGTATTACCCGCCGCATCACGAAGTGGTGGTCTACGAGGCCGCCATGTTTCCCGGGGTGGAGGCCGGCATCGTGCGCGTTCCGCTCTGGTCGCTAGCCTCGGCGCCGATATCCGCTGCGAACACGCTTTACCTCGGCCCGTCGACGGCGCCGACTCCCGATGCGCGCTACATCATGCAGCTGGCGAGCTAGACCCTGGAAAATCCGTACCTCGAATATTTCCTGTCCCTGCCGGCTTCGGTCCGGCGCCGCCACGATGTTCCCCTCGACGCGAGCGAGATGTTTTCGCCGCAGTGGCTGGCCTTCAAGGCCGCGGTAGCCCGGCACTTCTCGTGGGCGATTCCGACCGCGCGTTCGATGGAGCTCATCGCGACGTTTACCGACCGCGTCGTCGAGATCGGCGCGGGAAGCGGATATTGGGCCTGGATGATGTCCCAAGCCGGGATTTCGGTTCGCGCGTTCGACGCGTGCCCGCCTGAAGCCCTGTGGCATCCGGTGCGAGTCGGCGACGAAAGGTCGATCGAGAAACATCGGTCGCGCACCTTGTTCCTGTGCTGGCCGCCAAGCGGCATGCCGATGGCGAGCAACGCCCTCGACCTTTACCGCGGCAGGCACCTGATATTCGTCGGTGAGTGGGGACACGGCTGCGCCGATTCGAAATACTTCGCCGCGGTGCGGCGGGATTTCGACCTGGTCGGCGGCGACTCGATCCCGCAGTGGTTCATGCGCGACGACAGGCTCATGGTCTTCGAGCGGAAACGGCGCCTCAGCGCCGGAGCGATTCCACCATCGCCTCGAAGTCTGCCGGCGGCTCCCTCTCGAACGAAACGTGCTCTCCGCTTCGAGGATGCGTGAACCCGAGCGTGAGCGCGTGGAGCATGGTCCGAGCCGTCTCGATCCTTGGTCCCTCGTAGTCGCGGATGTACACCCGCTCGCCGAGCAGTGGGTGGCCGAGCTCGGAAAGATGAATGCGAATCTGGTGCTGGCGCCCGGTCTCGAGACGGCACTCCACCAGCGTCGCACCCTTCAATGCGGCGATCGGCTTCACATGGGTGATCGAGCGCTTGGACTCGGGCGGAGGATCGCCCCGCGCGCGCCGATAGTGTCCGTGCGAGCCGCGCAAGCCATCGCCGCGATCCATGAGGAGGTGCGTCTCGACGCGTGTCTCGGGGACGGCGCCGTGCGCGATGGCGTGATAGACGCGATCGATCTCGTGCGTATGGAACCGCGAGGCCAGGATGCGCTTCGCGTCGGCCGTCCGCGTGAACACCATGAGCCCGCTCGTGTCCTTGTCGAGGCGATGGACGACGCCCAGCCCGGAGTCGCTTCCGCCGCCCACGCGCCGCAGCAGGATGCGCGTGTATTCGACGAGCGTGTGTTTGTTGCCGTCTTCGTCGGCGACGGTGAGCATCCCGGCGGGCTTGTCGACGATGACGAGGTCGCGGTCGTGGAAGACGATCGCGCTCTTCGCGAGCGGGCCTTTGTCGAGCTTCGGCCCCCGCGCATCGACCACCACCACCGCGTCCGCGGCGATGCGCGCCGCCGGGTCGAGGCAGCGCTCGCCATCGACCGTGACGCGTCCCTCGCTGCAGAGATTGCGCGCGCGCGACCATGAGACGCCGGCCTGCTCGCGCACCACCGCGGCGACCGTGGGCCCGAGCGAATTCGTGCCGCGCCAATCGGCGGGAGCGCGTTTCTCACTCATGTCGGGGATCATCATGGACCCATTCGGGAGTTCGGGCCTGCATGACTGGCGCGCATGGATGAGTCGTGGCATCCTTCCCCACCATCGCGGCACTCGGCAGGTCCATGAACGCGCACCAACGGCAACAGCACGACGAAACACGCTTCTGTTTGGCTGCTTCAACCGGCGACATCTGGGAGGCCGATCTCACCCGCGGCAAGCTCACGCTCTCCGCGCAGTTCAAGCGGCGGCTCGGCTTCAATGCGCATGAGATCGGGGACACGCCCGAGTCGTGGGCGAAACTCCTGCACCCCGAGGACCGCGACTTCGTCTGCGAGGCCTTCATCGGCCACCTGACCAAGCGCACGCCTTACGACGTCGAATACCGCAAGCGCACGAAGTCGGGCGATTATCGCTGGTTCAACGCCCGCGGGCAGGCCACCTGGAACGAATCCGGCCGCGCGACCTTCATGGCGGGAGTGGTGCACGACGTCACTTCGCATCGCGAGGCCGAAGCGCGTGTGCAGAAGATATTTCATCTTTCTCCCACGGCGACTTCCATATCGAGCCTCGACGACGGGCGCCTCCTCGAGGTGAACGACGCGTTCTGCGTGCTCTTCGGCTTCTCGCGCGAGGAGCTGGTCGGCCGCACCATGCTGGAGATGGGCCTTCTCGCCGATCCCGAGGCGCGAGCCGCCATCGGGGATCGCTTCCGCGCGGATCGCCGCTTGCGCGACTACGAGCTTCAGGTGCGGCTGCGCTCGGGCGAGCTGCGCAACGTCCTCGTGAACGCGGAGATCATGGACATCATCGGCCAGCCGCGCGGCCTGGTGACCATCAACGACATCACCGACCGCAAGCGTTACGAGGCGCGCATCGAGTACCTCGCCAACCATGACGAGCTCACCGGGCTTCCCAACCGCGCGCTCATCCGCGATCGCATCCAGCAGGCGCTGGCGCAGGCGCGGCGCTCGGGCACGCAGTTGGCGCTCATGTTCCTCGACCTCGACCGCTTCAAGGTCATCAACGACGGCTACGGGCATCCGTTCGGCGACGCGCTCCTGAAGGAGACGGCCTGCCGCCTGGGGAACCTCATGCGCGAGGGCGATACCGTGGCGCGCCTGGGCGGCGATGAGTTTCTGGTGCTGCTTCCCAACCTTCGCCGCTCCGCCGACGCCTACGTCGTCGCGCAGAAGATCCTCGATTCGTTCGAGCGGCCGCTGCGGATCGAGTCGCAGGAAGCGCACGTCAAGACCAGCATCGGCGTGGCGCTCTTCCCCCAGGATGGGCAGGACGTCGACACGCTGATCATGAACGCGGACGTGGCCATGTACCGGTCGAAGGAGCTCGGCGGCAGCGTCTACCAGTTCCACAACACCGAGATGGGCCGCGAGAACCTGCGCCGCGTGAAGCTCGAGAAGCACTTGCGGGTCGCCCTCGCGCGGCGCGAGCTGGCGCTGCGCTACCAACCCAAGGTCGACATCATCAGCGGCCGCATCACCGGCTGCGAAGCGCTGGTGGGTTGGAGCAATGCCGAGCTGGGCGCCGTTCCGGCCGCGCAATTCATTCCGGTGGCCGAGGAGTCGGGGCTCATCGTGCCGATCGGCGATTGGGTGCTGCACACCGCGTGCAGCCAGAACAAGGCATGGCAGGACGCGGGCCTCCCGCCGACGACGGTCGCGGTGAACCTCTCCGCGCGCCAGTTCCTGCACCAGGATGTGGTCGCGTGGGTGATGGACACGTTGGCGAGGACCGGGCTCGCTCCGGACATGCTCGAGCTGGAGCTGACCGAGTCGCTGATCGCGGAGGATCCCGACAAGGTCGCCGCCACCATCAAGCAGCTGCGGGCCGCGGGCGTGAAGTTCTCGATCGACGATTTCGGGACCGGCTATTCCAGCTTGAGCTACCTCAAGCGCTTCCCCGTGGATTCCCTGAAGATCGACCAGTCGTTCGTGAAGAACGTGGGGAGCGAGCCCGACGACGAGGCGATCTCGCTCGCGGTGATCTCGCTCGCGCACAGCCTGCGCCTGCGCGTGATCGCGGAGGGCGTGGAAACCGCGCAGCAATGCGATTTCCTGCGCGTGCACGGATGCGACGAGATCCAGGGCTACTACTTCAGCAGGCCATTGCCTGCCGAAGAGTTCGCCGCGGTCGCGTGCATCGGAAAGCTATCGGCGAGCGTGCTGCTGTAGCGAATTCGAATTGAATGTCCGGAAACGGCCGGACGCAGGCGGCTCGGCGCACCATCATGGGCCCATCTTTCCCCGCCGGTGACCCTGCCATGACCTTCCGCATCTCAGGCCTCGACCCCGCGCCGTTCGCCCCGTTCGCCGCGATGAACGACGCGGACCTCGCCCGCCATCGCGCCCGGCGCTATACCGCGGACGAATATCCCGGCTTCCCTTGCCGCGTGACGCTCGACGATGCCCAGCCCGGCGAGGAGGTGATCCTCCTCAACTTCGAGCACCTGCCCGTGGAGTCGCCCTACCGCTCGAGCCACGCGATCTACGTGCGGACGAACGCAACCCGCAGGTACGAGGGCATCGCCGAGGTGCCGCCCGCCCTCGCGCGGCGCCTGCTCTCGGTGCGCGGCTTCGACGCGGACGGGCTCATGGTGTCGGGAGAGATCGTGGAGGGCGCCAACCTCGCGCCATACATCGAGACGCAATTCGCCGACCCGAAGATCGAGTACCTGCATGCGCATTACGCGCGGCGCGGGTGCTTCGCGGCGCGAATCGACCGCGGGGCGGGCTAGCCCGATCGTTTTTCCTGGTGCGCTTCGACGTCGCTACGCTCGAGCTCGGGCCGGTTCCAGCGAGCGAGATCGGCGGCCTGGCGGTAGGTGGTCTTCAGGAACAACATGAGCGCCGCTTCCGGCGAGCTCGCGGTGCGCACCGCCTCGTAGGGCAGGACGAAGATGTTGAAGTCATTGCTGTAGAAAGCGGCGGCGGGCTCCACGCGCGCGGCGCGAAAGCCTTCGGGCTCCGGCTTCGCGTAGGCGTAGAACGCGGGCTCCTTCATCGCGCCCCCGCCCGGCCAGAAGCCGTGGCTGATCACTTCGTGCGAATAGGCTTCGCGATCCACGGGATTGGCCTGCGGCATCGCGGGCGCGCGGTGGCCGGAGAAGCGCGTGCAGGCGAGATCGAAGCTGCCCCAGAAGAAATGCACCGGGCTGCACTTGCCGACGAAGCCGCATCGAAACGCCTCGAACACCGGCTGCATGGAGGTCATCGCCCGCCAGAGCGCGTTGGCCCACTTCGCATCGTAGGAATGGTGCGTGGTGTCCTTCTCGAACGCGATCGGGTTCTCGTACTCCACCGGCATCGTCCAGAGGTGGATGTCGATGCCGATCCCGCGGAGCGTCTTCATGATGAGCGCGTAAGAGTCAGCCACGGTGCGCGGCTCGAGCGCGATCGCGGCGCGCCGGCCGTCGGAGCAGGTGAAGACGAGCTCGTGGCCGACGAGATCGAAGGCCGCGGTGAACACATGACCCTGCGAAGTCATCGGCTGCGTTTCGAAGCCGCGCGCGGTGAGGCGGAACGCGACATTCCACCAGTGGTTGCTGAGCGGCGTCGTGGCGAGCACCAGCTTGCCGACGATCTGCGTCAACATGTGCAGTGTGTCGTAGGTGTCCTGCCCCTCGGCGAGCGATAACCGGGGCCACGATTCGGTCGTCATTTACGCAGTGACACCTGCGACGGCCGGCGGTTCACGATTTTCCGCGAAGAGCGCAAGATGGCGATTCCATTTTTTTCGAGGAGAGTGCCATGGCGGTGCGCGTCGCGTTGGCGGTAAAGCTGCAGGCGAAGCCCGGCAAGGAAGCCGAGGTCGCCGCGTTTCTCAAGAGCGGGCTCGCGCTCGCCAACCAGGAGAGCGCCACCACCGTCTGGTTCGCGCTGCAGTTCGGCCCTTCGACCTTCGGCATCTTCGACGCGTTTCCCGACGACTCGGGGCGCCGCGCGCACCTGAACGGGCCGATCGCCGCGGCTCTGATGGCCAAGGCCGGCGAGCTTCTCGCGAAGCCGCCGGAGATCGAGCAGGTCGACGTGCTCGCGGCGAAGGTGCCCGGCGGCTAGGCCAACGCGGCGTCGCCCGGCGAGGACGCGCTTCGCCTCCGCCGTGTGAACACCATGAGGCTTCGACCCATGCGAGCTCATCGGGTCGATACCCTACCTGCGCGGGTAGGAGCCACACGGTAGCGATGAAAAGTCGTTGTCTTTCGCAATCGTCTATCCAAGACTCCCGGCAGCCCGGCACCGCGAGACCTATCGCAGTCGACTGATCAGAGGATCATTGGAATGTCCAAGCCCGTCCTGGCGTCCCGCGAGCAGCTGCTTTACTACCTTTCGGTCGCCTGCGAAGTCGAGCAGGGCCTCTGCCTTCAGTACCTGTTCACCGCGTTCTCCCTCAAGGATGACTTCTCGGAGGGCGGCATCTCGACGGGCGAGCAGCTCACTGCGGTGCGGCGCTGGAAGGCCGACATCCTCCTCATTGCCGCCCAGGAGATGGTGCACCTGGTGCAGGCCGCGAACCTCGCCACGGCGGCGGGCGGGACGGTGCAGCTGCGCCGCCCCAATTTTCCCCAGGCGCCCGACTACTACCCGACGCACCTGCCGTGGCGGCTCGATTCGTTCTCGGCCGAAACGCTGGAGCGCTACATCTGCTACGAGCGGCCCACGGTGGAGGTCCTCGCGCGAATGAGTTTCGGCAAGTCCATTCTCGCGAAGTGCGCCGCCCTCACCGACGAGTCCGACGACGTGCCGGAGAACTACGCCTTCGCGCACCTGCCCCCGGATCTGTTGCGCAGGACACGACCCGGCCGCGCGCGCCGTGCCATGACGATCGGCGAGCTATACGAGGCGATCGGCGAGGCATTCCTCACGCTTCCGGACGTGATCATCGGCCCGGAGGAGGGCCAGGTCGACGGGCGTCGAATCGATTTCCCGCAGGTGACCAAGGTCTTCTCGCGCGACGACGCGCGACGGGCCGTGGAGCTGATCATCCACCAGGGCGAGGGCACGACCAGCGATCGGCAGGACAGCCACTTCGGGGTGTTCCTGAACATCTACAACCAGTTCGTGGCCTTGAAAGCCGGCGATCGCGATTTCGATCCGGTGCGGCCGGTCCATCCGAATCCGCTGTCCGAGCTCCATCTCGACAACACGTTTCCCGGCTGGCGGCTCATCGACGACGCATCGACCCTCAAGGTGAACAACCTTTGCACGTCGACGTACGAGACGATGCTGCTGATGCTGTACCGTTTCTTCGCGACGCCCGCGCAGGACGCACCCGCGCAGGCCAGGCTCTTCATGGCGTTCGTGCGCATCATGACGGCGGTCATCAAGCCGCTGGGTGAAGTGCTGACGACCATGCCGATGGGAAATGACACTCCGGGATTTACCGCCGGGCCGAGCTTCGAGATCGAGCCCGATGTGCAGGTCCTTCCGTTCGCGGCTTCGGCGTGGCGCTACTTGCACGATCGGTTGCTGGACGACGCTTCCCGCGCCGCCGAGCTCGCCTCCATCGAGGCGATCGCGCCCGACCTGCGCGCCGTGTCCGCCACTTTGCTCGCGATCGCGCAAGCGTTCGGCGCCGCGCCTCCATCTACCCAAGGAGCCTGAAGTGGCCCTCTCCGCGCCGTTCGACGGCTTGCTCCACGACGCCTGGCTCGACAAGTTCACGCGGCTGTCGAGACTCCTCCTCGAAGACGATGCGCTCGCGCCCTGGCTGGCGAGGGCCTATTACTGCACGTTGCTCGCCGGCGCGCTCCCACCGGCCGCGCTGCCCGATCAAGCCGCGACGCTGCCCTACCAGGCCGCCATCCACGGCTTCCTCGCCGTCACCGGATTGCCGAACACATCGGCGCTCCCTCTCGCAAGCGACGCGGTGAAGCGAGCGGCGCAACACCTGGCGCCCATCGCCAACCTCTCGCCGTTCGGCCACAACGCACCCTTCCCTTACGCCGCGCCGTTTTCGCTGGCGGACATTCGCGGGGTGCTGGCCGATGTCGCCCATCTCGAAACGCTTCAAGGGACCGTGCGGGCCGAAGCGCTGAGCGCCCTTCTGGTCGGATCGGCCGTCGCTCGCGGCGTGATCGCCCTGTGGCATTCCGCCGCGCTGCTCGGCGATTTCATGGGCTACTACATCAAGACCGCGCCGATCGAGACCTACGCATCGGCGCGCGCGTGGCGTGCGATCGGCGGCAATCCGATGGGCATCCCGGGACCCTATTACGGGAGCTGGGCATATCCGCCCGCGGTGCCGGTCGTCGATCCGAACCCGGTGCCGGCGCCGACACTCGTCCTGCGCGGCCGGCGGGGTGCGCCGTGAGCGCGAGCCCGAAGTACGACGTCGTCATCGCCGGCGCGGGATTCGTGGGCTCGATACTCGCGAACAAGCTCGGCCAGGCCGGCATCAAGGTGCTCCTCCTCGATTACGGCGATACGCTCTACTTCGATCCGGAGACGGGCGCCGACCAGCGCCAGCCGCTCATCGATCGCCTCTATGCGTCCACCTCGCATATCCCCAATGCGTCGTATTGGAATGACGGCTACCCGGGTCCGCAGATGCCCTACGAGGACAACCTGCGCCCTTACTACCGCGGCCCGGCATACGACGATGCCGACAGCAAGCTGCCGAAATTCCAGAGCACCTACGCCAAGGTGATCGGCGGCACCACTTGGCATTGGCTGGGGACGAGCCTTCGCTACGTGCCCAGCACCTTCCGCGAGCGCACGTTGTATGGACGCGGCGCGGATTGGCCGCTCACCTACCAGGACCTCGAGGCCTGGTATTGGGAGGCGGAAAACGAGATCGGGGTTTCGGGCGACGACGCCTCGGCCAACCTGATCACCCCCCGCTACGGGCGGCCCTATCCGATGCCCCCGATCGTCCAGTCGTACAGCGACCAGCGCATCGCCGAGCGGCTCGCGGGAATGACGTTCGAAGGCATGCCCGTTCGCGTCGATCCCACGCCGCAGGCGCGCAACTCCATTCCGTACCAGGATCGGCCGCCGTGCGCGGGCAGCGTGAATTGCATTCCGCTCTGTCCGATCCAGGCGAAATACGACGCGACCGTCCACCTCAAGCGCGCCCTGAATCCCTCCCTCGATCCGGCCAACCGCGAAGGTAGCCTGCCCGCGGAGCTGATCAAGCGCGCCGCGATCACCCGGCTGGAAGTCGATGGTTCGGGAAAGGTCACCCGGCTGTGGTATCGCCGCGTCGGCGACGCAAAGGATCTTCCGGTCGAGGGCAAGGAGTTCATCCTCGCGATCCACGCCATCGAGATTCCCCGGATCCTGCTCAACTCGCGGCGCGAGTCGGGAGGATTGGCGCGCACCAGCGGTCTCGTCGGTTGCCACCTGATGGACCACAACATCGTGATCGCGTATGGCCTCGCCGACGAGCCGCTGTATCCGTTTCGCGGGCCGCTCTCGACCTCTGGGATCGAGAGCCTGCGCGACGGCTGGTTCCGGCGCAACCGCGGCGCTTTCCGCGTGGAGATCGAGAACATCGGAACCCAGTGGGCGCAGAACTCGCCGTTCGGCCAGCTGAACGAGCTGCTTGCGAAGGGCCTCTTCGGCAAGTCGCTCGAACGCCAGCTTGCATGGGACGTGGGGCGGCAAGTGCAGATCGACGGGCTGATCGAGCCGGAGGGGCAGAAGGACAGCACGGTGAGCCTCTCGGACGACCTCGAGCCCGGGACGGGCGTGCCGCTGCCGGAGATCTCGTACAAGATCGACGACTACACGCTGCAGGGACGGATCGCCTTCGAGAAGTTTTCGACGCAGATGCTTCGCGCGCTCGGGTGCGACGACGTGAAGATCGTGGCCGACCTCAAGGGCGCGGGCCACCTGATGGGGACCTGCCGGATGGGAACGGACCCGGCCCTCTCCGTCACGGATGGGTTCGGGCGCACGCACGACCATCCCAACCTCTGGCTCACCGGCAGCGCGCTCTTTCCAACCGTCGACGCGGCGAATCCGACGCTCACCATCGCCGCCTTGACTCTTCGAACCGCCGATCGACTCGTGCGGCAGTTTCGCCATCGCTGAACAAGGGGAGGTTCCACCATGCGCGTCCGCTCTTTCACATCCGCTGCGCTCTTGATTCTCGCAGTGCTCGCCGCAAGCCTCGCCCACGTTTCCGCCGCCGCGGCGGCCGGCACGTGCACCGGCGTGTGGCCTTCCTATTGGCAGGATCCCGCGTTCGCCAAGGTCGGAATGTGGCGCGACCAGAAGGTCAGCAACACTCCCGTGTCGCAGAATTGGACGCCCGAGAATCCGGGCTATACCAACCCTGCATTCCGCTTGTCGGACGCGTATTCCTCGGGCAAGGCGGACGATCCGCGCGCGCAGAAATGGCGCGACAAGAAGTTCGACGCGATGTTTCGGCCTGGAATCTCCCAGGCCGAGAAGGCGCAGCTCGCCCATGACTACGGATGGGCGCTGATGCGCTACATCCAGGAAGGCAACATCGATTCCGGAAACGTGAACACCGACTGGAATCATTGCGCGAACAAGCGGCGGCAGTGGTTCAACATGCCGTTCCAGACCTACAACGTGCTCCAGGGGCGGGAGTTCGTGCACGGGCTCACGCGCGAGGCGCCCGTCACGTTGAGCGTCGCATCGCAGGACAAGCTCCTCGGCACCACGGTCTGGGCGGTTGCCTTCTACAACGGGAACGCCGCACCCACGCTAGCGCGCGTATGGGGTCCGAAAGGTGTCGCCACCGTTCCCACGAAGAACCTGAGCTTCCCCGAGGGGACCGCGATCGGCAAGCTCCTGTTCACCACAGCGACACCCGCCAACATGCCATTCCTCGCCAACATGCCGACGTGGACGGCGAACATCAGCTTGGGCCGGCCCGGCATCGACACGGGAAACCCCACGTTCTGCAACGCGGTGAGCGAGACGATGCCGAAGCAGAGCCAGGATTGCCCGCGCGCGCCCGGCAAGGTCACCCTCATCCAGTTCGACGTGGCCACCCGGGACTCGCGCGCTCCCAACGGATGGGTATTCGGAACGTTCGTCGCCGACGGCCAGGAGAAAGCCGCGGAGGCGAACCCGTGGAATCGAATCTCGCTCCTCGGCCTCATGTGGGGCGACGACACACCGCCCGCCGGACAGCTCGCCTCCGCATATCCGCCGGATCCCAGGACGAACGGCTTCGCAAACGAAGTGGTCGCATATGACGTGGCGGATCGCCTCAACAAGGCCGGCGGCTCCGTCGCTCCCGCGCGACCGGGACATCTCGGATGCAACACGCGCCTGAATGGCCCGGCCGACAACGTGAACAGCTCGTGCACGTCGTGCCACATGACCGCTTCCGTCCCCGACAAGAAGATCAATGTGCCGTCCCTTCTCGCGCAGTTCAACGGATTGACGCCCCAGTGCGCGCCGGCGTCGGCCCCGCCGACCGATCAAAAGAACGGCGTGACCTTCGCCCAGATGGACAGCCTCTACTTCGCGCCCACCAAATGCGCCACGCCATTCGTCTCGACGGTGAACGGCGCCAGCATCTACGGGCCCGACATGCCCAGCTACCCCGATGGCGGCAAGAGCTGGATCTCCACCGACTTCTCGCTCCAGATGTCGGGAGCCCTCGTGCAATGGATGGTGTGGCAGCAGGCTCTCCAGGACGACGAGGAGGGTGCCGGCAACGTGAAGGCGCTCGGGATGACCGAGAGCACTGCGGCCCGCAGGCCGGAACGGGTCTTCGGGGCGCAAATGCCCGAACGCGGAGAACTGGGAAAATGACGAGGGGACGGCGGCGTTCAATCGGCCTGCCGTCACCCAGACGACAAACCACACTTTGAGGTTCGCATGCCGCTACGTTCCGCGCTCGGATTGGCCGCCCAATCCTCTGTCCTGCCCGGTCTCGAGAAGGCCCTCGCCGGCCTGAAGTCCAGCGCTTCGCCGCCCGCGACGAAGCCCGGCATCCAGCTCCCCGCGGACCACTACGCCCATCCCGGCGCGCCGACCGAATGGTGGTGGAACATCGGCACGCTCACCTCGGGTGCGCGCACCTTCGGCTTCGAGATCAACGCGGTTTCCTACGCGGGCCAGGGGGGCTTCGCGTTCACGCAGATCATGCTGACCGACGTGGACAACGACCGCCACCTGCAGCGCACAACCAACTACCTCGCTGGGGTATTCAATTGCGAGGACTGGGCGCAGCACGATCCCACCAAGCCGTGGTTCGTCGCGCTCGGCGATCCCGCCAACTTCCTCTCCACGATCACGGTCACCAACGCGGGGAGCAACTACACGTCACCGCCCACGGTCGTGATCAGCGGGGGCGGCGGCTCGAAGGCCGTCGCCACGGCAAACCTCGACACGCACGGCGGCGTCGCATCGATCGATCTCTGGAATGCGGGCTCCGGCTATACGTCGGCGCCCACGATCACGCTTGGCGGCGGTGGCGGAAGCGCAGCGGCCGCGATCGCACTCCAAAGCTACGCGACCATGAATTCCTCGGGAAGCGATCCGACGCAGAACATGTCCGTGAAAGCGCTCCTCGTGGACGCGGCGACGCAAGCCCCGGTGCTGTTCGACCTCACGCTCTCGCAGAAGGGCCCGCCCTTCCTCGTGCTCGGCTCGGGCATGGTGCCGGTGCCGAAGACGTGCGGCACCGCGCTCCAGACGAACAATTTTTATTACTCGCTCACGCAGCTCCAGGCCTCCGGGACCATCACGCTCGACGGACAGAAACTTCCGGTGACGGGAGTCACGTGGATGGACCACGAGTACGGCGCCTTCGCCGCGGCGGGAAAGCCGGTGAAGTGGATCCTCCAGGACATGCAGCTCGACAACGGGGTCTGCGTCTCCAACTTCTCGCTGGACGAGCCCGTCGAGGGCCAGCCCACGACGAGCATCGCGACGCTCCAGTATCCCGGCAAGCCCACCATCTGGGTATCGACGACGACCACGCCCGGCAAGCCGTGGACGAGCCCGATCACCCATAAGACCTATTTCCTCGAGCTGGTGGTGGCGATGAAGAAGACCGTGCCTTGGTGGCCGGATGCGACGCTCACGGTGACCAGCTCCATCGCCTCGCAGGAATTTCCGGCGGCGGGCGCGATCTACGAAGGCGTGGCCGTGGTAAGAGGCACGTTCAACGGGCAGCAGGTGACGGGACCGGCCTGGAACGAGCAGACGGCGCGCTAGCGATCAGGGACTGAGCGCGCCCTCGATGTCCGCGATCAAGTCGTCGACATGCTCGATGCCGATCGAAAGGCGCACGAGATCCGCGGGGCATAGCGTGCCCGGCCCCTCGACGCTCGCGCGATGCTCCGCGAGGCTTTCCACCGAGCCCAATGAGGTCGCGCGCTTGAAGACGCGCAGCCGCGCGGTGAAGTCCTTGGAAGCCTGCTCGCCCGCTTTCAATCGCACGGAGATCATTCCGCCGAATCCGCCGCTCATCTGCTTGGCGGCGACCGCATGGCCCGGGTGCGACGCGAGCCCCGGATACAGCACGTGGGAAAACTTCGGATGGCGCTCGAACTTGCGCGCGATGGCCATCGCGTTGGCGCATGCCGCGGCGACGCGAAGGTGCAGCGTGCGCATTCCCCGCAGGAGGAGCCACGCTTCGAAGGGGCCGAGCACGGCACCCCCGCCGCCACGCACGTAGCGGATGCGTTTCCACGGGTCGTCGTCGTTGCGCGTCGCAAGCACGCCGGCGATCACGTCGGAGTGGCCGTTCAGGTATTTCGTCGCCGAGTGCATGACGAGATCCGCGCCGAGATCTAGGGGGCGCGTGAGCAGGGGCGTGGCCGCGGTCGAATCGACGGCGAGCGCCGCACCCACCTCGCGCGCGATGGCGCTCGCGGCGGCGATGTCGGTCACGTCCCAAGTGGGGTTGGCGGGCGTCTCGACCCAGATGAGTTGCGGCTTGCGCGCGCGCGCCTTGGCCGCCAGGTCGTCGAGCGAGGAATTGTCGTAGAGCTCCACGCCGAGGCCGCGCGGCGCGGCGAACTCCAACAGCCACTTGCGGAATGCCCAATACATGTTGCGCGGCACGAGCGCGTTGTCGCCGGGCATGAGCGCCTGGAACACCGCCGCCGAAGCGGCCTGCCCCGAGGAGAAAAGCATCGCAGACTTGGCGTGCTCCAACGCGGCGACGAGCGCCTCGGCCGGGTCGTAGCTGGGATTGTCGGCGCGCGAGTAGACGCGCCCGCCGGGGTAGGTTCCGTCGGCGCCGCGCTCATACGTGGTGGCGACGTGGATCGGTGGAACGATCTCGCGATACGTATCGGTGACGCGCCCCAGGCCTTGCGCGGCGAGCGTCTCGGGATGGAGGTCTTTGTCGGGCACGAAGCGCTCTCGATAAGGAGGTCAGTGATGATGCCCATCGTACCCGCGCAGGCGGATGTAGGCCTCCATCTGCGCGGCGGTGAGGATGGCGGCCTGCGCGAGGTGCGCCTCCAGGTGCGCCGCCCTCACCTTCGCCTGGACCGCGGCGATCTTCTCGAGGCTTGCGGAAAGATTCGCCGGGGTGGCCGCGCGCGTCGCGAACAACCGATCGAGAGCGCGCTCCTCTTCCACCAGATCGCGTCCCGCCGCGGCCGCGTTCGACTGCATCGAATCGAAGAGCGACTGCGTTCGCACCTTCTGCTCCGCGGTGAGCCCGATCTGCTCGGCCATCTCCAGCACGTGCGCGGGGCCGGGATAACCGTTCAGCTCGGCGGGCCGGGCGAGGCCCATCCCCTTGCCGGCGAGGTAGCCCTGCACCTCCTCGGCCGAAAGCGACTTGATCTCGCGCGGCGCCTCGGCCGCGTAGGGCGACGCGGTTGGCGGCGCCGATGCGCAGCCTGTAACACTGAGAACAGCGAAAAACATCCACACACTCGATCTCACGGACGGCTCCCACCGGGCAAAGAACGAATCGTACCGCCAGACGGTAGAATGGCCCGGCCCATCCCGGCCCCAGGAGGATCCCGATGAATACGAAGACACGCATCGCCCTGTCCGCATCGCTCGCCCTCGCCTCCGGCCTGGCCGGCGCGCAAGCCACCTTCACCGAGCGCAACATCACCCTCAACGCCGCGATCGAGATGGCCACCGCGAGCCTCGAGGATTGCCGCGCGAAGGGCTACAAGGTCACGGTGACCGTGCTGAACCGCCACGCGCGCACCGCGGTCGTCATCAGCGACGACGGCGTGAATCCGCACACGATCGAGAACAGCATGCGCAAGGCCTACACCGCGTTCACCACCAAGGCGCCCTCGGTGGAAGTCGGCAAACGCGCGCAGCCGCTGCTGAGCGGCTTCCTCCTCCTCGACAAGCTCACCACGATCGAAGGCGGGCTGCCGATCATGGCGGGCAAGGAGCTGGTGGGCTCGATCGGCATCTCGGGCGCGCCCGGCGGAGAGAAGGACGCGGCTTGCGCGCAGGTCGGCATCGACAAGATCGCCAAGGGCCTCGGCGGCTAAGGGCTCGTGCGCTCGCTTTCCCATCTTTTCGAAAGCAACCGCGCCTGGTCGGAGAGGATCCGGCGCAGCGATCCCGAGTTCTTTCCGCGGCTGTCGCGCCAGCAGCGGCCGCGCTACCTCTGGATCGGCTGCGCCGACAGCCGCGTGCCCGCCAACGAGATCGTGGACCTCGCGCCCGGCGAGCTATTCGTGCATCGCAACCTCGCCAACGTCGTGGTGCACAGCGACTTGAATTGCCTCTCGGTGATGCAGTTCGCGGTCGATGTCCTCAAGATCGAGCACGTCATCGTGGTCGGCCACTACGGCTGCGCCGGCGTTTCCACCGCGCTGCAGAACCAG
>WNFL01140584.1_pt1 | contig 39085 bp, 35 predicted proteins | sample 5400361 | NCBI WGS metagenome assembly WNFL01 (sample SAMN13153351, study PRJNA577476) | soil metagenome | isolation source: 40 cm soil on Douglas fir-dominated hillslope | place: USA:California | collected 2013-09-17
TCTCGATTCGACCTACGGACTGTGCGCGTGTTGGCTGAAGCCGGGCGGATGGATGTCGCACCAGATCGACTTCACGTCCCTGGGCATCACGCGCGAGTGGTACGGCCACTTGTGCATCGGAGAGCGCGCATGGAGGATCCTCGAGGGCGCGCGGCCCTACTACGTGAACCGCGAGCGCCTTTCCACGCATCTCGAGCTCATGGGCAAGCATGGGCTCGTCCCGGTCCATGTCTTCCGCGGCCTGTGCGGGAAGCCCATCCCGCGCGAGCGCCTCGCGCCGCGCTGGCGCGACATGCCTGAAGACGACCTCGGCGTCGATACGGCCTTCGTGATCGCACGGCGCCATTAGGTCGCCAGCCGCCGCGTTGCAGCTGTAACTTTGCCGCCGACGCCCGCCGCGCGCGGCAATTGTGGATTTTCGCGCCGACGCGTATGTTTCCCCCAGCTGACAAGAGATCATCGGGGGAGCTTCAAAATGACGCAAAGCCGCACATTTCTCGCCGCAGCGCTCCTCGCATGGGGCCTCGCCGCGCGCGCCCAGGAAGGCGCCCTGGTGCTGGGCCAGACCGCGGACCTGAGCGGGCCCCAGGCGGCGCCCGTGAAGGAGACCACGGCCGCGGCGCGCGCCTATTTCGACAAGGTCAACGCCCAGGGGGGCGTGAACGGACGCAAGATCGTCCTCGAGTCGTTGGACGACGGCTTCGATCCGAAGCGCTCCGTGGAGAACGCGAAGAAGCTGATCGACGACAAGCGCGTCCTCGCGCTCTTCCTGTTCCGCGGCACCGCCAACGCCGAGGCGATGATGCCGGTGATCGCCGAGAAGAGGACGCTCATGTTCGGCGGCGTCGGCAGCTCCATGAAGATGCACGAGCCGATGAGCCGCTACCTGTTCAACCTGCGCGCCCCGGTGCAGACGGAGGTGGCCAGCGTGGTGACGCAGCTCGCCTCGCAGGGCATCAACGACGTGGCGGTGATCTACACCGACGACGGCTTCGGCAAGGACGCGCTCGACGGCGCGAAGAAGGCGTTCGACAAGTTCAAGATCAAGCCGAAGGTGGTGGCGTCGATTCCGCGCGGCCAGACGGAGGTCGATGCCGCGGTGGCCGAGATCCTCAAGGTTTCACCGTCGGCCACCCTCGGCTTCTGCATTCCCAAGATCTGCGCGACCATCGTGAAGAAGCTGCGCGCCAAGGGTTCCCTCACGCAATTCTTCTCGCTCTCGAACACCTCCTCGGGCGCCTACGTGACCGAGCTCGCCGACACCGCGCGCGGCGTGGTGGTGACGCAGGTGATGCCCTATCCCTTCGACGCGCGCGACGCCATCGGCCGCGAGTTCCAGTCGTTCGCGAAGGAAGCCGGCGTGAAGGAGTCCTATGCCGCGATGGAGGGCTACCTCTCGGCGCGCATCATGACGGAGGCGCTCAGGCGCGCCGGCAGGAGTCCCACGCGCGAAAGCCTGGTGGGCGCGTTCGAGTCGCTGAAGCTGAACCTCGGCGGCTTCCAGGTGGCCTACAGCCCGACCACGCGCACCGGCTCTGAGTTCGTCGACCTCACGATGATCAGCAAGAACGGCAAGTTCATCCGCTAGCGGCGAGGTGCTCGACCACGAGCTGCAGTGAGCGCGTGCCCTGGAACTCGTTCACGTCGAGGCGGTAGACGGCGTCGATCGACGCGGGCACGGGCGCGGCGCTGCCGAAGCGGATCGCGCCGTAGCGCCGTGAGCCCAGGCCGAGCGTGAGCTTCATGTGCTTCTCGCCCACCACGCGCTGCGACTCGACCGAGAAGCGCCCCGAATAGCGCGGCTCGGGAAATCCCTGGCCCCACACCTGCTCGCGCAGCACCTGGGCGAAATCCACCGTGATGTCCGCGGCTGCCAGCTCGCCGTCGGTCTCGATTCGCCGCGCGAGGTCCGCGGGGCCGAGACTCGCGCGTGCGACCGCCTCGAAGGCCGCGCGGAATTCCTCGAGGCCGCCTTGGCGCAGCGTGAGGCCCGCCGCCGCGGCATGGCCGCCGAAACGCTCGACCAGTCCCGGCGCGCGCTTGTCGATGAGGTCGAGCGCATCGCGCAGGTGCAGTCCCGCGATGGAGCGCCCCGACCCCTTGAGCCGGCCGTCGCTTTCCGCGGCGAACGCGAACACCGGGCGATGGAAGCGGTCCTTCAGTCGTGCGGCGAGAAGCCCGACCACTCCCGTGTGCCACTCGGCGCGATGAAGCGACAGGGTGTACGCGTCGCCGGCCTCGACCGCCGCCACCATCGCCAGCGCCGACTCCTGCATGCCCGCCTCGATCTCGCGCCGCTCGCGGTTCAGCCGCTCGAGCCGCGTGGCGAGCTCGAGCGCGCGCGCAGGGTCCACCGCGAGCAGGCATTCGATGCCGAGCGACATGTCCTTCAGCCTTCCTGCGGCGTTCAAGCGCGGCCCCACCGCGAAGCCCAGGTCGTAGGCGCTGGCCTGGCGCGCCGTGCGTCCCGCGATATCGAGGAGGGCGGCGATGCCCGCGCTCGCGTTGCCCGCGCGGATGCGCGCGAGGCCTTGCGCGACCAGGATGCGGTTGTTGGCGTCGAGCTTCACCACGTCGGCGACGGTGCCGAGCGCCACCAGGTCGAGGAGCGCGCCCAGGTTGGGCTCGGGGCGCGCGGGGCCGAATGCGCCGCGCCGGCGCAGCTCCGCGCGCAGCTGCAGCATCACGTAGAAAATCACGCCCACGCCCGCGAGGTTCTTGCTCGGAAACCCGCAGCCCGCCTGGTTGGGATTCACGATGCACGCCGCATCCGGGATCCGCGTGCCCGGCAGATGGTGGTCGGTGACGAGCACGCGCATGCCGAGCGCGTTGGCCTGCGCGATGCCCTCGACCGCGGCGATGCCGTTGTCCACGGTGATGAGGATGTCGGGAGCGCGGGCGACGGCCTCGCGCACGATTTCCGGCGTGAGCCCGTAACCGTGCTCGAAACGGTTGGGAACGAGGTAGTCGACGACGGCGCCCATGGCGCGCAGCGCCTTCACTCCCACCGCGCACGCCGTGGCGCCGTCCGCGTCGTAGTCGGCGATGATCAGGAGACGCCGCTTCGCCTCGATCGCGTCGGCGAGAAGCCGCGCCGCGTCCTCGACATGGTGCAGCCGTTCCGGCGCGGCGAGCGCCCTCAGCGTGGTGGCGAGCTCGTCCATGGAGGCGAGGCCGCGCGCCGCGAAAAGGCGCGCGAGGCGCGGATCGCAGCCGTCCGCGGTGAGGCGCTCGAATGCGGCGGCGTCGACGGTGCGCGAGGTGATCTCAGGCATGGGCGGCGAGCGGCTTCCTTGCGCGAAACCAGCGCCAGCGGGAAGCGCCGCTCAAGCTCGCGACGCGCGTGTCCTTCCCCGTGGGCATGACAAGGCGCACATGGTCGAAGCGCTCGATCGCCTCACCCAATCCGGCGAACCAGGTCTCGTCGAGCGCCGTGGCCGCGCCGCGCCAGGCCGCCTCGTCGCCGCGCCGCAGCGCCGCGGTGAGGCCGTCGAAGACGACCAGCACCGAATCCTCGGGACGCGCCAGGTCGAGCTCCGCGATGGCCTTTGCAGGCGGCCGCACGTCCGCGCCCGAGAGCAGGCCGAGGCCGCGTGCGAAAACGTCGGCTGCGTAGACGAGCGCATGGCGTCGGGCCGCTGGCGCGGGCGCAACGCCCTCGCCCCAGAACCAGACGCTGTTGATCGCGAGCTTGCCCTCGGCCTCGCGGCGCGCATTCACCTCGTGTGCGCCCATCACCATCTGCGCCTCGGTGATCGCGGAGCGCCAGTTGATCGCGGTGTTGCCGGGCAAAAGGCCGAAGACGTCGCGGCCGAGCGCGTCCTCGAGGGGCGTGGTGCGCGGCAGCCCGCCGGCGGGCGCCCTCACGTACCAGCGATGCGGCGACGGCGCGCGAAATTCCAGGCCGTCCTGGCGGAAATGATCCTGCAGCGCGCCCGCGAGCGCGTCGGCCTCGTCGCGGCGCACCTCGAGGACCGCCGCGTCGTGGAGCTTGAGGTAGTCGTGGTCGATGCGCAGGTGAACGGGATCGGCGCGCATCCACTCGCCCTCGACCTTCTCGCCTTCACCCGCGAGCGAGATCGCGGCGATGGGAGGCGGCGAGGGCAGGGCGTATTCGGAAGCGAGCCACGCAGCGGCGCCGCGCCCCGGGACGGTCTGCAGGTCCGCACGCGCCAGCCACTTCTCCAGCGCCGGCAGGCGCATCGCGCGCAGCCGCGCGGGAGCCTCGGGCGGAAGCAGCAAATCGGGGACGAGCAGGTCGAGCGGCATTGGACAATAATTATCCCATGCGCGATCGCCAGCACGTTCGCTTCTGCACCAGCTCCGACGGAGTGCGGCTCGCTTATGCCGCGCTCGGCAGCGGGCCGCCGCTGGTGAAGGCGCCCAACTGGCTCACCCACCTGGAATACGAATGGCAGAGCCCGATCTGGCGCCATTGGCTGGAGGGCTTGTCGCGCCATCACACCTTCGTGCGTTACGACGCGCGCGGTTGCGGCCTTTCCGACCGCGACCCGGCCGACATCTCGTTCGAGTCCTGGGTGCGCGACCTCGAGGCGGTCGTCGACGCGATGAAGCTCGAGCGCTTCCCGCTGCTGGGCATCTCCGGCGGCGGCCCGATCGCGATCGCCTACGCGATACGGCATCCCGAGCGCGTGAGCCACCTGGTGCTTTACGGCGCGTATGCGCGCGGGCGCCTCTGGCGCGGCGCCGGGCAGGAGGCGATCGACGAAGCCATGCTGATGTGCAAGCTGATCGAGCTGGGATGGGGCACGCGCAATCGCGCCTTCCGCCAGGTGTTCGCGACGCAGTTCCTCCCCGACGCCTCGGCGGAGATGATCGATTCGTTCGACGAATTGCAGCGGGAATCCTCGTCGGCGAGCGATGCGTTGCGCATCATGCAGGTCTCGATCCAGGTCGATGTCACCGGCCTGGCCCGGGCGGTCGAGTGCCCGACGCTGATCATGCACGCGACCGAGGATGGTCGCATCCCGTTCGAGGAAGGGCGCGTGCTGGCCTCCCTCATCCCCGGGGCCCGCTTCGTGCCGCTCGAGAGCCGCAATCACATCCTGCTCGAAGGCGAGCCGGCGTGGCGGCGCTTCCTCGACGAGACCGAGGCATTCCTGGCCCCGGCTGGCGGCGCAGGAGCCTTCGCCGAGCTCACGGCGCGCGAGCGCGAGCTCCTCGAGCTCCTCGCGCGCGGCCTGGACAACCACCAGATCGCAGCGCACCTGGAGCTGAGCGAGAAGACGGTGCGCAACATGGTGTCGAGCGTCTTCGCCAAGCTCGGCGTGGAATCGCGCTCGCAGGCGATCGTGCGCGCGCGCGAAAAGGGCTTCGGGACCGCGGTCCTGCCGGTTCGGGACAAGTAGCGGCCCCGGGACGGGTGAGTCGGGACCGCCGCCCCATGCGGGGACCGGCTCCCATGGCCACCATGGGCTCACGGTGATCGGGCTCGATTGCGCCCGGCCGAAACCCGGAGAAACCCGAAGATGGATACCGTCATTGCCCCCAGCTCCTCCCGTTACGCCAAATGCATCGAAGCGTCCAAGCGCGTGCGCTGGGACATCGACCGCGACGTGATTCGCGGACGCGAGTTCGACTTCACCAAGAAATTCCTGCCCGACGGCCTGGCGCGGATCGACCGTTTCGGGATCGCCAGCGCCGACGAGCGTCGCTTCCTGTCCCAGGTCCAGGGGCGCACCTACGCGAACATGTTCGCTCTGGTGGAGCGCTTCATCAGCGCGAAGCTGCTCGAGGTCACGCGCGGCCACATCCTCGGCGACCAGGTCGTGGTCGAATCCCTGGTGCGCTTCACCGACGAGGAGCTCAAGCACCAGGAGCTCTTCCGCCGCCTCGAGGCGATGATGGCGATGGACATGCCCAAGGGCTATGCCTTCCTGCCGCAGCCCAACGACGTCGCCAACGCGGTGCTCGGCAAATGCACCTGGGCGGTGCTCGGCCTCACCTGCCACATCGAGCTCTTCTCGGTGGACCACTACCGGCAGAGCATCGACCGCGACACCGAGGTCTCGGAGCTCTGGAAGGACGTGTTCCTGTTCCACATGCGCGAGGAATCGCAGCACGCTGTGCTGGACGAGATGGAGTGGCAGCGCGAGGACGCGAAGCTCACCTGCGCGCAGCGCGACGCCGCGGTGGCCGATCTCATCGACCTGGTCGGCGCCGTGGACGGGCTGCTGCAGGTGCAGGCCAGCGCCGACGCGGACTACTTCACGCGCGTGGTGCCGAGGAAGCTCGACAAGCGCGAGGCGCAGGCGCTGCGCGAGAAGCTCCTCGCCGCCTATCGCTGGCAATACATCGTGTCGGGCGCGCAGAACGAGCGCTTCATGCAGATCCTCGGCGGCTTGCTGAGCGAGGCGCAGATGAAGCGCGTCGTCACGGCGCTCACGCCGCTCATGGAGAATGCGCTCGCGGCATAGAGGGGCACAAATGGGATAATGGTGTCCGGGATCCGTCCCGGGCACCCTTTTCCTTCCAAGCCTCCTCTTTGCGACCCTACGAGCTTTACGTCGGCCTGCGCTATACCCGCGCCAAGCGCCGCACCCACTTCATCTCGTTCATCTCGTTCATCTCGATCGTCGGCATCGCGCTCGGCATCTGGGCGCTGATCAGCGTGATGTCGGTGATGAACGGCTTCGAGAAGGAGATCCGCGCGCGCATCCTCGGGGCCGCGGCGCACATCCAGATCATGGGGAGCGAGGCCGGCATCGCCGACTGGCAGGGCCTCGCCGCGCAGGTGAAGCGCCATCCCGAGGTGGTGGCCGCGGCGCCCTTCGTGAACGCGCAGGGCCTGCTTTCCACCGGCTCCACGGTGCGCGGGGTCTTCGTGCGCGGCATCGTGCCCGAGCTGGAGGACACCGTCGCCGACTTCGGCGCCAACATGAAGATGGGCAAGCTCGCGCAGCTGCGGCCGGGCGAATTCGGCATCGCGCTCGGCATCGGCGTGGCACGCGCGTTGCGCCTGAACGTGGGCGAGCGCGTGACCCTCATCTCGCCGCAGGGGCAGGTGACGCCCGCCGGGCTCATGCCGCGCTTGAAGCAGTTCACCGTGGTCGGCATCTTCTCCATGGACCATAGCGAGTTCGACAACGCGCTGGCGCTCGTCAACATGCGCGACGCCCAGGTGCTCTACCGCATGGACTCGGCGGTGAGCGGCATCCGCCTCAAGGTGCGCGACATCGACCGCGCTCCCGCCGTCACCCGCGAGCTCGCCAAGCTCGTGACTTCCGACGTGTTCCTCTCCGACTGGACGCAGCAGAACGTGAACTACTTCCGCGCGATCCAGATCGAGAAGCGCATGATGTTCATCATCCTCACGCTCATCATCGCGGTCGCCGCCTTCAACCTGGTCTCGACGCTGGTGATGGTGGTTACCGACAAGCATCCGGACATCGCCATCCTGCGCACGCTCGGCGCATCGCCCGCGAGCATCATGAAGATCTTCATGGTGCAGGGCGTGATCATCGGCATGGTCGGAACCGTGCTGGGAGTCGCGACCGGCATCGTCACCGCGTTCAACATCGACGTCGTGGTGCCGGCGATCGAGCGGCTCTTCCACTTCCAGATCCTGTCGCGCGAGGTGTACTACATCAGCGAGCTCCCCTCGGACCTCCACTGGATCGACGTGATCTGGACCGCGGCGATCTCGCTGGTGCTCTCGTTCGTCGCGACGTTGTATCCCAGCTGGCGTGCGGCGCGCGTCAATCCCGCGGAAGCGCTGCGCTATGAGTGAGGCGGGCGTGGTCCTCGAGTGCGACGGCCTCGCCAAGACCTACGGCATGGGAACGGTCGCGGTGCCGGTGCTGAAGGGCGTGAGCCTGCAGGTGCGCCGCGGCGAGTCGATCGCCATCGTCGGCGCGTCCGGCTCGGGCAAGAGCACGCTGCTGCACCTGCTGGGAGGCCTCGACCGCCCCACCGCGGGCAGCGTATCGCTCGTCGGGCAGGATCTCTTCGCGCTCGCGCCGGCGGCGCAGGGGATGCTCCGCAACCAGGCGCTGGGCTTCGTCTACCAGTTCCACCACCTGCTGCCGGAATTCTCCGCGGTGGAGAACGTCGCGATGCCCCTCCTCATCCGTCGCATGGACGAGCGCTCGGCGCGCGCGAAGGCGGCGGCGATGCTGGAGGAGGTGGGCCTCGGCCATCGCCTCGCGCATCGTCCCGGCGAGCTCTCCGGGGGCGAACGCCAGCGGGTCGCCGTGGCGCGCGCGCTCGTGACCGAGCCCGCGTGCGTACTCGCCGACGAGCCCACCGGCAACCTCGATCGCGAGAACGCCGCGAAGGTGTTCGACCTCATCGTGGAATTGAACCGCCGCCACAACGCCGCCTTCGTGATGGTGACCCACGACCCCGACCTCGCGAGGCGCATGGGGCGCGGGTTGGCGATTACGGACGGGCGGCTGGGTTGAAGGGCACCCACACGTTCGACGCCGTGAAGGTCGGCGGCACTTGCGCCTTGCGCTTCTCCTTCAGCACCTCGAGGAGCTGCGCCCGCGCGAGGAGCACGTCCTTCTTGTAGAAGGCAAGACGCTGCTCATCGGCGCGCGCCATGCGCGTGAGCACGACCATGCGCAGCGGATCGAAATCGTTGGCGATGGAGCGGCGCGCCTCGGCAAGGGCGTGCTCGGCGAGGTCGAGTCGCGCGTTGGCGCTCGCCACGGCGGCGTCGGTCTCGAGCAGCTCTTCTTCGCGCGAAGGGCCCGATGCGGGCGTCGTGGGCGCCGCGCCCGACGCGCCCTCGGGAATGCGAATCTGCTCGATGTTGCGGCTATTCTCCGGCGGCAGGTCGGAGAACTCCAGCACCCCGTTGGCGCCCACGGACTTGTAGAGCACCGCGGCGGGCGCGGCGCCGGCGCAGGCGCAAAGCGCGATGGCGGCGCAGATCCTGATCGATGTCATGCCTGACAATTTCGCATTCGCACAAGTAGCGACGTACGCGTGCATCGGATGCCGGTTGGTCGCATGGGACCAGCCGTGTGGGACGGCGGCGACAAGGCCGTAGGCATCGTTGGCAACTCGTAGGAATACGCTGGCGTATCAGCCTGTTAGCATGGTCGGGCTGGCTTACAGGCCCGCACCCCATGCTTTCCCCAAGAAAACCACTTCGGAGGACTCATGAACGCACGCAAGCTGGCCGCCATGGCAGGCGGCGCCGTCTTATTGGTTGCCGCGATCGCCCAGGCGCAGGTCCCTCAGTACGGCGCCAACATCACCCTCGAGCAGGCCCGTAAGGTAACCGCGGCCGCCGACGCCGAGGCGCGCAAGAACAGCTGGCCGGTGGCGATCACCATCGTCGACACCGCCGGGCAGCTCGTCCACTTCCAGCGCCATGACAACACGCAGACGGCGAGCATCAACGTGGCGCAGGACAAGGCGGTGTCCGCGGCGATGTATCGGCGGCCGACGAAAGTGATGCAGGATGCGGTCGCGGGCGGCGGCGCGGGCGTGCGTTTCCTCAACCTGCGCGGTGCGAGCGCGGTCGAGGGCGGGCTGCCTGTCTACGTCGACGGCAAGATCGTCGGCGCGATCGGCGTCTCGGGAGTGACTTCCGACCAGGACGGCCAGGTCGCCAAGGCCGGCGCCGACACTTACAAGTAATGCCAGACCGGGGTCGGACCCCGCTCTGACCCCGGTTGCTCAGAGCCAGGGCCGCAGCGCGTCGCGCACGTCCTGCGGCCCTTTCACGTGCACGGCGCGCAGGCCCGCGGCGCGCGCGCCCTCCACGTTCTCGAGCGTGTCGTCGAGGAAGAGGATGTCGGCGGGCGGCACGCCGATGTCCTTCGCGATCATCTCGAAGGCGGCGCGCTCGGGCTTGCGCGCGCCCAGCGACCACGACACGAACACCTTCCTGAAATGGCCGAGCGCGCGCGCGAACTTCCGCGACCACACGCGCTCGTGCGCGGCGTTGGAATTGGAGAACGCGTACACCGGCACGCGATCCTTCACCTGCTCGACCAGGCGTACCGTCGGCTCGATCTGGTCGGCGAAGATCGCGGCCCAGCCCGCGGCCCAGGCGCGGTCGTCGAGCTCGATGCCGAGCGAGGCGCGCAGCGACGCGTAGTATTCGCGCTCGTCGATCTCGCCGCGCTCGTGGCGTTCGTAGGGCGCATCGAAGCGATAGCGGCTGCGCAGGCGCTCGGCCGTCACGCCCGAGCCCGCGGCCCAGCGCGCGAACATGCGATCCCAGTCGAGGGTCATGATCACGCCGCCCAGGTCGAAGAGGAGGGCGCGTGGCGCATCGCTCATCGGGATTGCTGTGTCATCTCTCGAAATTGGTGTCAGGTACGACTTTTTAAGTTGTACCTGACACGACTTTTTAGAAGGTCACCGGATCGAGCGAGCGCCACAGGTACCACGTGGCCACGGTGCTCCACGGCGTCCAGCTCGCACCGATTTCGCGCATCTCGGCCTGGGTGAGCGGCTCGCCCTTGTTGTAGCTGCGCTCCATCGCGCGCTGCAGCCCGAGGTCGCCGACCGGCAGCACGTCGGGCCGCATCATGTGGAAGATGAGGAACATCTCGACGCTCCAGCGTCCGATGCCCTTCACCTCGATCAGCTCCTCGATGATCGCCTCGTCGCCCATCTTCGGCCAGCGGCGCGGCTTCAAGGCGCCGGCGTGGAAGCGCTGCGCGAGGTCTTTCACGTAGGCGACCTTGCTGCCCGAGAATCCGCACGCGCGAATCGCCTCCGGTGCGAGCGCCACCACATTCTTCGCGTTCACGGTACCCGCGCATTCGGCGAAGCGGCCCCAGATCGAGTTCGCCGCCTTCACCGAGATCTGCTGCCCCGCGATGGAGCGCGCGAGCGCCTGGAAGGCGTCGCCGCGGCGGCCCAGGTCGGCGTCCGGGTATTTGCGCACGAGCTTGCGCAGGACCGCATCGCGCTTCGCGAGGTGCTTCTTCGCCTCTTCCCAGTATTCGGGGGTCATGGATGAAATGATACCGAACGGATGCGCCGTCGCACGGTCTACCCCGCATCCCCCGGAGGCCCCATGGCGCGCGAACCGCATCCCAAGCTGCCCACCACCCCCCGCAAGCCCATGCCGCCCGCCGGCACGCCGGCGCACGAGGAGTGGGTTCTCGACGAGGCCGTCGACGAAAGCTTCCCGGCGAGCGATCCGCCGGCGCCGGCGCAACCGCACAAGAAGCCGGACGGCAAGAAGAAGTAAGCGCGCTTCCCGCTCGCTCGCCCTGGGCCGAAGAGGTAGGCGCGCGCACCCCGCCGCGCGTTGAGCGGGAATGCGTTCGTTCGTCCTGGCCTTCGTGCTCGGCACTCTTGTCCTTCAGCACGCGTCCGAGCTGCCGCAGGCCGCGCTCTTGCCGGCCGCCGCGGCCGCGCTCCTCGCTCTTGTCGTGATTCCCGTGCGCTTGCGCACGGCGCGCTTCGCCTGCCTGGTGGTGGCCGGCGCCCTGGCGGGCGTGGGTGCCGCCGCATGGCGCGCCGAGGCACGCCTCGCCGAAGCCCTGCCCGTCGCGTGGGAGGGCGAAGACTTGGAGCTGGCGGGCATCGTCGCCGGGCTCCCGCAGGTCATGGCAGGCGGCACGCGCTTCCTCTTCGAAGTCGAGGCCGTGCGCACGCCGCGCGCGGTGGTCCCCACGCTCCTCGCGTTGACGTGGTATGCCGAGCGCGCGAAGGGTGGAGGCGATGCGCTGCCCGCCCCGCACATCGCCGCCGGCGAGCGCTGGAGGATCACGGTGCGCTTGAAGCGAGCGCGTGGCCTCGCCAACCCGCACGGATTCGACTTCGAGCCGTGGGCGCTCGAGCGCGGCATCCGCGCCACGGGCTACGTGCGCGCGAAGGCAGGCGCGGAGCGCGTCACCGCCCGCGTGGACGGCTGGCCTTATACGCTGCATCGCTGGCGCGGCGAGGTTCGCGACGCGATGCGCTCCCACCTGGGCGACGCGCGCCTGGCCGGCGTGCTCGTGGCGCTCGCCATCGGCGACCAGGATTCCATCGCCGCCGACGACTGGGAGGTGTTCTGGCGCACCGGCGTGGGCCACCTCATGAGCATCTCGGGGCTGCACATCACGATGCTCGCCGGCCTCGCCTTCGCGCTCGCGTACTTCGCGTGGGTGCGCGTTCCCGCGCTTGCGCTGCGCATCCCGGCGCGCAAGGCCGCGGTGGCCTTCGGCGCGCTCGCGGCACTCGCCTACTCGCTCATGACCGGCTACCAGGTCCCCGCGCAGCGCACCTTCGTGATGCTCTCGGTGGTGGCCGTGTGCGTGCTCGCCGATCGCCACGGGTCGCCCTCGCGCGTGCTCGCGTGGGCCGCGCTCGCGGTCGTGGCCCTCGATCCGTGGGCTGTGCTCTCCGCGGGATTCTGGCTTTCCTTCGGCGCGGTCGCCTCGATCTTCTACGTGATGGCGCTACGCACGGGGCACGCCGGCAAGCTGCGCGGCGCGGTGATGGAGCAGGTCGCGGTGACGGTGGCGATGCTGCCGATGCTGATGGCGCTCTTCCAGGAGGTGTCGCTGGTATCTCCCATCGCCAACGCCTTCGCGATTCCGCTGGTGAGCCTCGTCGTGGTGCCGCTCACCATCGCTGGCGCGTTCCTGCCGCTGCCGTGGCTCCTCGACGGCGCGCATCTGCTCATGATGGCGGTGATGGCGCCGCTCGAATGGCTCGCCGCGCTGCCGGTGGCGATGCTGGAAAGCCACGAGCCCGCGGCGTGGACGGTGGCCGCCGCCGTTGCCGGATGCGCCTGGATCCTCGCCCCGCGCGGCGTGCCGCTGCGATCGGCGGGCGCCGTGTGGATCGCGCCGATGTTCGCCGTGCTGCCGCCCGCGCCGGCGCCCGGCGAGGCGTGGCTCGACGTGCTCGACGTCGGCAATGGGCTCGCGACGGTGGTGCGCACCTCGGGACATGCGCTGGTGTACGACACCGGCCCCTCCTGGAACGCCGATGCCGACAGCGGCAGCCGCATCGTCGTGCCGTTCCTGCGCGGCGAGGGCGTGAACCGCCTCGATGGCGTGGTGGTTTCCCACGCCGACGACGATCATTCGGGGGGTGCCGCTTCAATCGCCTTCTCCCGCGAGCCGCAGTGGCTCCTCTCGCCCCTGGAGCCGGCCGACGTTCTTCACGGCGCATTCGCGAAATCCATGCGTTGCGAGGCGGGCGCTCGCTGGCGCTGGGATGGAGTCGATTTCATCGTGCTGCATCCCTCGGCCGCGATCTACGCGGAGACCCGCAAGCGCAAGGAGAACGATCGCGGTTGCGTGTTGCGCGTGGCGACGGGCGCGTTCTCGCTGCTCCTCGCGGCGGACGTGGAGGCGCGCGCGGAAGCAGAGATGCTGGCACGTGATCGCGAAGCGCTGCGCTCCGACGTGCTGCTCATACCACACCACGGCTCGAAGACCTCGTCGACTCCGGCGTTCATCAACGCGGTCGCACCCGCTATCGGCCTTCTCTCCGTGGGCTATCGGAACCGTTTCCACCACCCCAACGCGGGTGTCGTCGCCCGATACCTGGAGCGTGGGGTGATACTGCACCGCACCGACCGCGAAGGCGCGCTGCGCATCACATTCCCTGCACAATCGGGGCGCATGATTTCCGTGGAGAACCAAGCGCGACACGCGCGATACTGGAGCGACAGACGAGGAGAGCCATGAACACATTCCTGCAACGCCGCCGCGTCTTATCCTGGATCGGCGTATCCGCGCTGGCGCCGCTCGCGGCCACGCCCGTGCTGGCCGAGGAGCGCGCGCCCACGCCGCGCGTGACCGAAGGGCCCTTCTATCCGCGCTCTTTTCCCAAGGACACGGATGCGGACCTCACGCGCATCGAGGGCCGCGCCGCCGGCGCGCGCGGCAAGATCCTCGACGTGAGCGGCCGCGTGCTCGATCGCAGCGGCGCCCCGCGCGCCGGCGCGCGCGTCGAGATCTGGCAATGCGATGCGGACGGCAACTACCACCACGTCGGCGAGCCCGAGGGCGACGCGAATTTCCAGGGGTTCGGCGCCGTGCTGACCGATGCCGATGGGCGCTATGCCTTCCGCACCATCAAGCCCGTGCCCTACCCGGGCCGCACGCCGCACATCCACTTCAACGTATCGGAGGGCGGCAAGCGCCGCCTCACCTCGCAGATGTTCGTCGAGGGGGAGCCGGGCAACGCCCGCGACGGCATCTACCGCGACCTCGGCCGCGACGCGAAGCTCGTGACGATGCGCCTCGAGGATGCGGGCGCGGGGATGAAGGCGGCGCTCGATATCGTGCTCGCCTAGGCCCGCGCGCCTGCGTGAGCGTCGAGAAGGTCACGCTCGCCGGGCCACGTGTGCGGCTGGAGCCCCTTGGCGAGGAGCACCTGCCTGGCCTCGTGACCCGCAACGGCAAGACATTGGCCGTGCTGCTGAATACGCGATAGCCGGAGTCAGTACGAAGTCTCGGGGGCCTTGCGCAGGTCGAGCGTGGCCGGAAAGCGAGGATTGCGCGCCTCGCGCTTCACCACCATCGCTCCAGGCGTGTGCCCCATCGCCTGGAAGCGTGCGACGCGGCGCGCCTCGGCCTCGAGAGCGTTCACCGGGAAGACGTCGTAGCTGCGCCCACCCGGGTGCGTCACGTGATAGGTGCAACCGCCGATCGAGCGCTCGTTCCACAGGTCGACGATGTCGAACACGAGGGGCACGTGCACCCCGATGGTCGGATGCAGCGAGTTGGGCGGCGCCCACGCGCGGTAGCGCACGCCCGCCACGAACTCGCCCGCGCGCCCGGTGGAAGTCATCGGAATCGCGCGCCCGTTGCACGCGATCACGTGGCGCTCCCCATTGAGGCGCGTCGCCTTCACCTGCAGGCGCTCCACCGAGGAATCCACGTAGCGCGACATGCCGGTGGTCGCGACCTGCTCGCCGAGCACGTGCCACGGCTCGATCGCCTGGCGCAGCTCGAGCTCGATGCCGTCGTAGGCGACCGTGCCGTAGCGCGGGAAGCGGAAGCCGAGGAAGGGCGCGAACCAGTCGAACTCGAAGGCGTAGCCCGCGCCCTTCAAGTCATGGACCACATCGCGCATGTCCTGGGCGACGAAGTGGGGCAGCATGAACTCGTCGTGCAGGCGCGTTCCCCAGTGGACCAGCTTCTCGCCGTAGGGCTCGTTCCAGAAGCGCGCCACCAGCGCGCGCAGCAGGAGGATCTGCAGCAGGCTCATGCGCGCGTGCGGCGGCATCTCGAAGGCGCGGAATTCCAGCAGCCCCAGGCGGCCGGTCGCGGTGCCCGGCGCGTACAGCTTGTCGATGGAGAATTCCGCGCGGTGCGTGTTGCCCGTGAGGTCCACCAGGAAGTTGCGCAGGATGCGGTCGACCTGCCACGGCTTCTCGTTCGCCTCGCCGGCCTTGAACTCGCGCGCGAGCTGCTCGAAGGCGATGTCGAGCTCGTACAGCGTGTCGCTCCTCGCCTCGTCCACGCGCGGCGCCTGGCTCGTGGGCCCGATGAACAATCCCGAGAAGAGGTAGGAAAGGGCGGGGTGGTTCTGCCAGTACGTGATGAGGCTTCGCAGCAGGTCCGGGCGGCGCAAAAGCGGGCTGTCCGCCGCGCTGGGGCCGCCGAGCGTCACGTGGTTGCCGCCGCCGGTGCCGGTGTGGCGCCCGTCGAGCATGAATTTCTCGGTGCCCAGGCGCGTCGTGCGCGCTTCCTCGTAGAGCGTCACGACGTGGTGCTTGAGCTCTTCCCAGTTGTCGGCGGGATGGATGTTGACCTCGATCACGCCGGGATCGGGCGTGACCGCGAAGCGGCCGAGGCGCGGGTCGTCGGGCGGCGCATAGCCCTCGAGGCGCACGCGCACGCCGAGCGCCTGCGCGGTGGATTCGATCGCGCCCACCAGCGAGATGAAATCTTCGAGCAGGTCCACCGGCGGGAGGAACACGTTGAGGCGGCCCTTGCGCACCTCCACCGAGAGCGCCCGCTTCACGACTTCGCGCGGGGCTCCCGGCGGCAGCGCCTTGGGCTTCGCGTGTTTCGCCGCCAGCGCGGACTTCGCCGGCTTTCTCTTGCCGAGCGCGTCGCGCCGGTCGAACGGATCCTGCGGGATGCTGGGCTCGTCGTCTTCCGGCAGCACCTCGGGAAGCGAGGCGAGCGGCAGGCGGTAGCCCAGCGGGGAATCGCCCTCGATCAGGAACACCTTCTCGCGGCGCAGCGGCCACGGCGAGCTCTGCCATTTGCTCGGACCCGAGGGCTTGCCGCGCGCGACCGGCTTCAACGGCAGCACATAGCCCGCGGGCTTGCCGAGGCCGGCGGCGATCTTGTCGCCGAGGCGGCGGCGCGCGGGCTCGGTCGAAGAGTCTTCCGCGAAGAGATCGACGTTCATCGGCAGGTTGGCTTCGTCACGCAGCGTGCGCCACGGGTCCTCGTAGGCGGCCAGCACGTATTCGGGCGAGAGGCCGAGCGCCTGCGCGAGCTCGGTGGCGAGGCGCCGCGCATCCTCCTCGGTGTACTTCTCGTCGTCGGCGGGGCGCGCGTCGTCGTTCTCGCGCTCCCAGAGCGGCGTGCCGTCCTTGCGCCAGAAGCAGGAGAGCGCCCAGCGCGGCAGCGGCTCGCCGGGATACCACTTGCCCTGGCCGAAATGGAGCAACCCGCCGGGCGCGAAGCGATGGCGCAGCTTGTAGAGGAGCTGGGTCGCGAGCTCGAGCTTCTTATCCGACATCGCCGTGTAGTTCCACTCGGCGCCTTCCATGTCGTCGATCGAGATGAAGGTGGGCTCGCCGCCCACGGTGAGGCGCACATCGCCGTCGGCGAGCTCGCGGTCGATCTGCGCGCCCAGCTTGTCGATCGACTTCCACTGCGCCTCGGTAAAAGGCTTGGTGACGCGCGGGTCTTCCTTGATGCGCGTGACCGACATCTGGAAATCGAGCTTGGTGTCGGCGACCTCGGTCGCGCCCGTGACCGGCGCCGCGCTGGTGGGGAACGCGGCGCATGCGAGGGGAATGTGCCCTTCTCCGGTAAGAAGCCCCGAAGTGGCATCGAGGCCGATCCATCCGGCGCCGGGAATGTATGCCTCGGCCCACGCGTGCAGGTCGGTGAAGTCCTTCTCGGGCCCGGACGGGCCGTCGAGCGACTTCACGTCGGCGGCGAGCTGGATGAGATAGCCCGAGGCGAAGCGCGCGGCGATTCCGAGGAAGCGCAGGATCTGCACCAGGAGCCATGCGGAGTCGCGGCAGGAGCCCTGGGCGCAGGTGAGCGTCTCTTCCGGCGTCTGCGTGCCTTGCTCCATGCGCACCAGGTAGTTCACGTCCTCGCGCACCATGTGGTTGACCGCGATCAGCAGGTCGATGGTGCTGATCGGCTTGCCGAGGAAGCGGGTACGCGCTTTCGCGATCCACGCCATCAGCGCGGGCGTGGGCGCGACCTGCTCGAGGTAGGGCGTGAGCTCGCGGTAATTCTCGTTGCTGTAGACGAACGGAAACTGCTCGGCGCTGGGGTCGACGAAGAAGTCGAACGGGTTGATCACCGTCATGTCGGCGATCAGGTCCACGGTGATCTCGAGCTCGCGCGACTTTTCCGGGAACACCAGCCGCGCGACCCAGTTGCCGTACGGGTCCTGTTGCCAGTTCAGGAAATGCTTCGCCGGCTTCACGTTGAGCGAGTAGCTCTCGATGGGCGTCCTGTTGTGCGGCGCCGGGCGCAGCCTCACCTCGTGCGGCGCGATCCCGATCGGCCGATCGAACGTGTACCGCGTCTTGTGGTGAAGCGCTACCTTGATGGTCATTTGTCACCCCGGCGTAGGCCGGGGCCCAATTTGCGTGCACCGCGGAATGCATCCCGCGTTAAGCGTCGATGGACCGCCAGTTCTACGTCTACATCCTGACGAACAAGCCATATGGAACCTTGTACGTCGGTATCACGAACGACCTTGTTCGGCGCATTTGGGAACACAGGAATGACGTGGTTCAAGGTTTCACCCGCGAGCACCAGACGCATCGACTGGTTTGGTACGAGGTCCACGGAGAGGCCTATCAGGCCATCACCCGGGAGAAGCTCATCAAGAAATGGCACCGCGGGACGATTTGTTCGATTCGATTTCTGCGTACGCATGATTGGGCCCCCGGGCCACTGGAATTGGGCCCCGGCCTGCGCCGGGGTGACGAGCTACTCGAGCCAATCCGGATCCGGAAGTTCGGAGAAGACGCGCCGCAGGCCGCCGCCCCAGCGTGAGCGCAGCATCGTGAAGTAGGGATCGCCCTCGCGGATCCTCTGCTGCATTCCCACGCGCAGGCTGTCGCGCGGGTACCAGAGGAGGTCGATGGGAAGGCCCACCGAGATGTTGGACTTCATGGTCGAGTCGAAGGAGATGAGCACGCACTTGGCGGCCTCCTTCTGCGGCGTGGCCATGGACACGACGCGGTCGAGGATGGGCTTGCCGTACTTCGACTCGCCCAGCTGGAAGTAGGGCGTGTCGTCGGTCGCCTCGATGAAGTTGCCCTGCGCGTAGACGTGGAAGAGGCGCGGGGGCTCCTTGCCGATCTGCCCGCCCACCAGCAGGTTCGAGTTGGCCTCGATCGAGGACTGCGCGAGGAAGGGCGCGTCGCGCCGGTGCATCTCGCGCAGCGCGTCGCCCACCAGCGCCGCGGCGTCGTACATCGAGGTGGAGTTCCAGATGGTGTCCTCGCCCTCCGGCGCCTTCGCGTGGCGGTCGAGGATGTTGACCACGCCCTGCGTCATGGCGAGGTTTCCCGAGGAAAGCACCACGATCACGCGGTCGTCCTTCTTCTCGTAGACGCGCATCTTGGAGAAGGTCGCGATGTGGTCGACGCCCGCGTTGGTGCGCGAGTCCGAGGCGAAGATCATCCCGGAATCGAGGCGGAGCGCTACGCAATAGGTCATGGCGCGTTATTTTACTCGACCAGGCTCGAGGAGAAGAACGACTTCTGGATCTGAGCGGAGAGGTCCTGCATCGACTCGAGGAATTCCGTGAGGTATTCGTGCAGCCCGCCGGCGAAGATCTCCGAGATGCGGCCGTATTGAAGCCCCGCGAGGACCTGCCCGGCGCGGCGCAGGGTTTCTTCCGACTGGGCGTTCTGCACGTGGCCGAGGGTCTCGAACACCTGGCGCAGGCAGAACCTCAAGCTCCTCGGTATGTCGTCACGCAGGATCAGGAGCTCCGCGAGCTTCAACGGCGTGATCACGTCGCGATAGACCTTGCGATAGGCCTCGAAGGCCGCCACCGAGCGCAGCACCGCCGACCATTGGTAGTAGTCGACCGCGCCGCCCACGTCCTTCACGCTGGGCAGCAGGATGTGGTACTTCACGTCGAGGATGCGCGCGGTGGAGTCGGCGCGCTCCATGTGCGTGCCCAGGCGCGCGAACTCGTAGGCGTCGTCGCGGTGCATGGTGCCGAAGGTCACGCCGCGGAAGAGGTGGCTCCTTTCCTTCACCCAGTCGAAGAAGGCCGAGACGCCGCGCGCGTCCATCTTGTCCTCGTCCATGTGCTGCATCTCCAGCCACGTCGAATTCAACACCTCCCACATCTCGGAGGTGATCGCGCCGCGCACCGCGCGCGCATTTTCGCGCGCGTGCCTGGCGCAGGAGAAGATCGACGACGGATTCTCGTGGTCGAGCGCCATGAAGTGCAGCACCTCGCGCGCGCACACCTCGCTGTGGCGCCCGGCGAAGGGGAAGAGCGTGCCGGTGATGTTGAGCGGGGCGAACCACTCCTGGTCCTGCAGGTCCGGCTCCTTCACCAATAGCGACATGCGCCACGCGACGTCCAGCACGCGGGCGGTGTTCTCCGCCCGCTCCACGTAGCGGCTCATCCAATACAGCGTCGAGGCGACTCTGGATAGCATCTAGATGGCAGGCAAAGGGCTGTGAAAACGCGGATGAACGCAGATGTAGCGCAGATGAACGTACCCCAAAACCTTTCTGGATTGCAGTACGTTCATCTGCGCTACATCTGCGTTCATCTGCGTTTCCAAAGCTTTTCGCATCAATCCACTACCCAAGTATCTTTCACGCCGCCGCCCTGCGAGGAGTTCACGACGAGCGAGCCTTCGCGAAGGGCCACGCGCGTGAGGCCGCCGGGCACGAAGCTCACGTTGGCGCCGGAAAGCACGTAGGGCCGCAAGTCGATGTGCCGATCGGCGAGCGCGTCGCCGCAGAAGGTCGGAACACAGGAAAGCGAAAGGGTCGGCTGCGCGATGAAGCGTTCGGGCGCATCGAGGATCCTCTGCCGGTAGCGCTCGCGCTCGTCGCGGCTCGCGGTGGGCCCCACCAGCATGCCGTAGCCGCCGGAGCCCTGCGCCTCCTTCACCACCAGCTCCTCGAGGTGGTCGAGCACATAGGCGCAGTCTTCCTTCTTGCGCAGGACGTAGGTCGGCACGTTCTTCAGGATCGGCTCCTCGCCCAGGTAGAAGCGGATCATCTCGGGGACGTAGGGATACATCGACTTGTCGTCGGCAACGCCGGTGCCGATGGCGTTGGCGAGCGTGACGCGCCCGGCGCGGTAGGCCGAGAGCAGGCCCGGCACGCCGAGCATCGAGTCGGGGCGGAAGGCGAGCGGATCGAGGAAGTCGTCGTCGATCCGGCGATAGATCACGTCGACCTTCTGCGGGCCCTGGGTGGTGCGCATGAAGACGGTGTTGTTCAGCACGAAGAGGTCGGCCCCCTCCACCAGCTCGATGCCCATCTGCTGGGCGAGGAAGGCGTGCTCGAAGTAGGCGCTGTTGTAGTGGCCCGGCGTTAGCAGGACGATGGTCGGGTTCTCGCGGGTGGCCATGCCGCGCAGGGTCTCGAGCAGGAGGTCGGGATAATGGTCCACGGGGCGGATGCCCTGCTGCGCGAAGAGCTCGGGGAAGAGCCGCATCATCATCTTGCGGTTTTCCAGCATGTACGAGACGCCCGAGGGCGTGCGCAGGTTGTCCTCGAGCACGTAGTACTCGCCGTCGGAGTGGCGCACGATGTCCACGCCCGCCACATGCGCGTAGACTCCGCCCGGCACGTCGACGCCCACCATCTCACGGCGGAACTGCGGGTTCTGGTTCACCTGCTCGGCGGGAATCTTGCCGGCCTCGATGATCTCCTGGGCGTGGTAGATGTCGTGCAGGAAGCGGTTCAACGCGGTCACGCGCTGTCGCAATCCCCGCGCGAGGACGTCCCATTGGCGCGCGGGGATCACGTGCGGAACGATGTCGAACGGAATCAGCCGCTCGGTCCCGGAAGCCTCGCCATACACGGCGAACGTGATGCCGACGCGGTGGAAGAGGAGGTCCGCGGCGTGGCGGTTCTGCGCGATGCGCGCCTGCGGGGTTTCAGCGAGCCATTCGGCGAAGGCCGCGTAATGACCGCGGACCGAACGGTCCGCGTCGAACATCTCGTTGTAGAGCTCGGGCTGCGGCATGGTGGGTGCCACAGAATAGCAAGAAGGAAGCCAGAAAAGCCGGCCCCCGGAGAGTTCCGGGGGCCGACAAGAACCGCGTCGAGTCGCCTAGGGCCGCGCCGCCACCAGCCGACCGATGACGCGGGAAAGGAATCGCGCCACTCCCGAGGCGCGCTGTCCCCACAGCGCGGCCTCGGGTGCTGCCTTCGGGGGCTCCGCTTCCACCGGGGCGAAGCTCACGAATTTCACACGGACCATGCACCGTGCACGGGCGACGCACCGATCGGAGGCGGGGCGGTTGGCGAGGGCGGCGGCGAGGTCCATGAGCGTATGGTCGCCTGCCGGGAGCCTCCCGCGCTGTGGTGGATTCGCGCATGGACATGTCGAATTTTCCACAAGTAGAATGAAATCAAGGTCACATCCCGGTGCTCAGCCCCTCAGCCGCCAGCGACCTCGCCCCCTTCGAGGGTGAGCTTCGCGCCACATTCGGCGCTCCCCACGCGGAGCTGCCGGTGCGTGCGCTGCAATTCGCGCGCGGCGCCTCCCAGGCCGCCGGGCGCGCCGAGTCCTTCGAACGCGCCGTGGCGGTGGCGCGCCTCCTCCTCCTCCAGGGCGCCGACCCCGAGACCATCGCCGCGGCGCTCGTGAGCCAGTCCATCCCCGAGCGCGACCTCGACCTCGAGGCGGTCCAGGCGGCCTTCGGCGCCGAGCTCACCATGCTGCTGCGCGGCGTGGCGCGCGCCGGGCGCATCGAGGCCCTCAATGCGACCGGCGCGGACCTGGAGCAGCTGAGGAAGATGCTGCTCGCCATCGCCGAGGACGTGCGCGTGGTGCTGATCAAGCTCGCGGAGCGCGTCGTCTACCTGCGCTCGATCACCAAGGCCGACGAGGCGCTGCGCCGCGCCGCGGGGCGCAAGACGCTCGAGCTCTTCGCGCCGCTCGCCAACCGCCTCGGCGTCTCCGAGGTGAAGTGGGAGCTCGAGGACTTTTCGTTCCGCTATACCGAGCCCGAGCTCTACCGCAAGATCGCCGAGCTCCTCGACGAGAAGAGGAACGACCGCGAGGCCTACATCCAGCGCGTCATCGCGAAGATCGCCGCCGAGCTCGAGGCGACCGGCATCCACGCCAAGATCCAGGGCCGCCCCAAGCACATCTACTCGATCTGGCGCAAGATGCGCGGCAAGAACGTCGCCTTCGAGCAGCTCTACGACATCCGCGCCGTGCGCGTGATCGTGGGCAACATCCGCGAGTGCTACACGGTCCTGGGTGTCGTGCACGACCTGTGGACCCCGATCGAGGGCGAATTCGACGACTACATCGCCAATCCGAAGGCGAACGAGTACAAGTCGCTGCACACCGCCGTGGTCGGCCCCGAAGGCAAGACTCTCGAAGTGCAGATCCGCACCGAGGACATGCACCAGCATTCCGAGCACGGGGTCGCCGCCCACTGGCGCTACAAGGAAGGCTCGCGCGCCGACAAGGCGTTCGATTCCAAGATCGCGTGGCTGCGCCAGGTGCTCGAGTGGAGGCAGGAGGTGCTGGGCGGCGAGAAGGTGCGCGACGAGGCGCGCCGCGACCTCTTCGAGGACACCATCTACGTCCTCACGCCGCAGGGGCGGGTCGTCGACCTGCCGCGCGGCTCGACGCCGATCGACTTCGCCTACCACGTGCACACCGACCTCGGCCATCGCTGCCGCGGCGCGAAGGTCGACGGGCAGATGGTGCCGCTCAACTACAAGCTGCAGAATGCCCAGCGCGTCGAGATCATGGCGGCCAGGCAGGGAGGCCCGTCGCGCGACTGGCTCTCGCCGCAAGCCGGCTACCTCGCCAGCTCGCGCGCGCTCGCCAAGGTGCGCCAGTGGTTCCGCCACGAGGATTTCTCCAAGGACGTCGCCGCGGGGCGCGCCAAGCTCGACAAGGACCTGCAGCGCCTCGGCTCGACGGGCGCGGCGCACGAGAAGATCGCGCACGCCTCGGGCTTCGCGAAGCTCGAGGATTTCTACGCCGCGCTCGGCCGCGAGGAGGTGACCGCGCGCCAGGTCGAGATCGCGGTGCGTGGCGAAGCGCCCGCGGCGAGCGCCGCGCCGGCCCCGATCGTGGCGCCGCAGGCCTCGAAGAGATCCTCCGGCGTGCTGGTGGACCCGATCACGGGCTTCATCACGCGCACGCGCGGGGTGATGGTGCACCGCCTCGATTGCCCCAACATCACCGGCCTCGCCGAGAACCAGCGCGACCGCCTGATGCCCGCGGACTGGGGCAAGACCAGCGACGAGGCGCCGTTCGCCGCCGAGATCGAGGTGGTGGCGGTCGACCGGCAGGGGTTGCTGCGCGACATCTCGGAGGCGATCTCGCGCGAGCGCATCAACGTGACCGCGGTGAACACACTGTCGCGCGGCGCCCATGCATTCATGCGCTTCACGCTGCAGGTGTCGTCCGCCGACGCGATCCAGCGCGTTCTGCGGCAGGCGAAGGACGTGCCCGGGGTGGACACCGCGCGGCGCTTGTAGCCCGCGCATCGCCCCATTCGAAGTGGGGGTGAAGCTCGACCCGGCGCGATCGTTCCTGGAAGCGTGAGAGATCGCGCTGCAACCCATAACGCTCGAACTGACGGTGGCTTCTCCCTTTCGACCGATAGTGACGCGCGCCTCCCGAGCTCCACCACTACACTTCGAATGAGGCTCTCATGGACAGGGGCTGACGGAAGCGTTTGGAATAGCGCGCAGACCTACTACCAGAAGTGGTCCGCTTCGATGCTCCCCGCATCACCGCCCAATAGTTCACGGGCAGCCCCCTTGCGCGGGCCGCTATCGTGAACGCGTCGCGCATCGCCGTTCTTCTAGGCGAGTACATTCAAACCCTGGGGATGATCGCAATGGGCGCGCAGAGCCATCCATCGAGCTCTTGGGATGAAGCTCGAGAGAGGCGCGCATCACTAGCGACCTCCCTCCCGCTTCCAGGAACGAGCGCGCCGGCTCGAGCTTCATCCCGAGCTCGATGGATGGCGCCAGGGCAACGCTGGCGTCCAAGCAGCGCCAGCACGGCCTACTTGCGCGTGAGGACGAAGATCTCCCCGAAGGTGCGCACCAGCCCATAGTGATCCAGGAGGTATTGGTCGAGCAGGTGCACGCCGCTGCTGTCCGCGCTTTCGTTCGGCTCGGGCACCAGGTCCCAGGTCGACTCCAGGATCACGTAGCGCACGCCGCCGGCTTCGAGCTCGGCGATGATCGCCCGCTGGATGCGCTCGCTGGTCTGCAGGCCGGGGTCGAAGTGATGCCACCGCGTGGCCGGCATGCGGCCCGCGGCGAAGTACATCGCGACGTCGTTCACGAAGATCTTGTCGTGCCGCGTGAGCCCCACGAAGATGCGCTCGTCCGGGCGAGTGTTCTGCGCGACGAATTGCGCGGCTTGTTCGCGGTCCAGATCGAGGAGAAGGCATTTGATGCGGGCGAGCTCGGGGGGCGTGCTGCACCAGGAGCCTTGCCTGCCTGCAGGCGCGTGCATGACCGCCCGGACCTTGTCCAGCACGGTGGCCCTCTGTTCGTTGCGCTCGGCGAATGTCGTCACCGCGGCGAACGTGGCGCTCGCCATGGCGAGCACTCCGAGGATCGCGACGGCGACGCGCCACGCGCTGCCCTGGCGCCAGGCGCGGACGGCCATTACCGCCAGCAGAATGATCGAGGCGACGATCGAGGCGATGAGATGCACGGGGTGGGGCCGCACCAGTCCCTTCAGGTAAAACGCCGCGGTGATGAGCGCGAACGTGGCGACAAGCCAGTCGCGGCGCGCTTCGACGCCGTCGGATGCGTTGGCGTCGCGTGCGCGTCGAGCCATGCCGGAGCGGTCGGCGCCGAGGCTCCATGCCGCCAGGGCGCACAGGACGATCGGCAGGTAGACCGACACGTTGTCGATCGAGCTGATGGTGGCGCGCAGGCTCGGAAACGGCATGCTGCGCGTGCGCGCATAGTTCGGGACCGAGAAAATGAAGATGTCGTGGATGAACGCGCCGAGCGGTGCGACGGCGAGGTAGCACGCGGCCGCGCCGAGGAAGACCGCGGAAGTTCCGAGCACATAGGGCACCAGCATCGCTGCCGCGTCTCGCGCCGCGGGACGCGCGGGGCCCGAGCGAAGCGCGGCGGATAGGGCGAGTACCGCGGCCAGCGCGACAAAGAGCATGAAGCCCGCGTCGTATCGGATCAGCGCCGCAAGGCCCACGCACGCCCCGGCGGCTGCGAGGCTCGGCGCGGAGCGCGCCCGCGCGAGGCTCGGCTGCACGATGGCCGCCGCGGCGAGCGACAGCAGCGTGACCGGCAGCAAGGTGTAACCGTAGTAGCCCACGGCGTAGAGCCACAGGAACACCGTCGCCGCGGCGGCGAGCGCGATGCCGCGCGCAGCGACGCCGGCCGCGAGCCCATAGCACATCGCCACGATCCCCGCGCGCACCAACGTATCGTAGGCGCGCTCGGCGATCGCGTATTCGCCGAAGAGCTTGAAGAGTCCCGCGATCGCGTAGAACTGGCCCGGGCCGTAGTTGGCGTAGAAATCGCGGTGCGGAATGTCGCCCGCCGCCACGCGCATCGCGCCGGTGAGGATCAAGCCCTCGTCGTAGACGGCCAGGTTGCGATCCATGCCCAGAGCCATCAGCACGGCCGCCACAATGAAGATCAGCAATTGCAGTGCTCGGCGTTCGATCATGCCGCGATTATGGCTTATCGACCTCGAGAACGAAGCCGCCGACTCAGGCAAGCGCCGCAGCGATGATCTGCGCGTCGCGTTGCGAAAAGCACACGAGCCGCACCTCGCGCACCGCGTCATCGCGCGCCAATGCGCGCCTTATCGCGGCCACGGCGACGCGCGCCGCCTCGTCCTTCGGGTAGCCGTAGGCGCCGGTGGAGATCGCCGGGAACGCGAGGGTCTCGAGGCCGTGGCGCGCGGCGAGGGCGATCGAGTTCTCGTAGCACGCGGCGAGAAGCTCCGCGTCCCGCGCGCCGTTTTGGCCGTGGACGGGTCCCACCGTATGGATGACATGCTTCGCGGGGAGCTTTCCAGCCGTCGTGATGACGGCCTCGCCGGTGGGCAATCCGCCCGGGTAGCGCGTCTCGCGGATGCGCCGGCACTCGGCGAGGATCTCGGGGCCGCCGGCGCGATGGATCGCGCCGTCCACGCCGCCGCCTCCGAGGAGGCTCGAATTGGCGGCGTTCACGATCGCGTCGACGGATTCCAGCGTGATGTCGCCGACCTTCGCCACGATTTTTTCGGCGCCCCGGGGTGAAGTCATCGTAAAATGATACTTCGTCCCCGCTTCGCACCCCTCCCGTGACTCCCGAATCTCCCCGCCTGGTCCTCAGGGCCGGACGCGACAAGTCCGTTCGCCATCGCCATCCGTGGATCTTTTCCGGGGCGATCGAGCGCGTCGAGGGACATCCCGCCTCGGGCGATACGGTGGCCGTGGTCGCGCGCGACGGCGCCTTCCTCGCCTGGGCCGCCTATTGCCCCGAATCGCAGATCACCGCTCGCGCCTGGTCCTTCGACGCGCACGACGTGATCGACGCGGCGTTCCTGCGCGCGCGCCTCGCGGCTTCGATCGAGCGGCGCGCGGGACTGCGCCTAGGCAGCGACGCATTGCGCCTGGTGCACGGCGAGTCCGACGGCTTGCCGGGCCTCATCGTCGATCGTTATGCCGAGACCCTCGTGGTGCAGATCCTTTCCGCGGGCGCCGAGAAGTGGCGCGAGCTGTGGGCCCCCGCGCTCATGCAGGCCACCGGCGCGGCGAACGTCTACGAGCGCTCCGACGTCGAGGTACGCAGCCTCGAGGGATTGGCGCCGCGCGCCGGAATTCTCGCGGGCGAAGCGGCTAATCCGGTGCGCATCATCGAGGACGGCATCCATTACGAGGTGGACGTGGTGCACGGCCAGAAAACCGGCTTCTACCTCGACCAGCGCGACAACCGCGCGCTCGCCGGCGCGCTCGCGAAGGACGTCGATGCCTTGAACGCCTTCTGCTACACCGGCGGATTCACGCTTTCGGCGTTGCGCGGCGGCGCGCGCAACGTGACCTCCATCGATACCTCGGAGGAGGCGCTCGCGCTCGCGCGGCGCAACCTCGCGCTCAACAACCTCGATCCGGAGCGCGCGCAATGGATGGCGGCGGATGTCTTCGCGCACCTGAGGAAGCTGCGCGACCAAGGCGGGAAATACGGGCTCATCGTGCTCGACCCGCCGAAGTTCGCGCCCACCGAGAAGCACGTCGCCAACGCGGCGCGCGCCTACAAGGACATCAACCTCTGGGCGATGAAGCTGCTCGCCCCCGGCGCGAGCCTCCTCACGTTTTCGTGCTCGGGAGCGGTGAGCGCGGACCTCTTCCAGAAGATCGTGGCCGGCGCCGCGGCCGATGCGCGCGTGGACCTCACCATCGACGCGCGCCTCGCCGCCTCGGCGGACCACGCGGTGTCGATCCACTTTCCCGAGGGCGAATACCTGAAGGGCCTGCACCTGCGCCGGCGCGACTAGGCCTCAGCCCGGCGAGAACATCCCCATCATCGCGCGCGAAAGGCGCAGGTTGTGCCGCACCGCCCGTACCGCCCGGGCGTGGTTGTCGTGGATCCACTCGAGGTAGTGGGAGTGCGGCGTGGGCGGCTCGATCGCGAGGCGCGCGTCGGTCTCGGTGCCCGCGGCGATCACGCGCATGCCGTGCTTGCGCGCGAGGTGCATCATCGCCGCGTTCTCGGTAAGGCAATGCACCAGCACTTCCGCGGCGCCGCGATTGCGCAGGTGGATCACGGCGCGCGAGAAGAGCGCGCTGCCGAGCCCGCGCCCGCGCTCCCCAGGGAGCACCGAGAGGCCGAGCTCCGCGCTCGCGCCCGAGAACGCGACGTGCACCACGGCGAGGAGGCGAAGGTCGTCGTCCTGCACCGCGAACAGGCCGTCGCGCCCGAAATCGATGCGCGCGACGTATTCGCTAAGCGCCTCGTCGCGGATGGCGGAGCCGAAGCGAAGCCGCCGGTCTTCGCCGTCGAGGGCGAGGAAGTGGGCTTCGAGCGCGGGCCGATCGCTCTGGTGCAGGCGCAGGGCGGAGGGTGTTGCGGTCTTCAACGATGTCTCCTTGTGGGTGACCGGGAACAAATGGGGGCGGTGACCCTCGTTTGCCAGTGCGCTCTCATGAGCAAGGACGATGCCGGGCTGCCTTTGGCGCGTGATTTCGGCTAAAATTCGCCTTCGAATCACCAGGCGCGTAGCTCAGCTGGTTAGAGCACCACCTTGACATGGTGGGGGTCGTTGGTTCGAGTCCAATCGCGCCTACCAGTTTCCCGATGCATGCATCAAAAGAGCCGCTGCGACGAGCGGCTTTTTTTGTTTCGTCGCCCCCACGGTGACCACTCCATGCCGATCCGCGCAGTCATCCTCGACCTCGACGGCACCCTCGTCGACACCGCCGAGGAGATCGCGCTCGCGTTGAACGAGACGCTCGCGGGGCTCGGCCTGCCCGTCGTTTCGCTCGAGGCGGCGACCGCGCTCATCGGCCGCGGCGTGCGCTCGCTGGTGGAGCGCGCGGTGGAGGAGGTGGGAGCGACGAGCGACCTCGACCGGGCGGTCGCGATCTTCGAATCGCACTACGCGCGCCTGGTCGCCACGCGGGCCACGCTATTCCCGGAGGTGAAGGAGGGGCTCATGGCCATGCGCGCCGCGGGACTGAGGCTCGCCGTCGTCACCAACAAGCCGCGCTCCTTCACCGAAAAGCTCCTGGCCCACCTCGAAGTGGCGCCGCTTTTCGACGCGGTCGTGGCGGGCGACGATGGGTTGCGGCGCAAGCCCTTCGGCGACATGCTCGCCGCCGCCGCCGGGAAACTGGGCGCGCGTATCGACGAGGCGCTGATGCTGGGCGACTCCGACAACGACGTCGCGGCGGCGCGCGACGCGGGTTGCCTCGTCTGGTGCGTTCCGTACGGCTACAACGAGGGGCGGCCGGCGGACTCGCTCGAATGCGATCGCATGGTGCAGAGCGTGCTGCACGCGGCGCGGCTTCTCGAGGCGCGATAGCCGTGGCGCTTCCCTACTTCACCATCGGGCACTCGACGCGCACGCTCGACGAGTTCGTGGCGCTGCTGCGCGCGAGCGGGGTGGAGCGCGTGATCGACGTGCGCGCGATCCCGCGCTCGCGCACCAACCCGCAGTACAACGAGGACATGCTGCCCGCGTCGCTCGCGCCGTTCGGCTTCGGCTACGAGCACATCGCGGCTTTGGGCGGGCTGCGCAAGAAGACCCCGGGAGCCGACCCGGACGCCAACGCCTACTGGGACAACCAGAGCTTCCACAACTACGCGGACTATGCGGCGAGCGAGGAATTCAAGCGCGGGTTCGCGCGACTGCGCGAGGCCGGCGCGCTGCAGCGCTGCGCGGTGATGTGCGCGGAGACGGTATGGTGGCGCTGCCATCGGCGCATCATCGCCGACTACCTGCTCGCGGGGGGCGAGGAGGTGTGGCACATCCTGGGCGTCGACCAGGTCGAGCCGGCGAAGCTCACGCCCGCGGCGCGGCCCGGGCCCGGCGGCTCGCTCACCTACCCATTCGCGCTTTCCTAGACGCGCTCGATGGCGAGGGCGATCCCCTGGCCCACGCCGATGCACATCGTGCACAGGGCGTACCGGCCGCCGCCGCGGCGAAGCTGGTACATCGCGGTGGAGACGAGGCGCGCGCCCGAGGCGCCCAGCGGATGGCCGAGGGCGATGGCGCCGCCGTTGGGGTTCACGTGCTCCGCGCCGTCGGCCACGCCCAGCTCTCGCAATACCGCGAGCGCCTGCGAGGCGAACGCCTCATTGAGCTCGATCACGTCCATCTTCGCGATGGGCATGCCGAGCCGCGCGAGGAGCTTCTTCGAAGCGGGCGCGGGGCCCATGCCCATGATGCGCGGGGCGACACCCGCCGAAGCCATGCCGAGGATGCGCGCGCGCGGTTCGAGCCCGTGCTTCCTCGCCGCGTCCTCGCTCGCGATCACGACAGCGCAGGCGCCGTCGTTCACGCCGGACGCGTTGCCGGCGGTGACACTGCCGCCTTCCTTCACGATCGGCTTCAACTTCGCGAGCTGCTCGAGCGAGGTCGCGCGCGGGTGCTCGTCCGCGGCGAGCACCACGGGGTCGCCCTTCTTCGCGGCAAGGGTGACCGGGACGATCTCGTCGGCGAACAGGCCCGCGGCCTGCGCGGCCAGCGCCCGATTCTGGGAGCGCAGCGCGAATGCATCCTGGTCGGCGCGCGACACCCTGTAGTCGAGGGCCACGTTCTCCGCGGTCTCCGGCATCGCGTCGACCCCGTACTTCGCTTTCATCTTCGGGTTCACGAAGCGCCAGCCGATGGTGGTGTCGTAGACCGCGTTGGCGCGCGCGAAGGCGCTGTCGGCCTTGGGCATCACGAAAGGCGCGCGCGACATGCTCTCGACGCCGCCGGCGATGCCGATCTGCGACTCCCCGGCGCGAATGGCGCGCGCCAGCGTGCCGATGGCCTCCATCCCCGAGCCGCACAGGCGGTTCACCGTGGCCCCCGGGACCTCGATGGGAATGCCGGCCAGGAGGAGCGCCATGCGCGCCACGTTGCGGTTGTCCTCGCGGGCCTGGTTGGCGCAGCCGTAGACCACGTCGTCCAGGGCGCCCCAGTCCACGCCCGGATTGCGCGCCATGAGGGCGGCGATGGGAAGCGCCGCCAGGTCGTCGGCGCGCACCGCCGAAAGGGCCCCGGCATAGCGTCCGAAGGGGGTGCGCACGGCGTCGCACAGAAAGGCCTCGGTCATCGGTATTCCTTTGATCTACAGGGTTGACTTGTCTCGGCGGACAATGCTAAATCGGTCTGCATAGCAGAACAAAAATACAGGCGAGGAGAATCGGTCGATGAAACGCTTCACCCTGGTGCTCGCGACGCTCGCGTTCTGTGCCGCCGCCACCGCCCAGGAGCCCGTGAAGATCGGCGTCGTGGCGCCGTTCTCGGGTGTGGCCGCCGACTACGGCAAGCAGATCGAAGGCGGCATGAGGACCTGGCTCAAGCAGCATGGAGACACGGTCAACGGCCGCAAGATCCAGCTCATCATTCGCGACACCACCGGCCCCAATCCCGAGATCGCCAAGCGCCTCGCCCAGGAGCTGGTGACGCGCGACAAGGTCGATTTCCTCGCCGGCTTCGGCTTCACCCCGGAGGCGCTTGCCGCGGCGCCGATCGCCACCGAGGCGAAGACGCCGATGGTGGTGATGAACGCCGCCTCTTCCGTGGTGACGACCCGCTCGCCCTACATCGCCCGCTTCTCGATGGCGCTGCCGCAGGTGTCCGCGCCGATGGCCACCTGGGCCGCACGCAACGGCATCAGGAAAGTCTACACGCTGGTCGCCGACTACGCGCCCGGCCTCGATTCGGAAAAGGCCTTCATCGCGGCCTTCACCGCGGCTGGTGGCACCATCGTCGACTCGGTGCGCGTGCCGCTGCGCAACCCGGACTTCGCGCCCTTCGTGCAGCGCATCAAGGACGCCAAGCCCGAGGCGGTCTTCATGTTCGTGCCGGCGGGCGAGCAGAGCATCGCGTTCATGAAGGCCTTCGAGGAGCGCGGGCTGGCCAAGGAAGGCATCAAGGTGATCGCCACCGGCGATCTCACCGACGACGACGTGCTGCAGTCCATGGGCGAGCCGGTGCTGGGCGTGATCACCAGCCACCACTATTCCGCGGCGCACGATTCGCCCGAGAACAAGGCGTTCGTGAAGGCCTTCACGGAAGTGAACAAGGACTTGAAGCGCCCCAACTTCATGGCGGTCGGCGGCTACGACGGCATGGCGGCGATCGCGGAAGTCGTGAAGAAGCTCGGCAACGCGATCGACGGCGACAAGGCCATGGAGATCCTGAAGAACCTCAAGATGACGAGCCCGCGCGGTCCCATCGCCATCGACCCCGCCACCCGCGACATCGTGCAAACGGTGTACATTCGGCGCGTGCAGAAGGTCGGCGCCGAGTACTACAACGTGGAATTCGACAAGTTTCCCGATGTGAAGGACCCCGGCAAGTAAACGCTTGAGAGAGGAATACACAAAAATGAAGCTCCCGAATCGCTTGCTTGCCCTCGCGGCGCTGCCCGCGGCCCTGGCGGCGTACGGCGCCGACGAGCCCGCCTCGATCGTCGAGATGTACGGAACGCTGTTTCCCGTCGTGGACAGCGCGGAAACGACGGGCGCAACCTCGCCTGCTCCGTCGAGCCGCCCGAGCCAGATGCCCGCATCCGCCTACACCGGGGCGAACGATCTGAAGCGCACTCGCATCACGGTGGGCACCACGCACTGGGGCTTCCGCGGCTACGAGAGCCTCGGCGGGGATCTCAAGCTGGTTTGGCAGCTCGAGAGCGGCTTCCAGATCGACCAGAACTCGGGCCCCGGCCTGGGCGCGCGCGATTCCAAGGTGGGGCTGCGCAACCGCTGGGGCGAGATCTTCATGGGCCAATGGGACACGCCCTACAAGTACATCTCGCTGCCGGTGAACCCGCTGCGCGGGGGCTACGTATTCGATCGCACCGCGATCACGGGCAACCCGGGCTTCGGTGTCGGCAACACCACCACGCAGGCCACGCGCATCGGCGCGAAGCCCGACGCCTCGTTCGATCGGCGCCAGGGCAACTCGGTCCAGTACTGGTCGCCCAACATGAGCGGATTCACATTCCGGGCTGGCTACTCGGTGAACGAAGGCACGGGCCCGGTCGTCGCCGGCGGTCCCATCGTGAAGCCGACGGTCGCCGCCCTTTCCGCGCAATACGACGTAGGGACGCTCAGCGTTCGCTACGGGTACGAGCAACACACGGATTACTTCGGCATGACGCAGCTCGGCGGCTCGGCCGCCGGCACCGCCGCGAACTCCTCGTCCAAGGATCGCGGCCACAAGCTGGTGCTTCTCTGGCGGCTCGCCAACACCCGCCTCACCGGCCTGGTCGAGCAGCTCGAATACAAGAACAGCGACAGCCTCGCCGGCGCGGTGAACCGCTACAAGCGCACCGCCTGGTACGGGGTCATCGAGCAGTTCTTCGCCAACAAGAGCAGCGTCTTCGTCTCCTACGGGAAGGCCGCGGACGGTTCCTGCGAGCGAGTGGGCGGCGCCTCGTGCACCACCAACGCGCTCGGGGCGAACTACCTGACGCTCGGCTACATCTATCGCTTCACGAAGCGCACGGAAGTGTTCGCCGCGTACTACCGCCTCACCAACAAGGAGAACGCGATGTACTCGCCGGGCCCCATGGTGAACGGCGCGAGCATCGCTCCGGGCGCGGATACGCAGGCGTACGGCGTCGGGATGATCCACTTCTTCTGATCGCTCTTCACCGCTCGAAAAGCCCGGGCGTGCCCGGGTTTTTTTTGATCGCCTTCATTCGAAGTGGGGGTGAAGCTCGACCCGGCACTCGAACTGGCGGCGTCTTCTTTACTATCGACCGATAGCGATGCGCGCCTCTCGAGCTTCATCCCAACACTTCGAATGAGGCTCTGCCGATACGGGGCTTGCGGCGATGATTGCAAGGGCGCGCACAGTCCACTATTAGTGGTCCGCTTTGATGCTCCCCGCATCACCGCCCAATAGCTCACTGGCACCCCCCTTGCGCGGGCTGCACATCGTGAACGCGTCGCGCATCGCCGTTCTTCTAGGCGAGTACATTCAAACCCTGGGGATGATCGCAATGTGCGCGCAGAGCCATCCATCGAGCTCTTGGGATGAAGCTCGAGAGAGGCGCGCATCACTGCCGGTCGATAGAAAGAAGGTGCCGCCAGTTGGAGCGTAATGGGTTGCAGCGACCTCCCTCCCGCTTCCAGGAACGAGCGCGCCGGCTCGAGCTTCATCCGGAGCTCGATGGATGGCGCAAAGCTCAACGCCTACTCCGTCGCTGCTGCGGATCCGTGGGCCTTGTTGGTTCGTGCGTGAAGATCGCGAAGCGTCTCGAGCTCCGCCTCGGTAGGCGCCACGGTATGGGCGAGCTGCGGGGCGATTTTCAGATCCCAGCCGGTGGAGGCCTTCACCTGGTCCACGCCGATGCCGGGATGGATCGCGACGAGGGTGAGCTCGCGCGTGACCGGGTCGGGGGCCAGCACGCCGAGATCCGTGATCACGGCGGTCGGCCCCGCGCCGCGCGCGCCGGACTTCGCGCGCGAGTCGCCGCCGTCGAGGTGGCCGACGGAAGTGAGGAAATCGAGCTTGGCGACGAAGCTCCTCTTCGTCTGTTTGATGATGATCCACGTTTCGCGCGCGTTCGATGCGATCTCCGGGGCGCCGCCCGCCCCCGGCAGGCGCACCTTGGGCTTCGCGTAATCGCCGCCGATCACGGTGGTGTTGATGTTGCCGAACTTATCCACCTGCGCCGCGCCGAGGAATCCCACGTCGACGCGCCCGCCCTGCAGCCAGTAGCGGAAGATCTCGGGAACGGAGACCACGGTGTCGGCGTATTCGGCGAGCTCGCCGTCGCCGATCGACAGCGGCAGCACGTCGGGCTTGGCGCCGATCGTCCCGCTCTCGTAGATGAGCACGACTTCGGGGGCGTGCGTGAGGCGCGCGAGGTTGGCGGCGGCCGACGGCATGCCGATGCCGACGAAGCACACCGTACCGTTCTTCAGGCGGCGCGCGGCCTCGATGGTCATGATCTCGTTGGGCGTGTAGGCGGCCTCAGGCATTGATCGCATCCTTGCCGAGCGGCGCGATGCCGGCCGACTTGAGGAATCCCTGGTGATCCTTCGTGCCGAGGACATGGCGTCTCATCCAAGCGAGGAACGCGTCGCGGTCGCGCGAAACCGAGTCCCACGCCTTGCAGAACGCATTATCGCGGCCGTAGTAGCCGTGCGCGTAGCTTGGATGCGCGCCATAGGGCACCTCGCACACCGCGCTCAGGACCCAGTGGGGCAGCACGCAGGAATTCATCGGCGCGTCGAGCCGATCGACGATCTCCTCGACGGTGACGATCGCCGCCTTCGCCGCCAGCACCGCTTCCTTCTGCACGCCGACGATGCCGGTGACGAGCACGTTGCCCTGGCGGTCGGCTTTCTGCGCGTGGATCACGGTCACGTCGGGGTTGAGCGCCGGTGTGGCCGCGAGCTTTTCGCCGGTGAAGGGGCACGTGATCGAACGGATGTTGGCGTTGTGCTTCGGCAGGTCGCTCCCCACGTAGCCGCGCAGCACCGAGAAGGGCAGGCCCGACGCGCCCGCCTGGTAGCGCCCCGCCATGTCGGCGTGGCTATGTTCCTGGATCGCGAGCGGTGCCGGCCAGCCGTTCTCGATCGCGTCGCGGAAGCGGTGGATCGAGCCCACGCCCGGGTTGCCGCCCCAGGAGAAGACCACCGTGCTCGCGCATCCCATGCCGATCATCTGGTCGTAGACGATGTCCGGGGTCATGCGCACGAGGGTGAGACCGCGCCGCGCCTGGCGGATCACCTCGTGTCCGGCGGCGAACGGAATGAGGTGGGTGAAGCCTTCCATCGCGATCGTCTGGCCGTCCTTCACGTGGCGGGCGACCGCGTCCGCGAGCGGCATGATCGTGTTTTTCATTCGGGGTTTTCTTCGATGCGGAACGGCGTTCCTCGCGTCCAACGCTAATGATAGACTCGATCGCGACCGCACGGAGGAGCGCCACGTAATGGAAGAAGACAAGAAGACGGTTCTCGATCGCAGGACCTTCCTGAAGACCGCCGCCGCTGCTGCAGTTGTCACCCCGGCGAAGGCCGGGGCCCAATTGGATCCCGGCCTACGCCGGGATCACAAGCTTCCCGGCGACATCGTGATCGAGCGCCCCGGCTCCGACTTCATGATCGACGTCATCAAGACGCTCGACCTCGAGTACATGGCGACCAATCCGGGCTCGAGCTTCAGGAGCCTGCACGAATCGCTGGTGAACTACGGCGGCAACAAGAAGCCCGAATTGCTCACCTGCATGCACGAGGAGGCCGCTGTCGCGATGGCGCATGGCTACTCGAAGGCCGCGGGCAAGCCGATGGGCGCGATGATCCACGGCAGCGTCGGCGTGCAGCACGCGGCGATGGCGATCTACAACGCGTGGGTCGACCGCGTGCCGGTGATGATCTTCGCCGGCAACGGCCTGGACGCCGTGAAGCGCCGCCCCGGCACCGAGTGGAACCATTCGGTGCAGGACCCGGCGCTCCTGGTGCGCGACTTCCTCAAGTGGGACGATTACCCGATGTCGCTGCAGCACTTCGCCGAGTCCGCGGTGCGCGGCTACAAGATCGCGATGACGCCGCCCATGGAGCCGGTACTCATCACCGCGGACATGGATCTGCAGGAGGACGCCATCCACGACGAGGGCCTGAAGATCCCGAAGCTCGCGCGCTCGCGCCCGCCGCAGGGCGATCGTGCGGCGCTCGCCGAGGCGGCGCGCTGGCTCGTGGATGCCGAGGCGCCGGTCATCATCGCGGATCGCTGCGCTCGCAACCAGGAGGGCGTGAAGCTCCTGGTCGACCTTGCCGAGGCGCTGCAGGCGCCGGTGGTGGACCTCGGCGGGCGCATGAATTTCCCGATGACCCATCCGCTCTGCCACAACGAGGCCCGCCGCTCGCTGGTGCGCGACGCCGACGTGGTGCTTCTCCTCGAAGTGGCCGACCCGTGGGGCCAGTTCAACTCGCTCTCGGATCCGCACAAGGAGTTGAGCTCCTTCGCGAAGAAGGGCGCGCGCGTCGTGAACATCTCGATGCAGGACGTCTACATCCGCTCCAACTACCAGGACTTCCAGCGCTACCTGCCGGTGGACCTCGCCATCAACGGCGACGCGCAGGCGAGCCTTCCGGCGCTCACCGACGAGGTGAAGCGCATTCTCGGCGAGGAGCGCAAGCGCGCGCTCGCCGCGCGCGGCGCGAAGCTGAAGGAGGCGTACGCGAAGGAGAAGGCGCGCGCGCGGGAGGAAGCCGCCATCGGCTGGGACCTGGCGCCGGTGACCACCGCGCGCCTCGCGGCGGAAACGTGGAACGCGATCAAGGCCGAGCCGTGGTCGCTCGCGGTGAGCGACCGCATCCCATGGGCGCGGCGCCTGTGGCCCGCCACCGAGTACCACCACATGCTGGGCGGCTCCGGCGCCCAGGGCGTCGGTTATGCCGCTCCGGCAGCACTCGGGGTCGCGCTGGCCAACAAGTCGAAGGGCCTCTTCACGGTGACCTTCCAGCCCGACGGCGACCTCATGTATTCACCGGGCATCCTCTGGACGGCGGCGTATCACAGGATTCCCGTGCTCTTCGTGATGCACAACAACCGCGGCTACCACCAGGAGATCATGCATCTGCAGCGCATGGCGGCGATCCACAAGCGCCGCCCCGACCAGGCTTGGGTCGGCACCGTCATCGACAACCCGGCGATCGACTACGCCAAGCTCGCGCAGGCTCAGGGCGTGTGGGCCGAGGGCCCGATCGAGGATCCGGCGAAGCTGGGTGCAGCGCTGAAGCGCGCCGTCGCGGTCGTGAAAGGCGGGGCGCCCGCGCTGCTGGACGTGGTCTGCCAGGGACGCTGAGGGCCACCTACTCCTTGAGCAGCGCAATCTCGCTCGCCTTCACGCCGCGCTTCATCGAGGCGATGTAGGCGTAGATGTCGGCGAGGTCCGGGTCGCCGACGTGCTTCGCGTCGTAGCGCGGCATGGACTCGCGCGGATGGCGCACCTGCTGCACGAATCCCTCCCACGGCCACACGTCGTAGGCGATGCGCGGACCCGAGCCGCGATCGCCGCCCTGGCCCGCCGTGCCGTGGCAGGTGTAGCACATGTTCTTCATGTAGAGCGCCTTGCCGCGCGTCGCGTCGCCCGCGGGAGCGTCGGCCAGCGCGGCGAGCGGGAGCGCGGCGAGCGCCACGGCCAAGAGATTCACCTTCATGAGTCCTCCTCCTCCTGTTGTTCGGCGAGCGCGGCGGCGGCGTCGCGCTGGCTCGCGACGCGGCGTTCCGCCAAAGATACAAAACCTCCGGCCAGCAGGAAAGCGCCGTTCGCCCAGAAGACCGGAATGAGCCCGAAGGCCGAGCCCAGCCCGCCGAAGAGGACCGGCACCGCGATCTGCGTGAGCTTGTTCACGGTGAGGCGCATGCCGAGCGCTTCTCCCGAGCGACCCGCGGGGGCGTGGTTGTAGGTGAGCAGGATGGTGAGGGGCTGCGCGCAGCCCAGGCCGATGCCGAGGAAGAACGCGGTCAACGCGAGGAGCGGCGCGCGATCCACTAGCGGCACCAGCATGTACGTGATGCCGGCGACGAAGAGCGACGCGGTGAGGACGCCGATCTCGCCGATGCGCCGCGCGGCGCGATGCATGCCCATGCGCACGATGAAGGCCGCGACGGCGTAGCTCGACATCACCAGGCCGATCGCCGAGGCGGTGAGCCCGATGGAGCGCCCGTACACCGGAAAGTAGAACGTGAAGAGCTCGATGCCGGTCAAGGTCACGCCGCTCATGATGAGCGTGCGGCGCAGCCCCGGATTCGCCAGCAGGGCCATGGATCCTCCGGCATGCTCCTTCTCGACATGGGGCGCGCGCGGCGGCACCAGCCGCGGGTAGGCCACGATGATGGCGGCCGGGACGACCGCGATCGCGGCGAGGATCGCGTGGGTCGGCAGGAACCCGAAGCCGTCGATCGAGAAGCCGGCGAGCGCGGGGCCGATGAAGGCGGAGATCGAGGCACCGAGCGAGAAGGTGGCGAAATTGCGCGTGCGCGCCTCGCCCTCGCCGTAGGCGCCGATCAGGTTGTGGATCGAGACGTGGAAGAAGATATGGCCGAGCCCCACCAGCGTCGCGCATGCCATGAGGCCCGCCAGGCC
>WNFL01091311.1_pt1 | contig 39083 bp, 36 predicted proteins | sample 5400361 | NCBI WGS metagenome assembly WNFL01 (sample SAMN13153351, study PRJNA577476) | soil metagenome | isolation source: 40 cm soil on Douglas fir-dominated hillslope | place: USA:California | collected 2013-09-17
TCGTGCAGATCCCGGTATTCATCGCCCTCTACTGGGTCTTGCTGGCATCGATCGAGTTGCGCCACGCGCCTTGGCTCGGCTGGATCCAGGATCTCTCGGCGCCCGATCCCTACTTCATCCTGCCGGTGATCTACGCGGTGTCGATGTTCGTGCAGACAAAGCTCAATCCGCAGCCGGCGGATCCCGTGCAGGCGAAGGTGATGCTGATGATGCCGATCATGTTCAGCGTCTTCTTCCTGTTCTTCCCGTCCGGCCTGGTGCTTTACTGGGTCGTCCAAAACCTGCTGTCGATCGTGCAGCAGTGGCACATCAACAGAACCCTCGAAGCGGAAGCGAAAGCCAAGGCGCGCCGCTGAGCGCGCCGGCGCAGACCATCGCCGCGATCGCGACGCCGCCGGGCCGCGGCGGCATTGGAGTCGTGCGCGTGTCGGGCCCTGCCGCCGCCGCGATCGCTCGCGCGATGATCGGCGAGCTCCCGCAGCCGCGTCACGCAGCGCTCGCCGAGTTTCGCGCCGCCGGGGGTCACACGATCGACCAGGGCATCGCGCTCTATTTCCCCGCGCCCCATTCGTACACGGGCGAGGACGTGCTCGAGCTGCAGGGGCACGGCGGACCGATGGTCATGGCGCAGCTCCTGCGGCGCTGCGTGGAGCTTGGCGCGCGGCTCGCAGAGCCCGGTGAGTTCACCCGACGCGCGTTCTTGAACGACCGCCTCGATCTCGCTCAGGCCGAGAGCGTCGCCGACCTCATCGATGCGTCGAGCGCGGAGGCGGCGCGCAGCGCCGCGCGCTCGCTTACCGGGGAGTTCTCGCGGTGCGTCCACGCCCTCGTCCAGGCGCTCATCGAGCTTCGCATGCATGTCGAGGCCTGCATTGATTTCCCCGAGGAAGAAATCGAGTCGGCGGATCGGAGCACGCAGCAGGAAAAGCTCGGCGCGATCGTCGCGACACTCGAGTCGCTGCGCGAGGAAGCGCGGCAAGGAGCCGTCCTGCGAGAAGGTCTTGTGGTGGTGCTCATCGGGCGGCCCAATGTGGGCAAATCGAGTCTCCTCAATCGACTCGCTGGCGAGGATGTCGCGATTGTCACGCCGACACCCGGAACCACGCGAGATTACGTGCGGGCGACATTGAGTCTCGAGGGGGTTCCGATCCACCTCATCGACACAGCGGGGTTACGCGTGGCGCAAGACGAGGCGGAGCGTATCGGCGTGGAGCGCACGTGGCGCGCGATCCAGGAAGCCGGGGCCGCCTTGTTCGTGACTGAAGGCGAAGGTAGCGCACGCGACGAGGAAGCCGCCCATCTGGAGAGGCTTCCTGAGGACCTGCCGGTAGCGCACATCGTCAACAAGATTGATCTCACCGGCCAGGCCCCAGGACTCGGCGGTGAGGAATCAGGTGGGCCGATCCTGCGCGTCTCTGCCAAAACCGGGGACGGTATCGAATTGCTGCGAGGCTGGCTGCTGCAGACGGCGGGGTGGAAACCGCATGGGGAGGGCCTCTTCATGGCGCGGGAGCGGCATTTGCGCGCGCTCGACGACGCGCGCGGCCACCTTGGCAATGCCCGGGCTTTGGGGCAAGCCTTTGAATTATTTGCGGAAGAGCTTCGCTTGGCGCAACGAGCCCTGAGCGGGATTACGGGGGAGTTCGGCTCGGACGAGTTGCTCGGCGAGATCTTCAGCCGCTTCTGCATCGGCAAGTAGTGCGTTCCACGTGAAACCTCGCCAAGACCCAAGCCGCCTCGACGCCGCTCGTTCCACGTGGAACATGCCAGTGGGCCGCCACCGGCATTTCCCGTAGAATTTCGACTCAGGCGGCCGTCGGCCGCCCTTTTTCATCCGCCATGCACTTTCCCGACCGTTTCGACGTGATCGTCGTCGGCGGCGGCCACGCCGGCACCGAAGCCGCGCTGGCTGCCGCCCGCGCCGGAGCGCGCACGCTCCTGTTGACGCACGCGCTGGAAACGCTCGGCCAGATGTCGTGCAACCCATCAATCGGCGGCATCGGCAAAGGCCACCTAGTGAAGGAGATCGACGCGCTGGGCGGTGCCATGGCGATCGCGACGGATGAGGCCGGGATCCAATTCCGCACGCTGAACGCAAGCAAGGGTCCCGCCGTGCGTGCCACCCGCGCCCAGGCGGACCGGGTGCTCTATCGAGCCGCCATTCGCCGCCGACTGGAAAGGCAGCCCAACCTGTGGCTTTTCCAGCAGGCGGTCGACGATTTGATCGTGGAGGGCGACCGCGTGCGCGGCGCGGTGACGGGTATCGGACTGCGATTCGAGGCCGAGGCGATCGTGCTCACGGCGGGGACGTTCCTCGGCGGGCTCATCCACGTCGGCATGAAGAACTACCAGGCCGGGCGCGCAGGTGATCCCCCGTCGCTTTCCCTCGCCGCACGCCTTCGCGAGTTGAAGCTCCCCGTGGGCCGGCTGAAGACCGGCACCCCCCCGCGCGTCGACGGTCGCAGCATCGACTTTTCGAGGCTGGTCGAGCAGCCGGGCGATCGTCCCGAGCCCACGTTCTCGTTCATCGGCGAGCGCGCGAGTCACCCACGCCAAGTCAGCTGCTGGATCACTCACACCACCGCGCGAACGCACGAGATCATCCAGTCAGGGCTCGACCGCTCACCGATGTTCACCGGCGTCATCGAAGGCGTCGGGCCGCGTTACTGTCCGTCGATCGAGGACAAGATCCATCGCTTCGCCGGGAAGTCGAGCCACCAGATCTTCCTCGAGCCCGAGGGCCTGGCGACGACCGAGTTCTACCCCAACGGGATTTCGACGAGCCTGCCGTTCGACGTTCAGCGCGAGCTCGTTCGGTCGATTCCCGGCCTCGAGAACGCGCACATCGTTCGTCCCGGGTACGCGATCGAATACGACTACTTCGATCCGCGCGGCCTGAAGGTGACGCTCGAAACCAAGTCAATCGCCGGGCTTTTCTTCGCGGGTCAGATCAACGGCACCACCGGCTACGAAGAGGCCGCCGCCCAAGGGCTGCTCGCGGGCCTCAACGCGGCGCTATTCGTCCGTGGCGAGCCGGGTTGGTGCCCGCGCCGCGACCAAGCCTACCTTGGCGTCCTGGTCGACGATCTCGTCACCCGTGGCGTTTCCGAGCCGTATCGCATGTTCACCAGCCGTGCCGAGTATCGCTTGCAGCTGCGCGAAGACAACGCCGACCTGCGCCTCACGGAAGCTGGCCGCAAGCTCGGTCTCGTCGGCGACCCGCGTTGGTCAGCTTTCGAGCGCAAGCGCGAGGCGATCGAGCTGGAAACGGCTCGCCTGAAGGCGGCATGGCTGCGGCCCGACAGCCTCTCGGCGGAGGATTCCGCCCGGGTTCTCGGCCGGCCACTCGAACGTGAGCGCTCGCTATTCGACCTTTTGCGGCGACCTGACGTCAGTTATCGCTCACTCACATCGCTTCCCGGGACTGGTCCCGTCATCGACGATTCCGTGGTGACCGAACAAGTGGAAATCGCCGCGAAGTATTCGGGCTATATCGAGCGCCAAGGCGAGGAGGTCGCCCAACAGCTCGCGCAGGAGAGCGCCCCGCTGCCAAGCGACCTCGACTACACGACGCTTCGAGGCTTGTCTAAGGAAGTCCAGCAAAAGCTCAACGACGCGCGCCCGCAAACCATCGGGCAGGCTTCGCGCATTCAGGGAGTGACGCCGGCCGCAATCTCCTTGCTGCTGGTCCACATCAAGCGGCACGCGCTGGCCAACGGCGGGCAGAAGAAGAGGGCATGAGGCTGGCGGCGCAGATCGGCGAGGGTGTTGCCGCGATGGGCATCGCGCTCTCGCCCGAAGCGATTGGACGCTGCGCCGGGTATCTTCGGCTTATCGAGAAGTGGAATCGCGTGCACAACTTGACGGCGGTTCGCGAGACCGAGCAAATGGTGGTCCTGCATCTGCTCGATAGCCTTTCCGTGCTTCCGCATTTGGCCGGCGCACGCCACCTTCTCGACGTCGGTACGGGGCCGGGGCTGCCCGGAATCCCGATCGCCATCGCCGAGCCCGCGATGCAAATCACGCTGCTCGATTCGAGCCACAAGAAGGTGGCGTTTCTCGAGCAGGCGAAGGTCGAGCTCTCGCTCGACAATGTCACCGTGGTATGCGATCGCGTGGAGCAGTGGCGGCCGGGGCGCGCGTTCGATGTCGTCGTTTCGCGCGCCTTCGCCGACCTCGGTGAATTCGTCGCGCAAGCCCAGCACTTGGTCGCACCCGGCGGACGCCTTCTCGCCATGAAGGGCGTGTATCCGTTCGAGGAGATCGCGAAGATGCCCGCGTCTCACCGTGTTTCCCAGGTAAAGGAGCTGCGCGTGCCGACGCTCGATGCGAAACGCCACTTGGTGTTCGTCGAGAAAGCCGCGTGATGGCGCGCATTTTCGTGATCGCCAACCAGAAGGGCGGGGTCGGCAAGACTTCGGTGGCGGTCAACCTCGCCGCGAGCCTTGCGCACTACGAGCGTCGCGTGCTGCTGGTGGACCTCGATCCGCAGGGCAACGCGACCACCGGAAGCGGCGTGGACAAGAGCGCGTGCGACAAGACGATTTATGGCGTGCTGCTGGGCGAGTACGCGCTCCGCGAAACGGTGATTGCCGCTGAGGGCCGCTTCGACGTGGTGCCGTCGAATCGCGAGCTCGCAGGCGCCGAAGTGGAGCTCATCGCGATCGAGCGGCGCGAGTTCAGGCTGCGCGATGCGCTCACGGAGGCGGCGAAAGCCTACGACTTCGTGGTCATCGACTGCCCACCCGCCCTCAACATGCTCACGGTCAACGGGTTTACCGCCGCCGACGCGGTGATCATTCCGATGCAATGCGAGTATTACGCGCTCGAAGGACTATCGGACCTCGTCGGTACGCTGCGCAAGGTGAAGCAGAACCTGAACCCCGCGATCGAGATCGAGGCCTTGGTGCGAACGATGTACGACGCGCGAAGCACGCTAACGGTGCAGGTTTCCGAGGAGCTCAAGCGCCACTACGGCGCGAAGGTCTTCGATACGGTCATTCCGCGAAACGTCCGCATCGCCGAGGCACCGTCCTTCGGAAAACCCGTCCTGCTGCACGATCCCTCCTCGAAGGGGGCCATCGCGCACCTGCAATTCGCGCGCGAGCTCCTCGAGCGCAGCGGCTACTCCGTCGCCGAGGCGGCATGACGGCGCGCCACAAGGGGTTGGGACGCGGCCTCGACGCGCTTCTTGGCGGCACCGCGAAGGGCAAGGGCGAGGACGAGCTCGCGCAATTGCCGGTGGGCTCGCTTCGACCAGGCAAATACCAGCCGCGCACGCGGATGGATGAAGCGTCTCTCGCGGAGCTTGCGGACTCGATTCGCGCGCGCGGCGTGATCCAACCGATCGTGGTGCGCCCGGTCGACGGCGGAAAGTACGAGATCCTCGCGGGCGAGAGGCGCTGGCGCGCAGCGCGCATGGCCGGGCAGGAGCGGGTGCCGGCGCTCATTCGCGAGGTGCCCGACGAGGTCGCGCTCGGCATCGGCCTCATCGAGAACATCCAGCGCGAAGACCTCAATCCGATCGAGGAGGGTAACGGGCTCAGGCGACTGATCGAGGAGTTCAAGCTCACCCACGAAGAGGTCGCGCGCGCGGTCGGACGCTCGCGTGCCGCGGTCACGAACCTGCTGCGGCTCCTCGACCTCGCGCCGAGCGTGCAGGACATGCTGCAGGACGGCAAGATCGACATGGGCCACGCCCGGGCCCTGCTTTCGCTTTCCAAGGCACGCCAGGTCGAGACGGCCGAGCAAGTCGCGGCCAAGGGCCTGTCCGTGCGCGAAACCGAGCGCCTCGTGCAGCTGGCGACAAGCGCGCCCCGCACCAACGCGGGACGTATTCGCCTCGATGCCGACGGCCGGCGCATCGAAGAGGAGCTGTCCGAATCGCTCGGAGCAACGGTGAAGCTCAAGCCGCGGCGCGGCGGCCGCGGCGCTCTCGTGATCGACTATTCGAGCCTCGATGAACTTCAGGGCCTGATCGCGCGCTTGAAGCGTTCCTAAGGGCCGGCCGAAGACCTTGTTGCGCCGCCCAACTTTTTTGACGCTCTTCCGGTCACGTCGCTATAATTCAGCGGTTTCGTTTCGCAGGCTTTCGGCGATATTTTTGCCGTGAGGCCCATTCGCATCGTTCTGGGGTGGCAGGTCATCGCCACTGCGGCCCTCACGCTGGTCTTCGGGCTAGTGTGGGGATTGCACGGCGCGTTGTCGGCGGCTTTGGGAGGCGCTGTCAACGTCGTTGCCGGGAGTGCTTTTGCGTTCATGGCCTCGCGAAGCAGGGTGGGCTCGGCCGGGGAGGCGCTCCGGATGATTTTCAGGGCGGAAGCGCTCAAGGTCATCCTGATACTCGTCCTGCTGCCGGTGGTGCTGTCGACTTACGGGGACATCGTGCACGTCGCTTTCTTCACGAGCTTTGTGATCACGGTGGCTATATTCGCGGCGGCCATCGCCGTACGCGATTCGGAAGAAAACAAGGCACCCCGGACCACCGGGGATCGGTAACGAAAGACTCTCGATGGCCGCCCAGTACCAAACCCCCTCGGACTATATCGGTCACCACCTGACCTTTTTCTCCAAGCCGGTCGGCGAAGGCGGGTTCATGACGCTCAACCTCGACTCGATCATCGTCGGGGTGATCGTCGGATTCATCGGCGTCGGCTTCTTCTGGTGGGTAGCAAGGGGGGCGAGCTCGGGCGTGCCCACGAAGCGGCAGGCATTCGTGGAGCTTTGCTTCGACTTCATCAGCGACCAGGTGAAGGGCGTATTCCACGGCGATCCGCACAAGTTCGTCGCGCCGCTCGCGCTCACCGTGTTCGTCTGGGTGCTCCTCATGAACTCCATGGACTTCCTGCCCGTGGACATCATGGCGTGGTTCATCGGGCTTTTCAGCGAGCATGCCGCGCACGGTTTCCGCATCGTGCCGACGGCCGATGTCAATACGACTTTCGCCCTGGCGCTCTCGGTCTGGGTGCTCATGATCTTCTTCGCGATCAAGGTCAAGGGAATCGGCGGATTCATCCATGAGCTGTTCTGCTCGCCGTTCGGCGCCAATCCGCTGCTGTGGCCGGCCAACTTCCTCTTCAATCTTGTCGAATACATATCGAAGCCGCTCTCGCACTCGCTGCGGCTCTTCGGAAACATGTACGCGGGCGAGATCATCTTCCTGCTCCTGTGGCTCATGGCCGCGGTCGGCCTCGTAGGGTCGTTCTTCGCGATCATCCTCGGCCTCGGCTGGGCGATCTTCCACATCCTGATCGTCGCGCTGCAGGCCTACATCTTCATGATGCTCACCATCGTGTACATCTCGATGGCCCACGAAAGCCACTGACTATCTTCGTTTCTTCACCGCAGTCACTTCTTTACCGAAAGGACCCGAACAAATGGAAAAAATGCAAATGCTCGCCATGATCCAGGCGTACACCGGCATCGGCATCGGCCTCATGATCGGCCTCGGTGCGCTCGGCGCCTGCGTCGGCGTCGGCATCATGTGCAGCCGGTTTCTGGAAGGCGCCGCGCGCCAGCCGGAGCTCATGCCGCAGCTGCAGGCCAAGGTCTTCCTGCTGCTTGGCCTGATCGACGCGTCGTTCATCATCGGGGTCGGCCTCGCGATGTTCTTCGCGTTCGCCAACCCGCTCGCGACCCGCTTCCTCTGACGCCCACGCTTTCTCCCGAAAGGGACGTTCCATGAATCTCACCCTGACGATCGTTGCTCAGGCCATCGCGTTCGCGCTCTTCATCTGGTTCACGGTGACGTTCGTGTGGCCGCCCCTGCTGCGCGCCATCGAGAACCGGCAGAAGCAGATCGCCGACGGCCTCGCCGAAGCCGAGCGCGGGCGCTCGTCGCTCGCCGATGCGCAAAAGCAGACCGAGGTCCTGCTCAAGGAGGCCCGCGACCGCGCCCACGAGCTGATGGCGCAAGCCGAGAAAAGCGCCAACCAGCGCATCGAGGATTCGAAGGCCCAGGCCAAAACCGAGGGCGATCGGATCATCGTGGCCGCCCATGCGCAGATCGAGCAGGAAGTGCAGGCCGCCAAGCAGCAGCTGCGCGAGCAGGTGGCGGCGCTCGCCGTCGCGGGCGCCGAGCGCATCCTCAAGCGCGAGGTCGACGCCAAGGCCCACGGCGAAATGCTCGACCGGCTCAAGGCGCAGCTCTGAGATGGCCGAGCTCGCAACCGTCGCACGTCCCTACGCCGAAGCGACGTTCAAATCGGCGCTGGAGAAGAACCGGTTGGGGCCGGTGGCCGCGGGCCTCAACTTTCTCGCCGCCGTCGCGGCGGACGAGCAGATGCGCTCCGTCGTCGGCAATCCCCGGGTGAACCCCGCGCAGAAGAAGGAGCTGTTCGCGGCCGTCGGGGGGAATCGTCTCGACGACACGCTCACGAATCTCGTCGCGATGCTGATCGACAACCATCGCGAGGTGCTCATCGGCTCCATCGCGGAGCAGTTCGAGGACCTCAAGCACGAACATGAGAATGTGCTGCGCGCGCGGATCACCAGCGCGCAACCCCTGACCGACGAGCAGCGCGCGCAGATCGTCGCGGCGCTCGAGAGCCGCTACGGCAAGAAGATCGAAGCCGAGCTGGACGTGGACCCCGAGCTTCTCGGCGGCGCGCGCGTGCAGATCGGCGACCAAGTCATCCACGCTTCCGTGAGAGACGCCCTGGCCCAGATGGCCGCGGCGCTCGCGCGATAGGCGTTCGAGGAGCGAATCAAATGCAGATCAACCCTTCCGAAATCAGCGAACTGATCAAATCGAAGATCGATAACCTCCAGGTGGCCGCCGAGAAGCGCACCGAAGGGACAGTGATCTCGGTGACTGACGGCATCTGCCGGATCCATGGCCTCGCCGACGTGATGCAAGGCGAGATGCTGGAGTTTCCCGGCAACACCTTTGGCCTGGCGCTGAACCTCGAGCGCGATTCAGTCGGCTCCGTCGTCCTCGGGGCCTACGAGCACATCTCGGAAGGCGACTCGGTGAAGGCGACGGGGCGCATCCTCGAAGTGCCTGTCGGCACGGAGCTCATCGGGCGCGTGGTCAACTCCCTCGGCGCGCCGATCGACGGCAAGGGTCCGGTCAACGCAAAGATGACCGAGCCGATCGAGAAGGTCGCTCCGGGCGTGATCTGGAGGAAGTCCGTGACGCAGCCGGTCCAGACCGGGTTGAAGTCGATCGATGCGATGGTGCCGGTCGGGCGCGGGCAGCGCGAGCTGATCATCGGCGACCGCCAGACGGGGAAGACGGCGGTGGCCGTCGACACCATCATCAACCAGAAGGGCAAGGACCTCATCTGCGTCTACGTCGCGGTTGGCCAGAAGGCGTCCACGATCGTGAACGTCGTGCGCAAGCTGGAGGAATTCGGCGCCATGGCCTACACCATCGTGGTCGCGGCTTCGGCCTCCGACCCCGCGGCCATGCAGTACATCGCCCCCTACTCGGGATGCACGATGGGCGAATACTTCCGCGATCGCGGGCAGGACGCGCTCATCATCTACGACGACTTGACGAAGCAGGCCTGGGCCTACCGCCAGATCTCCCTGCTGCTGCGCCGTCCGCCGGGCCGCGAAGCCTATCCGGGCGACGTGTTCTATCTGCATTCGCGCCTGCTCGAGCGCGCCGCGCGCGTGAACGAGGAGTACGTCGAGAAGTTCACGCAGGGCAAGGTCAAGGGCAAGACAGGCTCGCTTACGGCGCTGCCCGTGATCGAGACGCAGGCCGGTGACGTTTCGGCGTTCGTGCCGACCAACGTGATTTCGATCACCGACGGCCAGATCTTCCTGGAAACAGACCTCTTCAACGCGGGTATCCGCCCGGCCATCAACGCCGGCATCTCCGTATCTCGAGTCGGCGGGAACGCGCAGACCAAAGTCATCAAGAAGCTCGGAGGCGGCGTGCGCCTCGCGCTCGCGCAGTACCGCGAGCTCGCGGCCTTTGCCCAGTTCGCTTCCGACCTGGACGAGGCGACCCGCAAACAGCTCGAGCGCGGTCGGATGGTGACCGAGCTCATGAAGCAACCCCAATACCAGCCGCTCCAGGTGTGGGAGATGGCGGTCACGCTCTTCGCGGTGAACAACGGATACTTCGACGACATCGACGTGAAGAAGGCGCTCGCCGCCGAACGGGCGATGCGCGACTACTTGAAGGGCAAGTACGGCGAGCTCACGCAGCGCATCGAGTCGACCAAGGATCTTCCCAAGGACGACGAGGCGAAGCTGCACGAAGCGCTGAAGGATTTCAAGAAGAACGCAACGTACTAGGATCTGCCATGGCGGGCTCCAAAGAAATCCGGACCAAGATCAAGAGCGTGCAGAACACGCGCAAGATCACCAAGGCCATGGAGATGGTCGCGGCCTCGAAGATGAGGAAGGCCCAGGAGCGCATGCGCCACTCGCGCCCCTACGGCGACAAGATCCGCAACATCGCCGCCCACCTCGCCCATGCGAACCCCGAGTACCGCCATCCGTTCCTGGTGAAGCGCGGGGACGCGAAGGACATGGGACTGATCGTCGTCACATCCGACAAAGGCTTGTGCGGCGGGCTGAACACCAACGCGCTGCGTCTCACGCTGAACAAAGTGCGCGAATGGCAGGCGGAGGGTCGGGGCGTTCTCCTGACCGCCATCGGCAACAAGGGCTTCGGCTTCATGCAGCGCTTCGGCGGCAATATCGTCTCGCACCTCACGGGCGTCGGCGACACGCCGCACATGGAGAAGCTGGTCGGTCCGATGAAGGTGCAGATCGACGCGTACACGCAAGGCAAGATCGGGGCGCTCTATCTCGTCTACACCCGCTTCATCAACACGATGAAGCAGGAGCCGGTGGTCGAGCAGCTCCTGCCGCTGCCCTCGGACCGCCTCAAGCAGGACGAGCGCGCGGCGCGCAGCAACTGGGACTACCTTTACGAGCCGGACGCGAAGGTGGTGCTCGAGCAGCTCCTCACCCGTTACGTGGAGCAGATCATCTACCAGTCGGTAGCCGAGAACATCGCGAGCGAACAGTCGGCGCGCATGGTCGCGATGAAGGCGGCGAGCGACAATGCGTCGAGCGTGATCGACGACCTCACGCTCATCTACAACAAGACGCGCCAGGCGGCGATCACCAAGGAATTGTCGGAAATCGTGGGCGGCGCTGCAGCCGTCTAGTGGAATTCACACGGGAATAACACCAATGAGCACGACTCAGGTAATCGAAGGCAAGATCGTTCAGTGCATCGGCGCGGTGATCGACATTCAGTTTCCGCGCGACAACATGCCCAGAGTTTACGACGCGCTCAAGCTCGTCGAGGACGGCACCAAGTCCTTCGCCGAGAAGGACCTCACCTTCGAAGTGGAGCAGCAGCTGGGTGACGGCGTCGTGCGCACCATCGCGATGGGCTCTTCCGACGGACTGCGACGCGGGATGAAGGTGACGAACACTGGGGCGCCCATCTCGGTGCCCGTTGGCCCCGCGACGCTCGGGCGCGTGATGGACGTCCTCGGACGGCCGATCGACGAGCGCGGACCCGTCAACGCCGAGGAGCGCCGTTCGATCCACGCCACTGCGCCCAAGTTCGACGAACTCTCGCCTTCGGTCGAGCTGCTCGAGACCGGCATCAAGGTGATCGACCTCATCTGCCCGTTCGCGAAGGGCGGCAAGATCGGCCTATTCGGCGGCGCCGGCGTGGGGAAGACCGTGACCATGCTCGAGCTCATCAACAACATCGCCACGCAGCACTCAGGCCTGTCGGTGTTCGCCGGCGTCGGTGAGCGCACGCGCGAGGGCAACGACTTTTATCACGAGATGTCGGAAGCCAAGGTGATCGTGCAGGAGGATCTGAGCAAGTCGAAGGTGGCGATGGTGTTCGGCCAGATGAACGAGCCGCCCGGCAACCGCCTGCGCGTCGCGCTCTCGGGACTCACCATGGCCGAAGCTTTCCGCGACGAGGGCCGCGACATCCTGCTCTTCATCGACAACATCTATCGCTTCACGCTCGCGGGCACGGAAGTGTCGGCGCTGTTGGGGCGCATGCCCTCGGCGGTCGGTTATCAACCGACGCTTGCCGAGGAGATGGGCCGCCTCCAGGAGCGCATCACCTCCACCAAGAAGGGCTCGATCACGTCGATCCAGGCGGTGTACGTCCCCGCGGACGACCTCACGGACCCGTCGCCCGCGACGACTTTCGGCCACCTCGACGCCACCGTGGTGCTCTCGCGCGACATCGCCGCGCTCGGCATCTACCCCTCCGTGGATCCGCTCGATTCGACTTCGCGCCAGGTCGATCCCAACGTGGTCGGCGAGGACCATTACGCGACCACGCGCGCGGTGCAGGCGGTCCTGCAGCGCTACAAGGAGCTGCGTGACATCATCGCGATCCTCGGCATGGACGAGCTTTCCCCCGAGGACAAGCTCGCCGTCGGCCGCGCCCGCAAAATCCAGCGCTTCCTGTCGCAGCCGTTCCACGTGGCCGAAGTCTTCACCGGCTCGCCGGGCAAGTACGTGACGCTCAAGGACACCATCAAGGGATTCAAGATGATCGTCAACGGCGAATGCGACGTGCTCCCCGAGCAGGCGTTCTACATGGTCGGTACGATCGAGGAAGCCCAGGAAAAAGCGAAGACGCTGCAATAGGATCTCGAAACTTCACATGGCCAAGACCTTCCACGTCGACATCGTCAGCGCCGAGCAGGCGATCTTCTCGGGCGAGGCGACGATGCTGATCGCGCCGGGCGAAGCGGGCGAGCTCGGCATCCTGCCCGAGCACGTTCCGCTCCTTACGCGCATCAAGCCGGGCACGCTGCGCATCCAGACAGGCGAGGGCGGCGAAGAGGAGATCATCTATGTCTCGGGAGGCATGATGGAGGTGCAGCCCGACGTCGTGACGGTGCTCGCCGACACGTCCATCCGTGCGCACGACCTCGACGAGGCCAAGGCGCTCGAGGCCAAGCGCCTGGCGGAAGACGCCATCACGCGCCGCGCCAGCGCGCTCGACGTGGCCAAGGCCCAGGCCGAGCTTGCCGAGTCCATGGCGCAGCTCGCAGCGATCCGCAAGCTCAGGTCGCGCAAGTAGCCGTGCCGCTCCAGGTAGTCGTGCTTGCTGCGGGCCAGGGCAAGCGCATGCATTCGGACCTTCCCAAGGTACTGCACCCCCTCGCCGGCCGCCCATTGCTGGCCCACGCGCTCGCCGCGGCGAGGTCGCTTTCGCCGCAGAAACTCTGCGTGGTGATCGGCCATGGAGCCCAGGCGGTTCGCGATGCGATTTCGGGGGAAGGCCTCGCATGGGCAGTGCAGGAGCAGCAGCTCGGTACAGGCCACGCGGTCGCGCAGGCGCTTCGCCAGCTCGATGGCGATGGAACGGTCCTTGTACTCTACGGTGATGTTCCACTCATCGCGCCCGAGACGCTGCGCACGCTGGTCGTCGCCGCCTCGCGAGGGGCACTCGCGATCCTCACGCAAGAGATCGAAAACCCGACGGGGTATGGGCGCATCGTGCGCGATGGGTCGGGGCGCGTCGCGCGGATCGTCGAGGAGAAGGACGCGACCGAAGTCGAGCGCGCGATCCGCGAAGTGAACACCGGAATTCTTGCTGCGCCGCGCGCGCAGCTCGAGAAGTGGCTGGCGGGTTTGGGCAACGACAACGCGCAGCGCGAGTATTATCTGACCGACGTCGCGGCCGCCGCGGTCCGCGATGGCGTCGCCATCGAGGTCCGCCAACCCGCGGCGGCATACGAATGCCTCGGCGTGAACAGCAAGGGCGAGCTCGCCCAGCTCGAACGCCGCTTCCAGATGAACACGGCCGCCAAGCTACTCGAAGCCGGTGTCACCCTCGCCGATCCCGCCCGCATCGACGTGCGCGGCGAGCTTTCGTGCGGGCGCGACGTGGCGATCGACGTCAATTGCATCTTCGAGGGGCGCGTGAGTCTCGGCGACGGCGTGCGCATCGGCGCCAATTGCATCCTGCGCGACGTCGCGGTCGGTGCGCGCACCGAGATCAAGCCGTTCTCCCTCATCGAGGAAACCCAGATCGGAGTGAATGCGCGCATCGGGCCGTACGCCCGCATTCGCCCCGGCACGCGCCTCGAGGACGAAGTGCACATCGGCAACTTCGTCGAGGTGAAGGCGAGCACCGTGGGACGGGGGAGCAAGGCGAACCACCTTGCCTATGTAGGAGATTCCGTGGTCGGGCGCGACGTCAACATCGGCGCGGGCACCATCACCTGCAACTACGATGGCGCGGCCAAGCACCGTACCGTGATCGAGGACGATGTGCATATCGGCTCCGACGTCCAGCTCGTTGCGCCTTTGACCGTCGGCAAGGGCGCCACCATCGGCGCCGGCGCAACCATCGTGAAAGATGTTCCCCCCGGTGGCCTCACTCTCACCGAAGCCAAGCAGGTCACGCGCCCGAACTGGCAGCGCCCCCGCAAAAAGTGATTTTCTTCCCAGCGCCGTTGAGCGGCAACTTGTTGTCCGCTCAAACGGCCGCCCCGCTATCTCACCATTTCGACGGCGGTTTTTTATTTATGGTGATCATCCGGCTTTCGACCGAAACATAGCCGCCGGCGATGAGGTCGCGGAATATGCGGCTCACCATGTCGCGCGACGCGCCGACCCTCTCCGCGATCTCCTGCTGCGTGATCTTGTCGGGAATGACGAGCTTGCCGTCCTTTTCGACGGCCATCTCCAGGAGAAGACGGGCGACCCGCCCATAGACGTCGAGCAGGGCCAGGTGCTTCACGCTATTGGTCGCGAGGCGCGCCCGGTCGATGATCTTGGCGATCATGTCGAGCGCGAAATCGGGATTGCGCCGGATCGCCTCGCGGATGGGATCGCGGGCGACGACCGAGAACGTCGTGGCCTCGAGGGTCATCACCGAAGCCGAGCGCGGGTTGCCGTCGAGCGCCATCTCGCCGACGTATTCGCCCGGGCCGTGCGTGTCGAGGATCATCTCGTGGCCTTCGTTGTCGGAGACGAAGACCTTGACCTTGCCCTTGAGTACGACGAAGAGCGAATCGCTCGAGTCGCCCTCGGTGATGAAGACGCTGTTCTTCGGATAGGTGCGCACCCGTCCGAGCGAAGCGAGCTCCCGGACGAACGCGTCTTCGATGTCCTTGAGCTGAACGGTGCTCGGTGAATCCCCGGCCATCTCGTTTCCCATGCGACGTGGGGGATGAAAGTCTAGCACCGCCACTGCCGCGCGTTAAGATACGCGGCATGGGAAAGGCCGACGCCGCCAGTATCACGGCGACGCATGGATTCGCCGTCGTGGCGATCGCACTGGCCGGCTTCGTCTTCTCCCTCACGCCGGTCGCCGAGGGGCTCGACGACGCTTTGCTCGATGTCGAGTGGAACCTGCTTCGAAAGTTCGCGCCTCGGCCGGCGCCCGACGACATCATCATCGTGGGCGTCGACGAGGCCAGCGTGAGCTCCCTCGAGGCGCCACCCGGCCTGTGGCACGCACCCATCGGCCAGGCCCTCGAACGGATCGCTTCCGCCCACCCCAAGGCCATCGGCATCGACATCGCCTTGCCGGAGCGCTCGTACGAGGGTTTCCATCCGGGCCTCGACCGTCCCCTCGTGCAGGGCCTGGCAGCCGCTCGCCGCACCACGGTGCTCGTCGCCTCTCTCGCCATCGATGCGCGCACGCGCGGGGCGCGGCCGATTCATCTGCCATTGCTCGCGATCCTCGGCGAGCAGGGCTTGGGCATCGGCCTTCTCGGTCGCGACGGGGACGGCACGACGCGGCGGTTTTCGTTGGCGATTCCCACCGAGGATGGCGCGTTTCCGACGCTCGTCGGCCGGCTGTGCCGCGCGCTATCGCGGCATTGCTCGGACGGCCTCATCGATTACGCGCTCGGCGCTCCCTTCAAGTACGTTCCGCTTCGCGATGTCCTCGCCACCCGCGACGAGCAGTACCTGGCAAAGCTCTTCCGCGATCGCGTCGTGATGTTCGGCGACGTGCGTTCGGGCGACCGCGTCGCCGTACCGGTCAATCTCGCGGGCTGGGAGCCCGGGGGGCGCTTCTCCCCCACGGTCGTCGTCCAGGCGCAATCGCTGCGCACCGCGATCGCCGTTGCGCCGGGGGAGGCCGCGCGCCCCCTGGCGGTGCTGATCCTCACGCTGGCGGCATTGGTCGCTCTGGTCGGGGACTGGCGAATGGCCGCCGTGACGGTGATCGTTGTGGCGGCGGTCCTGGTCGGTGCAGCGACGCTCGCGCTGCGCGCCGGCACCTACGTGACGCTTGCAGGAGCGCTCTTCACGCTCGTGGTCGTGCCTGCGGCTCGCGCCTTTCTATCCCGCCCCAAGGACTAGCCAGAGTGCTGAATTGTCAGCACTTCCGATGTTGCGCAGTCGGCTGCATTCGCCCGGGCCGGCGCGCAACATGTCTCCAGGTTCGCGGGTTCCCTCCTCTCCCGCGGCCGGCAGGGCGGCGTGAGGCCAAGAGCATGGCGCCCGTAGATTGACTCTCCCCGGTTCGCGCCGGGGAGAGCTTCTTTTTTCCGGGTGCGTGCGACAATGACGACATGTGTGGAATCGTCGGCGCCATCGCCAGCCGCAACGTCGTCCCCATCCTCACCGAAGGGCTGAAGCGGCTCGAATACCGCGGCTATGACTCGGCCGGCATCGCCGTGCTGAACGCGGGAATCCGCCGCGTGCGCCGCGTCGGGCGCGTTGCGGAAATGGAGAGCGCTTCGCGCGCCGAAGGCCTCAACGGCATCGTCGGCATTGCCCACACGCGCTGGGCCACGCACGGCGGGGTGACCGAGCCAAACGCCCATCCGCATGTGTCGATGGACGAGATCGCCGTGGTCCACAACGGCATCATCGAGAATCACGAGGAGCAGCGCGCGCGCCTGAAGGCGCTTGGTTATGCCTTCGATTCGCAGACCGATACCGAGGTGATCGCGCACCTCATCCACCATTACTTCAAGGAGGGTGGCGACCTCTTCGAGGCGACCCGAAAGGCCGCAGCCGACTTGCGCGGCGCCTACGCGATCGGCGTGATGTCGCTCGCCGATCCCGACACGATGACCGGTGCGCGCATGGGCTGCCCGCTCGTGGTCGGACTCGGCGAGGGCGAGAACTACCTCGCCTCGGATGTCTCCGCGGTGATCGCCGAAACGCGCCGCGTGATGTACCTCGAGGATGGCGATGTCGTCGCCCTGCGGCGCGGCGGCGTCGAGATCGTCGATCGAAATGGGCGCCCGGTCGATCGCAAGGTATTCCTTTCGGAGCTCAGCGCTGCGGCTGTGGAGCTGGGGCCGTACCAGCACTACATGCAGAAGGAGATCCACGAGCAGCCGCGGGCGGTCGCCGACACTCTGGAAGCGGTGATCGACGCGGGCGTCCAGGTCGATGCCTTGTTCGGCGCCGGCGCCGAGGCCGCATTCAGGGACATCGACGCGGTGCTGGTCCTCGCGGCCGGCACCAGCTTCTACGCGGGGCTTGTTGCGCGCTACTGGATCGAGGGCCTCGCGCACGTTCCCTGCAACGTCGAGCTCGGCCACGAGTACCGCTATCGCGACTCGATTCCCAATCCGCGCCAGCTGGTCGTGACGATCTCCCAGTCGGGGGAGACGCTCGACACGATGGAAGCATTGAAGCGCGCCACGGAGCTGGGCCACGAAGCGACACTCTCGATCTGCAATGTCCGCGAGAGCGCGATCCCGCGCGCCTCGCGTTTCGTGTTCTATACGCGCGCCGGCGCCGAGATCGGCGTGGCCTCGACGAAGGCCTTCACGACACAGCTCGTTTCGCTTTTCACGCTGACTCTCGCGATCGCCAAGTCGAAGGGGCGGCTCGACGCGCGCGGGGAGACCGCTGCCCTCGACCAATTGCGCTTCGTGCCCGGAAGTATTCAGCACGCGCTCAACCTCGAGCCGCAGATCCAGGCGTGGGCGGAGCGCTTCGCGGGCAAGGAGCATGCGCTTTTCCTCGGCCGCGGTATCCACTACCCGGTTGCCCTCGAGGGCGCCCTCAAGCTCAAGGAAATCTCCTACATTCACGCCGAGGCGTATCCCGCCGGGGAGCTCAAGCATGGCCCGCTCGCGCTGGTGGATGCCGAAATGCCGGTCGTGGTGATCGCGCCCAACGATGGCCTGCTCGAGAAGGTGAAGTCGAACATGCAGGAAGTGCGCGCGCGCGGCGGCGAGCTCTACGTCTTCGCCGACCTCGACAGCCGCTTCAGCGAGAGCGTCGGGGTGCACGTGATCCGTGCACCGCGGCACGCGGGCCTGCTCTCGCCCGTCGTCCACACGATTCCGGTGCAGCTGCTCGCCTACCACACTGCGTTGCGCCGCGGCACCGACGTGGACAAGCCCCGCAACCTGGCGAAGAGCGTGACCGTCGAGTAGGTCATCGGAATGCGCCGGGAGCGCGCGATTCTCGAGCATATCGCGCAGGGTCTCGACAACGCGCAGATCGCGGCGCGTCTGGAGCTTGCGGAGAAGACCGTGCGCAAACAACATCACCCAGATCTTCGCCAAGCTGGACGTCGAGAACCGGTCCCAGGCCATCGTTCTTGCCCGCGAGGCCGGGCTCGGCACCGGTGCTCCGAACGCTTAGCGCCGCCCGGGACCCAAGTCCCGGGTTCCCGGCCCTGGCGAGCGCCGGCATCCTGATCGCGGGACCGCGGCCCCGGGACGGGGACCGGAGGGTCAAGGTCAAATGGGCTCCTGAATCTTTCCATGGAGTCCCGATGAAAAACGATGACTTGCAGCGACCGAACTACGTCGAGCTGATGAATCGCGCCCACGCGGCCAGGAGCAGGCAGGTTGGCGATCTTCTCGCGCGTGCTGCCCACGCGATCGAGGGCGGGGGGGTCAGCGTGGCCAATTGGATCGCGGGCAGAGTTCAGAAGGACCGCGGCAAGCCGAGCACGTGCTCGGCGACATAGGCCAGGATCAGGTTGGTGGAGATCGGCGCGACCTGGTAGAGACGGGTCTCACGAAACTTGCGCTCGACATCGTATTCCGCGGCGAATCCATAGCCGCCATGGAACTGGATGCACGCGTTTCCAGCCTGCCAGGAAGCCTTCGCGGCGAGGTACTTGGCCATGTTGGCTTCCCTGCCGCACGGCCCGCCCGCGTCGAATAGCGCGCATGCGCGATAACGCATGAGGTTCGCCGCCTCCAGCTCGATGAGCGCCTCGGCGATCGGGAATTGCACCCCCTGGTTGCGGCCGATGGGGCGCCCGAAAACCACGCGTTCCTTCGCGTACGCGGTAACGCGATCGATGAACCAGTAGCCGTCGCCGATGCACTCGGCGGCGATGATCGAGCGCTCGGCGTTGAGGCCGTCGAGGATGTAGCGGAAGCCGCGCCCTTCCTCTCCGATCAGGTTCTCCGCCGGAATCTCGAGGTTCTCGAAGAAGAGCTCGTTGGTGTCGTGGCTCACCATCGTCTGAATCGGACGCACGGTGAGGCCCGCTCCGATCGCGGCGCGCAAGTCCACGAGGAAGATCGAAAGCCCCTCGGACTTCTTCGCCGCCTGCGCAGCCGGTGTCGTGCGCGCGAGCAGGATCATCAGGTCCGAGTGATGAACGCGCGAGATCCAGGTTTTCTGCCCGTTCACGACATAGCGGTCGCCCTTCCTCGCCGCCGTCGTGGTGATCGCGGTGGTGTCGGTTCCAGCAGAAGGCTCGGTGACGCCCATCGATTGCAGGCGCAGCTCGCCCTTCGCGATCGCGGGCAGGTACTTCGCCTTCTGTGCGGGCGATCCATGGCGCAGCAGCGTCCCCATGTTGTACATCTGGCCGTGGCAGGCGAGCGCGTTGGCGCCCGAGCGGTTGATCTCTTCCATGATCACCGAGGCCTCGGTGATGCCGAGGCCCGAGCCGCCATACTCCTGCGGGATCAGCGCGGCGAGCCATCCGGCGCGAGTCAGCGCGTCGACGAACTCCGAAGGGTAGCCGCGCTCTGCGTCGAGCTTGCGGAAATAGGTCGCCGGGAACTGCGCGCAAAGCGCGCGCACCGCGTCGCGAATCTCCTGGAACCCATGATCGGCTTCGGGCATCCTCAGCGCCCCGGTTTCGCGGCGATCCGGCGCGTCTCGCCGATCTTCATCACGTCGAAATCGTCGACGGTGAGGCTCGCTGCCTCGCGCTCGCGAGCCAGCCACTGGGGCGGCTCGTCGAGCGGCTCGTCGGTCAGGTGCTCGAAGGTTCCCCAGTGCATCCCGATGGCGCGCGCGGCCCGCAAGTCCTCGCGCACGCGGATCGCTTCCGGAACGTCCACGTGATGGACTTTCATGAACCAGCGCGGCGCGTAGGCACCGATGGGGATGAACGCAAGGTCGAAGGGTCCGAGGCGCTCGCCGATATCGCGTGCGTCCTGCGAATAGCCCAGGTCGCCGGTATGGATGAGCTTGAGGCCGCCTCCTTCGATGACCCATCCGCCCCAGAGTGTCCGGTTCGCGTCCGCGAGGGTTCGCTTGCTCCAGTGCTGCACCGGAACGAGCGTGAAGCGGAGCGTCCCTTCCGGACGCGATTGCCACCAATCGTGTTCTTCGACGCGGGTGATGCCTTTCCCGGCGAACCATGCCTTCAATCCGAGCGGCACGAGAAAGAGGGGCGACCCCGTTGCCATCGCCGCGAGCCGCCTCACCGTGTCCGTATCGAGGTGGTCGTAGTGGTTGTGCGAAATCAGGACGACATCGATGCGGGGAAGCTGCGGAATATCGATTGGCAGCGCGACGATGCGCTTCGGCCCCGCGAATTGCACGGGCGAAGCGCGCTCGGAGAATTGGGGATCGACAAGGACGTTGAGGCCCGCGAGCTGCAACAGGAACGACGAGTGCCCGATCCAGGTGACCGAGGGTTCGTTGTCCCGCTTGAGCGCCCCCGGGTCGGTCTGGACCGAGGGAATCTTCCATCCGCCGGGCGGCGGCTTCGGAACGCCATGGCGCATCTGCTCCCACTTCCACAGCCAGAAGCTCTCGTTCGGATCGTGCGGATAGTTGTTGCGGAATCCGTCGGGGGCTTGATGGGGCGAAGCGACCTGGCCGTACGCGTCGGTTCCGAACGTAGCGGCCGCCGCGAAGCTGAAGGCGACGAACTGGCAGCAGAATGGCGCGGGCATAATGTCGAAGTCTATCGAAATCGCAATTCTTCGCCGAAGCCTGGTCCTCGGACGATGGGCGTCGAGAAAGACCAATGAGCGGACCGCTATCCAACCTCAAGGTCATCGAGCTGGGCACGCTCATCGCCGGGCCTTACTGCGCGCGGCTGCTCGCGGAATTCGGCGCCGAGGTCGTGAAGGTCGAGACCCCCGGCGAGGGCGACCCGCTGCGCAAATGGCGCAAGCTCCATGAAGGCAATTCGCTGTGGTGGTACGCGCAGGCGCGCAACAAGAAATCGGTTGCGATAAACCTGAGGACGCCGGAAGGCCAGGACGTCGTGCGCGCTCTCGCCGCCCATGCGGACATCGTGATCGAGAACTTTCGTCCCGGTACGCTGGAGAAGTGGGGCCTGGGCTACGACGCGTTGAGCCGCGGCAATCCGGGGCTCGTGATGGTGAGGCTCTCCGGGTTCGGCCAGACCGGCCCCTACAAGGACAGGCCGGGCTTCGGCGCGATCGGCGAGTCGATGGGCGGGATGCGCCATGTCACCGGGTATCCCGATCGCGCACCCGTGCGCGTCGGCATCTCGATCGGGGATTCACTCGCCGCGATGTTCGGCGTGATCGGCGCGCTGATGGCGATTCACCACCGCCAATCGAGCGGGCGGGGGCAGGTGGTCGACGTGGCCCTCTACGAGGCGGTGTTCGCGATGATGGAATCGACGCTGCCCGAATATTGCATGACCGGCTTCGTGCGCGAGCGCAGCGGCGCCTCGTTGCCCGGCATCGTCCCGTCGAACACCTATCCCTGCAAGGACGGAAAGTACGTGGTCATCGGCGCGAACGCCGACTCGATCTTCAAGCGCATGATGCGCGCCATCGGGCGCCCCGACCTGGCGGACGATCCGAGCCTCGCGACGAACGACGGCCGCGTGCGGCGCACCGAGGAATTGGACCGCGTCATCGGCGAGTGGACCGGGCGCCACGACCTGGCCGTGGTTCTCGAGGCGCTCGACAAGGCCGAGGTTCCTTCGGGAAAGATCTATTCGATCGCCGACATCGCCGCGGACCTGCACTATCGCGCACGCGGCATGATCGAGGACCACAAGCGGGACGGTGTCGAAGTGACGCTTCCGGGCATCGTGCCGAAGATGAGCGAGACGCCCGGAGAAACGAGGTGGATCGGGCCGAAGCTTGGCGAGCACACCGATGAGGTGCTCGCGGGGTGCGGTTTCACGCGCACCGAGATCGCTGCGCTGCGCGCGCGCGGCGTCGTTGCCTAGCCGCGCCGCCGGTAGAAGTAATAGTCGGCCGCGAACTTGACTTGCGCTTCCTTGCCGGCGTTCGACGCGTCGCAGCCGGTGCCGGGCGCGACACCGCCGGCCGTGTTGACGCGCTGCACGCTGGTCACGCCCGCAAAGAGCCCGGCATCAGGCGTCGATTGCGCGCGAAACAGGAGCCATGGAATGTTGCTCGACCCGCCATCCTGGCGTGCGCGAATCGTTCCGGTCACCGTGCTGCGATCGCTCGAGGCTTCCCACATGTTCTCGGCCGTGTGGCGCGCCACTGGCCGGCCCGAATCGTAAAGCGTTGCATTGGGAGCGCTGAAGACCCACGTGAAGCGTTCGGCGTCGGTGGCGAGCGGCTTGCATTCGAAGACATGCACGCCCTCGGCGCGCAGCACGAATGCCGCCTCCTCGTCCGCCGAGGCGGTGATCGCCGAGGTCAGTCCGCCCGGCGGCGCGACGGCCGCGGCGGCGAATCCCGCGAAGAAGAACGTGACGAGCGACAGGGATGGCTTGAGCATGGTCGCCTCCACCGGCTGCAATGCCTGTCATGGAAAGACCGCCGGCGCGGGCGCCGGGTTCCGCGTTCAGCCGGAGTTTCGCAGTCCCGCCGCGAGCCCGTTGATCGACAAATGGATGCCGCGCTTCACGCGATCGTCCGCCGCGCCGGCGCGATGCCGCTTGAGGAGCTCGATCTGTAGGTGGTTGAGAGGATCGAGGTAGGGAAAGCGATTACGGATCGAGCGCGCGAGCGACGGGTTCGATTCGAGGAAGGCGAGGCTGCCGGTGATGCCGAAGAGAGCCTCCACGGTCGACTCGAACTCGCCGCGGATGAGCGCGAAGATCTTGTCTGCGAGGGCGGTATCGTCGAAGAGGTCCTTGTAGCGCGCTGCGACCGTCAGGTCCGTCTTGGCGAGCAGCATGTCGAGATTGGACAGCATCGCGCGGAAGAATGGCCACTCGCGCCACATCGTCGCGAGAATCACCTTCCCATGGGTTCCACGGCGCTCGAGGAACGCGTCGACCGCGGCGCCGAATCCATACCATCCCGGCAGCATCAACCGGCATTGCGCCCACGAGAACACCCACGGGATGGCGCGCAGGTCCTCGATGGCCTGGGAGGGCTTGCGCGAGGCGGGACGCGAGCCGATGTTGAGCTCGGCGATCTCGCGAATCGGCGTGGTCGCGCGAAAGTACTCGACGAATCCGGGAGTCTCGTAGACGAGCTCCCGATAGCGCCGCATCGCGGTTTCCGAGAGCTCGTTCATCACGGCATGGAAGTCTTCGTGGCTCGCCGGGGGGGCGGGCGCTTGCGTCGCGCGCGCGGTGGCCGCCAACAGCGCCTCGAGGTTGCGCTGCCCGATTTCGCGATTCGCATACTTGCTCGCGATCACCTCGCCCTGCTCCGTGAGGCGCAGCTCTCCCTGCACGCTCCCGGGGGGCTGCGCGAGGATCGCGTCGTAGCTCGGGCCGCCGCCGCGGCCGACAGTCCCGCCGCGCCCGTGAAAGAAGCGCAACCGCACGTCGGCCTCGCGGAAGGTTTCGACGAGCCCGGCGGAGGCCTTGTACAGCTCCCAGTTCGAGGTCACGTACCCGCCGTCCTTGTTGCTGTCCGAGTAGCCGAGCATTACCTCCTGCAGGTCGTCGAGCGAGGTCACCAGAGAGCGCGCCTGCGGAAGCGCGAACCAATCGCGCATCGTGTGCGGCGCATGTCGAAGGTCGGCGATCGTTTCGAAGAGCGGCACGATCTGCAGCAGGGAAACGGGTTCCTTCCCGGGCTTGACCAATCCCGCTTCCCTGAGCAGCACTGCGGCCTCGAGCAGGTCGGAGACGTTGTCGGTCTTCGAGACGATGTAGTTGCAGATCGCATCGGGCCCCAGGCGCCGGCGAATGCCGGCCGCGGCCTCGAAGATCGCCAGCTCGCCGAGCGTCTCCTCGGAATAGTCGGCGAAGGTGGTGCGCAACAGGCGCGGCGACTCGAGCTCCGCGCGCAGCAGGCGCTGGCGTTCTTCTTCGCCGAGGCTCACGTAATGGGGCGCCACGCCGGCTTCGCGCAGCAGCTCCGCGATCACCCTTTCGTGGACCTCGGAATTCTGGCGCAGGTCGAGCGTGGCCAGGTGGAACCCGAAGATGCGAGCGGCCTTGCGCAGTGTCCGCAAGCGGCCATCGGCGAGGAGCTCGCCGCTCGCCGCGCGCAGGCTCGCGTCGATGACGTCGAGATCAGCTGCGAACGCCGCCGCATCCGGATACGGCTCGGCCATGCCCACCGCGGTCCGATGCTCGCGTTGCAGGCCGAGCGCCGAGGCGGTCGCCGCGAGCCGCGCATAGATGCCTGTCAGCGCGCGGCGATACGGCTCGTCCTGGCGATTGAGCGAGCGGTCGGGCGATCGCGCCGCGAGCTCTTCGAGCCCGGGAGTGATGCGCGCGAGCAGGCCCGACAGCGGAAGCTCGGCGCCCAGCTGGTGCACCTCGCCGAAGTAATGATCGAAGGCTATCTCGCTCTGGCGGCGAAAGGCGCGCTCGAGCATTTCCGCGGTGACGAAGGGATTGCCGTCGCGATCGCCGCCGACCCAGCTGCCGACCGCCAGGAGCACGGGCAGATCCGGCCGATCCGCATCGCCCGGCATCTTGGCGATGGCATCCTCGACTTCGATGTGCAGCCGGGGCAGCGCGTCGATGAACGTGTATTCGAAATAGGCGAGCGCGTTCTCGATCTCGTCGCGCACGCCGAGCTTCACCGCGCGCAGCATGCGCGTCTGCCACAGGGTGGCGATGAGGCGCCGGATCTCGACCTCGGCCGCTTCGCGCTCCTCGGGAAGGACGTCGGCGCCGTCGAGGGTGCCGAGGACCGAGGCGATCGCGAGCTGGCAATCGAGGGTGCTCCTGCGCTGCACTTCGGTCGGATGCGCCGTGAGTACGGGGGCCACGCGGATGCGCGAGAAGCTCCTGACCGCGTCCTCGCGGTGCGCGTTCCGCTCCCGGGATTCGGCAAACAGGCCGCGCAGCGTCGAGGCGAGCGGCTTCGCCCCTTCGCGGCGCACCACGCGGTGCCGGCGGATGTGATGGCGGTCCTCGGCGATGTTGGCGAGGAGCGAGAAATAGCTGAATGCGCGCACGACGAGCACCGCCTGCTCGTCCGAAAGCGCGTCGAGGGTCTGCGCGAGGGAGCGGCGGGCGGCGACGTCCTCGAGGCGGCGACTGGCGACCGCGAGGCGGCGAATCGTCTCGATCAGGTCGAAAGTGAACTCCCCCTCGTAGGTGCGGATCGTATCTCCGAGCAGCCGCCCGAGGAGGCGGATATCTTCGGCGAGCGGCGCGTCCTTGTCGTCGGTGCGGTCCATTTCGCCTAGCTTCCCCGATCCGCGAGGTAAAATCCACTCGTCCCCGAAAGCTCCCCATGCGCCTCTACATCAACGACGTCGCCGTGCGCGACGGCTTCCAGATCGAAAAGGCGTTCGTCGCGACCGCCACGAAGATCGAGATCATCAACCAGCTCGCCCGCACCGGCCTGCACAAGATCGAGGTCACGTCGTTCGTTTCGCCGAAGGCCGTGCCCGCCCTGGCCGACGCCAACGAGGTGCTCGCCGGGATCGAGCGCGTGCCCGGCGTGCTTTACGTCGCCCTCGTACCCAACATTCGCGGCGCGCAGAACGCGGCCGGCACGGCGCGCAAGCCCGACGAGGTGAACGGCGTGGTGTCCGCGTCGGAGACGCACAACCGCGCCAACATCAACCGGACGCACGACGAATCCCTGGCCGAAATGCCGACCATGGTGAGGGTGGCCCACGAAGCCGGCATGAAGATTTCGATGAGCCTTTCGACGACCTTCGGGTGTCCCTTCGAAGGCCACGTGCTCGAGGAAACCGTGCTCGATTTCGTCGGACGTTTCCGCGACCTGGGCTTCGACGGCATCTCGCTCGCCGACACCACCGGCATGGCCAACCCACGGCAGGTGCGCGAGCTGACGGGCAAGGTCCTGCACAAGTATCCACCGCCCGACGATTCGTACTACACACTGCATTTCCACAATACGCGGGGCATGGGCCTCGCGAACGTGGTCGCCGGCATCGAGGCGGGAGTGCGCTCGTTCGACGGATCGATCTCGGGTCTTGGCGGCTGCCCTTTCGCGCCGGGCGCGTCGGGAAATATCTGCACCGAGGACCTCGTGAACATGCTCGAGGACATGGGCTACGACACGCGTGTCGATCTCGCCAAGCTGCTTGCGGTCGCGCGGCGCGTGCCGGCGGTCGTCGGCCACGACACTCCCGGCCAGGTGATGAAGGCGGGTCAGACCCTCGAGCTGCACGAGATTCCCGAACATTTGCGGACCTGAACGATTACAACGAGGAGAGAAGAATGAGCCGTTTCATGCACGCAATCGCCGCGCTCGCGCTCGGAGCGCTCGTCGCGGCGGGCGCATGGGCGCAGAAGCCCGAGAAGTCGAAGATCACGATCGCGGTCGGCGGCAAGACTCTCTTCTACTACCTGCCGCTCACGGTCGCCGAGCGCAAAGGCTACTTCAAGGAAGAGGGCCTCGATGTCGAGATCCCGGATTTTCCCGGCGGGGCCCGCGCGCTCCAGGCATTGGTCGGCGGCAGCGCCGACATGGTGTCCGGCGCCTACGAGCACACCATCAACATGGTCGCGAAGAAGCAGCCCATCAAGGCGGTGGTGCTGCAGGCGAAGTACAGCTCGATCGTGTTGCTGCTGCCGAAGGACAAGGCGGCGAAATACCGCGGCGCGAAGGACCTCAAGGGCCTGAAGATCGGGGTGACCGCGCCGGGGTCCTCGACCAATATGTTCGTGAACAACCTCCTCGCCAAGGACGGCCTCAAGCCGACCGACGTGTCCATCGTGGGAGTTGGCACCGGCTCGGGCGCCTTCGCGGCCCTGGAGAAAGGCGAGATCGACGCCCTCTCGAACCTCGACCCGGTCATTTCGCAGCTCGAGGCCACCGGCAAGTTCTTGCCGGTCGCCGATTCCCGCACCGAGAAGGGCATGAAGGAGATCTACGGCGGCGATTACCACGCCTCCGTGATCTACATCACCGAGGAATTCATCAAGAAGAATCCGAACACTGTCCAGGCGGTGGTGAACGCGATGGTGCGCGCGAACCGCTGGATCTCGAAGGCGACACCGCAGGAAATCGTCGACCTCATGCCCGATGCGTACAAGGCGGCCAATCCGTCGCTCTACAAGGAGGCGCTGCTCAAGAACATGATCGGCTATTCGGAGGACGGCCAGATGTCGATGAAAGCCGCCGAGAACGTCTACAAGGTCCTCGTCCAGTTCGAGCCCTCGGTGAAGGCCGCGGGGAAGATGGACCTCTCGGCCACTTTCGACAACACATACGCGCGCAAGGCGGCGGCGAAGTACCGGTAAGCCGCCGCGTGCGTGGTGCGACGCACCGCGCACGGGCCGAGCCCATGACGCCGGCGGTTTCCTTCGAAAGCATCACGTGCACGTTCGCCGCGCACGCGGGCCGCGGCTCATATACCGCGGTCAAAGAGGTGAGCCTGGCGATCGGGGAGGGTGAGTTCGTTTCGGTCGTCGGGCCCACCGGCTGCGGGAAGTCGACGCTGCTGAATGTGGCGGCAGGCTTGTTGAAGCCTTCGTCCGGGACGTTGCGCGTCTTCGGCGAGCCGCTCGCCGGGATCAATCGCCACGCCGGCTACATGTTCCAGTCGGAAGCGCTGATGCCGTGGCGCAACGCGCTCGCGAATGTGACCGCGGGCCTGCAGTTTCGCGGCGTCGATGCCGCCAGGGCCGAGGCGCAGGGACGCGACTGGCTCGCGCGGGTCGGGCTCGACGGGTTCGGCGATCGCTACCCGCACCAGCTCTCGGGCGGCATGCGCAAGCGTACGGCGCTCGCGCAGATCCTCATTCTCGACCCGAAGATCCTGCTGATGGACGAGCCGTTTTCCGCGCTCGACGTCCAGACGCGCCAGCTGATGGAGAACGAGCTGCTCGAGCTGTGGAGCGCGAACCGCAAGAGCGTGATCTTCATCACCCACGACCTCGAGGAAGCGATCTCGCTTTCGGATCGCGTGGTCGTGCTCTCGGCGGGTCCCGCCACCCGGCCGATCGGCGAATTCGCCATCGACCTGCCCCGGCCGCGCGACGTCTCCGAGATCCGCCACCTGCCGCGCTTCATCGAGCTGCACGACCGCATCTGGCACTCGATGAAGGAAGAGGTGCTCAAGGGATACGCGCAGACCCGCAACCGGGTGCTCGCGTGAGCCGCGCGCTCCGCTTCTGGCAACTGGCGCTCCTCGCGCTCATCTTCGCGCTCTGGCAGGTGCTCGCGCAGCCCGACCTGCTGCCGCCGGTGGTCTGGGACAACCCGCACCGCGCCGCATTCTTCTTCGGCGAGCCGGTAAAGATCTTCAAGGCCGTCTGGACGTGGTTCTCGGAGGGAGAGATCTACCAGCATCTCTGGGTGACGCTCCAGGAAACCGCGCTCGCCTTCATCCTCGGTTCGGTGGCCGGGCTGGCGATGGGATTGTGGCTGGGGCTCTCGCCGAGCGCCTCGGCCATCCTCGATCCGTACATCACCGCGATGAACGCCATGCCGCGCGTCGTGCTCGCGCCGATCTTCATGGTCTGGTTCGGGCTCGGCATCTGGTCGAAGGTCGCGCTCGGATTCACGCTGGTGTTCTTCATCGTTTTCTTCAACGTCTACCAGGGCGTGAAGGAGGTGAGCCCCGTCGTGCTCAACAACACGGTGATGCTCGGCGCGAACCGCCGCCAGTTGCTGCGGCACGTCTACCTGCCGTCCGCGACCTCGTGGGTCTTCTCGAGCCTGCATACGGCGGTCGGGATGGCCTTCGTGGGCGCGGTCGTGGGCGAGTACCTCGGTTCGGCGCGCGGCGTCGGCTACCTCATCCAGCAGGCGGAAGGCGCGTTCGACATCAATACCGTCTTCGCCGGAATCCTGGTCCTCACCGCGTTCGCGCTGGTGCTGGATTTCGCGGTCGGCCGCGTCGAAAAGCGCCTGCTCGTGTGGCGGCCGACGCAAAGCGAGACCGAGCAGCTTTGAAACGATAGGAGTACCCCATGAGCGAAGGGCATCCGCACGACTGGAAGCATCACGGCGTTCGCGTCGTCCACGGCAACGAGCTCGACCCGAACGTGCCGCAGACGAAAGGCATGTCGCGCGCGGCGGCGATCAATTTCGCGCGCGTGGGCGCGGAGAAGATCTGGGCGGGAACGGTGAAGATCCACCCGAACGCGAAGACCGGAGCGCACCACCACGGGCCGGTCGAGAGCGTGATCTACGTGGTCAAGGGGAAGGCGCGCATGCGCTGGGGCGAAAAGCTCGAGTACACGGCCGAAGCGGGTCCCGGCGACTTCATCTGGGTGCCGCCTTTCGTGCCGCACCAGGAGATGAATGCGAGCGAGGAGGAGCCGCTCGAATGCGTGCTGCTGCGCAGCGGCCAGGAGCCCGTGGTGGTGAATCTCGATATTCCCGCGGCCGAAAAGCCCGAGGAAGTGTTCTGGGTGGACAACATCCACCCCTACCCGGAAAAGGGCTGCTGATCAGTTATCGCGGGGCTTGTGGGCGCGGCCCGCCAACAATCGATCGTAGATCGCGTTGGGGAGGAGCCCCAGCAGCCGGCCGACGATCGCCATCTGCCAGGGAATCACGCTGAACGATCTTCCCGAGTCGATCGCCCGGACGATGCGCCGAGCCGCATCGTCGACCGGAAGAATGAAGGGCATGGGATAGGGATTCTTCGCCGTCATCGGCGTGGCGATGAACCCCGGGCAGATCGTCGCGACGCGTACGCCGCTACCGTGAAGCTCCACGCGAAGCGCCTCGAGGTAGCTGATCGCCGCGGCCTTCGACGCGCTGTAGGCCGAGGCGCCGGGCAGGCCGCGAAAGCCGGCCACCGACGCGATTCCGGCAAGGATGCCCTGCCCGCTTGAGCGCATCGGCGCGACGAAGGGGTGGAAGGTGTGAACCAGGCCCATCACGTTCGTCTCGAAAGTCTCGCGGAAAGCCTCGGCATCGCGTTCGAATTCCGTGAGCGTGCCCTTGGAGATGCCGGCATTTCCAATGACGAGATCGGGGACTCCGTGCCGGCTCATGAAATCGTTCGCCGCCGACTTCACGGCCGCGATGTCGCGAACATCGGCCTCGAAGATCTCGGCCGGTGTGGCGAAGGACCGAGCGAGCTCGCGCAATCGATCGCCGCGCCGGGCGACGAGGCCGAGCGTGGCGCCGCGCGCCGCGTACGCCCGCGCCAGCGCCTCGCCGATCCCGCTCGAGGCGCCGGTGATGAAGGCCTTCAGCGTTTCGCCAGCTCCGGGGCTGCGGCGGCCGCGGCTGTCTTCTCCCTGCGCGCGGCCGCGATCGCCTGGTCGACCGCCTGGAATATGCGTTCCTCGCCGCCAGCCGATTGCGCGGAGACCACGTACTTTCCGTCGACGATGAGTTGCGGGACGCTGTCGACCTTGTAGCTCGCGGTCATCTGCTTGGCCCGCTGCATCTTCGTCGACACCGAGAAGGACTTCTCGACGTCGCGATACTTGGCGACATCGATGCCCTGCTTGGCGAGCCATTCTTCGCGCAGTCCCGTGTTGCCGAGATTGATGTTCTGCTTGTGGAGGGCGTCGAAGACCTTGGCGTGGTACTGGTCGAGGACTCCCATCGCCTCCAGGGTGTAGTACACGGACGCGAGCGACGTCCAGCCGCCGGTGGCCCCGGGTACGCGCTTGAACACCACGTCCTTGGGCGCCGTCTTCTGCCACGCGGCGACCGACGGCTCGATGCGATAGCAATGCGGGCACCCGTACCAGAAAAATTCGATGACCTCGATCTTGCCGCTGTCGGTCGGCTGCGGCGGATTGAGGAGCGTGTATTGCGGACCTTGCGCGGCGGCGAAAGCCGCGATCCTGCGAAGAGACATGTAGATATCCTTTACGGGTTCCGTGGTTCGTCGGTGGTGCGGATGATCGCGGCGCCGACCCCGTTCTGGGACAGCGTCGTCTTGATGCGGTTCGCGTCGTCGAGGCTCTGGTACGGCCCCAGGCGCACGCGGAAGAGCGTCCCCTTGTCGGGGATCGCTACCGGGCGCACCGAAGCCTCCAATCCTGTTAACGCAATCTTCGCCTTTAGGTTGTCAGCTTCCTTCTCCTCGGAGAAGGCGCCCGCCTGCAGCCAGTAGACCTCCCCGGAGTGCGGCTTCGGCGAGGCGGGGGACGATCCCGGCTTCGCGGCTGCCACCGGAGGCGTCGCCTTGGGCGCGGATGCGGCCTTCGCCTCGCGCTCGCTCGCTTCCTTGTCGCCGGGAAGGATCTGGTAGAACTCGAAGCGCGGGCGCTCCGAAGTCTTTCCCGGCTTGTCGCCGGCCTTGCCCTTCGCCGCCTGCTCGGCCGCCTTCGCCGCGTCGGCCGGCGCCGGTGGTTGCGCGGGGCCGATCTTCGGCAGCGGCTCCATCGACTTGCCCTTCTCGACGAAGGGATTCGACAGCCGGTTGAGCCATAGCGCGACCGCGAGCGATATGACGATGCCGAGGAGCAGCCCGATGATCATGCCGAGCAGCATCGGGTGGTTCAGGCGGCTGTCGGCAGCGGCGCGCGGCGCCGGAGAATCCTTGTAATCCCTGGGCATCACATTCTTTCGGGAGCGCTCACGCCGAGGACGGCGAGGCCGTTCGCGAGCACTTGTCGCGTCGCGGCGACAAGGGCGAGGCGCGCGAGCTTCAGCGCTTCATCCTCGACGAGGAATCGCTCGGCATTGTAGTAGGTATGCAGGCGAGCCGCCACGGCATCGTGCAGATAATAGGTCAGCAGGTGCGGCGCGAATTCGCGCGCCGCGCGCTCGAGGAGCTTGGGAAACTCGGCGAGCTCCTGCGCGAGAGCGGTCTCGTATGGGGAGGTAAGCGGCGCAAGGTCCACGCTCGCGAGCGCGGCCACGTCGCCGCCCCATTCGCGCAGCACGCTGCACACGCGCGCGTGCGCATACTGCACGTAGTACACCGGGTTGTCCTCGCTGCGGCTCTTGGCGAGGTCGATGTCGAACACCAGCTCGGAATCGACGGTGCGCATGAGGAAGAAGTAGCGCACACCGTGACGTAATCACCGGCGCGCTTCGACATCTTCACCTGTTCGCCGCCCCTCATCACCTTCACCATCTTGTGCAGCACGTAGTCGGGGTACCCGGGGGCGATGCCCACGTCCAACGCCTGCAGTCCGGCGCGCACGCGCGTCACCGTCGAATGGTGATCGGAACCCTGGATGTTCACCGCGGCGTCGAAACCGCGGCGAAACTTCGTGAGGTGGTAGGCGACGTCGGGCACGAAATAGGTGTACGTCCCGTCGGACTTGCGCATCACGCGGTCCTTGTCGTCGCCGAAATCGGTGGTCCTCAACCAAAGCGCGCCCTCGAAATCGAAGGTGCGCCCGCCCTGATTCAGCAGGTTCACCGTCTCCTCGACCTTGCCGTCGGTGTAGAGCGAGCTTTCGAGGAAGTACGAATCGAATTTCACCCCGAAAGCGCGCAGGTCCATGTCCTGTTCGCGGCGCAGGTACGCGACCGCGAATTGCCGGATCGCTTCGAGATCGCCGCCGGCGGTGTCTGCGAGCCGGTCGGCGACATAGGCGCGCGCGATCTCGCGGATGTATTCACCGTTGTATCCGTCGTTCGGCACCTGCGCCGGCTCGCCGCGCTCCTGCTTGATGCGGCACTGCACGGAAAGCGCGAGGTTGGCGATCTGGTTGCCGGCGTCGTTGTAGTAGAACTCGCGCGTCACATCCCAGCCCTGCCACTCGAGAAGGGTCGAGATGGCGTCCCCAAGCGCGGCCTGCCGGCCGTGGCCCACATGCAGCGGGCCGGTGGGATTTGCGGAGACGAACTCCACGAGGAATTTGTGGCCCGCAGCGGACTTGCCGCGGCCGAATGCATCGGCTTCGCGCAGGGCCGCTTCGACGACGGCGAAGCGCACGCCGCGCGACAGGGTGAAGTTGATGAATCCCGGGCCGGCGATGTCCGCCTTCGAGATCTCTTCGGTCGCGGGCAGCGCCGCGATGATCGCCTCGGCGGCTTCGCGCGGCTTGCGCCCCACGCGCTTGGCGAGTTGCAGCGCGACGTTGGTCGCGAAATCGCCGTGGTCGGCATTGCGCGGGCGATCGATCTCGATCGCACAGTCGCCCGCGTCCGGAAAGGCGCTGCGCACCGCCGCGGCGAGGAGCCCGGCGAGGCGTGTCTTCGGATCGGCAGCGGGAGAGGTCAAGGCGTGTTCCAAAACCCCTAATTATACGGGCGAGGGGGGCTCAAACTTCCTGGGGATCGACGTCGAGCGACCAGCGAATGCTCCGCTCTGCGCGCGCCGTGAGCTCGGATTTCCACTCGGCGAGGAACGGTTGCAGCGCGGCACGCGCGCGCGCCCGCACCAATAACTGAGCGCGTTCGAACCCCGCTTTGCGTTCGAGCGACGCAGCGACCGGATCGAAGATTTCCACGCGCATGGACAGGCGCCGCCCGAGGCGCGCGGCCTCTTCGAGGAAGGCCTTCGCCGCGCCCGGCTTCTTTGCTTCGGCTCTGAGCAGCGCGAGGTGCGCGAAAGGCGGAAAGCCCGCGACGCGCCGTTCGTCTAGCGCTTGCTCGGCGAAGCTTGCGTAGTCCTGGCGCGCCACCGCGGCGTACAACGGGTGCGCGGGGAAATCGGTCTGGATAAGGACTTCGCCGGGGCGCTCCGCGCGCCCCGCGCGTCCCGAGACTTGCACGAGAAGGGAGAACAGGCGCTCGGCCGAGCGGAAATCGGCGCTGAAGAGCGCGCCGTCGGCTTCGAGCACCCCGACCAAGGTGAGGCGCGGATAGTCGTGCCCCTTGGCGAGCATCTGCGTACCCACGAGCACGTCGATCTCACCCTCGCGGAATTTGCGGAAGGTTTCCGTGAGCGCTCCCCTGCGTGCCGCGGCATCGCGGTCGACGCGCGCGATTGACGCCCCGGCGAGCACTTCGCGCAAAGCGTCCTCGATGCGCTGGGTGCCGTGGCCCACGGGGGCGAGGTCGGTGCTCGCGCAATTGGGACAGACGGCGGGAACGCGCTCGCGATGGCCGCAGTGATGGCAGCGCAGTTCGCCGGAGCGCATGTGCAAGACAAGGTTCGCGCTGCAGCGCGAACACGTCGAGTGCCAGGTGCACGCACGGCAATAGAGGACCGGCGCGAAGCCACGGCGGTTGATGAAAACCAGGCTTTGCTCGCCGCGCTCGAGGCGCTGGCGCAACGCGAGGACGAGCGCGTGGGTGAGCCCTTCGATGGGGCGGTCGGCGCGTGAATCGATCGCGCGGATCACCGGCATCCGGGCGCCGGCCCCCGCGCGCGCGGCGAGCGTGGCGAGCGCGTAGCGCCCGCGCAACGCGTTGTCGTAGCTCTCGAGCGAGGGCGTGGCCGACCCGAGCACGATCGGAACGCGCAGTTCCTGCGCGCGCCGCACCGCGACGTCGCGCGCCGAATAGCGCAGGCCTTCCTGCTGCTTGTACGAGCCGTCGTGCTCCTCGTCCACCACGATCAGGCCAAGATTCGCGAACGGCATCAGGATCGCGAGACGCGTGCCGAGCGTCACGTGCGCCGCGCCCGACTGCGTCGCGAGCCACGCGCGCGCACGCTCGCCATCGTTCAGATGGCTGTGTGCGGCGACGACGCACGCGGCCGGGAAGCGCGATCGCACTTGTTCCTCGAGCTGCGGAGTAAGGCCGATTTCCGGCACGAGCAGCAGGGCCTGCCGGCCGCGCGCTAGGGTCGCGGCGATCGCGTGGAGGTACACCTCGGTCTTTCCGCTTCCCGTTACGCCCTGCAGCAGCACCGGGTGAAATTGCCCGGAGCTCACGCCCTGCACCAGCAGGCCGATTGCCGCCTGCTGCTCGGGCGTCAGGCGATGCGGGGCCACGAATCCGCCGTTGCCAGTCCGCGTCGCAGGACGGTGGGCAAGCGCGCGCCGGCGAACCTGCCGCAGGCGCGGTGGTAGGGCCGCCGCGATGACCTCGCCGAGGGGGCGATGGTAGTAGCGCGCGCAAAAGCGAAACAGGGCGAGCTCCGCCGCGCCCAGGGGCGGCACGTCCGCGACGAGGCGCTCCATGTCGCGCAGGCGCTCCACCGGCACGTCGCTGCGCGCGGCGCGGCCCACGACCACGCCGACTTTGCGCGCGCGCCCGAAGGGAACCACGACCAAGGCGCCGAGCGCCGGTTCGGAGCCCTCGGGCACACGGAAATCGAAGGCTTCTTCGAGCGGCACGTCGAGCGCCACGCGAGCGATTCTCACCGGCGAATAGCGAGGGCTCGAGAGGCGCCCGATTCCCTGTGGATAAGTCTGTGCATACCTCGCGCGCTGCGCTGCGGACGATGATTTTGTGAGCCGCGGCGCTCGCCGATGGCGCACTGCACAATCATGGAAACGATTGAAATCAAAGCGGATTTGTTTTTCGTTCGTGGACTTGCATCAAAACGCCCGTGCGGATCGCGAGAACGAGAGACGTGTGAATAAGCAATCACTGCGACGCAAATATTTTTCTTGACAGCGGCTATTCCCGGTGGGCTCCGAGGGAGCCTGCGTGCACCGCCTCGACGAGCGCCTGAACGTGCTCCGGCGGCGTGTGCTGCGAGACGCCATGGCCGAGGTTGAAAACATGGCCCGGACCGGTCCCGAAGGCCGCCAGGATGCGCCGGGCCTCGGCCTCGATCGCCTTGGGCGGCGCGAACAGCGCCATGGGATCCATGTTTCCCTGCAACGCGACTTTCCCGCCCACGCGATGGCGTGCCTGCCCCAGATCGGTCTGCCAATCGACGCCAAGGGCATCGGCCCCGGATTCGGCCATGGCCTCCAGCCACGAGCCCGCGCCCTTGGTGAAGAGGATGCGCGGGACGACTCGATCGTCGCGAACGCGCGTGACGCCAGCGAGCACGCGCCGCGAATAGGCGAGCGAGAATTCCGCGAACGCAGCGTCGGAAAGCATTCCGCCCCACGTGTCGAAGATCATGACCGCCTGTGCCCCCGCGTCGATCTGCGCGTTGAGATAGGCGGTCACGGCCTCGGCATTGATCGACAGCACCCGATGCAGCAAGTCCGGGCGCGCATAGAGCATCGTCTTCACGCGCCGGTAGTCGTCGCTCCCCCCGCCTTCGATCATGTAGCAGGCAAGGGTGAACGGACTTCCGGAGAAACCGATCAACGGCACACGCCCATTCAGCGTGCGCCGGATGAGTGCGACGGCGTCGAACACGTAACGCAGCTTCGCAAGGTCCGGCGCGGCGAGCGCGTCGATCTCCCTTTCTTCGCGCAACGGCCGCTCGAAGCGCGGGCCCTCGCCCTCGACGAAATGAAGGCCGAGGCCCATCGCATCGGGCACGGTGAGAATGTCGGAAAAGAGGATCGCCGCGTCGAGCGCGAAACGCTCGAGCGGCTGCAGCGTGACTTCGCACGCGAGCTCGGGCGACTGGGCGAGGGCGAGGAAGCTTCCCGCGCGCGCGCGCGTGGCGTTGTACTCGGGAAGGTAGCGTCCGGCCTGCCGCATGATCCAGATCGGCGTGTACGGCGTAGGCTGCCGTTGCAGCGCGCGCAGGAAGGTATCGTTCTGCATCGAGGCGATTTTCGCACGCCGCGCCGCCTCGTCTTCGGGAATCGCCAACAGCCTAGAGGCAGCGGTCGAGGAACGCGCGAATCGCCTCGCCATAACGCGGATTGAGGTCGAGATCGTTATGGCCGAAGCCCGGAAAGGAGCGGCGTTCCACCGGGCCACCCCAGCGATCGGCGAGACGGTCGGAGTGATGCTTCGGGATGATGTTGTCGGCATCCCCCGCGAGGAAGAGCGCCGGGGACGTGATCGCGGGAGCGAGGCGCGCGGAATCGAACGGATGGCGAAGCAGCCACGAAACCGGCAGCCATGGATAGATCTCCGCGGCCACGTCGCGAGCGCTCGCGAAGGGCGACGTCAAGACCGTGCATTTCACCCGCTTCGCCGCAGCGACGGGCACTGCGATCGCCGAACCAAGGCTGCGCCCGTGCACCGCGACGCGCGTGGCGTCGATGTCGCCGCGGGCCGCCGCCCAGTCGAAGATCTCGAGTGCATCGCCGATGAGCGCCTTTTCGCCGGGACTGCCCTGGCTCGCCCCGTATCCGCGGTAGTTGACCAGCAGCAGTGCGCGTGATCCGTACGACGCGTCGGCCTGGGACGCGTAAGCCGTGACTTCTTCCGCATTGCCCCCGTAGTAGATGACGAGCGCCGGCCGGGCGATCGGCGGAAGCGCGAGAACGCCCGCGAGCGCGGTTCCATCGCTTGCCCGGAATGAGACTGTCTCGAGGTGCCATCCTGGCGGCGCAACGCCCGGCGCGCCAGGACCCATGGGCAGGAAGATCAGGCGCTCCTGCGCGAGCCAGACGAGGGCCGCGACCGCGAGGTAACCGATGAGGACTGCGAGCAGGACGGCCTTGAGGAGCGCCATCGCGGCGATTAGCGCGGCAGGTCTGAGCGGCCCATCAGGAAGGCGTCGACCTCGCGCGCGCATTGCCGCCCTTCGCGAATCGCCCAGACGATGAGCGATTGTCCGCGGCGCGTGTCGCCGGCGGCGAAGACTTTCGGCACCGACGTGGCATAGCAACCCGGGCCGTCGGTCGAGGCCTTCACGTTGCCGCGCGCATCCTTCGCGACGCCGAGCGCGTCGATCAGCCCCTCGTGGACCGGGTGCACGTACCCCATCGCGAGGAGCACGAGCTCGGCGGGAATCGTGAATTCGGTGCCGGGGACTTCCCTCATCGCCATGGCACCCCGGTTGTCCTTGACCCACTCCACATGGCAAGCGGTGAGGCTTTTCACCCGCCCGCTCTCGCCGGTGAAGCGTTTCGTGGCGACCGCGAAATCGCGCTCCGCGCCCTCCTGGTGCGAGGACGAGGTGCGCAGCTTCAGGGGCCAGTAGGGCCACGTGAGCCCCTTGTCCTCCTCCTCAGGCGGCTGCGGCATCACCTCGAAATTGACCACCGAGGCCGCGCCCTGGCGGAACGATGTGCCGATGCAGTCGCTGCCGGTATCGCCGCCGCCGATGACCACGACATGCTTGCCGGCCGCGAGGATCTGACCGGGCACGGCGTCGCCGGCGACCTTGCGGTTCTGCTGCGGCAGGAACTCCATCGCGAAATGGACGCCGTCGAGGTCGCGTCCCGGAACCGGCAGCTCGCGCGGTTTCTCGCTGCCGCCGGAAAGCACGATCGCATCGAAGCCGTCGAGAAGCTGGCGCGCGGGAAGGTCGACGCCCACGTTGACGCCGGTGCGGAAGGTCACCCCCTCGGCCACCATCTGCTCCATGCGTCGATCGATGAGGTGCTTCTCCATCTTGAAGTCGGGAATCCCGTAGCGCAGCAGGCCGCCGGCGCGATCGCTCTTCTCGAAGAGAGTCACGTCGTGGCCGGCGCGCGCCAGTTGCTGCGCGCAAGCAAGCCCCGCGGGGCCCGAACCGACGACCGCGACCTTCTTGCCGGTTTTCTGCTGCGGCGGCTGCGCGCCGATCCACCCCTCGCTCCAGCCCTTGTCCGCGATTGCCTGCTCGATCGATTTGATCGCGACCGGATCGTCGTTGATGTTGAGCGTGCACGCCGCCTCGCACGGCGCCGGGCACACGCGGCCGGTGAATTCCGGAAAGTTGTTGGTGGAGTGCAGCACGTCGAGCGCCTCGCGCCAGGTGCCGCGATACACGAGGTCGTTCCAATCGGGAATGATGTTGTTTACCGGGCAACCCGTCTGGCAAAACGGGATGCCGCAGTCCATGCAGCGCGC
>WNFL01024297.1_pt1 | contig 38975 bp, 33 predicted proteins | sample 5400361 | NCBI WGS metagenome assembly WNFL01 (sample SAMN13153351, study PRJNA577476) | soil metagenome | isolation source: 40 cm soil on Douglas fir-dominated hillslope | place: USA:California | collected 2013-09-17
CTCGATGGAGCGGCGCTATCTGTATTGCGCCGACGGCGAGCTGATGCTGGTGCCGCAGCAAGGCGCGGTGGAGCTGTTCACCGAACTGGGCAGACTCGAGCTGCGTCCCGGCGAGATCGGCGTCGTGCCGCGCGGCATGAAATTCAAATTGACGCTGCTCGAAAAGCAGGCGCGCGGCTATCTCTGCGAAAACTACGGGCCGCCGTTCCGCCTGCCCGAGCTCGGGCCGATCGGCTCGCAGGGCCTCGCGCAAACGCGCGATTTCATGGCGCCGATAGCGGCATTCGAGGAAAGCGGCAAGTGCGAGGTGCTCGCCAAGTTCATGGGCGGGTTATGGGCGAGCGCGTTCGAGCATTCGCCGCTCGACGTGCTCGCCTGGCACGGCGACTATGTCCCCTACAAGTACGATCTCGCGCGCTTCATGGCGATCAACACGGTGAGCTTCGACCATGCCGATCCTTCGATCTTTACCGTGCTCACGTCGCCCTCTGGGCAGCCGGGTGTCGCCAACTGCGACTTCGTGGTCTTTCCGACGCGCTGGGCGGTGGCCGAGGATACGTTCCGGCCGCCCTGGTTCCATCGCAACGTGATGAGCGAATTGATGGGCCTGGTGCATGGACAGTACGACGCCAAGGCCGGCGGCTTCCTGCCGGGCGGGGTGTCGATCCATAACTGCATGTCGGCACACGGCCCGGACCTCGCGAGCTTCGAGCGCGCGAGCGCCGCCGAGCTCAAGCCGCACAAGCTCGACGGCGGCCTCGCCTTCATGTGGGAATCGCGCTACGTGTTCCGCCCGACGCGCTTCGCCCTGTCGGCGCGCGAGCTGCAGAAGGACTACGACGCGGTCTGGTCCGGCTTCAAGCGCCTGCAGCGATGAGGCTCGATGAGACGCACGACCCGGCGCTCAGGAGCTGGGTCGAGTCGGCGCACGAGCCCGGCTGCGATTTTCCGATCCAGAACCTGCCCTTGGGCATCTTCAAGCGCAAAGGCCAGAAGGAGCCGGCGCGCGGCGGCGTCGCGATCGGCGACCAGATCCTCGATCTCGCCGCGCTCGGCGTGCGCACCGGCCCGACGCTGAACGGCCTTGCCGCGATGGGACGCCAGGCCGCACGCAAGCTGCGGCGCGAACTTTGCCGCGCGCTCTCGGTCAAGACGAGGCACAAGAAGCGCCTGCAGAAGTACCTCGTGCCGATGAAGCAGGCCGAGCTCTTCCTGCCGGTCGCGGTCGGTGACTACAGCGATTTCTATACCGGAATCCACCACGCCACGAACATCGGCCGGCTGCTGCGGCCGGACAATCCACTGCTGCCCAATTACAAGTGGGTGCCCATCGGCTACCACGGCCGCGGCTCGTCGATCGTGGTCTCCGGCACCGACGTGCGTCGCCCGACCGCCTATGCCGCGAGCAAACGCCTCGACTACGAAGTCGAGCTCGGCTTCATCGGCGGTACCGGCAACCGCCTGGGGCGTCCGATCGCCGTGCGCGACGCGCTCGACCATGTGTTCGGCGCGGTGCTGCTCAACGACTGGTCGGCGCGCGACATTCAGGCCTGGGAGTATCAGCCGCTCGGGCCGTTTCTCGCGAAGAGCTTTGCGACCACCATTTCGCCCTGGGTCGTGACCATGGAGGCGCTCGAACCCTATCGCTGCCCTGCCTTTGCGCGTCCTGCCGATGATCCGCAGCCTTTGCCTTATCTGCTGGATGAAGAAGACCAGCGCGAAGGCGGCCTCGCCATCGAGCTCGAAATGCACCTGCGCACGCCGAAGATGAAGCAGCCGGTGCGTCTGTCGCGCGGCAATTTTCGCGACTCGTACTGGACGCTTGCGCAGATCGTCGCTCACCAGACCTCCAACGGCTGCAACCTGCAGCCGGGCGACCTGCTCGGCTCCGGGACCATCTCCGGGGCGAGCCCGGACTCCCTTGGCTCGCTGATGGAGCTGAGCCTTGCCGGCAAGAATCCGTGGCAGCTCGCGGGCGGCGAGACCCGCAGCTTCCTCGAGGACGGCGACGAAGTCATCGAGCGCGGCCGCTGCGCGCGCGAGGGCTACGCGGGCATCGGCTTCGGTGCGGCCGCCGGCCGGATCCTCCCTGCGGTGAAGTGAGCCGGTGAGAGCCCGCTTGCGACGCCTATTCGCCGCCGCGCTCCCTGCCGCACTCGCGGCGCCGCCCGCAGCGGCGCAGCAGGACCGGCCCGTCATGCTGCACGTCGGCGCCGCGGTCTCCTCACAGACCAACCCGCTCCGGCAGCCGGAGCCGCGTGCCGACCGCGTCACGACTGTGTTCGCGGGGTTGCGCGTCGACCAGCCGTATGCCCAGCAGCGCCTGCTCCTGGACGTCACCAGCACCGCTTACCGCTACGCGCGGCTCTCGTTCCTCGATTTCGATGCGCTCGATTACCGCGGCATGTGGCGGTGGCAGCTGGGACGGCGCTGGAACGGAACGCTCGGCGCCGAGCGCGTGCAGGCATTGGTCAATTACAACGAGTTCGGCGACATCTCGCAGCGCAACATTCTCACGGCGGAAAGGCGTTTCCTCTCCGCCGACGGCTGGATCTTCGGCGGCTGGTACCTGCGCACGGGCCTCGAGCAGCAGGAGCACAAGTACTCGGTTCCCTTCCCCCAGCGCGGCAGCTATCGCGCGAGCGGCGCAGAGGGCGGCATCGAATACGTTGCGCGCTCGACCAGCACCGCGGCGCTGAAGCTGCGCGTGCTCGATGGACAGTACGTCGATCGGCCGCTCGACCCGGTGGCGCGGCTCGACGACGGCTTCAAGCGTTCGGAGACCGAGCTCGCGGTCACCTGGGTGACGAGCGCGCGCTCCGCGTTCGATCTGCGCCTTGCCCGGCTCGAGTACCGCTCGAGCCATTTCGCCGAGCGCAATTTCTCCGGCAGCGTGAGCGCGCTGACCTACCGCTGGACGCCGGCGGCGCGGCTCGCGCTGAGTCTACACGCGGGTCGCGCGCTCGAGCCCTGGGCGGACCAGGTCGCGAGCTACCGCGCCATAGAGCGCAAAGCGCTGGAGGCGGGGTGGCAGATCGCCGCGCGCAGCGCGCTGCGCCTGAGCTTCACGCGGCAGGAGAGCGACTACCGCAATCCGCTGCCCACGTACACCGGCACCGGCCGCTTCGACACGCTGCGCACTGCGCAGCTGGCACTGGAATGGCGGCTGCGCCGCAATGTCACGCTCGACTTCGGCCTGCAGCGGCAGCGGCAGTCCTCGAACGACCCTGGCGTGCACTTCGAGGGGCGCATCGCCTCGTTCGGCGGCACGGCGCGGTTCTGACGCGGACCGCGTTAGCACCTAAGAGCTAGTTAGCGCCTAGGAGCTATTGACCGCCCGGCGCGCGCCACTACGATGGATCGCGTTGCGCACCATGGCGAAAACTTCGGCCGTACTCTTCATCATGCTCGCCGCGTGGTCGATGCCGTGCGCGGCGATGCTCAAGGGCGGCGCGTCATTCCTCGAGCGTGCGGGCCTCGCCGTCACCACCGATCAGTCCCGCGGTGCGTTTTCGGGCTTTGGCAGTTTTCATGTCGCCGTGCCGGAGTCGCAGCCGCAAGCCGGCGCGCTGCTGCTTGCGGGTCTCGGCCTGCTCGGACTCGTCGCGCGGCGTCGCTGGTTAGCGCTACGCGTCGACGATTGACGACGGCGCGCGCTTCATCCGCTGTAAAGAACCATCCCTAACATTGACCGCATGAATCGCCTGCTTCCGATATTGCTGCTGTGCGCGGCGCTCGCCGCCTGCGGCAAGAGCACGGCGCCGAGCATTCCGGAGGCGCTCACGCTGCAAGAACTCGACGCGATCCTCGCCCGCAGCCCGCAGATCACCTCCGCGCTCGCCGCGCGCGCGCGCGAGCAACGCCTCGATCGCACGCCGGGAGTCCAGCAGGCGGTGGAATCGGCGAGGAGCGACATCCTGGCGCGCGCTTATCTGCAGCAGGTCGCGCAGGCGCAGCGCCGGCCCAACGCCGACGAGGTGCGCAAGTACTACGCCGAGCACCCGGAGCTCTTTGCGCAGCGGCGCGTGTTCAGTCTCGAGGAGATCGAGGTCATGCGCGAGGCGGCGCGCCAGGCGGAGTTCACCGCCGCGCTGCGCGACAACGCGGCGCAGGGCGCGTCCATGGAAGCGATCGCGGACTGGCTGCGTGCGCGCGACGTGCAGCACGCCGTCACGCGCGGCGTGCGTGCAGCCGAGCAGATTCCCCTCGATCTGCTGCCGCGGCTGCAGGCCATGAAGGAAGGCGAGGTGCAGGTGATCGACACCGGCGGCGGCGACGCGCTGCTCGTAGTCCGCGTGCTGGCGGCAAAGCCCGCGCCGCTCGACCAGGCGGCCGCGGCACCGCTCATCGAGCAGTTCCTGCTCAAGCGCCGCTGGAGCGAAGCCATCGACATGGAATTGCGCCGCCAATGACCAATCTCTACAGGGCGGCGCTGTTCGCCGCGGCGCTGCTTCCCGCCGCGCAAGCCCAGGACTCGCTGACCGAATACCGCCTGGGCACGGGCGACAGCATCCGCATCTCGGTGTTCCAGAACCCGAATCTCACGCTGGAAACCCGGGTCGCCGAGGACGCGACCATCTCGTACCCGATGATCGGCCGGGTTCGCGTCGGCGGCATGACGCTGTCGCGCGCCGAGGAGACCATCGCCAAGGCCCTCGACGAAGGCAACTTCATCAAGGAGCCGCAGGTCAGCGTCCTGTTGCTCCAGGTCCGCTCGAGCCAGGTCTCGGTGCTCGGCCTGGTGAACCGCGCCGGGCGCTATCCGCTGGAGACCTCCCCTACGCGCGTCTCCGAGATGATCGCGATCGCCGGCGGCGTCGCCAGCGGGGCCGCGGACCTTGCCATCCTTACCGGCGAGCGCGCCGGCAAGCCGTACCGCAAGGAGATCGACATCCCGGCGCTGTTTCTGCACGGCGGGCAGGACGACGACGTCGCCGTCGCCGGCGGCGACGTGATCTACGTCCACCGCGCACCGATGTTCTATGTCTACGGCGAGGTGCAGCGGCCGGGCTCCTACCGTGTCGAGCGCGGCATGACGATCCGGCAGGCGCTGGTTGCGGGCGGCGGCCCGAGCGCGCGCGGCACCGAGCGCGCGCTGCGACTGTGGCGCGGCGCCACCGGCCGGCAAGTGGAAGTGCGCAATCCCCGGCTCGACGAGCCAGTGCAGGCCGACGACGTGCTGCACGTCGGCGAGAGCCTGTTCTAGGCGCGGCGCATGAACCTGCGGCAGTACCTCCTTGTGTTCCGCGCCCGCTACAAGCTCGCGCTGGCGGTCGCGCTGGGCGTGCTCGCCATCGCCCTCCCCGCGATCCAGCTGATGCCGAAGCAATACACCGCGACGACTTCGATGGTACTCGACATCCGCTCGCCCGATCCGCTCACGGCGCTCTTGATGCCGAACACCATGGCGACGCAGGAGGACATCATCAAGAGCGACCGCGTGGCGCTGAGGGTGATCGGCCAGCTCGGGCTCGAGCATGATGCCGCGCTGCAGGCGCAATGGCACGAGGCCACCAAGGGCAAGGGGCGCTTCGACGCCTGGCTCATCGCTCGGCTGCAGAAGAGCCTGGTGATCAACCCGGGGCGGCGCGAGGCCAACAGCATCACTATCGAGTACAAGGCGGCCGATCCGCGCTTCGCCGCGGCGGCCGCCAACGCGTTCGGGCAGGCCTATGTCGACGCGATGGTCGAAATGCGGGTCGAGCCGGCCAAGCAGTACGCGCGCTGGTTCGGCGAGCAGGGCAAGGCGCTGCGCGACAACCTGGAAGCGGCGCAGGCGCGCCTGGCCGCGTTCCAGCAACAGAAAGGCATCGTCACGCGCGAGGAGACGCTCGACGCCGAGATTACGCGGCTGAGCGAGCTCACCAGCCAGTTCACGGCAGCGCAGACGGAGCGCGTCGAAGCGCGCAGCAAGCAGCGCCTGGCCGGCGCTGCGGAAGTACTGCCCGATGCGCTGGGCAACACCGTGATCCAGGGCCTGCGCGCCGACATCGCGCGCCAGGAGGCGAAGCTCAAGGATGCGAGCGGCAACCTCGGCAAGAACCATCCGCAGTTCCGCGGCATGGAGGCCGAGCTCGCCGAGCTGAAAGTGCGGCTCGCGGCGGAGACGCATAACGTCGCCGGCAGTTTCTCTGCCGCAAGCTCGGTCGGCGCCGGCAAGGAGGCCGACCTCAAGGCCTCGGTCGAGGCGCAGAGAAAGAAGCTGCTCGCGCTGCGCGCCGAGCGCGACCAGCTCGCGGTGCTGCAACGCGACGCGGACGCGGCGAAGAACGCCTACGAGAACGTCGAGCGGCGCTTCAACCACACCAGCCTCGAGAGCCAGGCGACCCAGACCAACGTATTCCTGCTGCGGCCCGCGGTCGAGCCGCTCTCGCCCTCCAGCCCGAAGCCGCTGCGCGACTCGGGGGCGGCGCTGCTCGTCGCGCTCGTCCTCGGCCTCGCCGCGGCGCTCGCGCGCGAGCTGCTCGACCGGCGCGTGCGTTGCGTGGACGACGTGACCGGTCCCCTCGAGATGCCGGTGCTGGTGGTGCTGGCGCGCAGCGCGAAGCAGGACATCCTCGCCGGCGCGCCGCAGCTCGCGCGCCTGCCGCTCAAATAAGGAGAAGAACCGATGTCGGGCAACGAAGTCGTTCCGGCACCAGCAGCGCGCACGGAGCAGGATGCCGACGAGCGCGCTATCGGCGCGCTTCTCGTGCAGGCGGGCAAGCTCGGGCCAGAGGACGTCGACCGGATCCTGCAGGCCCAGCGCGACGGCGGTCAGCGCTTCGGCGCCGCCGGCATGGCGCTCGGCCTGCTGCGCCAGGCCGACGTCGACTTCGCGCTGTCGCAGCAGTTCGAGTACACCTACCTGCAGCGCGGCGAAAGCAAGGTGAGCGATGAGGTGGTCGCCGCCTACCAGCCGTTCGGCCGGCAGGTCGAGGCGCTGCGCGCGCTGCGCGCCGAGCTCATGCTGCGCTGGTTCGACGGCGACCCGGTGCGCAAGACGCTCGCCGTCGTCAGCGAAGGAGCCAAGGAGGGACGCAGCTACCTCGCGGCCAACCTCGCGGTGGTGTTTGCGCAGCTCGGCGGACGCACCCTGCTGATCGACACCGACCTGCGCAATTCGCGCCAGCACGAGCTCTTCGGGCTCGACAACCGCGTCGGCCTCTCCAGCGTCCTGTCCGGTCGCGCCGGCCCCGAGGCGATCCAGCGCATCCCTTCGCTCGAGAACCTTTCGGTGCTGCCCGCCGGGGCGCTGCCGCCGAATCCGCAGGAGCTGCTTACGCGGCCGATGTTCGGCCACCTGCTGCGCGAGCTCGGCGGGCACGTCGACATGATCCTGCTCGACTCCCCGCCCGCCGCCGACAGCGCCGATGCGCAGACCCTCGCGATGCGCGCCGGCGCCGCGCTCGTGGTGGTGCGCAAGAACGGCTCGCGCATGGCGCGCGTGCAGCACGTCGCCCAGAGCGTGAGGCGCACGAAGTGCACAGTGGTCGGCGCCGTGCTGAACGATTTCTGATGCCCGAGCATCTGCGCGCACTGGTGGCCATCCTCGCGCTGGCGGGCGCGGTGTTCGCCTGCGCAAAAGCGCCCGCGTGCGCCGTGGCGACCGATGCCGGCGACTTCGCGCGGCGGCGCGGCCTGTGGTTCGGGATCACGCTGATCGCCTTCCTCGCGCACAACTATTGGCTGTTCGTCGGCGCCGCGATCGCGCTGTTGCTGCATGCGCTGTCGCGCGAGCCGAACAAGCCGGCGCTGTTCTTCCTGCTCCTGTTCGCGGTGCCAGCGATACCGGCCGAGATCAGCGGCTTCGGCGTGGTGAAGTACATCTTCAGCATGAACTACATTCGCCTGCTCACGCTGGCGATTCTTCTTCCGGCGTTCCTCCATCTGCGGCGCCAGCCGGGCGTCGAGCCGCTCGGCCGCCCGCTGGCGGACAAGCTCATGCTCGCCTACCTCGGCCTCACCGTGGTGCTCGCCTTCCCGATCATCAGCCTCACGGACATGATCCGCGGCACGTTGTTCTATCCCTTCGTGGACGTCTTCCTGCCCTATTACGTCTTCAGCCGCTCGATCGTGACGCTGCAGAGATTCCGCGATGCGCTGGCGGCGTTCGCCATTGCGGCCATGGTGCTCGGCGCGATCGCGAGCCTCGAGCTCGCCAAGAACTGGCTGCTGTACCGGCCCCTCGAGTCTGCGCTCGGCGTGCCTTGGGACTACGGTGAATACCTCGCGCGCGGCGACAGCCTGCGCGCGCTCGGCAGCACCGGGCAGCCGATCGCGCTCGGCTACGTGATGGCGGTCGCCACCGGCCTATACCTCTTCGTCTGCCGCTCGGTGCCCGACTGGCTCGCCCGCAGCGCGGGCTTCGCGCTGCTGCTCGCGGGCCTGTTCGCCTCGCTCTCGCGCGGCCCATGGCTGGGCGCCGCGGCGATTCTGCTGATCTTTTTCTCGACCGGCCCGTTCGCCGTCGTGCGCTACGCCAAGCTGGTCCTCGGCACCGCGACGGCTGCCGTGCTGCTGCTCGCGCTGCCCGGCGGCCAAAACATCATCGAGCTGCTGCCCTTCGTCGGCAGCGTCGACGAAGGCAACGTGGTCTATCGCCAGCAACTGCTCGACATCGCCGTGCCGCTGATCGCGCAGCACCCCTTTTTCGGTTCCTACAATTTCATGTCGTCCCCGGCGATGGAGGCGCTGCGCCAGGGCCAGGGCATCATCGACGTGGTCAACACCTACATCGGCATCGCCCTCAACAGCGGCATGGTGGGCGTATCGCTGTTCGCCGGATTCTTCCTCGTCATTGCGGCGCGCATCTACGCCGACATGCGCACCTTGCGCGACCCCAACGGCGAGCACTACCTGCTCGGCCGCGCGCTGCTCGCCACGCTCGCCGGCATCCTGATCATCATTTTCACCGCGAGCAGCATCACGGTGATCCCGGTCATCTACTGGTCGGTGGCGGGGCTGGGCGTGGGCTACGCCCGCATGCTGGCCGACGCGACCGCGCAGCGCGTGCCGCAGCCGATCGCGTTCCGGCCCTGGTTCGCCCAATGAGCAGCCTGCGCATCGTCGTGGTCAACTACCGCAGCGCGCACCTCGCGATCGAGTGCCTGCGCTCGCTCGCCGGCGAGCTCAAGGGCGTGCCGCGCGCCGACGTGGTGGTGGTCGACAATGCCTCGGGCGACGGCTCCGTCGAGCATCTCGCCGCGGCGATCCGCCGTGAGCGCTGGCAGGGCTGGGTTTCGCTGCGCCCGCTCGAGCGCAACGGCGGCTTCGCGTTCGGCAACAACGCCGCGATCCGTGACGCCCTGCGCTCCCAGCGTCCGGTCGACTACCTGATGCTGCTGAATCCCGACACTGTCGTGCGCCGCGGCGCGATCCGCGCGCTCATCGATTTCATGGATGCCCATCCGCGCGCCGGCATCGCCGGCAGCCGCCTGGAAAACGGCGACGGCAGGGCCGAGTGCTCGGCGCACAACGCCCCCTCGCCGCTGGGCGAGCTCGAGTCGGGCGCGAGCCTCGGCCTCCTGAGCCGGCTGCTTCAGCGCCATACCGTCACACCTGCGGCGCGCGGCACGGCGCACGAATGCGCGTGGGTGTCGGGCGCGAGCCAGATCGTGCGGCGGCAGGTCTTCGAGCAGGTCGGGCTCATGGACGAAGGCTTCTTCCTCTATTTCGAGGAGGTGGACTTCTGCACACGGGCGCGCCAGGCGGGCTGGCAGATCTGGTATGTGCCGGATTCCTGCGTCATGCATCACGAGGGCGGCGCCACCGGCATCAAGAGCCGCGGCCGCCGGCCGGCCTACTGGTACGCGTCGCGGCGGCGCTACTTCGTCAAGCATTTCGGCCGCGGCGGACTGCTGCGCGCCGACGCCCTCTGGGCGGCGGGCCGCGCCTCCCTCGCGGCTCGCCGCCTGCTGCGCCTGGGCGGCGCCGGCGCAGAGCGCGATCCGCAGCACTTTGCTTTCGACCTCCTGTGGGGTGACCTGGTATGGGCGATACGGCGCACGTCGGCATCGTCGTGATCGGGCGCAACGAAGGCGCCCGCCTCGCCCGCTGCCTGGCATCGGTCGCCGACAGCGGCTGCGCCGCCGTCTATGTCGACTCCGCTTCCTCGGACGACAGCGTCGCCATCGCCGCTCGCTTCGGCGTCCACGTGACCCAGCTGGAGGGCCGGTTGTCGGCCGCGCGCGCGCGCAACTCGGGATTCGCGTGCCTCACGGCGAGCCGCCCGGGCCTGCGCTTCGTGCAGTTCGTCGACGCCGACTGCACGCTCGAGCCCGGATGGATCGAGGCAGCGGCGCAGGCGCTCGCGCGCGAGGCGCGCTACGCCGCCGTCGTCGGGCATCTGCGCGAACGCGACGCGCAGGCGAGCCCTTATAACCGGCTGTGCGCGCTCGAGTGGCGCTCGCCGCCGGGCAGGCTCGAGGACTACGGCTGCTTCGGCGGCATCGCGATGATCCGGGCCGAGGTGTTTAGCGAGTTGGGCGGGTTCCGGCCCGACATGATCGCCGGCGAGGATTCCGAGCTGGCGGTGCGCATGGCGCTCGCCGGCCACGCGGTGGCGAAGATCGACCGCGCCATGGCGACGCATGACGCCGCGATGACCAGCTTTGGCCAGTGGTGGCGCCGCGCGGTGCGCGCCGGCCATGCCATCGGCGAGCGCGCGCACCGCAACGGGCGCAGCGACGTGCGCGATTGCGTGCACGAGCGCAACAGCACGCTCTTCTGGGGCCTCGCACTGCCGCTCGCCATCGCCTTGACCGCCCTCACCGCCCCTCTCGTGAGCGTGCTGCTCATCGCGGGCTACCCGGTGCTCGCCGTGCGCGTCTGGCGCGGCAGGCGCCGCGCCGGCGACGCTGCCGCGGAGGCGGCTCTCTATGCCGCGTTCATCGTGCTCGGCAAGTTCGCCAATGCGCTCGGCCTCGTCACCTTCTATCTGCGAGCGCAAGCGAGGCTGATTGAATACAAATAGGCGCTGGAGAATCGGGCTGCTCGGCGCGGGCTTCATCTGCGAGGCGCACGCGCGGGCGCTCGCGCACCGCCGCGACGTCGAGCTCGCCGCGGTGTGCGATCGCTCGACGAGCCGCGCGCAGGCGGCGGCCGCGCGCTTCGCCATCCCGCGCAGCTTTTCCCGGCTCGAGGATCTGCTCGACGTCGAGCTCGACGCGGTCCACGTGCTGCTGCCCGCCAACCAGCATGTCGAGGCGACGCGCCGCATCCTGGAATCGGGACGCCATGCCTTCGTTGAGAAGCCCATGGCGCTCGCCGCGGCAGATTGCCGGGCGCTGGCCGCGCTGGCGCTGGAACGCGGGCGGCGGCTCGGCGTCAACCACAACTTCCTTTTCCTGCCGTCGTTCGAGAGGCTGCGGCGCGACGCCGCGCGCGGCGTGCTCGGCAAGCTCGATCAGGTGAGCATCGCCTGGCGCTATCCGTTCGGCGTGCTGCACTCCGGGCCGTTCGATCACTGGGCGCTGGACGCTCCCGGCAATCTGATGCTGGAAGTCGGACCGCACCTGGTGGCCTTCGCCCTCGACCTGATGGGCGGATTCGACGATCTACAGGCCTCGGCGTCGCGGCCACTCGACCTGGCCGACGGGCGCCGCATCTACCGGCACTGGCATGTGCGCGCGTCGCGCGGCGACACGACGGCCGACCTGGTGTTCTCGGCCATGCCCGGCGCGGTCGAGCGCAGCATCGTAGTGCGCGGACAGGCGGCGCTCGCGCGCTGCGACATCGAGCGCGATCTCTACTGCCTGGAGACGCCGAGCGGTCAGCCGCTGCAGCTCGACAACTTCCTCGCCGCCGCCGGCATGGCATGGCAGCTCGGCGCCAATGCGACGCGCAACCTTCTCGCGGCATCGAATCCTTTCGCCGACAGCGTCGCGCGCAGCATCGGACGGTTCTATGACTCGCTGGTGGGGCAAGCCGATCGCCGGCTCGACGCCGCTTTCGGCGCCGAGGTGGTGGCCGCCTGCGAACGCATTGCCGCCAGCGTGCCGGCGCCCTCTGCGCCCGCGCGGCAAGTGGCGGTCGCGCCGCCACGGCGTGCGCCGACGGTGCTGGTGCTCGGCGGCACCGGGTTCATCGGCCGCCACCTGGTGCGCTCGCTCGCAGCGCGCGGTGTGGGCATCCGCGTGGCCACGCGCAGCCGCGCCGCGGCGCGCGTAGCGCTCGACGGCCTGCCGGTGGAACTGGTGGAAGTCGACCTCCCGGATGCCGCGCTCGACGGCATCGAGGTGGTCTACGACCTGGCGAAAGCGGAACCGCAGGCCGTGCGTGACATCGCCGAACGTGCGATGGCGAAAGGCGTCAAGCGCTTCATCTACACGGGCACCATCGATTCCTATTACTCCGGCAACCCGGCCGATGCCATCACCGCCGATACGCCGCTCGATCCCAAGATCGCGGCGCGCAACGCGTACGCGCGCTCCAAGGCCGCGTGCGAAGCGCTGCTCATGGCCTTGTATCGCGACCACGGCTTTCCGGCGGTGATCTTCAGGCCCGGCATCGTGATCGGCAGCGGCTGCGCGCCCGCGCACTGGGGCGTCGGGCGGTTCTGGGCCGAGGGGCGCATGCAGTTCTGGGGCGACGGCCGCCATCCGTTGCCGCTCGTACTGGTCGAGGATGTCGCGCAGGCCCTAGTGCTCGCGCTCGACAAGCCGGGCATCGAGGGCCACGCCTTCCTGCTGACCGGCGAGCCGCTCTTGAGCGGGCGGGACTACGTGCAGGCGCTGTGCGCGGCCTCCGGCGCGCCCCTGCACGCCGAAGCGACGCCGATCTGGAAGTTCTACCTGCACGATCTCCTCAAGGAGGCGGTGAAGCACCTGATCCGCCACCCCAACCGCCGCCGGCCAAGCTATAGGGACTGGGATTCACGCAGCCACCGCGCGCGCTACGACAATTCCAAGGCGAAGGAAGTGCTGGGCTGGCGCCCCGCCGCCACGCGCGAGGCACTCATCGAGCGCGGCGTGGTGCCCGCCGTGCGGGAGTTCGCGCGCTAGGCGCGCCGCCATGAAGCCGTGCGTCGCCTACTTCGTCAACCAGTATCCGAAGGTGAGCCACAGCTTCATCCGGCGCGAGATCCTCGCGCTCGAACGCCAGGGCGTCGCGATCGAGCGCTTCGCCCTGCGCGGCTGGGACGCAGCGCTCGCCGATGCCGAAGACCTGCTGGAGCAGAAGCGCACGCGCTATGTGCTGGGCGGCGGGCTGCTGCCGCTCCTCGCCGCCTTGTTTCTCAGGTTCTGCGGCTCTCCGCTGCGCTTCCTCCGTGCGCTCGCCCTCGCGCTGCGCATGAGCCGCCGCGGCGAGCGCTCCATGCCCTATCACCTCGCTTATCTCGCCGAGGCCTGCCGCATGCTGCCGTGGCTCAGGCGCTGCGGCGCGAGCCATGTGCATGCGCATTTCGGCACCAACTCCGCCGAGGTCGCGATGCTCGCGCACGCGCTCGGCGGGCCGCCCTACAGCTTCACGGTGCACGGCCCCGAGGAGTTCGACAAGGCGCAGGCGCTGAGCATCGGCGAGAAAGTGAAACGCTCCGCTTTCGTGGTGGCGATCAGCTCGTTCGGGCGAAGCCAGCTCTACCGCTGGCTCGAGCACGCGCAGTGGCCGAAGGTGAAGCTGGTGCACTGCGGCCTGGAGCGTGCGTTCCACGAGGACGCGCTCACGCCGCCGCCGGCGGCGGCGCGCCTTGTCTGCGTCGGCAGGCTTTGCGAGCAGAAGGGCCAGCTCCTGCTGGTGGAGGCGGCTACGCGCCTCGTTGCGCGCGGCCTGCGCTTCGAGCTGGTGCTGGTCGGCGACGGCGAGCTGCGCGGCGCGATCGAGGCGCTGATCGAAAAGCACGCGCTCAGCAAGTGCATGCGCATCACCGGCTGGCTCGGCAGCCGAGCGGTGCGCGAAGAACTGCTCGCGGCGCGCGGGCTGGTGCTGCCGAGCTTCGCTGAGGGCCTGCCGGTGGCGATCATGGAAGCCATGGCGCTCGGCCGGCCGGTGCTCTCGAGCGCGGTCGCCGGCATCCCGGAGCTGGTGCACGCGGGCGAGAACGGCTGGCTGATCCCGGCGGGCGACGTCGACGCGCTCGCCACCGCGCTCGAGGATTTCCTGTCGCGCGCGCCGGAGGAGCTCTCGGCGATGGGCGACGCGGCGCGGCGCCGCGTGCTCGAGCGCCATTCGGTCGACCGCGAAGCGGCCAAGCTCGCGGCGCTCTTCCAGGCATGAGCCTTGCGGACCTCCTCGCCGTGCTGCTCCTCGTGCCGGTGTCGGTGCTGCTCGCGCAGGTGCTCGCGGCGCTGCCTGAGCGCCGTGCGCGCGTCCTGCCCGAGGGCCGGCGACCATCGCTTGTGGTCCTGGTTCCGGCGCACAACGAAGCGCGCGGCATCGCGCGCACGCTCGGCTCCATCGTGCCGCAACTCGCCGGGGGCGATCGCCTGCTCGCGGTGGTGGACAACTGCACCGACGATACCGCCGCGGTAGCGGCGCACGCCGGGGCCGAGGTCGTCGAGCGCAACGACCGCGAGCGGCGCGGCAAGCCTTACGCGCTCGATTTCGGCATCCGTCACCTCGAGCGCAATCCGCCGGAAGCGGTGGTGATCATAGACGCCGACTGCATGCTCGAAGCGGGTGCTATCGAGCGCCTCGCCCGGCTCTGCCTCGAGACCGGCCGGCCGGTGCAGGCCCTCTACCTCATGCGCGGCCCGCGGGCCCGCCTCGCGGAGCTCGCCTGGCGAATCAAGAACCAGGTGCGGGCCCTGGGCAGCGAGCGCCTCGGCTGGCCTTGCCTGCTGACTGGAAGCGGCATGGCTTTCCCGTGGCGCGTCATCCGCCGCGCGCAGCTCGCGGGCGGCGAGCTTGCCGAGGACCTCAAGCTCACCGTCGATCTGGTGCGCGCCGGCACCTGCCCGCTGTTCTGTCCGGAAGCCCGCGTCACCAGCGAATTCGCCAGCGGCGAGGGGCTGCGGGCGCAGCGCACGCGCTGGGTGCATGGCCACCTGGCGCTGATCCTGAGCGAGGTTCCGGCACTGCTGCTCGAGGCGCTCGCGCGCCGCGACGCGAAGCTCGCCGCGCTCGCGCTCGATCTCTCCGTGCCGCCGCTTGCGCTGCTCGCGCTCGGCGCGGCTGCGCTGTGCGCGGTGCAGCCGCTTCCGGCGGCGCTCCTCGGCGCCGCGGTATTGCTCGCCTGGGCGCGCCACGCGCGCGACATCCCGCTGGCAAGCCTCGCCCGCGCGCCGCTCTATGCGCTGGAAAGACTGCCGCTGTACTCGCGCTTTCTGGTCAAGCGGCAGGTCGAGTGGGTGCGCTCGCGGCGCACGGGGGAATGAATGCAGCGCGAATCCTTCCTTGATCTGCTTCGCTTCGCCGCCGCCTTCGGTGTGGTGGCGTTTCATTTCGGCTTCCGCGGCTATTCCGCGCACAACCTGCAGGACGTCGCCTATCCGGAGCTCGCCGCATTCTCGAAGTACGGCTACATGGGCGTGGAGCTGTTTTTCATGATCTCGGGCTACGTCATCCCGTGGAGCATCCGCGGCCGCACCCTCGGCGAGTTCGTCGCGTCGCGCGCCATCCGCCTCTATCCGACCTACTGGCTGTGCGCGGCGCTGCTGCTTTTCGTGCCGCCGCTGCTGGGCGAGCGGCGCTTCCTGATACCGGCGCACGACGCGCTGATCAACCTCACCATGGTGGCGCCGTGGTTCGGTTCGCCGTACATCGATCCGGTGTTCTGGTCGCTCGCGCGCGAGCTGGAGTTCTACGCGCTGGTGGCGTTCGTCGTCGGCCTGCTCGGCTTCGAGCGACTGCCGAAGGCGCTGCTGGTGTGGCTCGTGATCGGCGCGTGCACCAGCGTGCTCGCCAGCGGCACCGGCACGACTCCGGTCTACCTCGGCGGCACTTACTACATGTATTTCTGCTTCGGCGCCGCGTGCTATTTCCTGCACCACATCGAGCGCAGCCGCACGGTGTACGCGCTGCTCGTGCTCAGCCTGCCGCTGATGCTCGCGCACAGCCTGCACAAGGCGTTCACCGTGGCCGAGATCTACCGCGTGCCGATGAGCCCCATCGTGGTGTGCTCGGTGCTCGCAGCGGGCGCGGCGGCGGTGTATTTCAGCAGCGCGCTGAGCGGGCGCATGAAGCCGAGCGCGCTGGTGACCTTCATCGGCGGCCTCACCTATCCGCTCTACCTGCTGCACGAGAACATCGGCTACGCGCTGCTGAACACCATGTTCTCCGAGCAAACGCGCTGGCTCGGCCTCGCCTACACGGTGCTCTTCTGCCTCGCCGCTTCGGCGGCGGTTTACCTCTGGTTCGACCTGCCGGTGCGCCGCTGGCTGCGACGCTCGCTGCGCCAGCAACTGGGATTCAGACATTGATCGCTACCACCATCACTCCCGCGCGCATCCTGCGCGCCGGCAGCTGGACCGTTCTCAGCTACGGGTTCACCCAGGTCACCCGTCTCGCGACGAGCCTGATCGTGACACGGCTGCTGGTGCCCGAGGTGTTCGGCATCATGGCGGTCGCCATGGTGGTCGTCGCCGGGCTCACGCTGCTGACCGACCTCGGCATCGTGCCCTGCGTCGTGCGCAGCCCGCGCGGCGCCGATGCGCGCTTTCTCGATACGGTGTGGGTGACGCAACTCCTCCGCGGTGGCGCGATCTGGATCGTAGCGCTGCTGTTGGCGGCCGCGCTGGCGGCGTTTCAGGCAGTAGGCTGGATCACTGCCGACTCCGCTTACGGCAACCCGGTACTGCCTTACGTCATCGCCGCGGTGGGCTTCACCGCGGTGCTGAGCGGCATCGAGTCCACCAACGTGGCGCTCGCCCGGCGCGAGCTCTCGCTGGCACGCCTCAGCCAGCTCGAGATCGTCTGCAATATCGTATCGGTGGCGGCCGTCGTGTCATGGGCGTGGATCGACCCGTCGATCCGCGCGCTGGTCGGCGGCTGGATCATCGGGGCGGCACTGCGCGCGGCGCTTACGCACACCATGCTGTCCGGCCCGGCCAACCGCTTGCGCTGGGAACCGGCGGCATTCCAGGAGCTGCTCGCGTTCGGCAAATGGATACTGGTGTCCTCGACGCTCGGCTTTTTCGCGATGAACGGCGACCGCCTGCTGCTCGGCGGGATGGTGTCGGCGCATGACCTCGGCCTGTACTCCATCGCTTTTCTCATGCTGAGCGCTGCGCGCCAGGGACTGTCGCTGCTGTCTGCCGCGGTCGCTTATCCGGCGCTCAGCCACGTGGTGCGCACGCGCCCGGCGCAACTGGCCGCGGCTTACTACAAGGCGCGGCTGCCGATGGACCTGTGCAGCCTGGGGCTCGCCGGAGTGCTGTTCGTCGCCGGCGACGGCCTGATCCGCCTGCTCTACGATTCGCGCTACGCCGGCGCGGGGCCGATGCTGGCGGTGCTATCGCTCACCTTGATCTGCAGCCGCTACGAAATGACCGAGCAGGTGTTCCTCGCGCTCGGCAAGCCGCGCCTGCTCGCGTTGATCAACGCTTTCCGGCTGGCCGGCCTGTACGCGCTGGTGCCGGCCGGGTATGCGGCAGGCGGAATGCAGGGCGCGCTGTGGGGCATGGTGCTCGCCGCCTTCGTGCCCGTCGCGCCGACGCTCTTCTTCGCCGGCCGCAACGGGCTGCTGTCGCTGCGCCACGAGCTGTGGCACCTGCTCGCTTTCCCCCTCGGCCTGGCCCTCGGCGAGGCGGCGCAGCGGCTGCTTTGAGCCTGCCTCACCACAACGCAGGATTGGCGGTGATGAAATTCTGCAGCGCGTCGTACTTCGGCGCGGCGGCGCGCGGCTGCTCCAGGTATTCGAGCGAGCCCCAGCGTCCCCACTTCGAGTAGCCGTCGCAGTTCGTGTAGTGCACGAAGAGCTGCGCGCCCGAGCCTTTCCACGCGTCGAGATAGCTCTGGTAGAGCTGGCCCATGCGCGCATCTCGGTTCGCCGCGTCGAACAACGCGGTGAGCGCCGTGTTGTTCTCCAGGCCGCCGACACCGGTGAGGTGCTGCCCGCCCTCGTAGGCCACCAGCGGAATGCCGCGCAGCCGGGCCACGGCGGCCTGGCTGTTGATCCAGCCCACCGCTTGCGGCAGGTAGGTCGACTGCAGCGAGCTGAAGAGCTGATCCACCGTCAACGAGGCGGTCGCGCTCATGGTGCCGAGCTCGCTGCCGAAATACGGCGCCACGGCGAGCGCGTCGGTCTTCGACTTCGCGTTCTGGTAGTCGAGCAGCTGCTCGGAGATCCACGAATTCGCCGCCTGCGACGCCATCACGCGCGCGAGGCGCGCCGGGTCGGCGATCTCGGCGCTCCAGAGGTTGAACATCTCCACGCTGCGCTTCGAGTAGAAGTACAGCTGCGCGGTGAATGCGTCGCCGGCGAGCCCAAGCGCCAGGCCCTGGCTGGAAGCGTAGGCCGCCTGGCCGAATTGGCCGTTCCACACCTCGTTCGAGTACTCGACGTAGGCCTTGAGGTCGGTGCGCAACGTCTGCCCCACCAGCCTGGCGTACTGCGTCATGTAGTCGTTGTCCGCGAGATGCGGCAGCGTGAACCAGGGACTGACGCCGAGCCGGTTGGCGAGATCGACCATCACCTCGACCGGCGCGCCTTTGCCGACCGACCAGCGCGCATCGCTGGGCTTCGGCCGATTGGCCCACGCCGACTGCGTCGAGTCGTTGGTGTCGCCCCAGTCCATGAAGCGCAGCACGCGGTAGCTGCGGATGCTGGCGAGGAACTTCGGATGGAACACGATCGTCGCGGAGTTCGCCTCGAAGCTCTGGAACGCCCCCGCGCCCGCGCAGGCCGTCGCGTCGGCGGCATACCCATATGGGTTGCCGGTACAGATGCCACCCGGCATCAGGAAGCGGATGTTGCGCAGCGGGTTCGCTGCATTGGTCGCCGTAATGTTGAGCACGATGCCGCCGGCTGCGGCATTGACCTGCAGCACGTCACGCCCCGGCGCGCCCGAGACCAGTGTCGCGGCGCCCTGGTAGGCGAGCGTACCCTGGCCGTCGTAGAGCACGACGTAGGTGCCGCTCGGGTAGGTGCCGCCGAGGTCCCAGAAGAGCAGCGTGCGCGCCACCTGGTTCGACTGCAGCGACGCGATCCAGCCGTTGGCATCGGTGGCAAGCGCGCGCCCATCGTCCCAGGTCCCGTTGAGGCCGCCGCCGCTGATCCACGGGCGGCTGGCATGGAAGGCATCGACAAACGCCCACTCCTGGCTCCAATCGCGCAGCGCGGACAGGTTGGTTCCGAGCGCCGCGCCGTTGGCGCTCGGGGCGTCGTTGGTCGTCGCGCTCGCCGGCGCCGATGGCGCCGAGAGGTTGCCGGCGGCGTCGAGCGCCGCCACCGTGTACGTGTAGCGCGTCGCGGCCGCGAGACCGGTGTCGGCATACAGCAGCGCGCTGGTGCCACCGACGGGCGCGCCGTCGCGCAGCACCCGGTAGCTCGCCACGGCGACGTTGTCGGTGGAGGCGCTCCACGACAGGCTGATCTGCGACGCCGACACCGCGGTCGCGACAAGTGCGGCCGGCACGGACGGCGCTATGGTGTCGGGTAATGACGCGGTGGTCGCGCTCGCCGCGGCAGAAGACGCCGAGGGATTGCCAGCGGCGTCGAAGGCGGCGACGGTATAGGTGTAGAGCGTCGCCGGCGCAAGGCCTGCGTCTGCATAGGTGAGCGCGCTGGTGGCCGCGATCTGCACGCCGGCGCGCATCACCTTGTAGCCGGCCACGCCCACGTTGTCGCGCGCCGCGCTCCACGACAGGTTGATCTGCGACGCCGAAACCACTCTTGCCGTCAGCCCGCCCGGCACGCTCGGCGGCGTAGTATCCGCCAGCGCACTGGGCACGGTGAGGTCGCGGAACTGCGCTAGCACGGTCTGCGTCACGTCGTGACTCGTCGCCGCCATGCCGAGGAAAACGGTGCCGGGAAGCGCGAGCGTCGTCGCGCCAAGGTAGCCCCAGGTCACGCCGTCGGCGCTGGTGTAGGAAGTGAACTGGTTGCCGGCGCGCCGCAGCCGCACCCAGGTGTTGGGATAGCCGACCTGCGCCACGCTGTCGAGCTTCTGGACCAGCGCGCCGGTGGCCGCGCGGTATTGGAACTCGTAGCCCGCCGCCGGCGTGGCGAACACCGAGACCTCGCGGCTGCCGGCCGCCATGCTCTCGCGCGCCATCAGGCCGGCCTTGCTCCACTCGTTGGTGGCGGTAAGCGAGGCAATGCGCACACGCAGGTCGAAATCCCCGGTCTGCACGCCGAAGGCGAATTGGAACTGGTCCGACTTTGCGTAGATGTCGGCGCCGGCGGCGGTGAGATCGTAGGCGCTGCCCGCGGCGATCACCACGGTCTGTCCGGCGAGCGCGGGGGCGCCGACGTCGACGCCGGTGAACGAGTCCGGGCAACTCACTGCTGCTGCTGCATGCGCCGCGAACGCGGCGAACAACCAGGCGACCAACGTGGTGGCGGTAGTGGGACGCATGTTCTCCCTTTCCCCTTATTGCAGGAGGACCCCGTCCCCACCACACGAGCGCCCTGCTTTGCCGTGACACTATCTGACGATGTGCGGCGCCTTAAGGAACAAGTTTGCGCGGAAAAAAATTTGCGCCGCGCCGCCGGAAAAATTCAGAGAAAGAAAATCCGTGCGGGCCGCAGCACGGAAACCGCCACAGGATTGGCGGTGATGAAACGAGCGCCCTGCTTGCTTGACAGTATCCGACGATGTTCGGCGTCTTAAGGAACAATTGCGCGGAAAAAAAAATCCGCGGCTAAGCGGGTGACGCAGTGCGCAGTGCGAGCTGCGGCAGACGCAGCCGCCGGCTGAGCGCGGTGCTGGTGCGCTCGATCAGCCACCAGAACGCAAAGGCGCATGCGCACGCGAAGGCGCAAACGCCGAGCAACGCGACGAGCTCGCCGACCGCGGTGCGAGGCAGCACGCGGTAGGCGACGTTGAACCCGGCCCCCATGACCGGGTTGTGAATCAGGTAGAGGCTGTAGGACACCATGCCGACGAACTGCAATGCCGGCCAGCTCAGCCAGCGGTCCATGCGGCGCGCGATTCCGGCGGCATAGATCGCCCAGGCGGTGACGACGCACACGAGCGTGAATCGATCACCCGACCACAGCCACAGCGCGAGCAGCGCCGTGGCATAAAGAGCCAGGTATCCCGGGCGCAGCGCGCCTTGCAGCGCCCAGAACGTGAAGGCGCCAAGGAGGAAGCTATGCCAGTACGGCAGGCACAATCCCGGCACGTGCAGATTGCTGAGCGGCCAGGCGAGCGAAACAGCGGCAGCGAGGGCGAAGACCGGGAAGCTGCAGCGCTGCGCGAGAGCCACCAGCGCGCAGAACAGCAGATAGAACTGCATCTCGTAGCACAGCGACCAGTACACCGCGTTGATTTGATGCACGCCGAGAAGATCCTGCAGGTACACCACGTGCGCGGCGAGCTCTCCGGGCGTCGGCACCGGGACCGGCGTGTGCGTCGCTGCGCCCTTCAGCTCGAGGAACGCGATCGCCACGCCGATCGAAGCCCAGTAGGGCAGCCCCAGCCGGATTGCACGGCGCAGCGTAAAGCGCGCGAAGTACGCCGCGTCGATGCGCTGACCCTGCAGGGCGTAGGCAATGACGAAGCCGCTCACCACGAAGAACATCGGCACCCCGAAATGGCCTTCGGTGAGCTTGGCGTGCAGCCAGTCCGGCAACGCAGCCTCGAGGTGCAGGAGATGCTGGCCAGCGGCGGCATGGAACAGCACGACCCATAGCGCGGCGATGCCGCGCACGCCGTCCAGAAACACCAGGCGCCGCCCGCTCATGCCGCCGGACGGATCAATGTCTGCGGCAGAACGCGGCTTGCCGTGACGACCACTGAATCGGGCGGCACGCTGCGCGTGACCACGCAGTTCGCGCCGATCTCCGCGCGCTCGCCAACTATCACGCCGCCGAGCACGCGAGCGCCGACGAAGAGCACGACGTGGTCGCCGATCCTCGGCTCGCCGGGCAGCGGGCCGCGCCCCAAGGTCACTTCGTGGAAAATCGTGCAGTCCCGTCCGATTTCGACGCCTCCGCCCATGACGATGTTGAAGGGATGAGGCAGGCACAGACCGGCGCCGATGCGGGTCGCGACCGGTATGTCGGTATTGAGGAAGAGAAGGATCGGCAGCCGGACCAGCGCGGCGATGAGCTTCAGCGGCCAGCGCAGCGCGGTGAACCGGATGCGCAGCGCCCACGCGCCGAAGCGGCAGCTCGCGCCCACCCAGAAACCCAGGTTGCGCAGCCCGCCGCCGAGATCCGCGTAACGCGCGCTGTCGCGCTGCAGGTTGTCAAACATGGAGCGCAGTGCGCAGCAGCTTGCCCGCGGGGTTGCGCGGCAGCGCGTCGAGGAAGCGGATCGTCGCCGGCACCCGGTAGAGCGGCATGCGGCTGCGGCAGAACTGCTGGATCGCGATCGCCGACGCGGCGCGGCCGCGATGCAGCACCACGAATGCCGCGGCCACCTGGCCCCTGAGGGCGTCGGGCGCGCCGATCACCGCGGCCTCGGCGACGTCGGGATGCGCCGCGAGCACCTGCTCGATCTCGCCCGGACTCACGCGGTGGCCGCCGATTTTCAGGATCTCCTTCGCGCGGCCACGGTGGAAGAAGAAACCTTCGGCATCGCGGCAGGCGAGATCGCCGGTCCACAGCCAGCCGTCGTGCAGGATGGCGCGGCTTTCCTCCGGGTCGTCGAGATAGCCCGGGGTCACGTTGTCGCCGCGGGCCACGAGGTGCCCGGTCTGGCCCTCGGCAAGCGCGCGACCGGATTCGTCCACCACCGCGAGCTGCACGCCGGGGACCGGGATGCCGATCGAGCCGGGCTTGTCCGCAGCGCGCTCCGGCGGCAGGTAGGACAGCCGCGACGTCGCTTCGGTCTGGCCGTACATCACGAACAGTTGCGCCGGGCTGAATGCCTTGCGCACCCAGGCGATCGTATCGGGCGACATCGCGCCGCCGGCCTGCGTCAGGTAGCGCAGCCGCGGAAACGAAAGGCTCGAGAAATCGACCTGGCGGCGCATGATCTCGAAGGTCAGCGGCACGCCGGCGAAGCCAGTGCAGGCCTCCTTGCCGAGCGTTTCCAGCATGGTCCTCGGGAAGACGAAGCGGTCGTCGATAAATACCGAGCCTCCGGCGAACAGGTGCGTCTGCAGCACGCTGCGCCCATAGCAGTAGTGCAGCGGCAGGACCAGCAGCGCGCGGTCGGCCGCCGACAGGCCGAGGTAGCGCACGATCGAGCGGCTGTTCGCGTCGATGTTCCTGAAGGTCTGCACCACGCCGCGCGGCCGGCCGGTGCTGCCCGAGGTGAAAAGGATGAGCGCGGCTGAATCCGGACGCAGGCCGCGCAGCGCCAGCGCGGCGGGCGCCTTGCCGAGCGCGCAAGCGCAGGATCCGTCCTCAAGGAGATGCTCGCCTACCACCCACACTTGTTCCAATGGTCGCTGCGCGCGCACCCTTTCCCATTCCCGCGCGTCGTCGCCCCAGATCACCGCCTGGCGAACGCGAGCGCGCGCCACGATGTCGGCCAGGGCCTCGGCGCGCCACTCCCGATTCACCTCGACTGCGGTTGCGCCGAGGGCGTGCACCGCGAGCCCGGCGACCACCGCGGCGGGCGTGTTCGGCAGGGCGATGAGCACTCGGTCCGACGGGCCGATGCCGCTTGCCGCAAGCTGCGCGGCGAGCTGGCCGACGCGCGCCGCAAGCTCACCATAGGAGAGCCGCGTCGTCGGCGTCGCCAACGCCGGCGCTTCGGGCCGCGCCTGCGCGTGCGCGGACAGCCAGTCGTGGATGAAGGGGGAGTTCAACGCGGCAGCCCGGCGAGGACGGAAACCAGCTCACGCGCGGCGCGCAGCCTGCCGGGGGCGTTCAGATGGCCGCCGTCGTCCGTGAACGCCGGAGCCAGTACCGGAACTACACTGCCGTTCCATTGCGCGGTCACCGCGCGGCCATCCGGCGCGATGGACTCGACGCGAGCGAGATCGAAAATCGGCTCGCGGCCACGGTAGGCCGCGCGCAGCAGCGCGTTGTACTGCTCGCGGCGCAGGTTCTCGACGGCCCCGTACGGCGCGCGGCCGAGCAGCCGCTTGAGCAGGCCCTTGGCGCCGCCCTGCACGTCGGTGAGCGGCGCGGTCACGTGGACGAAGGTCGTGCCGGGATACTTGGAGCGCAGCCGATCGAGGGTGGCGCGGTAGCGCGCGAACAACGCCTTCGCGTCGGTTTCCGGGGTGAAGTCGACGTAGCAGAATTTCATCAGCGCGACTTCGACCGGGGCGGGCTGCTGCGCCATCGCCTCCTCGAAGCTTCGCAGCTTGCGTAGCGGGTCGCCGTTCTCCGCGATGAAAGCGTCGCCGACGCTCAACGGCACCCCCTCGTTCGCAGCGAGCTGCGCCATCCCGTCGAGCAAGTTCACGCCAACCGATTGGTGGCCGAAAAAAATCCGCCGCTGCGCCACGCGCTCGAGCTCCGCGCGCAGCCCGGCGTCCGCGGCAGCGGCGGCGCCGGCTGCAAATAGGAGCGCGGCGCTCGTCAAGATCCGGATTCCAGGCATGCTGACCTCCGCTGATCGGTATCGATCACTTCGACGTTGAGGCCGAATCCCGTGTAGGCGAAGCCGATCAGCCCGCCATCGAAGGCCTCGCCCGGAGCGGGCGCGGCGGTAATGCGCGCGCCCCGCTCCTCGAGAGACGCAATGGCCCGTCTCACATCGTCCGCCTTGAATGCGATGTGATGCAGGCCTTCTCCCTTGCTGCGCAGGAACCCCATCAAGGGCGAGCGCTCGTCTGCGGGCGCGATCAGCTTGATGTCGATCGAGCCCGGCTTGTCGAAAAACTGCACCACGACCTGATGGGCCGCGTTGAGCACCGGCTGCGTGGCGGGTCGATAGGCGAGCAGCCGGCAGAGCCTGGCGCCCGCCGCCTCGAGGGAGCGCACCGCGATGCAGACGTGATCGGTGTTCACCGGTTGCTCCTTGCCACCATGCGCACCGAATCGTATTTGCGTCCCGGCGGCGAGAATGCGGTGCGCGCGAGCAGCGACCAGGCGCGCGCCTTGCTCGCGCGCGGCGGCATCGAGCCGTTGAGCGAAGGGGCGAAGTGGTCCCAGCGCGCCCTTTCCTCGCCGATCCATTCCTGCGCGAACATGCGGCAGTAGCCGGTCCACTCGAATCGGACGAGCTCCAGGTTTGCCGAGCGGGCGATGGCACGCAGGCTGCGGCCGGTGAAGAAATTCAGGTGGCGCGGCACATCGAGCCAGGGCCAGGCCACACCGCGATCGGAGAGCGATGCGCAGGCATTGTTGGGCACTTCGATGATCAGCCGGCCTTCGGCCTTGAGCAGGCGCGCGGCGTTGGCGATGGCCCGCAGCGGATCGATGGTGTGCTCGAGCACATGGCTCATCACCACCACGTCGAAGGCCGCCGCGGGCAGCGCCGGCAGACTCTCGGCGGTTCCTTCGACCACACGCAGGCCGCGGCGTACTGCCGCCTCGCGCGCGAGCGGATCGATTTCGACGCCGACCGCGTCGTGACCGGACTTGCGCAGCTCTTCGAGCAGCCAGCCGTTGCCGCAGCCGATGTCGCAGACCGAAAGCGGCGAGCGCGGCAGCGCCTGGTTCACCGAATCGGGCATCGGCAGGCCGCGATCGACGCGCCACGCCAGGTGCAGGCGCAGCCGGTCGAGCAGATCGGGTCGCGCCGTGGGCTGCCGCGCCTTGTCGCCGGCATCGTGCGTGTAGTAGCCGTCGAGCTCATAGAAGCGCGCCACCTCGGCGGCCGCGGGGCGCGGCCAGACCAGGCCGTAGGCGCACGGCGCGCACCAGTAGAGGGAGAAGGCCTTGGGCTCCGACGGCCTTAGGAAGTCGGAAGGCACGGTGAGCCACGGCCGTGTCACATCTCCACAGAGGGGACAGGCCGGATTCATTTCAAGGCGGGCGTGATGCCTTCGAAGACATAGAGAAAGGTCGCGGCCGGCGGCAGGCCGCGCGGGTCCGCGCCACTCGAGGCGTCGACGCTGAACCGGCGGCTGAATTGCGACGCCGGGATCTCGAGCTGCTCGATCCTCACGTTGTCGGCCATCAGGTTGTTTGCCTCGGGCGCGCCGCTCATCCGGTACAGCGTGATCGAGCCGGCGCGCTCGAACGGCAACTCGACCGTGACCGGCGTAAACCCCTCCACCTTGCGCGACAACACGAACAGGTTGAGGCGCCCCGGCGCGCGCGTCGCGTACACGGCAGCGAGCGGCGCATCCTTCACCGCCTGCCGGCGCTCGAACACCTTCAGGTCTGCCGTCGGCACGCTCAGGGTCTCGGTGCGCAGCATGTCGCCGGGGGCTTCGCGATTGAAGAGGGCCAGTACCTTCCACGACGGATAGGCCTGTCCGCCGAGATACCACTTCGCATGCGAGGTCCAGAGATGGCCGCGCCCGAAGGTGAAAAAGTTCTGCAGCTCGAAGCCGCGATAGGCGCGCGCGAGAAAGGCATCCAGCGTCGCGGTGCCTGCCGCCAGGCTCTTCATGACCTGCTCCTGCGCGCGGAACTGCTCATCGGTGACGCGCCCGAGGCGCAATTTGCCGTGGCCCCTTTTGCGCAGCTCGTCGGCCTCCTTGAGATGGCGCTCGGCGACCGGAATCGACTGGCTGACATGCGAAAGCAGGTCGAACAGGCTTGCCCGGTTGAGCGCCGGCGGCCCCTCGCCCTCGTCCCAGCCGCCGATGTAGGCGCCGACTGCCATCAGATCGCTCGAGGGCGAAGCCGAAGCCGCCTCGGCGCCGTAAGACTGGCTGGCCCAACCGCCAAGCACGAACTGCACTTTGTCGTTCAGGCCGGCGCGCCGCCAGTAGGGGCTCGCGCGGAGCTGCGCGATCACCGACTCCTGGAACAGGCCGTAGACCTGGCCGGGGCTGTAGCTACATGCGGTTCCAGGTCTCGTTCGAGAGCTCGAGGTAGATGCGGTCGAATTCGTCCGCCCACGGGCGCGCCTGGCCCTGCGCATAGCGCTTGTAGGCCCACGGTTTCGCCGCAGGCGTGTCGAGCTGCGGGTCGTAGGGGGCAGCCAGGTACTCCGCCAGCGCGAGCCAGTCCTGCGGCGCGAGGTGGAACTCGATCTGCAGCCAGGGGCGCACCCCGGCCTTGCGCATCACTTTCAGGATCTGCGGCAGCGTGTTGAGCTTCTGGGTGCCGCTGATCACACCTGCGCTATTGGTGAGCTGCTCGACGTCATAGCTGCGCACATCGGTCTTGATCGAGCCGTGCGTGCGCAGCGCCGAAAGGTGCGCCGCAGAGATCGCCGCGTACTCCTCGGGCAGGAGATCGAGATACTCCGCATCGGCGCGATAGACGCGGAAGTTGTCGACGCTGAACACGCCCGGCCCGGTGAACTCCAGCATCATGTTGCCGGCGTCGGCGCCCGGCTGCACGGCGGGCGGCGTGAAAGTGGCGACGTATTTTTTCCACTCGCGGCCGACGCGGAACTCGACCGGCTCGATCTTCTGCGGCGCGCGATCGTAGAACCCGCCCAGCTTGAAGCGCACGCTGCCGCTGCCCGCCTCCTGGCGCAGCCAGACCTCGACCTTGTAGGGACGCTGCTGCAGGACCTCGTACCAATCCTGGCCGGTCCCGCTGTGGTTGTACGTATAGAGCGCTTCCTTGGCGCCGGCTGGCAGCTTGAGCTCGAGGTAGGTCTCGCCGGGGTCCTCGACCGGGGTGTTGCGCGCATGAGGGGCGAGGCGCCACGACTTGCCGGCATCCTCGTCCGGGAAGAACTTGACCAGCCCCGGCAGGATCTTGCCGTATTCGTTCTCGGCGCCCCACACGCGGTTGGACAGAAACCGATTGCGCGAAGGCGCGTAGATTTTCTTGCTGACCATCACCAGGTCGCCCGGCCTGATGTTTTCGTCCGGCGAGGCGGGAGGCCTGGCAAGCTGGAAGAAAAAGCCCTTCTGCGCCTGCGGCGGATAGTCGGATCGGTACACCACGTATCCGGCGAGGCTGCCGTCATCGACCGGATCCCATTGCAGCGTCAGCGCGCCGTTGCTGTCCAGCTTGCCGCGCAGGTTCTTCGGCGCGCTCACGGCGCCGATCGAGGGCAGCTTGTTCATGAGCCGGCGGACTCTCGAGGGCCGGAAATCGATCAGCGCGTTAGCGGGTTCGTCTTTGGCGACGTTGCCGGGCCAGTCGATCGCGACGGCATCGGCAGGCGGCGAAAGATTGCCGCTCCTGTCCATGGCGCGGACGGTGAAATAGTAGGTGGCGCGCGGCCGGTTCCAGGGCTCCCAGCGGTACGCAAATCGGGGGCTCGCAGGCGCCACCAGCCGGTGATCGTCCAGCGCCGGCTGCCAGCCGCTGACGTGAAAGCCGCCCGCCGCGATGCGGTCCTCGCGCACCATCCTGAATCTGCCGTTCTCGATGCGATACACGTGCACCGTGGCCTGATCGAGAAAGCCGTCGCGCAGGCTGTCGAAATGCGACAGCGCCGCGGGCGACACCACCACGCGGCTTGGCGAGCCCTCCAGCGCGAGGTAGCGGGTGCTATAGACGACCGGCTCGAAGCCGCCGCCCTCGTTGATCAGGCTGTTGCCGACGCCGCTGATGGTGGCGGTAAACGGCAGCACGTTCTGCTGCACCACGTCGGCCGTGACGCGGAATTGCGCCGGCTGGGCGTGGCACAGCCCGGCCGCCAGCAGCAGCGTGAGCGCGCCGGCGCGCATCACCAGAAACCGACGGCTTCGCGCTTTTTCAGCAGATTGTTCGCAGCCACGCATACGGCGAGATCGAACAGAAAGAGCGGCACGACCAGCGGCATCCTTTTCACCCGGTTCGGCAGGGTCAGATCCCGGAGCCGCTCAAAGCTCCTGAAGACCATGCCCTTGGGCAGCACCCACCAGCCGCGCTGCATGATTTCGTTGTCGATGTACTTCCGGTACCAATCCGGGTCGTGCTCGATGCAGTTCTTGATCAGCATCCCGGCGCCGGGACCCTTCGGATCGGTGGCGAACTTGAGAAAGTCCCAGGCCAGGTAGCAGTTGAGCGCGGTGCCGATGGCGATGCGCAGTTCATGCTTGAAGGTCTGGGCAAGATCCGGCGTCGCCTCGTAGAAATGCGACGCGTCCCGCGCCCTGACCACCCTGCCGAAATCGATCTCGGAGCGAAACAGGTCGGTGACCACCATGTCGAGCAGGAAGCCGTCCTCGGCCGCGAGGCCGAGCGGCATCCATATGCCGCGCAGTACCCGCGCTCGCGCGCAATAGAACGAGCCCGCGATCCCTGGCGGCCCGTCGAACCTCGAGCGCGCCAGCTTGATCCTGATCCGCTCGAGCAGCGTCGGTGCCTGCTTTCTGGCAATGCTGTTCAGTGGCTGATCGACGACCACGTCGGCGCGGGGGTTCGCCGACAGCTCCTCGATGGAATTGCGAATGGTGTGCGGATGGCCGAACTCGATATCCGCATCGAGCATGAGGATGAAATCGGCGTCCTTTCTGGAAAACTCGTGGACGTAGCGGTTCCACGCGTTGCTCTTTCCCGAGGCGTGCACTTCAATCACCGAGGCGCTGACCAGCGCGGGCTTGAGCTGCGCGAGCGCGGCGCGAGCGACCTCGGCGGTGGCATCCGAGCAGCCGTTGGGCACCACGATCAATTCCCATTGCGCCTCTGGCAGCGTCGGGCCGCCGGCCGAGAACACGCTCTGCTCGAACAGGGATCGCAGGGTCTGCGCGATGCGGGCGGCTTCGTTGCGCGCCAGCATGCCGATCGAGACGATCACGCCGGCTTCCTCTCCTGCTTGCGCGCGACGAAGCCGGCGATCCTGCCGATGGTCTCGAGATTGGCGGTGGTCATCTCGGTATCGCCGATCGAGATGCCGTAGCGCTCCTCGAGGAAGGCGATCACCTCGAGCATGCCGGTCGAGTCGACGTAGCCGTTGCTGATCAGCGAGGTGTCGTCCGCGATCGCCGCCGCATCGCTGACGTAGAAATTATCGGCGATGAACTGCCGTACCTGCTCGCGCACGTCGATGATCAGGTCACGTTTCATGAGAGCTGCCCTTTCTGGATCTTGCCGTTCGCGCCGCTGGGGAGATCGGGAACGATTGGGCGGACGCGGCGAGGTAGTCGTGCAGCAGCAGGGGTTGGTTCATTGCACCACCGGCTGCGCCAGGCGGTCGATACGGGTGCGAAAGCGCGGCTCACGCACGCGCGGCGGCGCCTGCCGGATGAGTTGGGCATGCAAGAGCTGCGTCGAGAGCACGCCCGCGAGCGCCATGTCGTCCGCGTTCGAGAACGGTGCCGCGCCGCCGTCGCGGCACTTGCGCCACAACTTCTCCACCAGGCGCGGCTCGAATACGCCGGCGTCGGCGAGCGCCGGGGCGCCCATCAGCTCGGCCGCCCAGTCCGGCGTGTCCGCGCCGGCGAACGCAGCCGCGTTGGGTGCGCGATAGGGCTGCTTGGGCCGGTGCACGATGACGTCGGGCACCAGCCCCGTCGCGGCACGCTTCAGGACGTGCTTCTCGTCGAGCCCGCGCAACTTGTAGCGCGCGGGCAGCGAATTGGCGAGCTCCACGACCTCGTCGTCCAGGTACGGCACCCGGCCTTCCACCGAGTGCGCCATCAGCATCCGGTCGCCCTGCGAAGCGAGCAAGTAGCCCGCGAGCAGCGTGCGCGTCTCGAGGTACTGGTCCTGCGCGAGCGGCGCCCAGGAGCGGAACTCCGCGGGCAGATCGGCGAGCAGCCGCTCCACCACGTCGATCTTCGGAAGAAACCCGGGCTGGAACAGCCGCTGCAGCGCCGCGGTCGAGCGCCAGCGCGTCTGGTGGGCGAATCCCGGCGCGGTCCAGTCGCCGCGGTCGCGGCCGAAGAATTGCTGCGCCATGGCGCGCTGCGCAACCGGCGAGCGGGCGAGATACGGATAGAGCCGCTCGAGCAGGCGCGGGCGGCGCGTCGAGGCGGGGCTGCGGCCCCAGTAGCGGCGCAGCTTGCCGGTGAGCACCACCTTGATGCCCGCATCGCGCACCAGCCGCGACAGCAGGAAAAGCGGCACCGGCGCGGTGCGCAGGATCGGCCGCTCGGCATGGCGCACCGCCTCGGGCAGCGCCGCCGCGATGTCGTGGCGCGTGACCACGATCTCGCGATGCTCGCTGCCGATGAGTGCCGCGGCGGCGCGCTGGTAAGGCGTCTCGTCGTACTCCGCATCTGCGAAGCGGATGGAGAAGGTCAGGAATCTGCCGCGGTTCGCGCGGCGGGCGAGCGCGGCGATGAGCGAGCTGTCGAGCCCGCCCGAAAGATAGCTTCCGACCGGCACATCGGCGCGCAGCACGCGCTGGCGCACCGCTTCCTCCAGCGCCGCGCGCACGCGCTCGGCGGCCTCGTCGATCGAGCCGCGGAAGCCCTCCTCCGGCGCGGGATAGCGCGGCGACCAGAACGCGCACTCGGTCGAGCCGCGCGCCGAAAGCGTGCGCACGTGGCCGGGCCGCAGCTCCTCGATGCCCTGGAACACCGACTGCGGCGGCACCACGCTCCAGAAGGTGAAGGTCTCGGCAAGGCCGAGCGGGTCGAATCGCCGCGGCAGCGACGGATCGCCGGCGAAGAGCGCCTTGACCTCGCTCGCGAACCATAGGCGGCCGCCGCGCTCGCACAGATGCAGCGGCTGGATGCCGTGGCGGTCGCGCGCGAGCACCAGCGAGCGGTTGCGCGAGTCCCACAGCGCGATGGCGAACTGGCCATTGAAGCGCGCGAACGCCCGCTCGCCCCAGGCCTCGTAGGCGCGCACGATGACCTCGGTGTCGCTGCGTGTCGCGAATCGGTACCCCAGGGCAGCGAGCTCGGCGCGCAGCTCGACGTAATTGAAGATCTCGCCGTTGAACACCACCCACAACCGCCCGTCCGGGCTGCCGAGCGGCTGCTGTCCGGTGAGCGGATCGATGATCGAGAGGCGCGCGTGCGCGAGCCCGGCGCGCGCATCGCGGTACAGCCCGAACTCGTCAGGGCCGCGGTGGCGCAAAGCCGCGGCCATCGCCTGCAGCGCCTCGAGCGGCGGCGGTGGCAGGCCTTCGCGCAGGGCGACTACACCGGCGATGCCGCACATGCGAGCAACGCGCCCTGGTGAAGATAGCGGCCGACGCGGCGTTTCGCCTCAATGTCGCGGTAGACGCGCGCCACGTGCGATGCGCTGATGCCGAGCGCCGCGCCGGTCTCCTCGGGCGGCCTGCCGTTGTTGTATGCCCACAGGCACAGGTCCATCTGGGGATAAGGCAGGGCGAAATAGAACTCCTCCTGCGATTGCGGCAGCGAAAACGTATCGGTGGTCGGCGCGCGCCGGCGGATCTCCTCGGGCAGGCCGAGGTAATCGGCCAGCGCGTACACCTGGCTTTTGTACAGGTGTGCGATAGGCTTGAAGTCGGCGGCGCCGTCGCCGTGCTTCACGAAAAAGCCCTGGTCGTATTCAAGCAGGTTCGGCGTTCCGGCAACGGCGTAGTGCAGCCGGTCGGCGTGGTAGTACTCCAGCATCGCGCGGCAGCGCTGCTTGAAATTGGTCGCGGCAACCATTTGCAGATAGGCGGCCGGCGGCATGCGCATTGTGCGCTCGCCGCCGCTCGGGTCTGCCACCGTAAGGAAGGTGATATTCAGCCGATCGCTCTCGAGCAGCGCTGGGAGCGTGAGCTTGCAGCGCCAGCCCTCGCCGTACTCGGGGACGACCATTCGAATGGCGGCGAGCTGGCGCTCGTAGCAGCCGAGCCCGTGCAGCGCCGCGGCGATGTCCTCGACCACGTGCCGGATGCCGAGGTGCTCGGCGAGCATTTGGCCAAGGCGCAGCGCGTCCGCCGACGAATCGCGCTCCGGCATCAGCAGCCCGACCACGCGCTCCTGGCCTAGGGCGCGTACGCAGAGCGTCGCCACAACCGAGCTGTCGATGCCGCCCGACAGCCCGACCACGGCGCCGCGCCGCTTGAGCGTCGCGCGCACCTGCTCGCGGATCGCGGCCTCGATGCCCTGCACCACTTGCGCCGCATCGATGTTCAGTACGTCGCGCCTGACCATGGTCGGCTCGCTAATGCGCCTTCAGCAGCTCGTCGAGCGCGAGCCGCAGGAACTGGCTGTTGGTGACGCGGTAGCGGTGGAACAGACGCCGCGGCTCCTGGACCATGCGGAAGAACCATTCCATGCCGATGCTCTGGACCCAGGCCGGCGCGCGCGCGCGCAGGCCGGCGATCACGTCGAAGCTGCCGCCGACTCCGATCGCCATGCCTACGCGCAGCGTTTCCCACTGCTCCTCGAGGAAGCGCTCCTGGCGCGGCACGCCCATGCCGACGAACAGGATCTGCGCGCCGGCGGCGCGCACCCGCGCCGCACGAGCGGTCGCCTCGTGCGGCGCGAAATAGCCGTCGGCGTAGTCGATGCGCAGGCCGGCGTGGCGCGCGCGCAGGCGCTTCGCCGCCTCGGCGACGACTTCACGCGTGGCGCCCAGGAGGTAAACGCGCTTGCCCTCGCGCGCGGCGCGCGCGCATACGCGGTCGACGAGGTCGATCCCCGCCACGCGCTCGGGCAGGCGCTCGCCCAGCAAGCGCGCGAGCCAGACCAGCGGTTGTCCATCGGCCACCGTGAGCGCCGCGCGCTCGACGAAGGCCTGCAGGCGCGCATCGGTGCGCATCATCATGAGAATCGCCACGTTGACGGTGCACAGCCAGCCGCGCCGTCCCGCGGCGAGCACCGAGAAGATCGCGTCGACCGTCTCGCTCAGGGTAAGCGGGTCGAAGCGCCCGTTCAGGCAGCGCGTCTTCGGAGGGGCCGCGGGCGTCATCGCCACCGGCTGCTTAGCATCATCGCGTCGACGAAGAACTTGGTCGCCCAGTTCGGGAAGGTGAGCGGCGCGTAGCGGCCCCAGATCGGCTGCGAGCCCTTGATCGCGCCGCGCACGTCGGGATTGGCGCTGTGGATGTCCTGGCACCGCATCACGTAGTCCAGCGCGCGCAGCGCGGCGCGTCGGTACATCGGCTGGCGCGTGCGCACGTAGAGCCGCGCCCAGACGACGGCGAACTGGCAGTTGCCCGTGAGGCAGCAATAGCCGGCGGCGGACTTGCCCTCGGGCGTGATCTCTCCGGGCAGGAAACCGTCGTCGCCCAGCAGCACCAGCGCGGCATTGGCGCAGCGCTGGGCCGCGAGAAGGTAGCGCTCGTCGGCGAGCAGCTCGCCGCTTTCCAGCAGGCCGCGCGCGGCGTAGGCGATCGTATGCGTGAACGGGTTGGCGCCTTGCTCGAAAGCGCAGTGGGCGAAGAAGCCGCTCGGCTGCTGCTCTTCGAGCGCCCAGTCGAGATTGGCTCGCGCCACGCCCTCGTACGCCGCCTCGTAGGCGATCCGGTTCGCGCGCAGCAGGGCCCAGGCGGTGCGGGTGTTATAGACGTGCGGCGTGTCGAGATGCTCGTTGCGCGTCCACAGCCGCGCCTCGTTCGCGATGCCGACGAGCCAGTCGGCCGCGCGCAACACCCCTTCGCGGAATGCGGCCTCGCCGGTCTCTTCCCAGGCGCGCACCAGGCCGAACAGGTCCTGCCCGGTGTCGAACACGATGCCGGCGTCGCCGTAGCGCGGATTGGAGAACGAGCCGTCCGCGTTCTGTACGCCGAGCAGCCACCGGCACACCCGCAGCGCGCGTTCGCGGTAGGCCGGCTCCCAGCGATGGCGCGCCAGCGCGAAGAAGGTGCGCAGCGAGTAGCCGTAGCTCACGCCGTCGTCCGCGCTGCAGTCGTGCGCGCGCTTGAGCCAGGCTTCGGCGGCGAGCGCGTGCACCTCCGGCGCGGCGGCGCACGGCTGCACGCCGAGCAGATCCTTGGCGGCGAGCTGCGTGAAAGTGATGAGCGCCGTCATCGCGCCAGCGCCATTTCGGCACGCAGGTAGCGGCATACGCTGTCGCGGATGCGCGGCGCGGCGCGGCCGTCGCCGTACGGCGAATGCCCTGGCGCCATGCGGGCGTAGTGCTCCGCGTCGAGCAGCAGGCGGCTCGCCTCGCCGACGATCGCGCTGCGCGAGGAGCCGACGAGTTTCGCCGCGCCGATCTCCACCGCCTCGGGACGCTCGGTCACCCCGCGCAGCACCAGCACCGGGCGCCCGAGCGCCGGCGCCTCCTCCTGGATGCCGCCGGAATCGGTCAGGATCAGCTTGGCGGCCTGCATGGCGGCGACCAGCTCGGGATAATCGAGCGGCTCGACCAGCGCGATCTGCGGCTGGCCGCCGAGGATGCGATGCGCCGCGGCGCGCACGTTGGGGTTAGGGTGCACCGGGTAGAGCACTTTCAGCCGCGGGAAGTGGCGGCATAGCTCGAGCAGCGCGCGGAAGATCTCGGTGAGCGGCGCGCCGAAGTTCTCGCGCCGGTGCGCGGTGAGCAGGATGTCGTGGTCGAAGGCGGGCCGCGCGCGCTTCTCGAGCTTGGCGGTGGTGAAATGCAGCGCGTCGATCACGGTGTTTCCGGTGAGCTGCGCCACGCTGTCGCCGACGCGCTCGGCGAGCAGGTTGTCGCGCGCGCGCTCGGTCGGACAGAAATGCAGCCGCGCGAGGCGCCCGACGGCCACGCGGTTGAACTCCTCCGGGAACGGATTGCGCGGCTGGAACGTGCGCAGCCCCGCCTCGACATGGCCGAACGGGATGTCCAGGTAGAAGCAGCTCAGCGCCGCACACAGCACGGTGGTGGTGTCGCCCTGCGCCAGCACCAGGTCGGGACGCGCGGCCGCGAAGCGCTGCGCGAAGCCCTGCATCAGCCGCGCGGTGAGCTCGGCGAGCGACTGGTCCTGCGTCATCACCTGCAGGTCCGCGTCGATCGCGAGCTCGAACCACTCGATCAGCGGCGCCAGCAGATCGCGGTGCTGTCCCGAGCTCAGCACGCTGACCGCGAGACCCGGGGCGGCGCGCAGCGCCCGGATCACCGGCGCCATCTTAATGACTTCGGGCCGCGTGCCGACGATGCACACCACGCTTTTCAGCGGGCGCAGCGCGGCGACCCGGTGCGAAATGTCCGGGGTGGCTGCCGGCGGTACCGGGCGCGGCTCGCCGCGCCGCACCTCAATGCGCATTTTCGCCCTTCAGCACCACCCAGACGGTTTTCGCGATGATGTAGAGATCCAGGCGCAGCGACCAGTTGCGCAGGTAGTCCAGGTCATGATCGATGCGCGCCTGCATGCGCTCGAGCGTCGCGGTCTCGCCGCGCAGGCCGTTGACCTGCGCCCAGCCGGTCAGGCCGGGCCGCACCTTGTGTCGCTGCATGTAGCCCTTGATCAGCGTGCGGTACAGCTCGTTGTGCGCGATTGCGTGCGGCCGCGGCCCGACGATGCTCATGCGGCCCTGCAGGACGTTGAAGAACTGCGGGAGCTCGTCGAGCGAAGTGCGGCGCATGAAGGCGCCCAGGGGCGTGAGGCGGCTGTCGCCGCGCGCGCATTGCCGGATCGCCTCGCCGTCCTCCGTCACCGTCATGCTGCGGAACTTGTAGACCACGATCTCTTCGCCATCGAGGCCGTAGCGGCGCTGCTTGAAGATCACCGGGCCGGGCGAGCTGAGCTTGACGCACAGCGCGAGGAAGGCGAGCAGGGGCGAGATGGCCGCCAGGATCGCGATCGAGAGCACGGTGTCGCTCGCGCGCTTGATCAGGCCGCTCACGCCCGAAAACGGCGAGTCGCACACGCCGAGCACCGGCATGCCGCTCACCGAATCGACGCGGCCCTGGATCAGGTCGGTGACGAACATGTCTGGCACGAAGTACACCGACGCCGTGGTGTCGCGCAGCGCGTCGAGCAGCCCCTGCAGGCGCGGGCCGGGGACCATCGGCAGGGCGAGATACACCAGCTCGATGTGGTTGCGCTTCACCAGCTCGGGCAGCTCTTCGATGCGCGCGAGCACCGGGTATTCGCTGCTGCGATCCAGGCGCTCCCGGGTGCGGTCGTCGAGGAAGCCGATGACGCGCACGTTCGAGTAGATGTCGCCTTTCAGCCGCCGCGCGAGCTCGAGGCCGGCGGCATTCATTCCCGCGAATACCGCGCGCTTGGGCGCCCCTTCCAAGGCGCGCAGCCGCGGCACCGCCGCGCGCAGGAGGAAGTGGCCGCCGAGCTGGCACCACGGCGCGACCCAGGCCCAGGCGATCAGGGTGTCGCGATCGAAGTAATGCACATAGCCGCTGATGCAACCGAAGCCGTACAGCAGCCCGGCGAGCGCGAGCCAGCCCGTGACGACGCTCACGATGACGCGTCCGCGCGGGTAGCACAGACGCGCTTCGCTCGGAAAGGTGAGTGAGAACACCACCAGCGCGAGGATCATGTACTGCGGCCCGAGGTACTGCTCCATCAGCAGCGCAAGGCCCCATAGCGAGGCGACCAGCAATAGCGGCTCGAGCGTCATCTCAAGCACGTTGAGCAGCTCATCGCGGCTCACCGACATGCGCCCGGCCTTTTGGAAGCCGGCGCGCGAGCGCAGCCCGGACTCGCTTGCCGGCAAGATGCGCTGACCCGACTGCACAGGAATCACCTTTCCTTCCGCACGCCGGGCACTAGCCCGGCGCGCCCTTCGCGGACTGCATCAGCGCCTCGTTGTACCGGGCGACGGCCTGCGTCCTGTTGCTTGCGCCGATCTTCCTGAAGATGCGCTTCAGGTGGTTCTTGACCGTGAACAGGCTGATCTGGAGCGCCTCGGCGATGTCGCTGTTGGTGCTGCCGTGGGACACCCTGCCGAGGATCTCGCGCTCACGCAGGCTCAGCTCGAGCCTGTCCACGGCGACGTTCTCATCGCGCAGGTCCTGCAGTCGGTACGCCGCCACGCGGCGCCACACGATGTCGATCTGGCACACCAGCAGGTGGGAGAGCGCCACGAAGTCGCTCTGCAGGTGTGGCTGGAGCAGACGGCGCGCATCGAGCACGATATAGAGGCTGTCGCAGCCGCTGCGCTTGTCGCGGACCCCGTGCACGAGCAGCGAGCGCACGCCTTGCAAAGCGCCGTGCAGCGCGCCGCCGAACTGATTGCGCAGCGCCGTGGCAGCGGCGCCTTCGAGCACGAGAGGCTCACGCCCCCCGCGCAGCCACAGCGCGTAGGATTCCCTGAGCAGGCCGTCGAGCGGGCCACCGGCGACGGGCGTCGCGCGTACGCCGGGCAGGTCCGAGACCACCTCGCAGTTGACGTTCCATCTCGCGAAGTCGCCCCACGCCGCCACCAGGATCTGGTGCGGGAGGAACTGCTGGACTGCTGCGCCCTTGAGCCAGGCGAGTAGCTCGGTCTGGCGCCGGATCAAGCGCGATTCGGAAAGGATGCGTATGAATCTCGCCCCGTCCAGCGGATCGAGCGAAAGCGCATTGTCCTGGAGGGGCAGCTTCGAGCCGTCCAGCCAGACCGTTGGGGCCGTTCGGGCCGCAAGGCCGTCGAATGTATTTAGGTTGTTTAGCGTCATTACGCTTCTCAAGTCGATGGCTAGTTCGGATGGAGCGTGGGTTTTTATCTCTTATTCCGATTGCGTACTATCGACAGGAGATCTAATTTCATGTCACGCGAATCTGACAGACCGTCCCCACTACGGTCTGCGTGAACGAGATAAAACTCTAGGTGTTAGCTCTTTCGAGCCGACTGAAGAATGGCATCTGTCTGTGCGGGACCGGACGGCCGCGCGCGTTCCCGTGCACTGGTCTACGCTAGGGCCCATGATGCGCTTTCGTACTGCCAGCGCCCTCGGCGCGACCGTCTGTGCCGCGCTCCTCGGCTACGGCTACTACCTGCAATTTCAAGGCCTGGAGCCCTGTCCGCTGTGCATGGTGCAGCGTGGCTTCTTCTACGTCGTGATGGCGTTATTCATCATCGCCGCCGTGCACGTGCCGCAGCGCACCGGCACCGCGGTCTACGCCGCGCTGATCATCCTGTTCGCGAGCGGTGGCGCGGCCACCGCCGGCCGCCAAGTCTGGCTGCAGCATCTGCCGCCCGACAAGGTGCCGCAATGCGGGCCGGATCTGTTTTTCATGCTGAACAACCTGCCGCTGTCGCGCACGCTGGAGAAG
>WNFL01013262.1_pt1 | contig 38874 bp, 39 predicted proteins | sample 5400361 | NCBI WGS metagenome assembly WNFL01 (sample SAMN13153351, study PRJNA577476) | soil metagenome | isolation source: 40 cm soil on Douglas fir-dominated hillslope | place: USA:California | collected 2013-09-17
CGACAAAAGCGTTTCGCCGCAACAACTACGCTGGTACCTGGATGGCTCACAATATTTCACCGTCAATGCCAACCAGGTGGACGCCACGACCTGGGCGAATGCCACCAACCACGGCTTCTTCATCATCCTGAACGTAGCCATGGGCGGCGGCTGGCCGGGCAACCCCACCGGGTCCACCGCTTCGGGTGTGCCGATGAATGTTGATTACGTAAGGGTGTATTACTCATCCACCACTCCCACCAATACCCCCAGCGCCACCGCCACTTTATCTGGCAGCAACCTGGCCCTGAACAAACCTGCGACATCGTCTTCCAACGAAAATTCCAGCTTAACCCCCAATCTTGCAGTGGATGGCAATACGGGCACGCGCTGGTCCAGCGCATTCAGTGACCCGCAATGGATACAAGTTGACCTGGGCGCAACCACCAGTATCAACCGAGTCCGCCTGAACTGGGAAGCAGCCTACGCGACTGCCTACCAAATCCAAACTTCCAACGATGGCTCGAGCTGGACGACGATCTACTCCACCACCAGTGGAAATGGTGGCCTCGACGACCTGACCGGATTAAGCGGCAGCGGGCGCTATGTGCGCATGTACGGCACGACGCGTGCCACTCCTTATGGGTATTCTCTGTGGGAGTTCGAAGTGTATGGCTCAAGCGGACCTGCTGCCACAGCAACGCGCACACCCACGCGAACAAATACATCAACCGGGCCTACCAATACCCCGACACAGACAGCCACACGCACCAATACTCCCACGGGACCGACCCTGACCCCCACGCGAACAAATACACTCAGCGGTGTGCCTGCCTGGGCACCCTGGACAGCCTATACGGCAGGACAGTTGGTGACTTATAACGGCAGTACTTACAAATGCATCCAGTCCCATACTTCGCAACCGGGCTGGGAGCCACCGAACGTACCTGCACTCTGGCAATTACAATAAAAAAACAACAAGAAATAAGTGTTCAAAGAGGCTGGCGCTTCCTGTGCCAGCCTCTTTGAATTATTTTCGCGCGAGATTTGAGCAGCTTGCTTCGATGTTGAGCGCAAAATGATTTGAGGAATCCTTATCATGTTCATTAAGTTCATCACAAAAAGCCAATTTCAAAAAAGGAGAAGCAACATGCGACGTCTCATCTACATCTCTCTCGTTGTTTGTGTCCTTCTGAGCCTGGTCTTCGTGGCTTCGGCCAGCGCAGCCCCAGCCCGCGCCGACCGCGGCGCCTGGGCACCGGGCGTAGCCTACGCCGTGAACGACACGGTTACCTACGCCGGCTCCACCTATTATTGCATCCAGGCGCACACCTCCCAGACCGGCTGGGAACCGCCCAACGTCCCCGCCCTGTGGGGACTGGTAACCGGCACGAGCGCGCCCAGCAACACCCCGTCCCGCACGCCCACCCGGACCAGTACGCTGCCTGCGCTGACCAATACCCCCACGCGCACGGCCACCTATACAAACACACCGCTGAGCGGCTCACTGCCCGATCTCACAATTACCAGTGTCACGTATGTTGGCTCGACCCCTGCCTGCGCCAACAACCCGCGTGATAATGTGGTTGTCAGCAACAACGGCAACGCCAGCGCCGGCACATTTGTAGTGGCCTTCAGCTCGCAAACGCAAACAGTGAGCGGCCTGGCAGCCGGTCAATCGGTCACACTCAGCTTCAGCGCCATACCGGGTACCGTCACGGCCACGGCTGACTCGACGAATGTGATTGCCGAAAGTAATGAGAGCAATAACAGTATGTCGGCCTCGCTTCCGGCGCCCACCCAGGCCCCAACCTGCACACCGACAACCGGTTCGACGACAACAGTCACCCCCACACGCACGCCAACGCGCACCGCGACTGCGACCACTTCAGGCCCCGGTTGCTGGGCAGCCTGGGTCTCCAGCACGGCTTATAACGGTGGCGCGCAGGTCAGCTATAACGGCCAGAACTACCAGGCCGCTTACTGGACCCAGGGCGACACACCCGATACCCACAGCGGCCCGGCCGGCAGCGGCCAGCCCTGGATCCCCATGGGCGCCTGTGGTGGAGGCGGGGTAACCAATACCCCCACCCGCACGCCCACCCGTACCAATACGCCCACCGGCCCCACCCTGACTCCCACCCGCAGTCCCACGCCCTGCACGACCTGCGGCGGCGGCCTGCCAAACCACGTCATCACCGGTTACTGGCAGAACTTCAACAACGGCGCAACCGTACTGCGCTTGAGCAGCGTACCCACTACCTACAACCTGATCGCCGTGGCCTTCGCGGATGCCTCCGGCAGCGCCGGTGCGGTGGTCTTCAATATCGACTCGGGTCTCTCTTCGGCCCTGGGCGGTTATACCAACGCCAACTTCACCAGCGACGTAGCCACCGTGCACTCGCGTGGACAGAAGGTGATCATCTCCGTCGGCGGCCAGAACGGCACCATCAGCGTCAGCGACTCGTCCAGCGCCACGAACTTCGCCAACAGCATCATTTCGCTGATGAACAACTTCGGCTTCGACGGCGTCGATATCGACCTGGAGAACGGCATCAACGCCACCTATATGGGCCAGGCCTTGCGCAGTATCGTCGCGAGCAAACCGGGCGCCATCATCACGCTTGCCCCCCAGACCATTGACATGCAGTCGACCGGGATGGGTTATTTCCAGCTCGCCCTGAACATCAAGGATATCCTGACCATCGTCAACATGCAGTACTACAACTCCGGAGCCATGCTCGGCTGCGACCAGAATGCGCCTTACTCCCAAGCCACCGAAAACTTCCTCGTCGCCCTGGCCTGCATCCAACTACAAAATGGCCTGCGCCCCGATCAGGTTGGGCTGGGCCTACCCGCATCGACCTCCGCAGCCAACGGCGGTTACGTCTCGCCGTCGGTAGTCAACGCCGCCCTGGACTGCCTGGCAGCCGGCACCAACTGCGGCAGCTTCCACCCGACTAGCACCTGGCCCGGCATACGCGGCGCCATGACCTGGTCGATCAACTGGGACGCCAGCAACGGCTACGCCTGGGTCAACGCCATCTCGGCCCATCTCGGCTCCGTGCCGTAAATCTCGCCCGCTCTGGTGGTTTTCAGGAGGGCAGCCTTGCGCAGGCTGCCCTCCTTTGCGTTCTTATCCCCGAACGTAACTACTCACCCCGTAGTCCCCATAAAGGGGATGATATGCGTCGCACCCGACTTTTAGGATAAAACCCGTTAAACGGGAATTCCTTTCGCTTGAAAAAGCTCCGTTTAACATGGTGCGACGCACAGCGTGAGTAAATACCCCTGAACTCTCAGTTTCGATAAGAATGAATGCTTTTCGATTGATATTTGATTAATTTGCTTCATTGTTGAGTAAAAGTAGCCGCGCAGAAACCCTATGATATTCATATAGAAGTTAAGCCTGCACGCGCCTCAAGGAGGTGAAGCCAGGGAAGTTTACGAAAAACGAAAGCGCTCTCAGTCATCGGCTTCCAAATTTGTGCCATTTTTCGTCTCACAAAAGGAGAAAGAAAATGCGACGCCTCGTATACATCACCCTGGTTATTTCTGTCCTGCTGAGCCTGGTCTTCGTGGCTTCGGTCAGCGCCGCCCCTGCCCGCGCCGACCGCGGCGCCTGGGCAGTAGGTGTGGCCTATGCCGTGAACGATACAGTCACCTACAGCGGCTCCACCTACAAATGTCTCCAGGCCCACACCTCCCAGGCCGACTGGACACCGCCGGCTACCCCGGCCCTGTGGCAACTGACCACGGGCGGCGGCGCGACTGCCACCCGCACCAATACAGTAACGGGCCCAACGGCGACCAGAACGAATACACCTACCGGGCCAACGGCGACACGCACGAACACACCCATCGGCCCCACGGCCACACGCACGCGCACCCCCACAGCGACAACCGGTTCGGGTGGCAGCTGCTCGGGCATACCTCAATACGTGGCCGGGACAAGCTACACCGCCGGCCAGATCGTGCAAAATATAGGCAACAAATACAGCTGCACCATTGCGGGCTGGTGTTCATCCAGCGCGGCCTGGGCTTATGCCCCGGGAACCGGATCGGCCTGGACCGACGCCTGGGCGCTGGTTGGCTCTTGTAACAGTAGTCCGACGCTTACCCCGACGACCGGCCCGACTTCTCCTCCCGGAAGCAAGATCTCCGCTCCGTATATCGACGTCAGCCCCGGCTCCGGCTCTGCGATCATGCAGTTGGCCAGCAACGGCTCGGGCAACAAACACTACACCCTGGCCTTCATCCTGGGCTACGGATGTGCCGCCTCCTGGTTCGGCGCCTACCAACTGAACACCTCCGAAGCAGCCGCCATCGGCACGCGCATCAACGAGTTGAAAGCCGCCGGCGGGAACGTGATCATCTCCTTCGGTGGCGCCGCCGCGCCCGAGCTGGCCAACGTCTGCTCGACGGTATCGGCCCTGCAGACCCAGTACCAGGCGGTGGTCAACATGTACCACCCCTATGCCATCGACCTGGATATCGAAGACTTCAGCCCGACGGCCATCGACCTGCGCAACAAGGCCCTTAAGGGCGTCACCGGCACGCGCATCCACTACACCCTGGGCGTGCTCGAGACCGGCTTCACCCAGGCGCAGATGGACGTGCTCAACAATGCGCGCACCAACGGCACGCACGTCGACCTGGTCAACATCATGGCCATGGACTACGGGCATCCCGTCTCGAACATGTATACCGCGGCAGTCTCCGCAGCCCAGGGCGCACGCAGCTGGCTGAACGCCAACGGCTTCAGCGGCACGCAGCTCGGCATCACGCCCATGATCGGGCAGAATGACTCGGGTGGTGAGATCTTCACCACGTCGAACGCTTCCTCGCTCGTCTCGTGGGCCAACAGCAACGGCGTAACACTGCTCGCTTTCTGGTCCGTCGGACGCGACAACGGCGGCTGCCCGGGCCAGACTACGGCTTCACCGACCTGCAGCGGCGTCTCGCAATCGAACTTCCAATTCTCGTCGATCCTGCACGGTTTTGCGCCATAAAAACAGAAGCGTAAGCCTGTAAGTTATGGGAGGAGCGGTTTGTTTTACCGCTCCTCCCATCGGAATTATTGGAACACATCGAAAAAGGAGAACGAGAATGCGCCGCTCAATTTACACTTTCCTTATTATTGCCATCCTACTCGGCCTGACGTTTGTTCTTCCAGCCGGCGCCGCCCCCGCCCGCGCCGACCGTGGCGCCTGGGCAATCGGCGTGGCCTACGCCGTCAACGATACCGTCACCTACGGCGGCTCGACCTACAAATGTCTCCAGGCCCACACCTCGCAGGCTGACTGGACACCGCCGGCTACCCCGGCCCTATGGCAACTGACCACGGGCGGCGGCGCAACGGCCACCCGCACCCTTACCAGGACCAGCACACCCCTTGGCCCAACGGCCACCAGGACGAACACTCCCAGCGGCCCAACAGCCACCCGCACCAATACGCCCGTTGGGCCAACCAATACGCCCACACGAACCAATTCCCCAACCGGGCCCACCAGCACAGCCACACGCACGAACACGCCTGCCGGAGCAACCAACACGCCCACACGCACGGCCACAGCCGCTGCCGGCGCGCCCGGCAAACCCACCGTCAGCATCCAAAAGGTATGGGATGTAGGCGGCGGGAATTACTATGACATCATCTGGAGCATCTGGAACAACGCCACCGCCACCAGCTATCAGATCCTTGAGAACGGCGCGGTCATCTATACGGCCGCGATCACCCCGAACGCCGCCGGGCAGACCGCCACCTACCGCGTGACCAACAAGACCTACGGCGTCTACATCTACCAGGTCATCGTCAGCAACAGCAGCGGTTCGGTAGCCAGCGATCAGGTCAGCTACGCCGACGGCGGCGCGAGCAATATCACCATCAGCAGCATCGACACGGGCAGCCAGTTGTTCCAGGCCACGCTCTCCCAGGCCACCATCGACCTGCCTTTGAGCATCTTCAACGCGCCCAACGCCACCTATACGGTGGCCGTGAACAACAGTTCGGTCGCCACGGCCCAGATCATCAACACCTCCAGCCTGCGCATCCAGGGCTTGAAAGCCGGGCGCTCGTCGGTGCGCATCAGCGCCTCCACCGGCGATATCCGCTACCTGGGGCTGCGCATCAAGACGGCTACCGGCGCACTGCCCGGCATGCCGGATTATCTCTCGGTCGGTTCCGTCAGCGAAGACACAGACGCCGACATCGGCATGTGGCGCAGCGGCTACACCACGAACCTGACCAACAAGCGCATCGACATCCGCTATATCTACATCAACGGCGGGCCGTACATTGGCTGGCGCACATGGACGACCGTGGACGGCGGGCGCGCGATCACCTTCATCCGCGAGAGCAAGAAACTCGGGATCACCCCGTACTTCGTCTATTACAACATCCCCGACGGCGGCGAGAGCTATTTCACCGATAAACAGCACATCGAAGACCCCACCTACATGTCCGACTACTTCAAGAACCTGAAGTTCTTCCTGGATATCGTCCGCACCGAAGGCGGCGACGATACCGTCGGCATTGTGCTCGAGCCGGACTTCATCGGTTACATGATGCAGAACTCCAACGGCCGCTCGCCCATCCCGCTCGATCAACTGCTGGCCAAAGCCAGCGCCTCGCACACCAGCGGGGTCCTGACCGGCTCCGACCCGGTCTTCCCGGATACGATCAAAGGCCTGATTCAGGCGATCAACTACACCATCAAGAAATACGCGCCCAACGCCTATTACGGCTGGCAGTTCAACCTGTGGGCTTCGCCCGGTATCACGGTCGGCATCCCCAGCAACGGCCTGATGCACCTGACCGATACGATGGGTATCAGCTCCGGGCGCACGGCCATCGCCAATGAAGCCAACGCCATCGCCAATTACTACCTGAACGGCGGCATCACGTCGAACAGTGCCAACTTTATCTCCATCGATAAGTATGGCCTGGACGCCGGCATCAGTTCGCCCGGCAACCCGGCCGCTTCCACCTGGTTCTGGAACGCCGACCACTGGAACAACTACCTGTTATTTGCCAAAACGCTTGGCACAGCCGCGGCCAGGCCGGTGGTATTGTGGCAGATCCCGGTCGGGCACATTAACACCTCGCAGCTGGCCAACCCCTATGCAGGCGGCCTGTTTCCGATCCTGAACAACACCAGCCAGCACTATGAAGATTCGTCCCCCGATTTCTTCCTGGGCGATATCTTCATCCCGGGTAGCGGCCGCTTTGGCTACTTCAGCACCAACCTGGGCGGCGATCCCAAAGTGACGACCAGCGGCGGCACCAACGTCACCTGGGCAGCGCACATGCAGGAGGCCAAAAACAGCGGCATCATCTCGATCCTCTTCGGCGCAGGAGTCGGAGACAGCACGCACGGCACCGGTTCTCCGCCCAGCGACAGCTACTGGTGGATTACCGCGGTACAGAAATATTTTGCCAACGGTGTCATCCCGCTTAACTAACCCACCTTACGCACTTATGCTCAAAGGCGGGCTGGGCCCGCCGTGTTTTGTGGCATAAATCGCTGGGGCTTTGCCCCAGCGAGAGCAAAAACTGCGTAAAGTGAGTAACTAACCTTCATCACTCAAAAAGGAGCTTTCCAATGACTAAAAAACTGTCAGTTCTCCTGGTTGCCTGCGTGATATTGAGCCTGCTGCTCAACATCGCCGGCGCGGGCGCTGCGCCCAGGCTTGCCGACCGCGGCGCCTGGGCGCCGGGCGTGGCCTATGCCGTGAACGACACGGTCACCTACGGCGGCTCGACCTATTATTGCATCCAGGCGCATACGTCCCAAACCGGCTGGGAGCCGCCAAACGTCCCGGCGCTTTGGGGGCTGGTAACCGGCGGCGCCACAGCCACACGCACCAACACACTGGCTGCAACCGCTACACGGACGAGCACGCCCGTGGGCCCGACTGCCACGCGTACCAACACCGTCACCGGGCCGACTGCCACCAGGACGAGTACACCGCTCGGGCCGACTGCCACCAGGACGAACACAGCGGTTGGGCCAACCGCCACGCGCACCAATACACCCACCTCCAGCACCAACCTGGCGTTGAACAAGCCCGCCAGCTCGTCCTCGAACGAGACCACGGCCTTCACGCCCAACCTGGCTGTGGACGGTAATACCAGCACACGCTGGAGCAGCGCCTTCAGCGACCCGCAGTGGATCCGGGTGGACCTGGGCGCCACGGTCAACGTCAGCCGCGTGGTGTTGAACTGGGAAGCCGCTTACGGTAGCGCCTACCAGATCCAGGTCTCCGGCGACGCCAGCAACTGGACGACGATCTATTCGCGCACCTCCGGCGCGGGCGGCATCAACGACCTGACCGGATTAACCGGCTCCGGGCGCTACATCCGCATGTACGGCACGGCGCGCGCCACGGCCTGGGGCTATTCGCTCTTCGAGTTCGAAGTCTACGGCAGCAGCGGGCCGACCGTCACCCCCGGCGGAGCGACCGCCACGCGCACCAGCACAGCGGTTGCGCCGACCATCACGCCCACTCCCACCTCTGGAACCAGCGGCTGTGCCGTGAAGTCCGCGCCCAGCGGCAAGGTGCTGCAAGGCTATTGGGAAGCATGGGACGGCAGCAGCACTCATCCCGGGATGGGCCACATTTCCCTCGCCCAGGTACCGGCTGCCTATAACGTGATCAACCTGGCCTTCCCGGTGATCCTCTCGGATGGCACCTCGGAGTGGTTCGACGGCATGGATACCGGCGTCGATGTACCCACGCCGGCCGAAGTCTGCGCCGCGAAGGCAGCCGGGCACTGGGTGCTGCTGTCTATCGGCGGCGCCACGGCCGCCGTCGACCTGAGCCAGACCGCCACGGTCGACCGGTTTATTTCAACCATCGTCCCGATCTTGAAGAGTAATAACTTCGACGGGATCGACATCGACATCGAATCCGGGCTGGTGGCCGGAGCGAACTACTCCACTCTTTCGACCTCACAGAGCAACCTGATCCGCCTGATCGACGGCGTGCTGGCCCAGATGCCTTCGAACTTCATGCTGACCATGGCTCCCGAGACGGCCTACGTCACCGGCGGCCAGATCGCCTTCGGCGGCCCGTGGGGCGCTTATCTGCCGATCATCGGCAGGTATCGCGATAACGGCCGTTTAAGCTGGCTGAACATGCAGTATTACAACGGCAATATGTATGGCTGCCCGGCCACGTCATTCTCGGCCGGCACGGTGGAGGGCTTTGTGGAGCAGACCAAGTGCCTGAACAACGGCATGCAGATGGCCGGCGGCGGGACGTTCTCGCTGCCGTACAGCAAGCAGGTGCCCGGCCTGCCGGCCCAGCCGGGCGCAGGCGGCGGGTATATGTCCCCATCGCTGGTCAGCCAGGCCTACAGCCAGGTCAGCGGCATCAAGGGCCTGATGACCTGGTCGATCAACTGGGACGGTTCCAAGGGCTATACGTTCGCAAACAGCAAGCCATATTAAAAGCGCTTGCAACCCCTTCCCCCGCGGGGCGGCGGCACATGCCGCCGCCCCGCTTTTGTATCCGCTTCGTCCTGCCTGCGCCTGCGGCTGCGCTACAAGCGCTGGCGCAGGTGAGCGGAGCCGCACTTTTATATCCGCTTCGTCCTGAGCGGAGCCGCGCTTTTCAGCGGCGTAGTCGAAGGGCGTTGTTCATGAGGACAAAGGTTGGGAGGATAACGCCCTTCGACTACGTGGCGCCACACCGTCACCTGCCCCGCCGCACTTCGGCGGGGTGCGCGGTCGGTGCCAGGGAAGGCGCCACTCCGCTCAGGGCGAAGATGACCGGCTTTCGCGTGGGATTTGAGTAGCCTGCGTCATTATTGAGCACAAAAGGAAATTCAGAGTCAGTAATATATTAATTGAGCTCATCAACACGACCATTTGTATTTCTCACCCATTCCCAAAAAAGGAGAAAGAAAATGAAACGGCTTACATATCTCACTCTCGTAATCGCTCTTCTGCTCGGCCTGGTGCTGGTCGCGCCGGCAGGCGCTGCGCCCGCGCGCGCCGACCGCGGCGCCTGGGCAGTCGGCGTGGCCTACGCCGTGAACGATACGGTCACCTACAGCGGCTCGACCTACAAATGTCTCCAGGCCCACACCTCCCAGGCAGACTGGACGCCTCCCGCCGTTCCGGCCCTGTGGCAACTGACCACGGGCGGCGGCGCGACGGCCACCCGCACCAATACTCCCACCGGCCCAACGGCCACCCGCACTAATACGCCGCTCGGTCCGACGGCCACCCGCACCAGAACACCCGCCCCGACGGCAACGACCGGCGGCAGTGGCTGCTGGCCCGCCTGGGTTTCCACCACCGCTTATAACGGCGGCGCACAGGTCAGCCGCAGCGGCCGCAACTACCAGGCTGCCTACTGGACGCAAGGGAACGACCCCGCCACCAGCAGCGGTCCGGCCGGCAGCGGCCAGCCCTGGATCCCGATGGCGTTCTGCGGTGGCAGTAATGCCACCTCCACGCCCGGCGGCACCGGTTTTGCGTCCATCGTCAGCGAAGGGCAGTTCAATCAGATGTTCCCCAGCCGCAACGCCTTCTACACCTACCAGGGCCTGGTCACCGCGGCGGCCTTCTACCCGGCCTTCGCCGGCACCGGCACGCTCGACACCAAGAAGCGTGAAGCGGCTGCCGCCATGGCCAACTTCGCGCACGAAACCGGCGGCCTGTGGTACATCACGGAAATTGCCAAGAACACCTATTGTGATGCAGGCAACACCCGGTATCCCTGCGCCCCGGGCAAACAGTATTATGGTCGCGGCCCCATCCAGCTTAGCTGGAACTTCAACTACGGCGCGGCCGGCGCGGCCCTCGGCCTGCCGCTGCTCTCCAACCCGGACCTGGCCGAGCAGGATGCCTCTGTGGCCTGGAAGACAGCCCTGTGGTACTGGATGACCCAGACCGGCCCAGGAACCATGACGCCGCACAATGCCATGGTCAATGGATTTGGATTTGGCGAGACGATCCGCAGCATCAATGGCTCACTGGAGTGCAACGGCGGCAATCCTGCCCAGGTGCAGAGCCGCGTCAACTACTACAACAGCTTCATCTCGATCCTCGGCACCACCGCCGGGCCGGGCAGCCTGACCTGCTAATGTTGTAATAGCGACTTTAGTCGCTCTGTTGCAAACCTATCAATTCTGCAACAGAGCGATTTAGTCGCTTTTTTCAACAAAAGCCTATCCGAAAAATAAACCCATCCCGTGCGGAGACCGGGACCATCAAGACTAAGATCAGCGACTAAAGTCGCTACTACGTTTAGGAGTCAAAAATGCGTCGTCTCACTTACGTCACTTTGATCATGGTCGTCCTTGTAAGCCTGGTATCTGCGGCTTCGGTTGGGGCACGGCCCGCGCGCGCCGACCGCGGCCCGTGGGCGCCCGGCATGGCCCTGGCCGTCAACGATACGGTCACCTATGGCGGCTGCACCTACAAGGTCATCCAGGCCCACACCACCCAGACCGGTTGGGAACCACCCAACGTGCCGGCGCTGTTCTCACTGGTGAGCTGCGGTTCCAGCCCCAGCAGCACACCCACGCTCACGCGCACGAACACGGTCACCGGGCCGACTGCCACGCGTACCAATACGCCCACAGGCGCAACAAGCACGCCCACACGCACGCCGACCCGCACCAGCACACCCCTCGGCCCCACCAACACACCGACCCGCACCTCGACTGCCACGGCGACCTCCGGCTCGGGCGGTTCGTGCTCGGGCATACCCCAATACGTGGCCGGGACGAGTTACACGGCCGGGCAAATCGTCCAGAACGTTGGTAACAAATACAGCTGTACCATCGCCGGCTGGTGCTCCTCCACCGCCACCTGGGCTTATGCGCCCGGGACCGGCACCTACTGGACGGATGCCTGGGCGCTGGTTGGGCCCTGCACCGGCGGCGTGACCGCCACGCCCACACGCACGCCAACCATCGGCCCGAGCCTCACGCCCTGCAGCACTTGCGGCGGCGGCGTGCCCAAGCACGCCATGATCGGCTACTGGCACAACTTCGACAACGGTTCCGGCTTCATCCCGCTGCGCAACGTCTCGACCAAATGGGACGTGATCATCGTCTCGTTCGGCGAGCCGACCAACGGCGCCACGGGCGGCACGATCGGTTTCACGCCCTACAATGCGACCACCGCGCAGTTCCAGTCCGATATTGCCTATGTGCACGGGCTGGGCAAGAAGGTGCTGCTCTCGATCGGCGGCGCCAACGGCACCGTGCAGTTGACCAGCACCGGCGCGCGCGATAACTTCGTCAACTCGGTCGGCTCGCTCATCAGCACCTACGGTTTCGACGGCCTGGATATCGACTTCGAAGGCCAGTCGCTGATCCTGAACTCGGGCGACAGCGACCCGACCGCCCCCACCACACCGGTGATCGTCAACACCATCTCGGCCATCCGCTCGGTGCAGGCGCGCTTCGGCTCCAGCTTCATCCTGACCATGGCCCCCGAGACCTTCTTCGTGCAGTTGGGCTATTCCTTCTACGGCGGCACCTGCTCGGGCTGTGACCGCCGCGCCGGGGCCTTCCTGCCGGTGATCTATGGCACGCGCGATATTCTCAGCTGGCTGCAGGTGCAGGACTACAACTCCGGGTCGATCACCGGGCTGGATAACCAGTACCACAGCATGGGCGGCGCCGATTTCCACACGGCCATGCTGGATATGCTCCTGGCCGGGTTCCCGGTCGCGGGCACGGGCAAGACCTTCCCGGCCCTGCGCGCCGACCAGGTGGTGCTGGGCCTGCCCGCCACCACCAATGCCGGCAACGGCTACGTGGCCCCGGCCACCGTCCAGCAGGCCCTGAACTACATCATCAAAGGCCAGTCCTTCGGCGGCAGCTACGTCAAGCGCAGCGCGAACGCCTCAGCGTTCCGCGGCGTCATGACCTGGTCGATCAACTGGGATGCTTTCAACGGCATCTTCGAGTTCTCCAACAGTTACCGCACCTATCTGAACGGGCTGCCGTAATAGAATACACGTCTTCTTGAGGAGGGGCACGATGTATCGTGCCCCTCCTCTTTTCGTTCCATTCGCCAGAGAATGAATGCTTTGAGACCGTGACGTTTTACCGGTTCGGTAGGGGCAGGTCGGTAGGGGCAGGTCGGTAGGGGCAGGTCTGAGACCTGCCCCTACGGTTGGATTCAAATTATCCATATCATTCAAAATGATAATTCCACGTACGTGATTGGGCACAATCACGAATATTCCCAATTCCACACAGGATCAAACTTCATATTCGAATTCTATAACAAACAGGGTTTGCAAGGACGCAATATATCATGTCCCTACATCTGATACAATTGCAAAAAAAGCCATGATCGCGAGACTGCGCAAGCTCTACTCACAACATAAATACAAGCTGGGCGTTTTCGTCCTGCTCAGCGCCGCCACGGGGATTTGCATCGCGCTGGTGCTGGCGCGCATCGTTCACAGCGGTTCGCAGCGCTACGTCACCCAGGTCTGGAACCTGTTCCTGGCCTGGATCCCGTTCGTGCTGGCCTACGTGGCGCACGCGCTCTCGTGGCGGCGCAGGCTGGTGTATTTTGTCATCCCGGTCTTCGCTTTACTCTGGCTGGTCTTCTTCCCCAACGCGCCTTACATCCTGACCGACTTGCAGCACCTCAACCTGGATTCGAGCGCCGCGCCGCTGTGGTACGACGTGATCCTGCTGGTCTGGTTTTCATGGACCGGCATGCTGCTGGGCATCGTCTCGCTTAGCCTGATGCAAGAGATCATCCGGCGCGAGTTCAGCCGCGCACTCGGCTGGGTGTTCGTCTTCCTGGTGGCGGGGCTCTCCAGCGCGGGGGTGTATATCGGGCGCTTCATCCGCCTGAACAGTTGGGACGTGCTCCAGAACCCGGCAGAGTCGGCCGATAATATCTGGAGCTGGCTCTCAGACCCCAGCGCGGGCTCGCTGGGCTTTATCGCACTCTACACGTTGTTCTTTATTTTCGTCTATCTGATCCTGTACACCTTCGGCCACATCTCGCAGGACCACCAACCCGGCCCCCTCCCTGAGCCTGCCCCGTAATTCCAACCCCGCTGGATAACGCGGGGCAAGAAATGATGGTAGGGGCACGGCGGCGCCGTGCCCCTACGCTTACCTATACCGTCTTTTCAGCCGACTGTTCGGCGCGGTTGCCGGGCCGGTCAGTGGCGCCGACTTCCACGCGCACGAGACTGCCGGGCGCCACCGCGCTGCGGGCCGTATAGACCCAGCGTCCGCTGCCGGCGGGTTGTTGCAGGGCCGGGCCCTTTTCGATCTCCGTGCCGGCAGTATCGAGCAGGCGTACCTGCACCCCCGTCACTTCGAAATCGTCATGAGCGCGGACGGCAATGAGACTGCCGACCGTGCCGGTGTAGGCTGCCAGGTCGAGTTCTTCGATCTGCGGCGCGGCCAGGTAGTCCCCCACCGCGATGGAGAAGACCGGCTGGCCGGTACGCTCGAAGGCTTGCTGGTAAGGCTGGCGTGTGAGCGGGTCGGCGAGCGTTATTTGGGCATACTGCGTCGCATGGCGGAAGCGTTCCTGCTGGGCCAGTTGGGCCGGCGTACGTTCGACGCCGTGCAGATCGGGTTTGTGGGCAAGGACCACGCGGTCACCCACGCGGCGGAAGACGATATCGCCGAAGCTGCCGCTCAGCTTTTCGAGAAATGGGTTGAACTTTACTTTACTCATGGTTTATCTTTCCTTTTTTTGTGAACGAATAGTATAGTGGATATACGCAGTTTTTCGAGTGAAAGGCTGCGGCTGGGCGCCGGAATGCGGGTTAAAAAGGTACCGGCAGTGATGGAGGTCTTTACCAGATCCTTACTAGATCCTTATGAGCTCCCTGGAAGCTCCTTACCCGCGCACCAAAACGGTCTGGCATGCTCGATTGTGCTTGTCCGGCCAACCGGCTGGACGGTTTGTAAATGGCTGCCTCCTTTCTTGCGGCAAGTGGATCGAATAAGGTTGGGTTTGTATCCCGCTTGCCTGTCAACAGTGTACGAAATCCTGTGTAACACCGTATGCTTTCTGTGTAACAAAATTCCGGTTTTGTGTAACAAACGTGTTACACAGCCACCCGCGCCCCGGCAGAACAGGTAGGGGCGGGGTTTCCCCGCCTGGTTTTGGGGACGGGATAATCGGGCGGTATTTTCGGGGTTTTCCTGTATACTTTATTCATCGCCAAATCGTATTGCGTATGCAAGCCACCGATCGGATCGGGAGGCCCCCATGACTGCTGCCGATTTCAGAAGGAATTTCCACCCTGCGGTGCTGCTACCCAGTCTCACCGCCGGGGCGATCAATGCCATTATCATGATCAGCGTGGAGATCTCGTTCGCCGCGCTGATCTTCTCGGGGGACTTGCAGCCGTTCCTCGCGCGCGGGATCGGGATCATGCTGCTGGGGACGCTGGTGGTCAGCGTGATCATCGCGCTCAGCTCGTCGCTGGCGGGGATGGTCGGGCTGCCGCAGGATACGCCCGCGGCGCTGATGGGGCTGGTGGCCGCGGGCATCGCGCTGACGCTTAAAGGCCGCGACCCCGAAACGATCTATGCCACCACGGTTGGCGCGATGATGCTCGGCTCGCTGGTTACCGGCGCGCTGTTCATCGCCCTGGGGCGCTTCAAAGCCAGCTCCTTCGTGCGCTACGTGCCCTACCCTGTCGTCGGCGGCTTCCTGGCCGGCACCGGGTTCTTGCTGGCCAAGGGCGGGCTGGGCCTGATGGTGGCACTCCCGTCCGACCTGGCCGGCCTGGCCGGGATATTCGCGGCGGGTGTGCTCTGGCACTGGCTGCCGGGCGCGCTGCTGGGGCTGGGGCTGTATCTCGTCCTGCGGCGTTCTAACCATTTCCTGATCATGCCGGGCGCCGTGCTGGCCGCCATCGGCGTTTTTTATGCCGTGCTGTTCCTGGCGGGCGGTTCCACCCAACAGGCGGGCGCGGACGGCTGGCTGCTGGGGCCCTTCCCCGCCGGCGGGTTGTTCAGGGTCTTCACGCTCGAGAACCTGGCGCAGGTGCAGTGGGGCGCGATCTTCACCCGTCTCGACACGCTGGCGACCCTGTTTGGGCTGAGCGTAATCTCGCTGTTGTTGAACGCCAGCGGGCTGGAAGTAATCTACAAACAGGATATCGACCTGGACCGCGAACTGGTGGCTGCCGGCGGCGCAACTCTGGCCGCCGGGCTGCTGGGCTGCATGGTCGGTTACCAGACGCTGTCGCTTTCGGCGCTCGCCAAGCGCATCGGCGCCGGCAACCGGCTTTCGGGCGTCTTTGCGGGTCTGTTCTGCGGGCTGGCGCTTTTCCTGGGCGCCTCGGCCATTTCGTTTTTCCCCAAGCCGGTGCTGGGCGGATTGTTGTTCATGCTCGGGCTGTCGTTCATGGTGGAGTGGCTGGTCGATTCTTTCAAGTCGCTGCCGCGCACGGACTACCTGCTGATCTGGGTCATGCTGCTGATCATCGCCACCGTCGGTTTTCTACAGGCGGTAGGGGTGGGAGTCGTGATCGCCGCGCTGTTGTTCGTGGCCAGCTATGGCAGCGTCAGCGCGGTCAAGAACACGCTCTCGGGGTCGGCCTTCCACAGCCGGGTGGAACGCTCCCAACGGCATACGCGCCTGCTGGCCGAGCAAGGCGCGCAGATCCACATCCTGCGGCTGCAGGGCTTTATCTTCTTCGGCTCGATCCAGCACGTGCTGCACAGCGTGCATGCGCGCCTGGCGCGCGGCGAGGCCCAGCCGCTGAAATATCTTGTGCTCGATTTCGAGCACGTCGGGCGGCTCGATTCTTCGGCGCTGTTCGGTATCACGCGCATCCGCCAACTGGCCGAAGCCAACGGTATCGCCATGGCCTGGACCGGTCTCTCGGACGACGTGCGCCGGCAGCTGCAGCGCGGCGGGCTGATCAGTGCGGAGAGCGGCACGTTCTCTGTGCAGCCGGCGCTGGACTACGGGCTGGAGTGGTGTGAGGACCGCCTGCTGGCCGGCCAGGCGCCGGAGGATGAGCGCGTCGATTTCGTGCGCGACGTGCTGGCGCAGACGCGCGGGGCTTTCCCGGGGCTGGAACGGGTGCGCGAACACATGCAGCGCATCGAGGTCCCGGCGGGCGAATACCTGATCAGGCAGGGCGAGGACTCGCGCGACCTGTTCTTTATCGAATCGGGGCTGCTGGAGGTGGTCTTCGAAACGTCCGGCGGCCACCGCATGCGCCTGCGCACCGTGCAAAGCGGCGCGACCGTAGGCGAGATCAGTCTCTACCTGGGCGGGCTGCGTTCCGCGTCGGTGCGCGCCGAGCGGGCCAGCAGCGTCTATCGCCTGACGGCCGAAAGCCTGCACCGCTTGCAGGAGCAGGACCCTGCGCTGGCCGCGCTGCTGCACGAATGGCTCGGCCACCTGTTCGCCGAGCGCCTGGTGGATCTGAACCGCACGATCGAGTTCCTTTTGGATTAGGCGCGACCCTACGGATGTGATTTGGCAGGGGCGGGGTTCCCCCCGCCCGGTGTTTGGGACGGAAAAAACTTGACACAGCACGAAGTTCAAAAAAGCACGCGGAAGAATGCGGATTGAGCGGATTTTCGCAGGTTTTTCTTTTTTCTCTCTCTTAATCCGCGTTTATCCGTCTAATCCGTGTTTATCCGCGTCCTTTTTTTGAACTTGGGGCACGAAAGGTTTTATAGTATCGTGGCTTATTGTCCGCCGCTCGGCCGGTATAAGACCCAAGGAAGCCCATATGCAAAACGACTGCCTGACCCCCGATGGAAAATTCCTGCTGCAGTTCGAGAGCAGCGAGGTGAAGATGTCGCACTGGATCTGTTCCCCGCGCCTGACCCGCGTCGAAGGCGGCGCGCCGCTGTTCGACCTGTGGGGCACGCTGTGGGATGCGGACGCGCGTTTCGAGCGCGAGCTGCTGCTGCTGGAGCTGCGCAAATACCCCGGCGACCGGCCCAACCTGCGCATCAGCATCGACCCGCGGCTGGGCACCTTTGCCTTCGCCGAGACCCCCTGGCGCACGGAAAGCCTGGCGCAACTGCTGCCGGTGCTCGAACGCCAGGTGGGCTCGGGATAAAGCAAAAGTTCAAAAAAGCGCGCAGATAGAGCGGGTTTTCGCGGGTTTTTCTTTTTCTCTCCAGCCACATTTGCGGCCTGGTAAGGGCGGGGTCATCCCGCCCGGTGTTTGGCACGGGACAGAAAAGGGCGACCCAATCATAGCACTTCAATAAGGCAAAAACCCTTTCCGTAAGCAGTAAAAGGATGGAATGTGGGAGCATTCCATCCTTTGTATTTGGCGAAGCATGGCAAAGTACAAAGGCAGCATATTCGACCATCCCGCACCCTGCTGCAATGCATCTCTATCACACAGGCGACAGTCACAGGTATGATCTATGTCAGTTCGCTGATTTACAAAGTGCTCCGCAGGAGTATGCAAAAAGCAGTAAAATTAAAAAAATACGGAGGTGTTGCCATGCTTTCTCAACGCGTGACCAAAGATTCCATTCTGCGTGAACTTGAAAAACTATCTCCAGACGGCTTGCAAGAAGTGGCTCAATTTATTGAGTTTGTGCAATTTCAGGCCCAGCAACCACTGAAAAAACCTAAAGCTTCACGCAAGCACAGCGCCTTTGGGCTATGGGCCAAGTATCCTGAAGCGCAAGACCCGGCCGTCTTTGCGCAAACACTCCGCCAGAAAATCGAAAAGAGACAGGATGTCTGAAATCACACGCCTGGTGGATACTTCCATCCTAGTAGACTTCCTGCGCGGTAGTGAGACCGCCAAAGCCTGGCTGAACGGTTTTCAACAGGGCGAGTTGGCAATTTCTGTCGTCACTGCCGCCGAACTGATCACAGGCTGCCATAACCGTCGCGAACAGAAATTAGTCGAAAAAGAGATAGCGCTTTACCCGATGCTATGGGTTTCCAGTGCTATTTCCGCAGCTGCCTGGGATTGGTATCGCCAATATCACCTAGGCGATGGCGTGGGCTTTCTCGATTGCCTTATTGGGGCCAGCGCCTACGAGCATGGCATCACGATCAGTACATTGAACGACAAGCATTTTCGCCCTTTCCCAAAACTCCAGGTAGAACGGCCTTATCGATAAATGGCTGCTCCCAAGCCAAAGGATGGAATGCCCCCCCACATTCCGTCCTTTGCATTTGACGAAACGCGCCATCCGCAATCCATATTTTCGCGCCGAAGTGGAGCGCACTGCCCAGGTGATTTATGAAGTTGCTTGACGCGTTCATCAAGTGGTTTGCGCAGGGTAATTTTAAAAAGAGACCCCAAGGGTTTAGAAAAACCCTTGGGGTCTTGTAATTCTGTAATCTTTTTAGGCTATTGCCGGCTCGTAATGCAAAACGAGCATTTGTTCAGCGCGCAGCGCAAGCTCCGCGTAGGTACGACCATCCTTGTCTGTAAATTCAACTTCAAATACATCAGGCGCAAGGAATTCTACTACAGTACCGACTTGTCCGAGTTGCAAGTCCTTTTCAGGAAGTTCTTGTGTGAGCGCTACAACATCGAGTAATTTAACTTTGTTTTTCATAGACCATCTCCTTACAATATATAACAACTGGTAAGACGTGGATAATCTTCTACGCTACGGACAATCCACGAACTGCGAATGACTGCCTGTTTACCGTTGTGCTCCATCGAAAAGTTATCCATAAATCGCTGACCATATTCATCGCGTTCGGCAAGTGTGGCTTCAAGATTCTGCGCAGCAGACAAGATTGCATCTCGCAAAATCTCTGCTTCATTGGCAGTGATGCCCAATGCGGTCGCGAAAACACGAGCCTTATGCCTGCCACGTGGATGGGACATGCTCAGACAGTAATCGCGAAGTTTCTCGATCTCCACAACAGCGCGGTCAGCGTTTGGCAGTTTCATCTATCAAAATTATATCACCTGTGGCAACCCCCGAACGATCATCGCCCGCCCGATGCGTGGTTTTCATAGGAGGAAATTTAGTTTGTTGGCAGGCGAAGTGCCATTATCGGGTTGGAAAACAGGCCTGGCGCAAGCCCTGAAACTGGTTGGCTATGCACTCCCTCTGGCCCTGATGATTGCCTACCTGCGCAACCCGGCCATTTTGGCCGGCGTCCAACTGGATGCCGGCGTGGCTACCTACCTGCTGGCCGGGTGGGCCTTGCTGGGCGTGGATTCATTTTTCAAACTGGGCATCGTTGCGGATGTCTTGCGGGTTGCCAAAGGCGTAAAAGATTTGTCCTGATGTCTTCCGATTGCCGCAGGCCCACAGACTTCCGAAATCTTACATCGCCCCCGCAGGGGAAAGGCTTCGGAAGTCTGTCGTTATGATCGGCCCCGCCAAAACAGTACAACTGCCTATTGCGCGGAGAGGCAAATGGTTCTATAGTCGGAGTGGTATACAAATATTTCGATAGGCCAAACTTCCGGGTCATGCGTACCGACGTTTTCCTGTATACTTTATTTATCACCAAATCGTAGGGGCAGACCTGCGTGTCTGCCCCGGGACGGACACATAGGTCCGCCCCTACAACCATTCATGAGGGCCTTGCATGCCAGCCAAAACAAAGACAAAGAAGAATAACGGTGCCATTCTCAATTTCGAATCGCAATTGCGGGCCGCGGCGGACAAGATGCGCGGCCCGCACCCGCGCGGCGAAACGCGCTTCAAAGTGCAAGATACCTCCCAGCGCATCAACAGCCAGGTACACAAGCACGCCATGACGGATGAGCTGCGCAAGGACGTCGCGGGGCAGTAGCGCCGGCCGGCGGGAATTTCTGGAGCAGGCCTAGACAAATCTGCAAGTTTTCTTGAAGCGTAGCCGCTTTCGCTGTATCCTTGTTTTGGCGGGAAATACTGCCTCGTCACAAATTGGGATCAGGGAAAGAGTTACGAAATGGCAAACTACAATCTTGGCGATGACCCCGTTTCGCACGCCGCAGTGCGCTATCTTTTGATCCTGGAACTGGCGGCGCTGCTCCCGGTGGCCATTCTAGCCTTTACACCTTTGGCGCTGTTGGGGTTGTGTCTGGCTTCCCTGGCAGCGCTGCTTTTTTGGGGCGTCTTCGCCTGGCTGTACAGCCGCTATCGCAGCCACCCGCTCGTCCAGGAAAAAAGCGCGCATGCGCGCCAGGCCGCCGATCTGCACACAAAAATCCAGGCCGAGGCCCTGAAAGTGGCCGGCGCAGCCGGCACACGTGAAAAGCTGGGCCGGGCGCAGCAGGACGAAAGCGCCGCCGCGCTGCGCTCCCTGCAGGAGGATTACATCCGCAACGGGCTGGCGCAGGCGCGCATCACGGACGCGCAAATCGCGGGCGTCGGTCCCAAACTCAAAGAGCGCCTGGCCTTGCACGGCATTACCAACGCGGCCTGGGTGAACCCCAACCAGCTGCTCAACGTGGAAGGTTTCGGGGAAGCCAAACGCCAGGCCATGCTGGCCTGGCGCAATGCTGTCTATTCACGGCTCAACCACGATAAACCGGCCGCCTTGCCCGAAGAACAAGCCGCTGCCATCCAACAGAAATTCGAAGCCCGGCACGCCAGCAACGCTGCTGCCCAACGCGAGGCGGTGGCGAAAAAACAAACGCTGGAAGGCGAGCTTGCAACGCTCCAGCCGCGCCTGCGTGAACTCACGCCGCTTACCTTTCGCAACCATCTCTGGCATATCTTTGCCAAACAGCAGCTCGTGGCCGGGCTGATGGCCGTCACGCTGGTCGTCAGCCAGGTCTGCCTGCTCTCCAGCGCCAGTATGGGCGCGCTGGCGGTCTCCATCCCAACCGGGACGCCCACGCCAACCCTGGACGTTTACGCCATGCAGACCGCCACTGTGCAGGCGGCCCACAGGCAGGCCACGCAAATGGCATTGGCCATTCCTTCCGAAACCCTAGCCGTCACACTCACGCTTACAGAGACCACGGCTCCCATTCTTCCATCAGCTACAGAGACACTCCTTCCGACCGAAACCAATACTCCCCTCCCTACCAATACCTCCGCTCCCACGCATACGCCGAAACCGGCAAACACTCCACTTCCCACTGCTACGTCGGCGAGTGCCGCACTATCGCAAGAGTTGGTCAACCTGAGCTCGCCGGTCTCCCCAGGAGATTATGCTTCGATCAGCGTCCACACCAACCCGGGAGCCAGCTGTTCGATCGTTGTCTATTACAAGAGCGGCCCCAGCAAAGCGCAGGGGCTTAGCCCACAGGTAGCAGACGCAAGCGGGATCTGTTCATGGAGCTGGAAGGTCGGCACGCGCACAACGCCCGGCACCTGGAGTATTTCCGTAACGACCGGTGGGGTTACGGTGAAGTATCCATTCGTCGTGCAATAAGACATTCCCGGCTTGTCCCAATGATGGGTGAGTCTTATGGGTAGGGATTTCCTGTATATTTAATTAATCAATTTCGCCCACAGTGTTAGATGTCAGCCAAAACAAAACCAAAAAATATTTGAGGCTAGCAAAATAACGCAAAACAATCCCATAAGCTAATCCAAGTTGCTACCCTGAAAGCAAATTGCAGATTTTGTCACCTCGAAGGAGCGTTCCCCAGCGGTTTCCCTCCCGCAGGGACACCGCCTTCGGGACGGCGTGCGGGAACATGACATGAAAATTGAAGGTAGCAACTTGAGTTAAGCTAACGTGTCTGCGCGATAGTTCGCTGCCGAAGTTGATGAGGGCGAGGTGAGGGGAAAGGATTCCAAGAGGTGAACAATGTATTACTCAGATGAACCAATCTCAGAGCCTGAACAGGATGCATTTGGAAGAGACGTTTTTGTAAATTCTCTTGCCGATGATATTAATCGTTGGTACGGGGAAGGAAGCTTAGTGTTAGCCCTATATGGTCCTTGGGGATCAGGAAAAAGCTCTGTGCTAAATCTATTGCAAAAGAAGATTGGGGAATATCCTTCCATCGAAATAATCTCGTTCGATCCGTGGTATTTTAACTCCACGGAACAATTAATTCAGACTTTCTTCACTACAGTTAAGAATAAGACGATAGCGTTCGCAAAAAACGACTCGAAAAAGGATTTGAATGATGCATTCAAGAAATATGGCGCAGCTCTCTCCGAATTTGTTTCTTGGGAACCTGAAGTTGAACTGCCGGGTGGCTTTAAATTCAAACTCGGTAATTTAGGAAAGAAACCACAAGAAATCGAAAATCCAGAAAATGTAAGGAATGATTTAAGAAAAGCACTTAGAGTGCTTGATAAGAAATTTGTTGTACTAATCGACAACCTAGACCGCCTGGATCCACCAGAATTACTGCTGATGTTCAAGCTGGTTCGACTATGTAGCGATTTTCCGAGTTTTGTATATCTACTTGCCTTCGATCACCAACAAGTTCAGAAATTGATTATCAAACAAGGCATAGATGCAGAATTCCTTGCAAAGATTATTCAAATCGACATAGAGCTGCCCATAATCGAACAAGATGATCTTGATAACTTTGTGGAGAAGAGCATTCTAAGCTCGGTTGCCGACATGAATTTAAAAGTCAATCAAAAGACGTGGAGTAGGTTCGTTGATTTATATAATCAATCTCTAAGCAGCAAACTTATCAACGATTTGCGCAAGGCTAAAAGGTATTTAAACACGATCGGGTTTACTCTTTCGCTTGTCAGAGATGATGTGGATTTCGCCGATTTTTTGGTGGTCGAAGCCTTGCAGGTGTTTTATCCTAAAATTTATTCTCGATTGCCATTTTATAAAAAAGAGTTGACCACATTTGAATCGGGCTATGGTCTTAGCCCGATGCGTGTTCTTTGGCTGGCTGAGTTGAAAGAAATAAAAGAGTGGTTGACGCAAGAATTGCCAGACAAAACAGACAGACAAGTTTGCGAACAACTAATGGGCTTTTTGTTTCCCCCAGTAGGAGCCTATTTTGATAATCAGCAAAACCCGACGATTATTGTCCGTGAAGATGAACATATGGCAAATCAAAGAATTTGCATTCCTCAATACTTCGATATGTATTTCAAGTTTCGTTTACCGAAAGGCGAAATACCCTCTCTGATATTAAATTCAATTCAAGATGAACTAAATAACGCCGAAAAGGAATCTACTCAGAATGTTGAGGCGTTGATTTTAGGCGAAAAGGATCGTTTATCGCAATTGCTATCTAAGTTGTATTTTCGTGTTGACAACGTAAATGTAGCTGGAAGAATCAAACTGATAAGGATATTTGGAAAGCTTGGAAAGATTCTTGAGTGGGAATTACTGAATTCATGGAATGCAAGCGGCGTGGTCGCGGTGCGCGTCCTTGTCAAATGCATCGAGCGATTCGAAAACAACTCGGATATGCAAGATTCTATCCAAGAAGTGATTTCATCAACTTCTTCTCTTTCTTTTGCTTCCGAAATAATTTTCGAATTGCTGTCAGATAATAGACAGCTAAAAGTTGGGCAGGCTGAAAAAGAGGTTTTGAAATCAATAATGATCGCTAGATTACATAAAGAACTGCTTGAAGAAAATCAAAATGTATTTGTTCTGTACCCAACTTCCTATTATCGTATTTTGGCACTGTGGCAATCAGACAAGATTCTAGGCGAAAAAGAAATTGCAACTAATTACGTTTACAATCAATTGTCAAAAGATGTCCACTCCTTACCGAAATTACTCATCACTTATGCTACCTTTGAGTTAGTAACGAACAAAGTCCGTGAGTTTGATTTTGAGCGGCTCAAAAATGACTACGACACAGATAAGCTACTCGCGACCTTAGTCAACCACGGATCGTCTGCAGATTATTCAAATATCGAGCTGCAAGCGGTTAACGCCTTTACGCAAATGATGAGCTTAAGGGATAACGAAAATGGTGACATAAAGAGATAAACTCGCCTACCAGAACCGCGCCATCGAAGTGGCTGAAGTGGTAGTTGAGTGGATCGAACTGGCCCATGAAATTCGCGAGTCCAATATAACGTCACCATCGATTGACAGTCAAGGAAAATGTGCGCGCCAAGCTGCGCGTGATGATCAAGAGGGTTTTGCGCCATCACGGCTATCCTCCGAATAAGCAGGAGAGGGCTACACAAACCGTGCTCGAACAGGCGGAATTGATTGCGAAGGATTGGGAAGGATAAAACATGAATCTTGAAGAAGCTCGCAAAGTATTGTGGCTAAAAAATAACCCTCGTCCATTAGGCGAATTGCTGGACGAAGGCTTTCTAACGCGTGACAGACTGGAGTGGGCAGCCCAATCTGCCTATAGCTCCAAACTAAAAGATGCTGCCAAAGCGCTCCTAGGTGCTGAATTGCCCGGAGAAGAAGATGAAAGGCAAAACCTGCCAAGCATATCTCCCGAGCCCCCTATGGAAATCCCAATCAGCGTCGAGCAAGCACGGGCTACTCGATGGCCCCTGCCTCCCTATAAAGGCCAGCCAATGGGAATGTTGGTAGAGGCAAAACAACTGTCGCTCAAAGACCTGGGCTACGCGGCTGAGAATGCATGGGACGAGCAGGTCCGAAAAGCGGCTATCACGTTATCGCTTGTCCGACTTGAGCAGGCCATCAAGGAGCCTGCACCTTCCGCAGGATTCATTCATATTGTTTCAGGAGGAAGAAGCTATTCAGAACGCAGGGAATCCTTTCTCATACTTATTGAAGGATTAATATTAGGGATATTTTTTACGGTCATTTTTATGCTGGGCGGAAACATGATTATCGACGGTCTCAAACCACACCCAAATGCCAGGCCCATAACCGAACTGGTCACCACACAATTTGGTTTAACTGCACTTGTTATTACGCTGGTATCGAGTCTTCTAATTGGATGGCTTCTCATGTTGATTCCTGACCAACTCACAAAGAGACTAGACAAACAGATTGATGAATATCGGCGCGGACAAGATGGTGAAGACCGAGCCGTCGAGATAATCATCCAAACCCTTGACGGCCAGTGGAGCCTCTTCCGAAACATCAGCCTCCCCGGACGAAACAAAGGGGATCTGGATGTTGTATTGGTCGGACCGCCCGGCGTATGGGTTCTTGAAGTAAAGAATTTCCGTGGCAACTATCGGAACGTTGGTGAAGCCTGGGCAATCCGGCAAGGCAAGAAATGGAAGATTGCATCGGTCAATCCAAGCAGACAGGCATTCAAGAATGCCGTGCGCCTGGGAAATTTCCTTAAAGCAGATCACTTGAACGTATTTGTAAACGGAGCGGTGGTGTGGGCCACCGAAGAAGGCTCGGTCTCTGTGATAAACCCTTCCGTTGCCGTTTGGTCCCACACTCGTCTGCCCGATGAACTGGGAAATATCTGGCAGGGCGAGAAGCTTTCTAGAGAAGAGCGACAGAAGATTAACTCGAAACTTTCAAATTTATGTGATGAACAAAAGAAACCCAGATAATATTTATGCCGACTCGGTGGTTAAGGGAGAAATATGAGCAGGCTGATTGAGGTTGTCCAAGGTTCGTTGTCAGAAATTCTGTCCAGGCGCAAAGATGTAACCATAATGGCCTGCCAGCAACGTGCCAAGTTTGAAGGCTGGCTTAAATTCGAGTTGGCAGTTGCACTTGCTCAGCAAGACGGCTTTGAAAAGATTACTCTTGAAGATAGCTATGCAGGTGGTGGGCGTTCCGACATATGCTTCTCTTTTGACGGCTTGAAATGGCACATCGAAATGAAAACAGCCAATACAAATTGGAGGGCGGACGGTTTAGAACTGCTTTCCCGTCCGATGACGCGTAACATGGATGGAATTATCGAAGATATACTTGTATTGCGCAAGAAAAGTGCGCCCGCTAGCGGAATGGCAGTTTTTTGTATCTTCCCCGTGCCGGAACGTCTCTGGAAAAATACGCGGGAGCAATTAAATTATCACCTGCGCCGTATTGAAGAAATTGGCCAACTTCATATCGGTACGTTAACTGACAATGCTAATTACGTGGATATCACGAAGGCTTTTGGAATTTGCACATTTATCATCGAAATTTCTTGATGGAGGTATCAAATGGCAAACAAAGAAACCACAGTATGGGCATCCATCCCAGAGACATTAGAAGGCGCGGGATAAATGTTTGCAATCCGCTTTGATAAATCATCCATTCCTGAACTTGCAGCAAGCTATCCAACCGACTTTGATGCCGAAATAGAAACGACCATGGCTCTACAAGTTCGCAAACGAGGCTATTTCTTGAAACCTGAATTTCAAGCGTTGTGCAGTTGGAAGACACCGCGAAGTAGACCACTCGTGGCAAGTAACTCGGATGATTACATTGAGGCTGTGACACGTACTGCTCTATCCACACCAAGCGAACGCTTGCGCATCGAGGTTCTCACTCTTCTGCAGGGAGTTAGTTGGCCAACTGCCTCGGTGGTGCTGCATTGGATGCACGCTGAGCCGTATCCAATACTTGATTTTCGCGCATTATGGTCGCTAGGGATTGAAGATGAAATCGATTATGATTTTGATTTCTGGTGGGAATATACCCAATTCTGTCGAGCACTGGCTATAGAGAATAATGTTTCTATACGCACTTTAGACCGGGCATTATGGCGATATTCAGATGAATACCAGGGAAAAAGATAGAGGGATAGGAAACCGTAAAGAAAGGAATCATGATGGCTGGCAAATATATTCCTCTGGAAAACCACTTGCGCGGCCTTTCTGAAAGTCAAAGAGAAGTGACGCTCCGTTTCGAGCAGATCGAAAGCATCCTGCATTTCAAGCTGCCCGCCTCGGCCTATGAAGACCGGCGCTCCCGTAAGAGCACCGGGACGATGTGGTGGGAGCATACGACCGAGGGAGAGTTGTTATGTCAGAAAATAAAAACGCCCTCTATTGAGAGGGCGTTGACCGATCAAGTTATTCGATCTGTTCAAGGAACTGGTTGGCGGTCAAACCGCGAGCGGTGAAAGTTTGTACACACGGGCAAGCTTTTGCGCAGTTTCCAAATCCTTGCTTTGCAGGGCTTCGCGCACATCATCCAATTTTGTCGCATCATCCAGAGAAAGATAGGGAGACCAGTCGTCATCCGTGTAAAGAAGATCAACACTGACCTCGGCGGCATATTCGCCAACATGGATTAATTTGACTACATGGCGTTTTGTCATTTTACTCTCCTTGTAAAATCATCGCTCCAGCGTTCGGGGTCGGGGCGGTAAGCAGTGACCAAAACAGCAGGGGCGTGCGCGCCTTTTGGAAGTCCCATACGACGTGGATGGGCTTGTCCTGTTTATCTTTTTGCAAAACCAGTGTGCAAGGACCTTTGTGGTAATCAGGATAATCTTCAAGAACAAGGGCATCAGAAACGCCTGATAGGATTTCGCGAATTGTCAGGCCATCATCGGCAAGTTCATCATAACCATGAACAGATATTTGGACCTGTTCCTTCCCAATCAATCGGCGAATTTTTTCGAAAGTCTGGCTCACAAAATAATTATACTAGAATAGGGCTTACCTGAAATAACAAATTCTCAAGGTGATACGCTCCGCTTTGAACATATCGAAAGTCAGTGCGCGGGCGCACACATAGGTACGCCCGCTACGAAATCATCATGAAATACGATCCTGATAAACACCGTCGTCGAAGCATTCGCTTGCAAGGGTACGATTACGCATCCGAGGGTGCATATTACGTCACCATCGTTACGCAGAGACGCGAATGTTTGTTTGGGGAGGTCGTAGATGGGGAGATAGGATTGAACGCCGCCGGCCAAATGATCGAAAAATGGTGGTTGGAATTGGGGCACAAATTCCCGACGGTTTCTTTGGGCGCATACGTCATTATGCCGAACCATTTTCATGGGACCATTGTTATCAACGACGTAGGGGCCGACCTGGGTGTCGGCCCTGCTGTGTCGAACAATAAGGGCGCACACGCAGGTGCGCCCCTACCAACAATCATTCAATGGTTCAAAACGATGACGACCAATGAATATATTCGCGGGGTGAAGCAGTCGGGATGGCCTGTATTTGACGGGAAATTATGGCAGCGCAACTACTACGAACATATCATCCGCAATGACGACGATTGCAACCGCATCTCTAATTACATAGAAACGAACCCGGCAGATTGGGCAACCGACGACGAGAACCCCGCCAAACCCAAATGATAGCTCTCGTATCTCCGGCTGGAAGAGTTAGGATATTTCAATGAAGACCGGCGCTGGGCGAAGTGGGTGAACCCGGTGCATGTTGTGACCGCAGGGAGGGGCGTTCAAGGGAGAGTTGTCCTGTGCAACTTTTACTGGAGTAGAATAAGGACATGAGCACGTTTTCTTCCGATACCCATCCCAAAATGGAAGCCCTGCAAATCCAGTTATGGTGGCAGGCCAGTCCCATGCGCAAAATGCGGGCGCTGGCGCAACTGAATGCGTCCGCGCGCATATTGGCAATGACAGGTTTGCGTTCAAGATTCCCAAACGCAAATGAAGCCGAACTGCGCTTCAAACTGGCAGGCTTGCTGCTTGGGGATGAACTGGCGCGCAAAGTATATGGAGAGATCGGCGATGCAAGGCAAGCTCGATTTGGATTATCTACGCCGATGGGCAAAGGAACTTAACGTCAGCGACCTGCTGGAACGGGCGTTGAAAGAGGCGGCTTAAGGAGGCCGTTGTGATGTCAAAGCTGGGTTGGCCGGCAAAATTGGGCCTGGTGATCGGCGGGTATGTGCTGGCCTGTCTGGCCGCCGGTGGCGCCGTTTATGTTTACGATTTCTTTACACAGGGTGCGGCAGCACAAGCCTCGGCAGGCATGTCCGCTTTTGGCGACCTGATCCTGTTCGTGGGCATATTGGGCGTCCTGGCGCTCTTCCCAACCGGTTTAGCGCTCTACTTTCTACTCAGGAAATTCCTGAAGCGCTAGAACAGACCTGACAGGTTTCTCCGTCTGGGAGCGGCCTGAACCGGCGGGGCTGGATGGAGAAATCGCATGTCTAAAGAATCGGATCAAAATACTCGCGTCCATAATGCGCGTGCCTGGTTGAAGATTGTCTTTATCCTGGCCGTCCTGGTGGTAGCCTGCACGCCTGCCCTGCCGAGCGAGTCGCACAAGAGTGGGACGGCGCCGCCCCAGAGCACGCCGGCCTTAGAGACAGACACCTTCCCAACGGTTTCCGCCACGCCGGGCTTCTACAGTTCCGCGCCCGAAGGAAGCCTGGACACCACCTGCCGGATCACGATCAACTTCTTTTTCGATTTCAAAAAAGGGTCGGACGTGGCGGCCTACCGCAGGTTGTTCCTCATAGGTAATGGGAGTCTGGCGGATATCTTTGTCGACCACCCTCCCATGCAGTCCCGCACCATCCTGGTCTTGATGCCGGCCAGCGCGTGGTGGCAGAAACTTCACCCGGCCACACCCATCCCCGGCGCTTTGCTGCCCGAAGGCTCGAACGAATATACTTATGTTGTGGAATACACCGGCTATTACGACTCGGACGAGACCCCCTTTTATGCCTACCCGGACTATATGACGATGATTATGGTGTCGGATGGGCCCTTTTCCTGTAAAATAAAAAATTATGGGAAGGGTTAATGTGAGAGCACAGCCCTATCCTTATCCATGCCAGAAAGTGCCCCTGCGAAGGTTCGAACCATCGAATTCAGCCCTTATGAGCGTGTGATTTTCCCCGCGGCGTGTGTTCTGCTTGCCCGGGACTGGCGCTCCTGGCCACCCGCCGGCCGATCAACCAGCCAAGCGGTAGGGCCACCAGCAGCGCGCAGCCGGTCAGCAAGATCCAGGTGGCCCAGGTGACGATGGTTCCCCACAACTGCTGCTGTTCCAGGCTCTTGTTGGCCACCACGTTCCCGGCCTGGTCCACGCAGTTGAACTGGTTGGCATACCGGGCGGCCGCCCTGAAGTTGTTCGGGTTGATGTTGGACGTGTTGCCAGAGTCAACCGTGTCGACGCGGCCCGTGCTGCCGGCCGGGCAGACCAGCGGTGTGCTGACCTGCACGGCCAGGCTGCTGTTGCCAAGGAAATTGCCGACGAAGTTCAGGACGCCAGCCAGGAGCGGGACGATGGAGATCATCTGGCACAAGAAGATCACGAAGATCGAAAGAATCGAGATCACAACGGAACGTTTCATCATAGAGCCGGCCTCTTGAAGTAGAATGTTACACATGGTATCAGGCCGTAAGCCCGCGGTCAATGGGGGCTCCATCTCGTGTTGGCGGGCAGCCTGTAGGACCAATGCCCACTACCCATCCCAAAGCGCGCCTGATAGAATGCCGGATGAGATCTTCAGACCAACACAGGAGCAGCCGCATGAATCTGGACCGGGAAGCCATCAACCACAAACTCAAAAAGTTCTACGAATTCGACGACGACGACCTGTACGCCAACCAGAACGGCCGGCTGACGCCCCGGCAAACGCAATTGCTGAAGAACCGCGGCCAGGTGATCCGCCAGGTGGGGTATGCGCTGGCCGGGCTCTTCGCGGCGATTGCGCTGTGCGTGGGCGGGCTGTTCCTGTTTACGCTGCTGCTGGACGTGCTCATGGACGAATGGAGGCCTTCCACCTCCACCATCCCGCTGATCGCCTCCTGCCTGGGTACGCTGGCGACGGCAGGCATTGCCGGTTTCATCTTCTTTACCACCCAGAAGCGCGGAAAATCGAGCGGCGTGTTGCGCAGCCTCTCCGGTCCGCTGCAGGTGCGTGTTGTGGAGCTGACCAGCACGACCACCAAAGGCTCGCGCTCGCGTAAGTACAAGCAGTACCAGATGAGCATCGGCGCGAGCAGCGAGTTCGTGCTGGACGACGACCTGCTGGGCATCGTCAAGGAGGGCGACGAGTACGCGATCCATTACATGGATTTTCAGAACGGTTCGGAAGGGCTGATCCTGTCCATGGAAAAATTGTAGGCGCTATTTAGTGTCACACCTGCCCAGACAATAAAAACACGAGATTGCTTCGCAAAGGGTGCTCGCAATCCAGCACCTGCGGTCTGGGCAGGTGTGACATGAATAATTTCAAGAAAGGATGATGGCATGAAAATCTTAACTTTCCTCAAAAAAATTAGCTGGTTCGCTGTTCTGGCGTTGGTGATCTCCGCGCTGGGCCTGTATTTTTCTCACCAGAATAGTTCTTCGGATATGCGCGTCAGCAATGAAGTCCCGCCAAAAAATGACCTGATTCTCCAGGGCTGCAAGGGGCAATCCCGGCAATATACTGTCTGGATGTTATTCCAAAAAAACTTCGAATTCAGCAATGCCGGCGGCGGAAAAGCCTCGCTCAACCGTGTGCGATTATCGGATGGCGACAAGCGCGAGTACGTCACCAACCTGTATCCCACCTCGTCGAATTTCACGACACCCGTCTCCACAGACTCGACGCCCCTCGCGCTGCCGCTGGATATCGAAACCTCCAAGACCTGGTTCATCACCGGCACCTATACTTACCCGACGGTCGATACCGAACAGGCAGCCCAGGATGAAATCAATTCGGTGCTTGGGTTGAAGACTACCCTAACCTGGAAATTTGATTTCAGTAACGGGCAAACTATCGAACGCGACGAAATGGTCGATTCGGTCGTGCCGCCTCAAATTGATTTCAACAAATCGAATTGCAAATAATTCGGAGGGGCCGACCTACCCGCGCAAGAGCCGCAGGTACACGTGCGTGTCGACCCTGGTGTATCTAACAATAAGGGCACACACCCCGCAAATCCAGTAGGGGCACGATACCCAGCACCTGCGGTCTGGGCAGGTGTATAGTGCCCCTACACCCTGCACCTCTACGAAATCATCATGACATATGATCCGCAAAAACATCACCGTCGTTCCATCCGCGTTCCGGGATATGATTACTCACAAGCAGGCGCGTATTACGTGACCATTGTGACGCGGGGGCGCGAATGTTTGTTTGGAGAAATCGCGGATGAGACCATGCGGTTGAACGAATACGGGCGGGTTGTCCAAAAATGGTGGGATGATATCCCAATGCATTTTCGGGGCGTTGAAACCGGTGTGTTCGTAATCATGCCGAATCATGTCCATGGCATCATCGTCGTCGTGGACAACGGTAGGGGCGCGGTCCCCGCGCCCGATAACCGTCCACTAACCCCGGATGGGGAGACCCAGGGCGGGGAGACCCAGGGCGGGGAGACCCCGCCCTACGGAAACCGACATTGGGACAGGTGGTGGCATATTTCAAATATAAATCAACGAAAGAAATGAATTCTCTCGATACATCGGGGATTATTACGAAATTATGGCAACGGGATTTTTACGAACATATCATCCGCGATGACGAGGATTACAACCGCATCTATAATTACATACAAGACAACCCGGCGGATTGGTCTGCCGACGACGAGAACCCCGCCAATTCGAAACAGGAGCAGCGCCGATGAACAATGACGCAAAAGAGCCGCCTGCGGAAATCGCGTATAAGTTCGCCGGGGAGGCTTTCCGGCTATGGCAGGGCTTGCTGCGGGTGCGCTCGCTGCGCTTTGTGTCCCCCAGCGCAACACCAGGATGGGACGGGATCGGGGTCGGGTCGGTTGTCGTCCGTTCGTTCGAAGACACCGTCCTGGTCTTCACGGAATCCGGCGCGTGGCGCCCGACCCAAGGCGGCGAGACACAGTTCAGCAATGTCTTCCGCTGGACGCTGCGCGGCGACGGCCTGATCTCCCTGGAACATTTGCGCTACGGCCTGGACAACCCGGTCTATCTCTTTGACCTGGCGCCGGTTTCGGCAAGTGAATGGGCCCCGGTAAAAGCATACCTGTGTAATCGCGACTGTTACACAGCTCAGGTGCGTTTAGGCGAGTCTAAAATTCGGGTTTGTTGGGCGATCACCGGGCCGAAGAAGAACGAACGCATCGAATACACCTACCAGTAGTAAAACCTTTAAGGTCTCAATAACGAAAGGATGAAAAAAAATGGTGCAGAAAAAGAAAACCGGCAAGAAGGAGCAGGCCCCGGGCCACCTGCCCATCTACAACTGCCACACACACGCTTTTACCTACCGGGACATGCCCGAGCATATCCTTAACCTCAAACTCGGCCCCATCCTGGGCCCGCTGGCGACCACGCTTTTTGGCCCAAAAGGACTGGTCATGCTGCTGGGCTGGTGGACGAAACTCGCCTCGGAAAGGGATAAGGAGATATTGCGGCGGCTGGCAGCCTTTGTACGCACGGGCAGCCTGGACTCACAGGTGGAGATCCTGAAAGGCATCCAAAGACAATACCCGGCCGACACCACCTTCGTCGTCCTGCCAATGGACACAAAATACATGGGGCTCGGCCGCGTGCGCGAACCGCTGGAAAAACAGCACGAGGACCTGCTCGAGATCGCCCGGAATTCCAACGGACTCGTGATCCCGTTCTATGCCGCCGATCCGCGCCGGGAGGACCTGGTCGAACAGGTGCGCAAGAACCTGGTCCCCGGCCGGTTCCAGGGTATCAAGATCTACCCCAACCTGGGCTATTATCCAACCGACCCGAAGCTGATGGAAGTGTACGCCATCTGCCAGGAACGCGGCGCCCCGGTGATGACGCACTGCAATCCGGGCGGGTTATACCAGGCCGGGCTCACCGCGCAGGACTGCGCCAGGCTCGCGCACCCGAAAAACTACGAGCCCATCCTGCGCGAATTCCCGCGGCTAAGATTGTGCCTGGCGCATTTTGGCGGAGATACCGAGTGGGACCGGCAGTTAACCAGCACGGTCGATCTCGACGACGACAACCAGACCTGGGTCTCGTGTATTGCGGATATGATCCGCTCGGGAGAGTACCCCAACCTTTTTACGGATATTTCGTATACGATCTTCACGCTCCAGCCCCACAACATCCACGTCACTCATTTCGATTACCTGAAAGTGCTGCTCGCGAACCAACAGATTAGAGAGCACGTGCTCTTCGGCAGCGATTACTACATGGTGGAGCAGGAACCGATCACCGAGAAGCAAATCTCGATTGCCCTGCGCAGCCGCATCGGCGAAGAATATTATTTCCAGATTGCGCACTACAATCCGAAACAATACCTGGGCATCCCCTGAGCGCCCGGTAAATTATCCACGAAAGGAATTTTCTCATGAACCAACCCATCCCTCCGCAGCAAAATATCCAATACGCGCCCGTGCTGCCCACCAGCACGCTGGCCATCATCAGCGTGATCGCGGGCATCGTCGGGTTTAGCGCCTTACCGATCATGGGCGGCATCATTGCGCTCATCACCGGGTATATGGCGCGCGGCGAGACGCGCTCCGTGCCGCCAAAAGCAAGCGGCGATGGCCTGGCGACCGCCGGGATCGTCATGGGGTACATCCAGTTGGCGCTGATGGTGGTCGGGCTGTGCTGCTTCGTGGCCTACTTCGTGCTGGTGGGTGGGCTGGTGCTCGCGGGCGGCAGCGGCAGCAAGTAACGGGTACAAAATCCCCTGCGGGGGTAAGAGCTCTCGTTTACGAGCAACCAACCCCTGAGCCAAACAACCCGGGACCGAAATCCCGGCTATTTCGCCGCCACCGCCCGGTCGCGCCCGTCGTTTTTGGCGCGGTACAAAGCGTCGTCGGCGGCGCCCAGCAGCGCATCGATCGTCGCGCCATGCCGGGGGAAAACCGCCACGCCCAGCGAGAGCGTAATCGCCTCGAGTGCCTGTCCCTCGAACTCTAAGTGCAGGTGCCTGGCGCCTGCCAGTATCAGTTCGGCGCGCTTCAGGGTGATTGCCTGCGAGGCTTCGGGCAGGATGAGCACAAACTCCTCGCCGCCGTAGCGGCAGGTAGTGTCTGACGAACGGACGTGCGCGCAGAAAAACTTGGCCAGCTGAACCAGGGCGGCGTCGCCGGCGGCATGGCCATGCGTGTCGTTAATACGCTTGAAATGATCGATATCGGCCATGATGATGCCGATCGGATACTCTTTGCGCGCGGCGCGCAGCATTTCGAGCGTCAGCAGCTCTTCGAGGTAACGCCGGTTGAACAGCCCGGTCAACGGATCGCGGATGGACAACTCGCGCAGCTGCGCTTCCCTGTGGATCAGTTGCTGGGTCTGCCAATCGATTTGCGCCAGATAGCGCTGGCGCAGGGCGGCTGCCATTACAACCAGCCCGCCAACCATCACGATAAAGAAGAGCGCATCAACATCCGTTGAAGTGGAAAAGCCGGCGAAAAACAGGGGAAACAGCAGGAAACCGATGAACGTGAAGACGAAAACGAGCGCGGTCATGCCCGCCGAGAGGAACAGGCTGGCGACCAACCCGCCCAGGACCAGGAAAAATTGAGGCCCCAGATTCCCCGGATTGATAATGGCCGACACAAAGGTTGCGATCCACGCAATGCCAACAGCCAGCCATCCGGCCAGCCGGTAGTATCCGCTGCGGCTCAGGCCGTAGCCCGTGGCCAGCAGTACAAGGGCGGCCAGCGTGATCCAATCGATGATTGGCCCAAGCGTTCCCGGTTCCCTCGACAGGGAATAGGCGCCCAGCAGTGAGAGCACCAGTGAGACCAGTCCAAGGCTGAAAAGAACTAGCAGCATGGCCATCAGCAGGCGGGCTTGAAACCGGCGTTCCGATTGAATGATCGAAGCGGGCGGCTCAATCAGCCAACGCCAGGCGGCAGCCACGATCGGCAGCCTGGGCGGGGTCTTTGATGGGTTGTCGTTCGGCGGCAAATTTTTCATCGTGAGCGTCCATCCAGCATGCTTCAGCATACGCCGTGTTTTCGAACATCCCCTATACTTGTTGATACGGAAAACATTGCCCGAAATTTATGGTATATAGAATTGTAGCACTTTCGAACCAAAAAACAATTTGTTGGCTTATCGCCGGCGGGCGGCGGTCAAATCGACACACGTAACCTCTGTATCATGGCGAAACGATGAGCGACAAACCATCCAACGATCCCCTGCATGGCCTTACACTTGAAATGATCCTGATGCGCCTGGTGGAGCAATACGGCTGGGAAGAACTGGGAAAGCAAATTGCCATCAAATGTTTTACGGATAACCCAAGCATCAAATCAAGTTTGACGTTTTTAAGAAAAACCCCCTGGGCTAGAAAAAAGGTCGAGCGTTTATACTTTAATTCCATCCAAGGGAAGATATGATCTCGACCCACCCCCACCGCCGCCCCTCCCAGCCTACCCGTCGTTATACTCCGGGCACCCCGCAGATCCAGCGGGGCAAGCTGCGTCCCCCGAAGAGCACGGGGGAGGTGCCCGTACAAAGGAGAATTGTAAAGACATGCGCAAGGCAAAACCATTCGAAGTCATCGCTGCGCGATTTAAGATTTCCGGCGAAAGTGCCGAATATTTCCTGGGTCACGTTCAGAAAAGCTTCAAGACAGAGAAGCCGCCGCAGCACTTAATCATTACGTTCATGCAGGGCAGGCAATTCGAGTCCCTGCCCAGGCCGCACCAGGTCGCGACGATGATGTATGAAAGCGGCATCTGGGTGCATGCGTTGCACGCGCAGCCTCCCATTCCCGTTGATGAGGAGGATGGCTATTTTTAGTCCGCTGAGGCGAGGGAAATGCTATACTTGACCCATGAGCGCCTTATCTTCCGATACCCATCCTAAAATCGAACAAATGCAGATCGAATTTATTCGACGCATGCCTGCGTGGAAAAAATTCGCTATTATCGATGGACTTAACCAGACCGTTAAAACACTGGCAGTGAGTGGGATCAAACAGCGCCACCCAAGCGCAACTCCGGAACAAATTCAGCGCATGCTGGCAGAACTCATGCTTGGCGTGGAACTGGCGCGCAAGGTCTATGACCATGCCAAATGACTCCGCCCACATCACCCTGCTTGTCACGCAAACTTTCGAGCGACTCGGCATCCCATCCCATACGCGGTAGGAGGCTCGCTCGCCAGTTCCCTGCATGGTGTCATGCGCTCTACGCTGGACGTGGACATTGTCGCAGATATGCATCTCGAACACATCCAGCCGATGGTCGCAGCGCTTTCAAAAGAATTCTACGCCGATGATGAGATGATGCGAGACGCCATCCAACATCACAGCAGCTTCAATCTTATCCATTATGAGACTGCCTTCAAGGTGGATGTGTTCACCCGGAAACCGCGCCAGTTCGATCAAATGCAACTGGAACGGCGCAGGCTGTCCGTGATAACGACCGACCCGGAACAAAGCATTTACGTCACCAGCCCTGAAGATACGATCCTCGCCAAACTGGAATGGTATCGCATGGGTGGCGAAACGTCAGAGCGCCAGTGGCGCGATGTCCTCGGCGTGTTGAAAACCAGGGCGGGCGAACTCGATCTGGCGTATCTGCGCAAATGGGCGAAAGAACTTAAAGTGGACGACCTGCTCGAACGCGTCTTGAGTGAATCGGCCTGATCCCATTGTCAAGGTATCAGGAAATAACCGAACGGCAGGCTCCTGAACCGGGGCCTGCCGTTCGGTTGTCTTGGGGAAGCGTAGAATTCAACCGGATGAAAGCTTAGAAGTTGACCCCGGCGATGGCCGAATAAGGGATGCACAGGTATTTCGTCCCGGAGGTGCCGGCCTTATGGATACAAATATAGTCCGTCCCCAGGATGGCAACATTGTAATCGGTGCCGGTGAGATGCGAATGCACCAAATAAGTATTGATCCCGCCGATGGCTGTGGTGGTGTGAATGGTGAAGTTGGCGTCGGCCGTGATCTTGTCGCTGAACAACTGGTACAACGGCAAAGGGGTGCCCCCGGCTCGCGCCGTCTGGACGTTGAAGTTTGCCAGCAATGCAGCACAAACGGCAAGCAACAGTGCGGCGGTCGTTACGTAAGCGATACTGCGGATGATTCGTGAACCCATGGTAGAACTCCTCTCTTGGACCTTGGATAAAGATTGATCCCGGAAGCCTGGAAACGCCCGGCTTGCCTGGTGACACAGAGTATAACAAAAGCACGCAGGAATACAATCGATAATAAGGAAAACAGCACGGTGATCTTAAAGTCGCAGAATCAGATCTAAAGCTTCGGCGGGACGAGCATTGAAATAACGTCTGGCAGTAGGAATGGTACGGTAGTTCTTTTT
>WNFL01054910.1_pt2 | contig 38825 bp, 46 predicted proteins | sample 5400361 | NCBI WGS metagenome assembly WNFL01 (sample SAMN13153351, study PRJNA577476) | soil metagenome | isolation source: 40 cm soil on Douglas fir-dominated hillslope | place: USA:California | collected 2013-09-17
CCCCACCCCCACACCTTAGGACACCGTGCTGACGATCGCTGTGTATGTGTTTAATTGATGCCGTCCACCGTCCACGTTTTACAAAATGTGCCTCGGCTGTGCAATCAGTGAGAAAACTGCGAGCGATCCTTGCGTGACACGCTGTGGCCACCTATTTTGTTGGTCTCATCTACGAGAGGTGTGTTTCTCCCGTGCATTGCTTGCCAAGACACTAATGTTCCCCGCCCCCGCGTTTCCTTCATTCAGCACCTGACTGCGTCGTCCGCCTCATCTGCCACATGTCCGACATGTAAAATGCCAACTCGAATGGATCGGGACGTCGTTCAAGTCTTCGGAAGACCCAAAGTTGTTCCTGCTGATGCCCCTTGGACGTCGGGTGCAGGTTCGGGTGCTTCCACGTGTTCTTTCGGGCCCATGACTGGTGGCAATCCCTCCCTTATCGATTTGACACTGCAGTCTCAACCCCCAGAACTCCAAGACACCTTCCACTTTGATGACAAATCACCCTACCTCGTCGCGCAGAATCAAATCTACGTACCAGCACTCTCTACCCCACACTCTCGAGAAATGACCATGCGCAGGTATGGCATGCCGTCAACCATAGGCTTGGGCATCGACCTCGGCAATCCCGTCATCTCCCCTTCGCCTGAAGCCGCCTTGCTTCCCCCCCCACCCAGTTCACCGATTCTCGCCTGCTTTCAGCCGTCTTCGAATCCTCTCGAAGATTCGCACATCGATATTGATCGTCCATTCAGCCTATCTCCTCTCCCGCTTCAACCCGGGCATGAAGAAAAGAGACAGTCATCCACGTTTTCATGGCTCACTGCGTCTGGCACCCCAGGGCCTGATTCGATGCAATCATCACAGTCGGGGTCAAGTCAATGGGATGACGAAAGTTCCAACGGATCAAGATCTCGATCGAATACAATCGATCTACGAGACGAAGATGACGAAACGCATTTATTTGAACCAGCTGCGCCGTCATCCCGGCGAATGTCTTTGACCAGTCGACCGATGAAGGGATTCTGGTCTACCAAAACCCCGGTGAGGTGGTTACCACCCAAGGAACCAGTTCTGGAAGAGGAGTTACAGGCTCCTCTGCCCCCGCGAATCGAAATTCGACGGGCATCTTACCCACCACCTACGTCGGAGAGCGAGGACATTGCTCCTCGGCGATCCTCCAGACTGCGAACCCGGGGGTGGCGCCCTGGGTCTAACATGTTTGAACTTGCGCCGTCAGAACCTCATACAAAGGCGGGCGCACCTTCGGCTTCGGATTCAGATGACTATTTATCGAAATTCCGGCCGCAATGGTACGACTATCCTTCCAGCGGTGAACCGGCCTTGTCAAGGGGCCGTACGCCCTCGAGGAAGGTGTTCCGCAACATGGATGTGGACTTTGCCTATGAGGGTCAGGGGGCCGCTGCTGCTGCACGGGAAGCTGCCCAAAGGGGGGTTGATGATGAGCAAAACTCCCTTGGTCGCGCGCTGATGCTTCTTGCGTTGGCCTTGTTCCTTATGGTTCTGCTGAAATGATTTTTCAACCGCTTTCGCGTCACGACCTTGACAACCAACAATATTTTCGTTCTATATCTAACATTATCGGGGTGCTCCCATTTGTAGTTGTAGTCAATCCCATGTTCCCTTTGTGTTCCCTTTGTGTTCCACTTTTAACTGAGACCTAGTATTGGTTCTTCCCAATGTACCAATACATGTTTCTATGTAGTATACTCTTAGTATACTCGTCTCTCGTAATTTCAGGCGCTCTCTGCAATTTGCAATCTGCAATCTGCAATCTGGCACCACCTTTGAGTGGATATGTCCTTTCCGCAACGAACTATGACTATGAAAGATCTGATCAACTAATAGATAGTCGGGTCAGGTACGGCGACGGCGGCCATGCGGCTATGCGAGTCAAGTCGCCAAACTTTGGAGTTGAACCGCGACGTAGATTTACTTGTAGTTGGACCACAGACGGGCGTTGAGCGCATTTACGACAGAATAATCTACATGCAGATATGTCCTCCGACTTTGAACGCCTCGTAGGCTCCTCGAACCCGGCATACCGAGCCCAGCAACGTGCGGGAGGGTACCCACCTCGCCAGTCGCTCGACAACTCGAACCCATTCCTCATTGATGACGGTGAGGACTACGACGATACACCCACCACAGACTCGCGTTTCCACCAGCCGCCCCCAGCTGGCAGTGGATCAATGTCATCGTATTCCTATGCATATGGCGGGCAACCACCCGCTGGGTACGGTGTGCGGGGGGCAGAGCGGGACCTGCTGAGCGAAGACCCGTTAGACTCGTCGCAGACACTTGGGCGCTCGGGGTCGACGGCGAGCAAAAAGAGCACGTATGGGACTGGTCAGCCCCAAGGATGGACGTTCGACCAGGACGACTCGTACCCTGCTGCGAATGGATCACCCACGACCGTCCATGGGTCTGGTGGTGTGCTGCCTTTCGCGGGCAGCAAGGCGTTCAACGGCGTTGGATCACACTCCACAGACGAGCCACGCGGTGCTGGCCCGCCTCGGAGAGGTGGTAGCGGTGGTGGTGGTGGTGCGTTGGGGGGGTTCTGGAAGCAGCTGGGCCATGGGAGGTTTCCCTGGCAGAAGGAGAGGGCCCTCACTGGCGAGAGGATCGTCTTCCTCAACGACCCGAGAGGGAATGGTGAACAGGGGTTCGTCAGCAATTATGTTAGCACGACGAAGTATAGCTTGGCTACTTTTATGCCCAAGTTCCTTATCGGTGAGTTGCCGCTCAGCTGTGGTTGCGAGGCGGGTGGCTGACGTGAACGGACGTGCAGAGAAATTCACAAACTACGCGAACCTCTTCTTTTTATTCACTGGTATGTCTTCGCACTTCACTTAGACGATGAAGGCTGAAGTATTTCACCAGCTTGCATCCAGCAAATCCCTGGAGTATCACCCACGAACAAGTTCACTACCATTGTGCCCCTTGGTATCGTGCTACTGGTATCGGCGATCAAGGAGACACAGGAAGATTGGGTACGATGGTCTGTCCTAACTTACAGGGCCGCACTGAATTTCCCATCCAGAAACGACGACAATCAGACCGAGAACTTAACGCACGACGCGCCCAAGTCTTAGACCCACTAACTGGGACGTTCACTGAACGTACCTGGCAGAACATCCGAGTTGGTGATGTGGTTCGACTTGAAAACAATTCATTCATCCCTGCCGACCTCATCCTGCTGTCGTCAAGTGAACCAGAAGGACTGTGTTCCATTGAGACGAGCAATCTTGACGGGTTCGTCCAGACCGTCTCTTGGCATGACATCAACATTGCTAACTTGTGCCTCTCAGCGAGACGAACCTGAAAATCAAGCAAGCGTCCCGTCATACCTCCCATCTCACTACCCCTTCCTCAGTATCTGGCCTTCAAGGCACCCTCCGTTCCGAACACCCCAATGATTCCCTCTATACCTATGAAGGCACGCTCTCATTACGACCGGCAGGCAACGCTGCGGCTGAGAAGCAAGTACCCATCGGGCCTGATCAGATCCTGCTTCGTGGCGCTCAGCTGCGAAATACCCCCTGGCTGTATGGTCTCGTCGTCTTTACAGGTCACGACACAAAACTATTGCGAAATGCTACGGCAACTCCTATCAAGCGCACCGCAGTTGAGCGACAAGTCAACGTCCAAATCCTGTTCTTGTTTTGCATCCTCTTGGTTCTTAGTTTGGCGAGCACTATTGGAAGCATCGTTCGAACAGTGAGTCTACAACACGGCTCGCATCAGGTTTACGGTCCTTAACATCTGGGACAGTGGTTCTTCTCTAGCGAGCAATGGTACTTGTTCCTGGAAAACACTGGTATTAATCAACGAGGTACGTACGTTTACTTGTTGGAATGGCGCTTCACTGACGCTGACGTTGCGCTAGTACGAGAATTCGTTGAGGATATGCTAACCTTCATCATCCTTTATAACAACCTGATCCCGATCTCCCTCATCGTCACGATGGAAATTGTCAAATTTTGGCAAGCACAGCTAATCAACTCCGACCTCGACATGTACTACGAAAAGACGGACACACCTGCTCTCTGTCGCACATCTTCCCTTGTCGAAGAACTCGGTCAGATTGAATACATCTTCTCTGACAAGACCGGTACTCTTACTTGTAACGAAATGGAGTTCCGAATGTGCACCGTTGGCGGTATTGCCTATGCCGAGGTTGTGGACGAAAGCAAGAAGGAAGAAGGGACTGGGGGTACATGGCGAACCTTTGATGAGATGCGCCAAATTGTCACTGCGAGGGGCGAGAATCGAGAGCAGAAGGTCCTCAGGGAGTTCCTTAGCCTGCTTGCTGTTTGCCACACGGTCATTCCCGAGATTGAGAATGGCAAAGTCAAGTACCAAGCGAGCAGTCCTGATGAGGCCGCTCTCGTCGCCGGATCAGAGTTGCTGGGATATCGGTTCCACGTAGGTGTCCTTCACACGGGGACAATCGCGCTTTTCTCTGACAGGAGGCACAGACTCGCAAACCAAAGTCTGTTTTCGTCGAGATCAACGGCATGAATCAGGAATTCCAGGTCCTTAACGTTTGCGAATTTAATTCGACGAGGAAGCGCATGTCCACAGTCATCAGAGGTCCAGATGGGAGAATCAAGTTGTACTGCAAGGGTGCCGACACCGTCATACTTGAGCGACTCAGTGCCAATCAACCGTTCACAGATGCCACTCTGGTCCACCTCGAGGTTGGTACTTCGGTGACTATCGGGTGTCCAACTGAGCTCAATCCCCTCTAGGAATACGCTACTGATGGACTGCGAACACTCTGCCTCGCCTACCGAGACATACCAGAGCAAGAGTACCAGGAGTGGTCCACGATTTATGATAAAGCGGCACAGACAATTAATGGTCGCGGCGAAGCTTTAGATCAGGCGGCTGAAATCATCGAGAAGGACATGTTCCTCCTCGGTGCGACGGCAATCGAGGACAAGCTGCAAGATGGAGTACCCGATACCATCCATACTCTCCAGATGGCTGGCATCAAGGTCTGGGTGCTCACCGGTGATCGCCAAGAGACAGCTATTAACATTGGAATGTCGTGTCGCTTGATATCGGAGTCGATGAACCTTGTTCGTGGCTCGATTTTTGGTTCCTATTATCTATTGATCCTTTTAACAGGTCATCATTAACGAAGAAACCGCTGCTGCCACGAATGACTTTATCACCAAGCGTCTCAGTGCAATCCAGAGCCAACGAAGCTCTGGAGAGCAGGAGGACCTTGCGCTGGTCATCGATGGCAAAAGTCTTACGTTCGCCCTGGAAAAAGGACTTTCCAAATCGTTCCTCGAACTCGCTCTTCTTTGCAAAGCTGTTGTGTGTTGCCGAGTCTCACCCTTGCAAAAAGCTCTCGTCGTCAAGCTGGTCAAAAAGAATTCAACCTCGATCCTCTTGGCCATCGGAGACGGTGCCAATGATGTCAGCATGATCCAAGCGGCGCACGTCGGTGTTGGTATCTCGGGTGTCGAAGGTCTCCAGGCTGCTCGGAGTGCCGATGTTGCCATCTCGCAGTTCCGGTACTTGAAGAAGTTGTTACTGGTCCACGGTGCTTGGAGTTATACCAGATTAAGCAAGCTTATTCTCTGTCAGTGGCATCCACCTCCTAGCTCCTCTTCTGTTCTTAACTCCCTTGCAGATTCCTTCTACAAGAATATTGTCCTGTACATGACACAATTCTGGGTATGTTTGATCTGGTAGAAATTGGCTGACGGCTAATTCTGTTCATAGTACTCCTTCTTCAACAACTTCTCCGGCCAGATCGCCAATGAGTCCTGGACTCTTTCTTTGTACAACGTCATTTTTACCGTCCTTCCGCCTCTCGTCATCGGCGTCTTCGACCAATTCGTATCCGCGCGGATGCTTGACCGATACCCACAACTGTATATGCTAGGCCAGAAGAATACGTTCTTTACGAATACCGCATTTTGGTTATCGTTTGTCAATGCATTGTACCACAGTCTGGTAAGTGCCATCTCGATGCCTTTGAGGGAAGTTTGAACGCGTTCTCCGCAGGTCCTTTACGGCTTTTCGATTATCCTCTTCTGGGGAGATCTGAAGCAGACTACAGGTCTAGATTCTGGACATTGGTTCTGGGGGACAGCACTCTATCTTGCTGTGCTTCTGACGGTCCTCGGAAAAGCCGCTTTAATATCTGAGTGAGTGGGATTCCACAACCTTCCCTATTCTCTGCGCTTACGCTTTTATAGTCTATGGACAAAGTATACCGTTGCGGCGATCCCTGGATCTTTCGCCTTTACCATGGTCTTCCTCCCCGCTTATGCGCTGGTCACCCCTCTACTGGGATTCTCCACGGAATACCAGGGACTTGTACCACGGCTGTGGACAGACACTGCCTTTTATTTCTCCCTCCTTCTACTCCCTGCCATTTGTTTGAGCCGAGATTTCTTTTGGAAATAGTGAGTGCTTAACCGCCCATGTAGAAACCGTCGGTTGACCTATTTTGTAGCTGGAGAAGGACCTACCGACCCCTATCATATCATATCGCCCAGGAGCTTCAAAAGTATAATATACCTGATTATCGTCCGCGACAAGAGCAGTGCGTACTTCCTCCGTCTCGATGCACGGACCTCGTGAAATACGACATCCTCACTCTTTGTGTGTGTTTTCCAGATTCCAGAAGGCGATCAAGAAAGTCCGCGCAGTTCAAAGAATGCGTAGGAACCGCGGCTTCGCTTTCAGTCAGACGGAAGATGCGGGACGCCAAGACCAAGCACGTTTGATCCGGGCGTACGATACGTCGCAGGCAAGACCAAGCGGTTTATAGATTGCTTGCACCATGCTTCGATGCCAGTCGCTGGCTGATTGGCCGCCGCCCTTCGCTGTCATTCATTCACCCTAAACTTACCCCATTAGGAAGAGGACTTTGAATCGGTGTATTTTTATCGGACTGTTACTTTAAATTTATCCCCTTTTTTTGTCGACGACCGATTCCCTCGCGCTGCCAGGGATGGGGGAGGCAAAGAATGTGAGTGTATGTCATAAGGTGAGACTTGGCTACATCTTAGGCCCCAGAAAAGTGCTGATTCTCTATGCCCTGAGTTCTTCATCCCACGCCAATTGAGTGCCTGCATACTGCATAGTCGAACTGGGGCGCAATTGGTACAAACCACTGATAAGAAATTCATAATAGCCACCACATGATCTTGTCATCACTGTGGTGACCAACAGCTGTTTTCAATACCTTCCCATCAGAATTATTCAGACTCATTCTTTAATCAGACAAATACTCGACATACACTCAAACGGTCAATTGCTGTCGTGGTCCCTTCGTCTCCGGATCACGTCGAGCTTGGATTATAGAGTTCGGATTAAATTGTGAAAGCAGTGACTGTGACCTACACTCATCCGACATGGCCCACCCACCCACTGTCCTCACATTCATGAGAAGCACGTGGATCCATACATAAACAAGAATAGGGCTCTTCCCCACCGACTCCCTTGGTGCCCTCTTCGCAAGCGGTGTCGTCCGATGAATTTCCAGAAGGACTGTCCACTCCACTGAAGTATACTAACTACGAGCGCGCGGGTTGGGTTGGTGCCGAGATCGGAGTATCTCGTGCTCGTCCCCCCGCAGGTCTCACAATTAGCAAGGCAGTCATGTTCATGACCGGAAAAACGTACCGCCGTCCCACTTTCCGCTAGCTAGGTGGCAACCTGCAGGCTTTCACCTGCCTTGTTAGCTCTGCGTAGCGATGTGCCAAGTTACTTGATGCGACATACGCCAGGCTGCCATGATATCCCTGGTTTTCATTCCCATTGTCTTGGGTAGTGGTATCGTTTCCATTCGACCCTGGTATGTCGGGTGGCAGCTCACTTTCAGTCTATAATTATTAGATCTCAGGTGTTCGACCATTGCAGGCACTTCCAATTCACTGGTCGACTATGGTAACATCGGGCCGAGTTCCCCCAGATCCTCGCATCTATCGTTTCCTTTTTGGACACCCTACCCACGTGTAAGCAAGCACTCACCCTGATGATGTTCAAGGCCATCACTTGAGGCCTATTCAGTACTTTTCCTTGGCGTTCTTCACAATCTGAAGCTTATGGCCAGTAGTTTCGCAATCGGTCAACCTCATGGGGCAGTATCAGATCTGTAGATACTACCTTAGCTGCCGTACAGCAGACCACCTCAGCCTGTGTCGCAACTAAAGCCGTCACTACGGTCATTCTCTCGGAGGGGTACAGGCGCTTTTCTTTGCTCTCACCTTCGGATTGGACTGCCTACCAGCATTAGGTCAGGTCATGACCGCTTCCTGTGCTCTGCCGCGTGTGCGCGCTAAATTTCCTAATGTGACCCGCGCAGCTTCTCGTCTGCTGACATCGGGAACTAAAGAGTTTGCCAACCACATCGGTTTGAAGCCACCTACCTTGAGGCGTACTACGAACAAACGTGACCCCATTCCGCATCTACCCGGCAAATTCCGCGCTTTCATATCATCCAAGCGGTCAGGGGACGAACACACCTATGTTTTCTGCCCTGGTATGTGGCCAATGCCATATAGGAACGTCCCGTTTGGCGGCACACCAGGGCCACAGAGGTAGGATGCAATGTCGAATGAAGTTGATCGTCTACTCTCCTTATCGGTTTTAACCCTTCTCCTTAGTGGTAACGTCGATGATCATGACGGCCAATACGAAGGGATAGTTATATTGGAGTGCCGATGACTCGGATAACCCGGAATTCAATCATTCATCGAGTACTGAGTGTTTCTGTGATCTTCCACCATCACGAGCACCAAAGCCAGGAGTGTAGAGTTCTATTCCCTGTAAGAGGCTCGCACCCATTAACATACTCCAACCTCTGTAAGCCTACTTGATGGAATGTGTGGAAAGTGTTGAGGTGTGAGAGAGAGATGTTTGTCGCTGAGTAGGTCACAGTCGGAGAAGGGTCGAGGAGTGCTGCAGTACACAATGGGACAGCTAAGGATACAGGTGAACTCGATAATATGCAATAACTGGACGAGATGTGCGAGATCAAGACGATGGGTGCAGAAACCAAGAATGCTCTAATAACGTCTAACGATTGGCTCTCTTGCATAAGGGTAGAGCCAGCCTCGCCTCATGAGCTCCTGCCATGATTGGCTCTCTTTCCAGCCTCCGTCAGAGAGGGACCACCCTCCCCATTGTAGTTCGATGCACGTCAGCTTTGGCAGCTTTGAGGAGATGGCGCGGACATCCTCCAAGGTCCCGGACCGTCGATGGGAGGGTAGCACCAGAGAGAGGGTAGACAATTCGGAGAGGGCCGACAGAGTGAGTCCCACCTGACCTGCATATCGCTAGAGGTAAATAGAACGTAGTTGAGCGCGTGTCAAACTCCTTGAAACAAACGATACTCACTTCGAAATCATGGTCTTCAATTTTCCTGATGGTGCGAATCTCGACACCAAGAGTCTGTAAACAAGGCAAATTGCAAGCCAGCAAGCTAAGGACGTCAATGGCGTCTGCCATTGAGAACAGGTGCACGCAGATTTGCAACTGACGTAAAGGGCCTGCAGACTGCCCAAGTGCAGGTAGCACTTCCCGCGCGGTGCACTCATCCATCGGCGAGGCAATTCGCGCGATCCGTATTGGACGCGCGCCTCCTTCGCAGGCGAACATCGCGGACCGCGGATCCACTATGTTCAGCGCTTCGAGGTCCGGTGAGAGGGGTAGTTCTGCATGGAGAAGATCGTGTTCGGGTGGTACTCCCAGGTCAATGTCCAACGATTGCAAGTGCGTCATGGCACGAAGAGCGGTAGAGAGAAGGAGTATATCCTCGTCTTCTAGCCAGGGTAAACCGCGAACACCGAAATGTCGGACTGACTCGGCCGCAGATATTCGGTTCGCAATTGTTTCGAGACAGCGCTGTTGGTCTATGTGAGGGAAGAAGTCAATGCAATGGACTGTGAAATACAGTTGACGCTCTGCTATTGCGTGGAAGAGCTTGCAGGTTTGCATGGTGACTGGGAGAACGGATAGTGGAAGGAATGAGAATATGAGGTCCACAAGTTCCGAGGGCATATGCGGCGGAGGAGAAGAGGACGGCGTTGCGTGTTTGGGTTGTACGAGTGCCCCCTGAGTCATTTTTTGGAGCCTTGAAAGGCGCGTTGCTCGCGGAGGCGCTGGTCTAGGCGGGTTAGTTGGCGAAACAGGCCTTGTCGGAAGTTGAGCTTGAGCGACGGATTCCGTGCAACATCCGACACTGAATAAGAAACGGGACACGACGCTTCTGTCAGAGGGCAGATATTATGACAGGATGTAACAAGGACTGACCACTGGGCCTGGGTTAAGGGAAAACCGCAAGGGCGACAGGTGGTTTCGTCAAGGCACGATGGTCTTGGTATATCAAGCGGCACGCAAACATAGTCCGAGAGCTTGCAAGTACGTTGCTTAGGACTACGCATCATGAAGGTTGCAAAGCGGCATGTGGAGGGGTGGTGTGAGGAATGCAAAAAAGCAGCCCTCTAAAGTAGTTCGCCCCAAGCGCCGGAAACGAACCGAGCGTCTATTGATTCTTCGGCGGTGTCAATAAAGGCAATGCAACCTCTCATAGCGGTTGTCGCGGGTTCGCCATTCCAGCACCACGCAGCTCTCCGGACAATGGTTCGACCGGGGTCGCTGTTATTTGAATCGTTTCTAGCCTGGCTTGGCCCGCACGGAATGGTCATTATCTGTCGCGAGACGTCCGGGCCGATTGTTAGCGCGATCATGTGTTCATAACGAGCCGCGCTGGGCGCTATATCCCTGACGCGTGAATGACATTGAAACGCTAGCGGGGAGGCGGCGGGAGCCAGCGATCGAGCGAGCCTCATGCTCAGCGCATGCATGCAAGCGCAAGCAGGAGAATCGGAAAATGGAAGTGAATAGGGGAGGATGTCCAGAGGGAAGGTGCTAATCGAAACGAGCCGTACGGAGAAGAATTCAAGAGGAAGCGCTCGGGGATGGGGACGATCGTGATTGGGTCCTGATGCGTAGAGAGCAATTCCCACTGTCCTATCATATCAAATACGCATAAGGCCCACGCGAAGGAGCTCGTTGAAAGCAGGCTCTTACGAATGCTGCAATATACGCAACACTCTTTGTGGCGTCTACGTCAGAATCGCCAAAATAATGGCAGCTACCGGCCCCAGCGCCTCCGTTGTATCATGAGGGTTCCTAGGTCGCTGCAGGAGCTTGCAGAGCGTGGTTAGGGGGCCCGTCAGCCGCCGCCGGGGTTAGCGAGAAGAGCTATGAATTCGTACATAGCGCCGATTGCCATGAGTGTCGCAATGGCTGGGTATTTGCTTGCCGAAAGTTGCGCAGTCCCGCAGTCCAAATGAGTACACAAGGTGGCTCTGTTGTGTGTTGTTGTTGTTGTTGTTGTTGTTGTTGTTGTTTGGTTACGTGTTTGGTCCAGAGCCATACCACCTTTTATCCAGCCTCCATAGAAAATAAAGAAAATCGACTTTGCTAACGACTCACTCCAGCCTCGAGCAAAGAGTACTCAGTAGCGTCATAGCCATCGACTAGCTGGTTAACAACACGCATCCTTGTCTAATTTTCCGCTTCCAATACGGGCGCTGACCCATGGTGCGAATCCCACCTTACGTGGCTTCGACAGCCGCCGCTTACCGCTCTGTAGAGTACAAAAGTCGGTCGGAAAAAGACGAAGAAGGGTATTGTAGCAAAAGAGGCTCCTAATGGTGCCGAACCGACCTCCCCATCTGAGCCTACAATCGTTTCGTCTCCAACAAAAGCGCCCGTGTCCATCGCGACGTCACAAATTGGTGTACCTCAAGAACAAGCCTCTGCAAATCCAAATGGTGCCGAAAATAGCGATCTGGAGACACTTCAACGGTTGAAAGAAACAATCTTAAACGGGCAACACCCCTTCTTCAAAGCAACACCTCAAGTAGTCCATTTGCAAACTCTTCGCGTGACTGACCAGACCTACTCTCACAATGGTACTCGGGCTTATCGAGCCGCAAGTGTGCCGGACCAAGACATTGAAAACGTTCCTCCGCATTCACCGTATGCACCATATGGACAGCTTGAGCCTTCATTTCCAATTGAAAGAGATGATGATATCCATGCTACTGGGCAATCTCCATCGCAAGAAGGGGCCGCTAATGATGAGGCGCCGCACGTTCCGGAGACTCGAGATGAACAAATGGCTGATCCTTCTGACAGTGTACCGACTGGGCCTGTCCTCGGAGACTCGTCTGCGGCTGATATTAAGCCCCAAAGTGGTCCCGATCGTTTCCCGGAAAGAGGTCGTCAATATGATGGTCGTAGATCCCCTCGGGCTGACCATGGGGCAGGAAGAGACAATTGGGAGAATAGACAGAACAGATCTGCATACTCCGATGGGCGTTATCGCGATTATGGTGGCGTTAATCGTTCCGTTTCGTCTGGTGGTGCTCGCCGTCCATATCAAGATCGTTTCGGTGCCCCCCCGCCTAATGATCGAGACCCTTATTTAGATTCCAGAGCGTACGATTTTAATCGCGACAAAAGAAGGGAGCCTCTCACTCATTATGCCGATAACCGGCGACCTGGTGAATACCACAACCCAAAGTCGGGCTCTCAGCGTCCCTATGATAATGCTCGTCCTGGCTATTTCCCACCACCCACAGAGCTCCCAGTAGACGATGATCGACGCAATGACCTCTATCGTCGCGAGGAACCCCGGGCCGTACCAGCGCCAGCTGATGTCAAACCGCTAGTGTCGGCGCCTCCCATAGACTCTATCATGGTCACCTCAGCACCTGCTCAGGAGAAGTCACAAGGCACGGAGCCGTCCGCCACGGCAGATGATGCAAAAGGAGAATCAGCAGCCCCCAATCCAAACCCAGAGGCCCCTCCCGTGCGATCCGCTTCTACAGATGTTGTTCGGCCACCATTCAGGGGATCGTCACCCGTCAGATCGGATACTCGCGAATCGGGTCGATTTGGTGGCCCCGACATTCGAGGGCCGCCAAACCGCAATGCCTTGCGAGGCAACGTCGGAGGATCTCGGATTGATCGTGATTATCGGCCTCATGATGATATGCGTCCCCCGTATCTTCCTCCGCGGGACTATCCAGAACCACCCCCAAGGTTAGAACCGGATCCCAGATACCCGCCACCGATTCCAGGGGGACCGCCATACGAACGAATGGTACCTCCCCATGTTCGAGACGACCCACGCCCGCCGTATGACCTTCGAGACCGAGACTATCGAGACCCTTATTCGCGTTCAAGCTATCAACCACAGCCTGATGACCGTCGCTATGCACGGGACCCGGGACCGCCTCTCCCACCACCACTCATGGAGGATTCACGTTATCCGCTACCACCAAAGGAATTTGGGAGACCACCAGATATAGACAGGAGACGCGATTTGGATCGCGGAGAGAGGGGTTATGACCGTGAACGCGGTTACAATAATCGTGAAAGAGACATTCGGCCGCCTTCACTTGACATTCGAGATGCCAGAGGTCCTCCGCCGCCTCCGCCACCTGGCACACTCCCTCCTCGGAGCGCCTATGTGCCAGACCGCGATCGTGAGGTTGTTAGCCGACCCCCTCTATCGGCCAGAATTTCTCCGCGGGGTTCAGACCAGTTTGCCCCGCCTCCAACACCGGAGCCAAGGAGTGGCTATGAAAGGCCTGGCTATGGCGGCCCTCCTCCACCTCCTGGAGGAACTTTCCCACCAAGAGATAATCCCCGTGTTCGGCAGAGGAGTTTGAGTCCTGCTCGCCGTGACTACAGACCAGATGATCGCCCACCTATGAAGCGTCCTCGGCCGGATGAGCCGTACACTAACCGACCGCCTCCACTTCCTGCTGCAGGTACGTCTGTTCCCTTCCCTTCCAATAAGTCGAGTTTGGCTTAGCCTTTCCACTAAGGATACCCGCCGCCGCCTTCTTCCTACCCTCCACCGCTGCGACCCCATGATCCCTCTTACCCTCCGGATCGACGTCCAGCGCCTCCCTCAAGTGGACCCCCTCCAGCTGAATACTACAACCGCGGACCGCCTCGTTACTGAAGTGCCCACAAAATCCTGGAGGGATGCACGCAATTCCGCTGGATAATCTGACTGCAGTGGTTTCACTATCTACTGATGGCTACTCCCATGTTTCCCTCTCATGAGCTCAGTTCTCAGAAATTTAAAATATTTTAACTACGAAACCAATTCACGAAACCAGTCCTCTAAACATTGCATGCATTGACTAAGTTTAAAGACACCGAACCGGGAATTGAAGCATTATAATCATGACAGGACCAGTGTCCCTGGATGCGCAGAATGCGAGCTGTGTGGAGATGACGTGAGAGTGACAAGACACTGAGGAATGAACCCTCAGCGATAATGAATACATGAGACGCGGTGCGTGCAAAGCCATCATGGCGTCTGACTAGCCTTTTCGGTCGCATCGGCCTCATTGATTATTATATTAGGCGCTTTGGACAATGACGGTGATGAAAGGTCACCAGGAGGAGCAGTGGAGGTGCGCTGCGGAAGTCCTCGTGCAGTTGAAACGGGCGAGCTTGGCGGAGTGGGCTCGCTTCGCTTATGCTTGGTCGGCGAGGATTGAGAGGTTGTGAACGCCTCGATGCTAGTCTTCTTATTGGGCGGTTGTGGAGTTTGCCCGGCGCTTAGACTCCGAGTTAGACCTTCCGGTGAGCCGCGGAGCGGCGTCGCGGTCAGTAATTGAGACACAGTCGGCTCTTCTTCCGCAACCGACGGGGTGAAGGTAAAGCGGTGGTCGGCGATAGCGGACGACGCAAGGCTGGCGCCTGACATGACACGGTTGCGAAATTGGACGCCGTTCTTCTCTTGATCATCCGTGCTACGTGCACCACCGTTGACACTGGAGTTACTCCTGCCTCGCGTGCTATAAATGGTCGCCCTTCGTCGGGCGCGTACGATCGTCCCTACAGTTCCGAAGGTTCCACGCAAGGCGTCGATTCCTGCACATGGGTCAGCATGTGGCCAATATGTCATCGGACATTGCTTGCCTGGCGCCTCAATGGCTTTCTCAGGGTCCTCATCGTCTGGGCCAGCTATCTCGTGCCGGTTAGCTTCCAAGAGTAGATTCGTTTGACTGTCCACTTTGAGTTTCTTTGGGTTGATCTTCGAAAGTTGAAGCAGGACAATGCCTAGAAGCGCCAGTCAGTGAAGATGATAGATTCCAAGGGGTAAGACGAACCAGCACATATCGTGAGGAATGCGAAGACAAGCGTGATAATCTATTGAGTTGGTCAGCTAAACCTTCTTCCACTGTACAGAGGCCCGTACCTGTGACGCGCTGGCTTTGAACCCTTGGTATAAAATAGAACTGGTCGCAAGCACACAAGTAGTACTAAGGCGCTCAGGACGACGTTGCAAGACAAAAACCAACATACTCACAAGATAACATAGTAGGTAGGTGTTACCATTGCGGTATTGAACAACGCGAGTGCCTTGTTCAAATAGAACACCTCGGCAAGCAGCGTGCAAACCACGAAAGCAAGAAGGAAGTAGATAAACCAGTTCTTGAACTGGTTGTCACCGCGGATTCTACTGGGGTGGGCGTCATATTCTGGAAAGTAAATGGACGCTTACGAGGTCACAATCGCCGTGCCCAGGCCTTGGGTACAAGATACAGACAACCCGCCGAAGAGCGAGCAAATTAGGATGTACCAAATCATGGTCTTGTCCCCATGCTTTGGTGCGACGAACAGGATGATGATAAACGCTTGGGAGGTGTCAGAAGGCCAGTATGGATGCACCCGCAGGCCAACAGTGCTCACCTGCAGCAAGGCAGAGACTCCCCCATACAAGGAACCAAGGAGCAAGAAACAGGACCTTGAAATCTGCTATCGTCGCAACGGACTGGTCCCGGGGACCATTCAAGGCAATAATTGTAGACCCAAACTAAAGCAAATGACAAGGGTCATGTCAAAAACGGCTGATGGATATCACCAACAGAGACGTACGATACACTCTGCACATGCGAGCCAACCCAAAGTGGTGAGCTTTTCATCCAGGAACCAGCTTGACATGATAGCGCAGATAACAACTGATAAGGAGCCTAAAGGCGTCTGCGCGGAAATAGTCACAACCCGCAGGAAGCACGCTGTTATGCCAAGAGAAACTCACGACCACAATGGCTTCGACGAAAGCATAGGCACCAAAGTTCATGATTTCTCCTAGGATCATCATGACCTAGAGAACGTTTGATTCTGCTGTTTCCGGTATAACAGAGGCCTACCATCCCAGACCACCACAGAGGCTGCATGTTAGAAATTAGACCGAAGCCCTTCGCAACAGAATAAAGTGCGGCACATACGCTCTTGAGATATGCAACACCCTCTCCAACCTCATTCTCTGTGGTCGAGAGTAAGAACACACCGTCTGTTGAAACTTGAAACTCACGATGCTTGACTTGTGACCATAAAAGCCCCTAGTCAGAGGAATAAGCACAACCACGGAATACGCTGGTACCACTATACCTTTTTCTTCACGACGAAACTAGACCCGATTAGGAGGCCAGAGCCCACGGCCAAGGCAATTCCGGCGCTGCGGAGGCGTTGAGTGCTCTGATGTCCGAATCGCTCTTAACATAACACTGACGGACGGTACTGTGTTGGCAAAGAATCGCCGTTGACGCTGTGGGCCATCGCTCAGACGGGAGGCCGAAGGGGCTGGGTGTCAAAGGCAAATAACATGTCATTTCGCCGCCTCTTTCGTCACCTCCGTCAAGGGCACCCCACTAGAACATTTACAACCACCACTTCACTACGAGTCACGATGCCCAGGTCTGCCGAAACCGCTAATTATCAGGTAATATTCCCAAGTCCCTGCATGTCATCCATGATATCTCACCCATCCATCTCTTTCGATCGCGCAATTATACTATAGTTTAATCACACCATGATCCGTGTCAAGGACCCAAAAGTGAGCCTCCAGTTCTACCAGGAGGTCCTTGGAATGGATCTCCTCCTCAGTGAGCAGACCTACGGTTGGTTGGGTTCCAAATGACGTTCGGTCCAGCCATCCCCAACGATGCGGGCGGCTTCACACTGTACTTTTTGGGGTACGACCATTCCAACGAAGAGAAAAGTGCTGAAGGGAAAGTGTCGAATCGCGAAGGTATGCCCTGTGCGTTCCGCCCTCACAATAGGATAGTCTTGACATACTGCGGCAGGTATTCTGGAACTTACGCATAATCACGGGACGGAAACCGACCCAGACTTTAAGGGATATGCGTCTGGGAATAGTGAGCCGGGACGCGGCTTCGGTCATATCGCAATCTCTGTCCCCAATATCGAAGAAGCCTGCGAGCGATTTGAAAGACTAGGGGTCAAATGGCACAAGAGACTCACTGATGGGCGCATGAAGAATATTGCATTTGCTCTCGATCCCGATGGGTACTGGGTCGAAATTCTACCCAATAATCTTTGAACGTGCGAGCGGAGGTTTCTCAACGCGTGTTTAGGAAGGCCTGGAGTATGTGTAACAAGTAGTCTCAAAGAAATATGGAATAAAGTCGTATATCGAAGGAATCGACTAGAGCTCGAATTTTTAGCGGTTGATTGCTTGTGAAATCCTCAACGGGACCTTAGCCCACAGCGTGAATTTATGTACTGGGATTGAGAAGTCTTAGACAACGTGATGAGCTTTCGTTGTTGGAAAGGTAAACAGGTTGACAAAACTTGAACACGACGATGTCTGCTCTCCGACTCCTCGCCTCGGCCAGCAAGCAACCAGCTATTTCGCGTACCTTCCAACAACGCCGTGGATACGCAGTCGCTGCCAACACCATTAAACTCTCCCTCGTTCTTCCCCACCAAGTTTGTCACTTCCTCTTGCCAAGAACAACCCTGCCGAACTAACAGACTATGCTATAGTCTTTGTACACCTCTGCAGATGTCTCGCAGGTGAACCTTCCAGCAGCAACCGGTGACATGGGGGTTCTGGCCAACCACGAACCGACATTGGAAGCACTACGACCGGGCGTCGTGGAAGTCATTGAGGCTAGCGGAACCTCGAAGAAGTGGTTCAGTACGTAGATACACGTCAGGAAATAGCGTTCCGGTGCTCATACAACATGCCGAATCTAGTTAGCGGCGGTTTCGCGACCATTCACCCCGGCAATTCGTTGACCGTCAACGCTGTTGAAGGTGCTCCTCTAGAAGACTTCTCGGCTGAGGTTCGTCAAAGTTTCCAAGGCTGACGTCTATTCACCGTCTTTACAGGCTGTTCGTGCAAACCTTGCTGAGGCCACCAAAGTTATCAACGGCACTGGTTCGGACAAGGATAAGATGGAGGCACGGGTCGAAGCTCAGGTTTACGAGGCCCTGCAGGTGGCCCTCAAGTAATTTAGATTTGCTTCAGCTCCCCAAAATCGAAGCCACATTGCAGATGGCGTACCAAACAGACAAGGAAGGGAACAAGATAACTAAAGTTCGTCGTTCTCGATCAGCTTTCCGACGACGACATACTTGTATGTGAAGTGCGAGATCCATCCTGAGGTCATTAGTTGAAGTGACTCAAACGCGAGACGTGATGCGCACCATTCATGTTGTCTCTGTAAGGTTGGCTCAGATGTGCGTCTAAATGAACGATTGGAGACCTTACATTTCACTTGCATCGAGGTCCTTCAACTTGTCAATTGGCTTGTCTACGTCCGTGAGCATCTCTGCACAGACAGCTCAATGCTATATACCCGAGATATATAGAGTGAACTCACCGACGTCGAATGATTGTTTCGCCATGCCGCGTGAGGCGTCGCGGCCAGCAAAGTTGCCATACATTCCATCTTCAAGTTTATTTATTTCGCGGAAACACCATCGAAGGATCATAGGTACCTGGTCCATAGAAATTCCGACCAGCAGTCACGTCGAATACTTTTCGGTCAATGGCGAGCAGGATCTTGCGTCCGTCCTTGCCGTTAAAGGGCTCCAACGTCTTGGGCGTGTAAGTTTTGAAGACAGAGACATCTGGGTGGGTTGCTGGCATCCAATTGTACCCCTTTGAGTGCTCTGATGGCAGCGCCTTGGGCACGGAGGCAGATGGGAGGACCAATTGATAGACATAATATGCAATGGCAAGCAACAACGCGGTGTTCAACGGCGTCTCTGAGGGATTCAATGACATGCTGGCTGAGCTGGCTGACTTTGCGCCAATGGCCAAATGGGGTAGACAGACAAAACCAAGCTGTGTGCGTTCACCACCTCCCCACCTACCTCATCGTGCACAGTGGCGCCCACGCGTCTCAAACCTGGCCATAAACGACAAATAGATGGGTTTGCTTTCCGTGGGCACACCACTTGCTTGGGATGAGTGCAAGGACTATGCAGACCACGTACGGTACCATGGAATCACACAGCTCCTGCACATCTGGGACCGTCTTAAGTCCCGTTCTGGAGATAAGCTCCTCTGGGGAGATGAGGTCTGTCGCGATCGTGTTCTTCGACACGACTTTGATCCTGATCATGTCGCTCATAGATCGAGTACATGGTCGTATCTTTCGACGACCAAAACCGCGACGTAAGGCTCTCTCTGAGGCAGTGCGAAGTCCTACAAAAGCTCTCTGCCGCGCGCGAGGACCTCGACGCCAACTGCCCAGACGGATCGTGAGTGTGCTGACCAACGTGCTTACCAACGCACCCCGAGGCCGACTGACGTGTGAAACGATTTCCCACAGTAAGACAATACCTACCTTTCATCCAGAGTATGGGCGGTATATGCTAGAGTCGACCCCTGGTTCCCCATTCAATGGATCTGTGCGTGACCTGCTCAGCGTAGAACGCGATATGCGATATAGGTAACGTGACAGGCACTAAGTTGATTGCGGTCCGGCATTCTTACTTCGGTCCAGACGCACCTTAGTTCGCCGACACCTCGAAGCGAATGAACTGCCCGTTACATTGACTTCGTTTCCTCGCCTCGGTGTTCCGGGAATATTCACAGAACCATATTATGATCCAGAAAAGGCACTGGCCAGCCATAGCCTCTTCCTGCCGGATGAGATAACAAACCTACATGCCCGATTCCCGTAGGTCGCGGTTTGAACCTTCAATCTCTATTAATCTCGGCGTTTTTTATGTACCAAGAACCCTGACTGCGAATATTCGGCAACGAAGAGGATCTAAGGTTGCCATCAACCTTCCGATCTTCATCGACAAGAACACCCCCCGTCCATTCATCGATCCGACAATCCCATGGGACCGTAATGTGTTCCCCGAGGATGCGGGTGATTACCATCCTTACCGTGTCTACGAATGAGGGCTCAGTCTACATCAACAGAGGCGAAAGATGGCGCTGCTTTGGAGGATCACATATACATGGATGCGATGGGCTTTGGCATGGGGTGTTGCTGTCTTCAGATCACTTTCCAAGCGTGCAATGTCCAAGAGGCCAGACGGGTTTACGATGCGCTTGTACCGGTTGCCCCAATCATGGTCGGCCCGCTCACTGTCGCCTTTCAATACAAAGGGCTGACGCATTGCAGCTCGCCCTGACCGCCGCAAGTCCGTTATGGAGAGGATACATTGCAGACGTGGATTGTCGCTGGAACGCGATCGCTGGAAGTGTGGATGACAGGACAGAGGAAGAGCGCGGCTTGAAGGTGTGGTGTGGTGATCTCCGACCTCGAGCAACCTTTGATGGCGCCACAGCCCCTCAAGAGCTCCAGATTCGTCATTCCCAAGTCACGATATGGCAGTATACATACGTACATCTCAGAGGATCCAAGAAACCGACCAGAATATACTGACAACGCATTCCCTCACGACAAGGGCGTTTATAATAGACTGAAGACACACGGTAGCCTTTATTGTATTCAAGGACGTCGCAGGGATACTAACGGAGTTTAAGGAATTCCGGACTTGCTCGCGAAACATTTTGCACAATTATTCATACGTGATCCCCTCTCAATCTTTTCAGAACTCATAGATCAGGACGACACTAAGAGCACCGACCATTTCGAGGTGAGAGGATCGGTTTGTGATGAAGCTTTAGGTACCAATTTACTCTTCATAGAACATCCAGTCAACGAACTGGCAAACGTTGAGATTCAAACCGCCTCCACCGGATTCCAACATAGGATGGAGGGTTGAGTTCCGAAGCATGGAAGCCCAACTAACGGACTTCGAAAACGCGGCCTTCTCGATCTTCATCGTCCTCCTGTCGAGAGCCATTTTGACCTTCGGTTTGAATTTCTACATGCCAATATCCGAGGTAAGGACCTCTTCTATTACTTTGACCGTTACCAAATCCGCTGTGCAGGTGGATCTGAACATGGAGCGCGCTCAGAAACGCGATGCGGCACGCCAGGGCAAGTTCTATTTCCGAAAATCTGTCTTCCCTGAGGGTTTCAAGCGCCCTAACGGATTGCCTACACCTCCACCTGAGGCGCCTAATGAAGCAGACGGGCTCATTCCAATCCGAATCCACAAAGGCGATTGTGGTCGTTGCTTCACACATCCTGCATTCTTGATGCCACTCGAGGGAGTTGGTTCTATTGAGACCGAGTACGAGGAGATGAGCATGAACGAGGTCATCAACGGAAAGGTGTGTTCACACCTCCCTAATCTGAGATCGAGCTAAAGATCGAGTAGGGTGATAACTTCCCTGGACTTCTTGGTGTTGTAGAGGACTATGTTCATACCCTAGATGTCGAGCCTATGGAGAAGCACAGACTACGAAAATACCTGGATTTGATCAGACGCCGCGCGAATGGTCGGTTGCTGTTCTCACCGTACCAACACCCTCTTACACTTTCTTTAGGGTCTTTACTTACCACTGCTACATGGATGCGTGAGTTTGTTGCGAAGCATCCGGAATATAAACACGATTCTGTCATCTCGTCGGGCATAAATTACGATTTGATTAAAGCGGTCAATGATATGTGAGTGTATACTTCGCGGGAAGAACGCTGATTCTCAATGCTACCGCAGAGAACAAGGAAAGTTGCGAGTTCCGGAACTACTTCCAGTGGATTATGTCGGCGGCGTTCATGACACTGGAGGTTATAGTCCATCTGGATAATGTATGGAGTCATTGATTACAATCCATTTGTTGAGGCGATCTTGTCATCGGGTTGAAAGATCGAGTCAGCGATCGCTCTTTCGTCTAGCGAATTAAGTTTGGCCAGTGGATGTTCCACCACTTTCCTCTCTACCGCATTCGCCCTTGGCCTGTACCATACATAACCACCAAGAGGCTCATCATGGCCACTTCAAGCGTACCCGCGATGCATGTCGACGAGGTTACTGGCGAAATGGTCTCCAAGACGTGAGAATACCCTGGCTTCTGCTTGTCCCAGCGCGTCTGACGCGGTATAAACTTGTGTTTCTCTACCTCCACAGCGAACTTAAGAAGAGAAGGGCACAGAGAGAGCGAGAGGAACAGAAGAAGGCAAAGGCCGCCGCTGCTCCGTCCGTCCCCAGCGCCGCTAAGGGCCAAAAGGAGGACGAGCTCCCCCCACATGTAATTTCCGTTCCTTTTACACTGCACTGTCCCCCACCTGACCGGCAGGGCTCTTTCACATAGCTCTACTTCGAGAACCGCTCGAACCAAATTCGTCAATTACGGGAGACGATGAACCCCAACCCATACCCACACAAGTTTAATGTGACCATATCTCTAGAAGCCTTTATCGAAAAGTATGGCGGTGAGGGGACCATTGCACCTGGGAAAAAGCTCGAGGATGTAGTCAACGTTGCCGGCCGGATACACAATGCCCGCGTGGCTGGCAAGAACTTGCGGTTCTATGATCTCCGTGGTGAGGGTGTTAAGATACAAATTATGGCTACCTTACAGTGCGTTTCCTTCCTCGTTGAGGTGAGCTCTTGTAACTGACGAACGGGAAGGGAGGCCAAGTCGCCAGAGGTGTATGAAAAGATTCACGACCTCCTTCGACGAGGTGACGTTGTCGGTGTCACCGGCCGACCTTCCCGCACGCAAAAGGGCGAACTCTCCATTTCCCCCAGTGAAATAGTTCTCCTCGCCCCAAACCTCCACCAGCTACCCAAGGAACACTATGGTGGTCTCAAGGATGTTGAAACCAGGTATCGCAAGCGGTACTTGGACCTGATCCTCAACGACGATGTACGACAAATTTTCATCACACGATCCAAGGTAGTCAACTTTGTGCGGCGGTACTTGGACAACCTAGGTTTCCTCGAGGTGGGGGGCGACGAGAAATCACTGTGCTTATCCTAATAATTCGCTAGGTCGAAACGCCAATGATGAACATGATCGCAGGCGGCGCAACCGCGAAGCCATTCATAACGCACCACAACGACCTGAACCTCGACCTCTACCTGCGTGTCGCCCCCGAGCTCTACCTCAAGGAGCTCGTGGTAGGCGGACTGGACCGAGTCTACGAAATTGGTCGTGTCTTCCGCAACGAGTCGATCGACCAGACGCACAACCCCGAGTTTACGTCGTGCGAGTTTTACATGGCCTATGCGGATATGTATGACCTCATGGAGATAACCGAGGAGATGATCACCAACCTTGTTGTCAAGCTTACCGGTGGAGAGACAATTACTTATCACCCCGATGGTAAGGATGGCGAAGCCAAGATATTGAACTTTAAGCGCCCATGGAAGAGGTTTGATATGATCGAGACGCTTGAGGAGGTGCTCAAGGTCAAGTTTCCGCCTGGGAATGAGTTTGAGTCGGAATCGACGAGAGAATTTTTGGACGCCTTGTGCAAGAAGGTAAAGTCGCTTGTGGGTCGAGCGCTTCATTGCTTGACATTCTCTCAGCACAGTATCGATTGCAAGCACCCTCGAACAACCGCACGACTGCTTGACAAGCTCGTCGGAGAGTTTATCGAGCCGCAATGTATGAGCCCATCGTTCATCGGTACGACCGAGGCCCACTTGGCGTGTCTATACCATGCTTACTTGTCTTCAGTCGGCCATCCCCAGATCATGTCTCCCCTGGCCAAGCGACACCGCGATCGACCAGGCTTGTGTGAGAGATTCGAAGGTTTCATGTGCGGAAAAGAGTTTTGCAATGCCTACACTGAGTTAAACGATCCGTTTGACCAATGCGAGCGATTCGCAGAGCAGGCGAAGCAAAAGGCGGCTGGAGACGATGAGGCGCAGGGACTGGATGAGACGTTTATCAATGCGTAAGCCCCATGACTGACGTGAGAGGTGGGCGTGGTTCTTATGTGATTACAGACTCGAGCACGGGCTGCCGCCGACAGGAGGATGGGGACTGGGTATCGACCGACTGGTCATGTTTTTGACAAATTCGACGAGTGAGCGCAGTTGGAGAAGGGGGTCTACTGATTCTGACGTTCGCCTAGACATCAAGGAAGTATTGTTCTTCCCAGCGATGAAGCCTGATACGACTCACGCGGCACCAGTAGTCGTGGCGCCAGATGAAAAGGTGAGGACGTGTTGCTCCACTGAATGCGTGACTGATCCGTTGTCCGTTGTTTGGAACAGGCAGCTGCCTGAGCGCTCAGCTCAGCGGAACCATCGAAAGTCGACGTGGTGCATCAGGGCTGGGTGCGATATAGCTACATTGGTATCTATATTGTATAGAGTGATTTTTAAATACGAGTGAGCTGAATTGAGGCGGGGAAGGGGGATTACGAAAAGAAGGTGTCTCGTCAACCGTCTGGCTTCCATCCATCGGGGGTCGGACAGAGCGATATGTTATCTGGGGTTGCGCAAAAGGACCTGAGGGGCGATATTGCAGCTGCTGAAGGGAGTAAAACGTGCAATGGGGGAGCAAAGGGGTCAGAGTTGCTTTGCGCCCGAGTCTGAGAGGGTTGGCAGCCAACCATGTCAAGCAAAGACCACGGCCGTGGCACCAAAGGCAGGAACGCGAGTGGATCAGCGTCCCAGTCAAAGTCACCGAACAACACCTCTCACGGCGACGAGGCAGCTGCAACCACACCGACAACCGCAAATCCAGCACCGGCGCGCGGTGGGAAACGCGTGAAGGACGACCATGATGACCACGACGACAAACACCACGACGACAAGAAGAAATCATCCTCCCGCAAACAAAAACTACAGCTGCAGCCAGCCCCGGATCCGGTCAGCGAAGTGGAAAAGGACGAGGACGGCTCTGGGGGCTCGGGGGATGACGAGAGCGGCCCTACTCGCTGCATCTGCGAACTTGATGGTAGGGTGACTGGCCAGACTGATCGACGTAGGCTGACTGACCATGTATGGCTCCCTTAGACAACGACGAGGGCGGGGTCATGGTGATGTGCGACGACTGCCGCGTATGGCAGCACACGGTGTGCATGATGGTCCCAGAGGACGCAATACCTGAAAATTATTTCTGCGAGCAATGTCGCCCAGATCTGCACACCGACCTCCTCAGGCGAGTACCTTGCTTTATTTTCCTGTTTTGGTCGTGGGACTGCCGCTTGCGCCCAGATGCCACTCTAACCTCGTTCCTACCAACAGACGACTTGGTTCCAAAAAGATTCGCAGACCTCGTCGTCGCTCCTCGGCAACACATACCCTCACACGAGATACCTCGACGTCCCCCGCGCCCGGTTCCATGCTACAGAAGCCGAAGTCGCCTAAACGACGCCTGACGATGAACAGCCACGCAGCGGCATACGACGAGTTACTTGCTGCGCAAGCTTCTATACAGGAGATACACGAGGATGAGGAAGAAGACCCTCTTCCAATCATGTATGTGGGCCCTAAGCCCAGAAAACGAAAGAGAAGCACGGCCACCAGCGTGCCTGATCCTGAAAGGTACGTGTTGCTCGTGCATTTTATTTATTTTATTTCCTTTTCTCATCTGTCCTGGCAATATAGCGCGGGCCCACCAGCAAAGCGGCCGCGTTCCAACTCGGTAACGTCAGAGCAACGAACGGCACCCGCAACAGAACCCCCTGCACCCATCCTGGAGGTGCCTGCAGACCCACTTCCGGAACATCACTCGGAGGAGGAACCCACACCGGCTCCTGCACCACCCCCGCGTGGAAAGAGAGGCGCTGGCGGGAAAAAGGGCGCAAAGGCAATAAAGGCCCCCACGCCGTTGCCTGAAGTTGAAGCCGAAGGTGAATCAATTGGTGTCGCAGGGCATATGTCGCCGTTCAGTTGATCCGGGACTGACAAAGACCGGCAAGCAGCCGAATCAGTACTCGGGTCGAAAGGGCGGCGCCCATTCTCCAGTCAAGCGCGGCAATGCTGCTGCAAGCAACCCCGACACGAGTAAGCGTAACACTGTCAGTAGTAGCAACAAAGACAGCAACAAGAACACGAGGGCAAGTTCGCCGGCTGGCCTTCTCACAACGTGGTACCTCCCGGAACACCTGCAACATCTGAAAGATATACTCCCTTCAGATATTCCTAAACCGCTTGACGTCCGCACCGGCCCTGATGCAGAGACGACACAAGAGCGTGGTGTCAAAGTCAAGTGGCCAACGAAACGCATGACCATCGGCGACATGAACAAGCGCGTACGCAACCTACTGGAGTATGTCTCGAGAGAGCAGACACAACTCCAGGAACGTCAGAGTCGGGCAGAAGCGCTCGATGCTGCAGTCAAGGAAGGGCGCTACAAGCCTGTGACTATGCAGAATACTCCCGTAGAGGTGGAGATGATGCCTGTAGAGGAGGATGTGAAGCCTGAGATCGGGGCCGAGAAGCAGCCGGAGCCGGCAGAAGAAAGCGAAGGGCCTCGAACGAGGAGTTCCGCCGCTGCCGCACAGCCTTTTGATCCGAATAATCCCATTGTACAATGGTGCTCTCTGAGCACTGAACAGATGCTGGAAGATCTGCTCACAGAGGTTCTCGCTTTCCAGGAGAAGTATACCTACCGCCCGAAAGCGAAGCGACAGAATGGCGTGCTTGTATGACTGACTGTTCTCTTCGGTGCTGAATATCGTGTTCTGTTGGTTTGTAAACCGGGTTTGTCACGTATGTTTTATGTTTGTGCAACAGTCTTTTTTTCCTCTCTTGCCTTCTCCAAGCGAGTCTGTTTTCTCCGTCAGGCCTCAGGATGCTGCTCCTCGTTGGGCCCTCGGTATACTCAAAATCACGCCTAGAAGCCTTACGGAGGCATGTGCAAACGCTTGTCCCGCAGATCTCGTCCCTAGATGCCATCTTCATCCATCTTGTCCTCACTCCTTCCGCAGACGCGGAGCGCATCCTCACCAATGACAAGGACGAGTACAGGAAGACGTTAGAATATATTCTAGCGTATGGAGATGACGTCGCTCGACCGGAAACGCGTCAAGTCTGTGGGTCTGTGGCCAAGAACGGAGTTTATGTCCTCCCCAGACCCGGCTCCATCTCCCCCTGGTCGAGTAAAGCGACGGATATCGCACGCATGTGTCATCTAGGCGACTACGTTCAGCGTCTCGAGCGGGGAGTCTTCTACCACGCCACGCTTTCAAACGGACACTCGCTATCCGAAGATGATTGGAAATACATTTCCCATCTTCTGCACGACCGTATGACGCAGATATTACAACCCGATCCTCCCGTCGAGTCCCACATGGTTTTCGCGTCGCAGCCCCGTCCACTGCGCACCATCCCTCTTTTTAATCTACCCTCTACCGAAGCCAAACGCGCGCTCCAAGAAGCCAACGTGACCCTCGGCCTTGCGCTGACAGAGAACGAAATCGACTACCTGACCAGCGCGTATGTCTCCGGTCCAGACGCTATCGGGCGCGACCCGACAGATGCAGAGCTCTTCATGTTCGCACAGGTCAACTCCGAGCACTGTCGTCACAAGATTTTCAACGCCAATTGGGTGATTGACGGCGTGCAGCAGGGGAAGTCGCTCTTCGATATGATCCGCAATACAGAGCGGAGCATACAAGGGAAGCACACAATCTCTGCGTATTCAGATAATGCGGCTGTGTTTGAGGGGTATGAGGCCCCGCGGTTTGCGCCAGGTCATGCGAGCGTGTATACCAGCGCGAAGGAGCACGCGCCTATACTCGTCAAGGTCGAGACGCATAACCACCCCACTGCCGTGTCGCCCTTCCCTGGTGCTGCTACTGGATCGGGTGGTGAGATTCGAGACGAGGGTGCCGTCGGGAGGGGATCGAAACCCAAGGCCGGGCTGGCGGGGTTCACTGTCTCCAATTTACTCATACCGGACTACCTGCGACCTTGGGAGACGGACTATGGAAAGCCCGCGCATATTGCTTCGTCGCTCGATATTATGATTGAAGGACCGTTAGGCGCTGCTGCGTTCAATAACGAGTTTGGACGACCTGCACTGGCAGGTAAATATCGTATCTTTTCCAGACTAGATGATACCTTATTCCATCTGCAGGTTATTTCCGCACCTTCTTAGAAGCCATTCCCATTTCGGAAACAGAGAGGAACGTTCGAGGGTACCATAAGCCAATTATGATCGCAGGAGGGCTGGGTAATGTTCGGCCTTTGTTTGCTAAGAAGACCAAGATCGCTCCTGGAGCGAAGATTGTTGTGCTTGGCGGACCAGGACTCCTCATCGGTCTGGGTGGAGGAGCAGCTTCATCTCAAACCTCTGGTGCTAGCACTGCCCATTTAGACTTTGCCTCTGTCCAGCGCGACAACGCAGAAATGCAGCGAAGATGTCAACAGGTGATCGACGGGTGCGTCAACCTTGGCGAATACAACCCAATCCAATCAATTCACGACGTCGGTGCTGGAGGACTATCGAATGCACTTCCTGAATTAGTGCATGATTCAAACTTGGGAGCCACCTTCGAGATTCGAGATGTGTTGGTCGACGACGCCTCAATGTCTCCTATGGAAATATGGTGTAACGAGTCGCAGGAGCGATACGTACTTGCCATTTCCCCGGAACACTTCGATGCGTTTGAGGGGCTTTGCAAGAGAGAGAGGTGCCCATATGCTGTCGTTGGAAGGTCAACTCTTGAAGAGCGCCTCCTCGTTACCGACCGACTTCTAGGGGTTAATGTCATCGACTTGAAGATGGCTACGCTTTTCAGCAAACCACCTAAAATGTCACGTACCGACCAAACCCTCCATCCTCCTCTTCTTGCCTTCAACTCCAGCCTGCAGCCGTACCTGTCCCAAACCTCTTCGTCTCAACTCCTAGGAGATGCCGTGGAGCGTGTCCTTCGCCTGCCCTCTGTTGGATCGAAGTCATTCCTCATCACCATCGGCGACAGAAGCATCACTGGCCTGGTCACTCGCGATCAGATGGTAGGTCCGTGGCAAGTCCCCGTCGCAGATGTAGCCGTCACTCGGGCATCCTACGGTTTCGACGTCGTCACTGGTGAGGCCATGGCTATGGGGGAACGCACCCCTCTGTCGCTCATCAGCGCTGCTGCCTCTGCAAGGATGGCGGTTGGAGAAGCCATCACCAACATCGCTGCCGCCTCGATTGAGGAAATCGGGCGTCTCAAACTAAGTGCGAATTGGATGTGTGCGGCCTCGACTCCTGGCGAAGGAGCAAGGCTATATGAGGCCGTGAAGGCTATTGGAGAAGACCTATGTCCAAAGTTGGGAGTAGGCATTCCTGTTGGAAAAGATTCTATGTCGATGTCTATGCACTGGAAGGACGGCTCCGACCCTAAACAGGTCACGGCTCCGCTTTCTCTCATCATAACGGCGTTTGCTCCAGTAGACAATGTTGAGGAGAGCTGGACTCCACAGCTACAGCGTAGTGGTGAGCCCACTGCGCTTGTCTTCTTCGATTTGGCGAAGGGCAAGACGAGGTTGGGTGGATCAGCACTAGCTCAAGTATACAAGGAGATAGGGGCTGAGTGCCCGGATGTGGAGGACGCCAGTCTACTGAGGAAATTCTTCGCCGGGTGTCAAAGAGTACGAAGGGAACAAAGAGGATTAATCCTCGCATACCATGACCGGTCCGATGGTGGTCTCTTTACGACCATTGTAGAAATGTGCTTTGCAGGAAGGGTTGGAGCTAATGTGTCTCTCGACGTACTCGCCTCGCCAGCCGACTCAAATGCGATCCTCTTCGCCGAAGAGCTTGGAGCAGTAGTCCAGGTTAAATTGAAGGATCTCCTCGAGCTCAATGAAGCATTCGAGCAAGAAGGCTTTCCTGCAGCCAGCATCTACAAGATTGGAGAAGTTGAAAACGGCGAGAATATTACAATCACCCGTGGTGGGCAGGATATTTACACCAGTACTCGAGGGGTACTACAAGGGGTGTGGTCGGAAACCTCGTTTGCAATCCAGAAACTACGAGACGACCCTTCAAGCGCGGAACAAGAGTTCGAACTCATTACGTCTGATCAATACAAAGGTCTTTTCTACCAAACGAATTTTACAGCACCCACGGGGATACCACCAGAGCTGATTACTCGACCCCGCGTTGCCATTCTTCGTGAACAGGGGGTGAATGGTCAGATCGAAATGGCGTGGGCATTTACTGCAGCGGGCTTCGAGGCTGTGGACGTACATATGTCCGATATCCTCGACAAAATCGTTGATTTAAACACCTTCCGCGGCATCGCAGCTTGTGGAGGCTTCTCATATGGTGACGTTCTCGGGGCTGGTAATGGCTGGGCGAAATCGATCTTGCTGAGCCAAGTCGGTCGGAGGCAATTTGTCGAGTTCTTTGAGCGGGAAGATACTTTCGCCCTCGCTGTGTGCAACGGTTGCCAGATGTTTGGGCATTTACGCAAGATTATTCCAGGTGGATCGCAATGGCCACTCTTCAAACCGAATAAGAGCGGCAGGTTCGAAGCGAGAGTGTGTATGGCAGAAATAGTCGATACGGAATTGGTCCGGCAGTCGCCCTTTTTGAGAGACATGGTCAGCTGGAAAATACCTGTTGCAGTAGCACATGGCGAGGGGCGAACGGTGTTTGGTGATGCCGCACACAAGGACGCATTCGATAGCCAAAATTTGATGGCAATACGTTACGTCGATGGAAACGGTCAGCCGACGGAGCATTACCCTCTCAATCCCAATGGAAGCCCTGGAGGCTTGACGGGTGTCCATGCCAGTAACGGGAGATTCCTCGCTTTAATGCCCCATCCGGAGAGGGTCATAACAACAGAGAGCAATAGTTGGCATCCATCAGCGATGAGTAGAGCTGGACCATGGTTTCAATTATTCAGAAGCGTGCGAGCATGGTGTGGAGTGTAGGTTCCTTGTAAATACTGGTGTCCCAAAGTGCATCAAATCCAGCCATCTTCGCCCGGACGAGTACTGATATTGGGGATGGTGTTCGCAGACAGAAGCGCTCAAGTTCGCAAAGGAGAGGTGAAGAAATGTGAGACGCAGAGCCAATGCTTGAAAAAGGGGGAAGGGTGCTGCAATGCCGGAGTCGGGAGTGATAATTACCATAAAGGGGAATTCGAGAGCGATATTCACACATTTTGGCCCTTGTTCAGATGATCGATGAAATAGCAGACTGCCCGTTTGGGGAATAGTTAATCCATTTTATGTCCTGGCATCCCATTACTGTGTATTCCTCTTGCTATGACCCCTTTTCGGTATTGACTCGTCCTGCTTCCCAAAACGGATGGTAACGCGCGCAAGAGGGAAAAAATAATATACCACATGTGAACGACAAGAAAGATACTATACAGAATGGTAACCACCTCTACTTGGCCCACTCCGAACCGAACTGAGGAGATGATGAAAGAGATCAGACAAGAGATTGGGAACGTCTCGCCAGAAGTCCCGGTGGCTGTCCGGAACGCGTCAGGATGATTATCGTGTCACGTTGGATACTATTACGCACGGAATGAGGTCCCATCCACTTGCACCGTACGTCGAGTAATTGTAGTATATTCCAACTCCGAAGTACGCTCCCAACGAGAGGAAGAACCTGCAAAGGAAGGTAAGATGACTGAGTCACACCCCCAAGGATCCAGTTCGCTGACAGTAGGAAGAACCAGCCAAGCCCATTGCCTGTTGTTTCCGTGGGTGGATTCGGAGGGTTATTTGAATCGTCTTCACCCAGGGTACACGCAGAAGAACTAGTCCATTCGATTATAGCGGTACTTTCGTTATAAGACTTGAAGGTTGGCTCGCGTTCCTCTTGTTCCACTTTTGAGCACAACAGATTCAGGTCCAATATTTGAGGTACGTCCTTGCCAGAGACGTCCGTATATGAATCTCCGTGTAGTAAGAGGGAGATGCCATGAGCTGCAGGCAGTCAGCTGACAACACCCTGTGCAAAAGGAAACGACTGACGAATCGGGGCATAGGTGGGCGTCAACTTGTCCTTGGTCGCGAGAGGGATGACTGAAATAACCCTGTCGTCTGAACCCTCCTTCTTGTTTATTTTGGTGAGACATGCCCATGTCCCAGCAGGACACTACCACGCGTGTGTGAGCAAAAGACTGCGAGGGAGTGGACCACGTACTCTTTCGGACTCTGGAGCCTGAGATTGGTCGAGTTCGTTGCAAACATCAAAATATATTCTGTCTATCATGCTTGTAGGCGGTGTGCTGCGAGTGCGCTCGACAGTGTGTTGGCCAGCTAAGCCTGAAAGGTCGTAATCGCCCACATTTGGGACGGTGAACTTGCAATTCCAGTCTGCAAATGCGGGATATATCGAGAATATCAGCTGCCAGAGCAGTATCCGCCCCTTCATCCCTCAGCGTTCGTGGTCAGTTTGGGTCAAGTTTGGAGGAAACGCGTCTTGACTTTCTCCGTGTCCGGGCTCAGTGAATACGTCGATGGCCGAGTTTCTCAAACGTAAAATATATCACGAAAAGGTGTGGTCTTTCTCGACAAGTCCTTCAGGACCTTACCTCTGGTCTCCATCCTCAGCAAGAACCAGGCTCGATGCTATGTGCGCAGCACGCGCTAAACAATCTCCTTCGTAAGCTATCAGCTATCTAGAGCTCCTAAACATTTTACTGATCGTGCCTCGTCGCGTCCAGAGGGTAATTATGTACGTGGCCACGCACGCCACAGCTCGCAAGCCGACCTCATCGATTTCTCTAGTTTACGGGCCCCGATCTTGCCGCACTAGCGAGAGAACTCGATAGCCTTGAACAATCCGTTGACGAAAGCAACAAGGGAGTCTCTACGAACATGGACGACACGGGTCAGCGTCTCCTCTGTCGCATCGAGAGTAGCGCCTGACATACTCGTATCCCAGGTTTCTTCTCAGTCCAAGTTCTGGAGGAAGCCCTTCGCGTTTGGGGTCTCTCGTACGATGGTCTCACAGAGCACAGAGCCCTCACCTCATTCGATTCGCAGACTAGAAAGATGGAGATCGCCGCAGATGAGGGAGTTTCAAAGCAAGCCCCACACTCAACTCGGGTTCATTCTCAACCTGGAGTTACATTGGTTCACGTTGAGGAGATTTGGTCCCGCTGTCACTGACCCCACCATTGATCCTGGCCTAGGACATTGGTTTAACTTGAATTCTTTCCTCTCAGAGCCGGAATGGGTTTCAAAGACATACCTTGGGATGGTTTTGCAACAAGCTGAGGCGGAAGGTTTGTCAATTCAATCGATGGTATGAGGTTTAAGGCTGACCCTGTTCTAGGATACTCTGTATTCGTGGTCCAACAAGCCGACCAGGGCCGGCCCCTGGCACTTGCACGAACTGAAGCAGACGATGCAGCGGGAACGATCCCTGAGATCACTAGCTCTGCAACCCGTCCCACGCTGTCGACTGCTCGCAACAGAAGCAAAGCTGTCGCACCTGGCCCATCGAAATCTGCCTTTGACCTCACCGGTGCTGGTCTTGAGGATGAAGACTTCGAATTTCAAGCAGCCCTTCAGGCATCTTTGCTTCAGGCACCTTTGCAAGAGAATACCTCAAACTCCACCAATCCCCCCTCGGTACAAACCAACCCAACCCGGCCTTCAGTCTTAGCCAATGACTGGAACTTCCCATCTACAAGTAGTGTATTTGGCGCCCGAACTGCCACCGCAGCTGCCCCGTCCTCTGCACACCTCGAGTCCGTCGACAGTAGCGTCCGTCGTGCGAAGGAGGAGCTCGCAAGGTTCCAACGGGAGCAGGAGGAGGCACTAAGGGAAACATACGAGGACGAGATTGAGCTGGGGGACGAAGAACCTGCATTTGGTTCTGCATCAGTTGCCCGTCGCCGTGCTGCTCAACCTGACGAAGAAGAGGAAGAGATGCTGAGAAGGGCAATTGAAGCAAGTAGGCAGGATTCCGCACTACCACCAGAACCTCCTAGAGTTCGACCCACAGTGGCAGAGGACGAGGACGAGGATGACACCTTTGACGATGATACATATATGGAGATAGACGACGAGGAAGACGAGCAAGCGTATCTGGAGAAAGTGATGAAGGAGAAACGGGACCACGAAGAATTGCTAGCAAGTGCAGCTAGGACGAGCGCAAGTTCATATGCCAGAGCAGCAGGGAATCTTGCGACGGGCATAGTACCACGAGCCCTACCATACCGTGTCCAGCCTACATACGAGGGTTTAGGTCTCACTGGTATCTCATCACGCGTCCCAGATGCCCCGCCAGTCATTCCACCTCTTGTGGGCATCACTGGATCCAATGCATCTCATTTGGCGGATGCGAGGTACTACGACGACGAAGACGAGATGCTACAGGCTGCATTGAAGGCGAGTTTGGAAGATTACCCGGTCAACTTTGTGGTCCCAAAGCCCGCCCCTAAACCTGTCACACCCGAAGCCAGGGGTGCTACTTCGACCTCGACTCCAGTACCAAGTTCGTCGAATCAGCTGCCTATCGCCTCACCTGAATCGAAACCTACGGCGAAGCCCAAGGAGGAGAGTGAGGATGAGGATGAGGATGAGGAGGAATCAGAATCAGAAGAAGAGGCACAAAAGCCTCTGACAGCTGAACAACTGAGAGCGGCTCGCCTTGCTCGGTTCGGTGGTTGAGCAGGCGGTTGGATTGTCTTGCAGACTGCAGGTGATTACGGACCCTTAGAATAATCGGCTGAATGCAAAGAAGTGGAGAATATAATGCCAACTAGAAATATGCGCGATATGACACGAGTAATATATAGGTTAATGTGCAGCTGGGGCAGCAGCAGGTGGCATTTCCACTGATGAGAAAGTGAGGCATATCCTTGGCACAGCAAGCAGAGGAACATACGTGGAGGAGCCACCTGTCTATTTGCCTCACCCATCGTCCGACTGATGAGCACGCCGACGCCCTCAAAGACACCCAGCAGTATGCCACACGCCGTCGCTGAGACAAGCGCGGCTTTTGGACCACCTGGAAACCAGTATGTCATCTAGTACAGCACGAGGAGCTAGTATTTCAGTACTTACTTCGTAACGCCAGACACCCACCAGTCATAAACCCGGAGAGGATGCCGTTCAGCGCGTCCTCTTTTTGACGATAGCTTTTGACCGCGCAGTCAAAAGTCGAGAACATGCCACCCCAGACGCCGAAATTTCCACCTGTGACCGGTGCGCGAGCTTTTATCGATGACAGCGAACCGACAAGGCGTTCTCCCTACATGAGTACGATTTTACGCGTCAGCAAGCGTGACGAACGTTGCGGAAGGGGAAACAGATGGTGGACCTACTCGTGGAGAGTTTCTGGCACCCTTTATGCCGTGCCATATGCCGCCCCCTATTGCACCCATGGCGAACGCTCCGCCAAAGTCGTTCAGGATGACCCAGGGGCTAGAGAGGGGTCGAGTAAGGGTAAAACCGTGACACTTCTGTCAAAGTGCTTACCAGGGGTCCCGTGTGTGGTCCGCATGCGACATTAGGATTGATTAATTTTCACGGCAAAGATGAAAGGTGGCTGCTTTGTCCGGACTTTGCGATCTCCTCATAATTTCTGGTTTCGAAGGATGTCCACACGACCGAGCATATTCGATGATCTACCTCCAGAACACTCGAATCGCGACCTGGAGGACACCGTTGCTGACTTGTCGCTCGCCGATCTCCAGCAACCCTCCACCCCGCAATTCAAGTATCGTTTTATTGGAGACGAAATTCCAGAAACACCACAGTGGGACAAAAAACAAGAAGAAGTTTCTGTGTTAGAGCAGGAAACCTTGCAGGAAGACGAAGGACAGGCAGAAGAGCGTGAGGACCAACGGGGTGTCCTGGACGATCTGGAGGAACCGGCACGCTCGTCGGTAAGAAGACCAGAGCACACACGTGAACAAAGGCTAGAGGACGCGAAAATCAAGCTTAAATCGATCACTCAATCGTTCAAGAATTTGAATGAGGCATTGGAAGCAGCAATTCCCAGAATGCAGGTGCTGCGCGCTCCCTTTACGCGTCCGGACGCGTTACTCATTCCTATGATAGCGATTGAATGATAACATTGCATATGTGGACAAGCTTACAGCTGCGTACGCCGAGATGATGGCCCAGACGGAACATACTGTTCAATTATTGCTGGACCCAAACTGGCAAGGGGCCGATAATGTGAGTAGTAATTGTTGTTTTGTTCCCGACATGTCTCTTGAACCACAAGCAGGACGAGGGGCGCCTGCGAGAGGAGGAAGAAGATGAGGCACGTCGGCAAGATGAAGCGGAACGGCAACGCGCATTGGAACATGCACAAAGAGAGGCAGAGGAGAGGAGACTGGCGGTACAGGCCGATAAGGAGCGTAAGGCGCGAGAGGCTCCATCTAAAGCAGTTCGTGGGGTAAGGGGGGGAATGCGAGGAGCCATTTCTAGGGCAAGAGAACGTGGAGGAACACCACCAGAGAGGACCACAAGTGAGATAGGTTCACTCATTCATCATATCCACAACTCTGATATTTTGTAGGTTCGTTTTCCCGGCTTCCTGCGCGTGCAAAGTCCGGAATTGCGCGCCCTATATCGGCAGCAGGCCCCAGTCGACCATCTTCAGCACCTGGTTCATCTGCTCCATCTCGAAGAGACCAGCCAGGGTTTGGTTAGAACGGCAATTACATTCTGGCGCTCTGTTATCGATACAACCTCTCGATCCGCGCTTAACCGAGTCACACAGAGTGTCTCATACCTGTAATCCCACAGCCCTTCCATTGTCTTTGTGCTACACTTGTATCCCCCCACTCCTGCGACTGTATCTCGTCATGAATGCGACGGCGCTTTTAGCTTTTGGGCAGCGGCATGTTGCCAGAGGGCTTAGCAGGTTGAAGGAAGACATCATAGTCTCCGGAGAAGGCTCCTGGGTGACGCTAGCCGATGGCACGCGTGCGATCGACTTCTCATGTGGGATCGGAGTAACTAATCTAGGTTACTATCTGGTTTGATCGGCTATCCTTTCTTGATGTTTCTGATACCTACTGCTACTGCAGGGCATTGCCACCCCAAGGTCTCGAAAGCAGCGGCGGATCAGTGCATGAAGCTCGTGCATGGGCAGGTGAGAAATACACATAACCCTTGACCTAAACTTACTATATGATGTGATAGTGTTCAATTGCTTATCATGTTCCATATCTCCAACTCATCAAGAAACTGCTTCCCGTGATGCCCGGTCAGTGGCATGCGCGAGTCACGATTATTATCACTTGACATTCTGCAAGATCCGTCACTGGACACGTTCTTCTTTTGGAACTCTGGCACAGAAGCTGTGGAACAATCCATCAAGGTAGCTCGGACGACCACAAAGCGGCAAAATATCATAGCGATGCAGGGAGGCTATCATGGCCGAACCATAGGGTCGCTGTCACTGACTCGTAGCAAGACAATCTACGGCGAAGGCGCGAGTCCAGTCATGGTACGCCCCGCCCCACTATCCCCGAGTCTCCTAACTAGGATCCGTACCAGCCCGGCACTTTCGTTACAGCGTTCCCTTACTGGCACCAACTCGGTGTTCCACCTGAGACACCTGAGACAACCCTCGTCTCTTTGGCCTTACACCAGCTTGATCTCCTCCTCGCGCAGCAGACTGCTCCTGCGGAAACAGCAGCAATCATCATCGAGCCCGTGTTGGGTGAGGGAGGTTACATCCCCGCTCCTACGTCGTTCCTCTCAGCACTCCGTGCCACCTGCGACAAGCATGGCATTGTCCTCATCTTCGATGAGGTCCAGAGCGGCTTCGGACGTTGCGGGAAGTATTTTGCATGCGAATGGAGTGGCGTAAAGCCAGATGTCATGGTATTTGCGAAGGGGCTTGCAAATGGGTTCCCATTGAGTGGCGTTGTGAGCTCCAAGGGCCGTATGGATTTGATGCCGCCTGGGACAATGGGTGGGACGTATGCTGGTAATGCGGTCAGTTGTGCTGCTGCAATTGCTTGTGCGGAGGTGATGGAGGTGAGTCCGGCATTGGCCACACCAGCTTCAAGTAACGATTCGTATTCCAGGAGGAAAATATACTTCAAAACGTAATCGCGAGGTCCGTGGAGTTGCTTAGCTTCCTACGGGATATGCAAAAGAACCCTGAACTCTGTATTGTGGATGTTCGGGGGCAGGGCCTCATGGTGGCCATCGAGTTTGCATGCGACGACGGCCGACAACCAGCATTCAAGCCGCACTCATCCAAAGGAAAACTCCCTCCGTGCGGGGTCGCATCAAAAGTATCCAAATTGTGCGCGGAGAGGGGCCTACTCTTGCTCTCGACTTCGGTCTTTGAAGTCGTTAGGTTCATCCCACCCCTCAATATCTCAAGCAAGGAGTTAGCGGATGGTCTCGCAATCTTCAAGCAGGCTGTCAAGGACGTGGTCAAATGTGGATGATGGCGTGTTGGAGGTTGGACAATTGGATGGTATGGAAAGCAAGGCGCAGAAGCTGGTTCTGAGAGCCTTTGGTGTTTTGTTACGTAGCCTGCTTCTTTTAACAACTCGGTGTATGGGTGACCATGCGAAGCAATTAAAGCGCTAAGCACGGCTAAGAAGGGGGGGCAAACGGTGCGAACGGTGCGAATAGTGAATGGGAGCGAATGGGAGCGAATGGGAGCGAATGGGAGCACGAGGGAGAATGTCAAGGTTGGGCAGAAGAAGGATGGAGGGAGCAGGCAGGTAGGCAGGAATAGG
>WNFL01118049.1_pt3 | contig 38703 bp, 28 predicted proteins | sample 5400361 | NCBI WGS metagenome assembly WNFL01 (sample SAMN13153351, study PRJNA577476) | soil metagenome | isolation source: 40 cm soil on Douglas fir-dominated hillslope | place: USA:California | collected 2013-09-17
TGGAGCTGGCTGAAGTGGGCGAGCAGGTAGTCGCGCACCGCGTTCGCGCGCGCCAGGCTCAAGGTCTGGTTGAAGGCCGCGGTGCCGCGCGAGTCGGTGTGGCCGCCGATCTCGATCTTGATCTCCGACCACTTGCTGAGCACCGCGCCCACCACGTCGAGCGTCCCCGCGGCGTCCTCGGGCAGGTCCGACTTCCCGCTCGCGAAGTTGATGTCCGAGATCCGGATCATGCCGGTGTCGATGAGCTCGGTCTCGCGCTCCGTGATCTCGATCGGGCAGCCGTCCTTGTCGACCCGCAGCCCGGCGCCGGTGTTCGGGCACTTGTCGAGGCCGTCGCACACCCCGTCGCCGTCGCTGTCCACCGGGCAGCCCTTGTCGTCCACCTTGCAGCCGGCGAGCGTGTTGGCGCACTGGTCGAGGCCGTCGTACACGCCGTCGCCGTCGCTGTCGATCGGGCAGCCCTTGCCGTCCACCTTGGCGCCGGCCGGCGTGTTGGCGCACTGGTCGAGGCCGTCGACCACCCCGTCGCCGTCGCTGTCGGTCGGGCAGCCGTGGGCGTCCACCTTGGCCCCGGCGGGCGTGTTGGGGCAGTTGTCGAGGCCGTCGCACACCCCGTCGCCGTCCGCGTCGGTCTGGCAGCCGGTCGCGTCCACCTTGCAGCCGAAGGGGGTGTCCGGGCACTTGTCGTTCTTGTCGGCCACGCCGTCGCGGTCGGTGTCCTTGGTCCGGCCTCCGAACCCGAAGGTGAGGCCGCCGCCGAACACCAGGTTGTTGACGCTGGCCGCCTCGATGTTGCCGGGCGGGATGGCGAGCAGGTTGCGGGCCTCGAGCCGCAGGCCGACGGCGTTCGAGAGCCGCAGGTTGGCGCCCGCGGCGACCTCGAAGTCGCCCAGCTTGTCGTCGCCGATCTTGGTGTGGTTGGCGTACCACGCGCCGCCGCCCAGCGACACGAACGGGGCCAGCGCGTGGTTGCTCGCCGGGCTGAACAGGAGGTTGCCCGAGAAGTGATACCAGTTCACGTCGTCACCGCCCAGCTTGGGCTTGGTGCTCGTCGCGCCGCCCGCGCCCTCGAGCCACACCCACGAGCCCAGCCGCAGCGCGACGCGCCCGCCGATGTACGCGGCGTCGTCGAATTCCTGGCCGCTCGAGAACTGGAGCTTCTCGCTGAACTGCGTCCAGCCGCCGAACGGGGTGATCTGGAAGCGCTTCTCCTCGAAGCCGGTCTTGGCCGCCCACGCGGTCTGCGCCACGAGCAGCGCAGCCAGGGCGACGAGCACGAACCCACCACGCGTGCGCATAGTTTCCTCCGAAGGTCATGGGGCAGCGACCACGGACCAGGGTCGGCACGGTGCGACTCACGTGAGGCAAGCCCTGGCGGCCCGTGCGGCGGACACTAATCGGGGAGAGGCACCGGGGGCAAGGTCGCAGAAACCCTGCGGTTGCGGGGCCGCCGGGCCCCCGCCGCGGCCGCGAGGCGGCGCGCCGGCCGTGGCTAGAAGGTGGCCTGGAGCGCGAGGAACGCCTTGTCGTGGTGAAAGAACACCTCGTAGGGCTCGAGATCGAGCTCGATGCCCTCGACGCCCGCCACGCTCACGCGCCCGAAGCGCGCGTTGAGCCCCAGGTAGGCGCGCGACTCCTTGCGCGTGCCCTCGCCGCCGCCGGGCGTGAACCCGGTGCGGTCCACGGTGATCTGGTCGTGCAGGTAGCCGACGCGGCCGCCGACCCGCGGCGCGAACGCCGAGCGCAGCTCGAGCTGGACCACGCGGTCCACGTCGTCGTAGGTGCCCGCGGCGAGCGGCAGGCCGTAGTCCTCGGTCCGGCCGCCGTAGGCATAGCGCGCTTCGACCGTATGGCGCGCCCCGAGCCCGCGCGCGAGCGCCGCCTCGACGGACCACGCGCGCCGGAAGTCGCGGTCGTCGCCGGTCGGGAAGCCGACCGGCTGGTCGGTGCTGCGCGCCTGGCGCACGCCGGCCCGCGCCTCGGCGCGCAGCCCCAGGACCTCGGTCTCGGCGAGCGCGTCGGCGAGCGTGCCCCACAGGGTCAGGCGGCGGTTGGGCAGGAACGACACGATGCCGGGCGCGTCCTGGATCGAGGGGGTCAGGTACTTCCCCGACAGCTCGGCACGCCAGCGCTCGTGGCGCCACGCGATCAGGAGGGCGGGCTCCCAGGGGTGCCGCCGGTAGGGCTCGGACGCGTTGCCGACCCGGGTCTGGCGCCACGCCCACAGGTTGTTGAACAGGTCCTCGAAGCCGAAGGTCGCGCGCACCTGGAACGCCGAGGTGTCGGCGCCCACGCCCCAGGCGAGCGCGAAATCCTGGCGGCTCTTGTCGTGGAACGGGCGGAACATCACGCCGAGGGTCCCGAGCCGCGAGGGAAAGCGCAGCCACAGGTCGAGGTAGTCGTAGGTCGCGATGTCGCCCTCGAACTGGGTGACGTCGAGTGCGAAGCGCGCCGACTTGCCGAGCGGGGTTTCGAGCTTGAGGCGCGTGTCCTCGAGCCACTGGCCCGAGGTCAGGCACCCCTGCGCGGTGCGGAAGGCCAGCGGAGCGCGCTCCCACTCGGCGCGCCACTCGGGCGGCGTGCGCGCCAGCAGGTGGTCGATGACGCTCTCGTCGTCCTCCTCCTGGGCCTCGGGATGGAAGGTCGAGAACTCCTCGGTGCCGGCCCGGGCCGGGGCGGCGGGCACGGCGAGAACGAGCGAGAGTCCCGCGGCCAGCGCCGCGAGGCGCCTCAGGCGGTGCGCCAATCCGCCACCTTGCGCACCAACGCGGCGGCGCGCGAGGCGATCTCGTCGAAGCGCCCGGCCGCGGCCAGGGCGGGGTCGGCCAGCGCCGCGCCGAGCCCGATGCCGACGCAGCCGGCCTCGAGGAACTTGGCGACGTTGTCGAGCGAGGTGCCGCCGGCGGCGAGCAACGGCACGCGCGGCAGCGGCTCGCGGATCACCTTGATGTAGGGCGGCCCGCCCACCACCCCGACCGGGTACACCTTGACGACGTGGGCGCCGGCGGCGCGCGCGGCCAGGATCTCGCCGGTGGTGAAGCCGCCCGGGCAGTACATGACGTCGCTGTCCACCGCCACCTTCGCCACCTCCTCCGACAGGTTGGGCGCGACGATGAAGCGCGCCCCGGCGACCACCGCCTCGCTCGCCTGCGTCGCGGTCAGCACCGTGCCGGCGCCGACGGTGACCGAGGGGTCGCGCACCAGCGCGGCGATGACCTGCGCGGTGTCGGGCACGGTGTAGGTGATCTCGATCATTGTGATGCCGCCGCGCACCACGGCGCGCGCGGCCTCCAGCGCCTGGGCCGGATCGGTGGCGCGGATCACGGCGATCAGGCGCTGTTCGCGCAGGCGGGTGAAGGCGATCGGGTCGGTCATCGAGGGCGGGCTCCGGAGCTCCCGGGAATCGCGGAACTGTAGGGGCCGCGACGTGGTACGGCAAGCGGGGCGCCGGCTCGTGAAGTGGCGCGTGAAATCGGTTAGGGTGGGGGCGGCATGAGCGATCGTGCATCGAGCCCGGGCCCGACCCGGGGCAAGCGCCTCCCGCGCGCGCTCGCCATCGCGGCGGCGGCGGCGGCGGTACTGATCGGCGGCGCGTGGGTGGCGCTCGCGATCGCGTTCCCGCCCGCGCGGGTGCGCGCCCTGGTCCAGGCGCAGCTCGACCGCTCGCTGGCGCGCCCGACGCGCTTCGACGGCGCCGCGCTCACGGTCTGGCCGCCGGTGCGGCTCACCGTCGCCGGCCCGGCGCTCGCCGAGCCCGGCGGCTTCGCGGCCGGCGCCGCCCTGCGCGCCAAGTCGCTGGCGCTCGATCTCGACCTGCTCGGCCTGCTCCAGCGCCGGCTGGTGGTGCGCCGCCTCGAGATCGTCGAGCCCTTCGTCCACTTCGCGATCGGGCGCGACGGCTCGAGCAACTTCGACCACCTGCTTAAGCCGCCCGCCCCGGGCCAGCCGCCGGGCGGCGGCGGTGCCCCGGCGCTCGACCTGCTGGCTCGACGACGGCCCGGCGCGCCGCCGGGTCGTGCTCGCCCTCGACACCCGGCTCGAGTTCTCGAGCGAGGCGGGCGGCCGGCGCATCGGCACCGCGGGGCGATGGACGATCACCCAGCTCGCCTTCGGGCCCGACACGGTGCGGCGGCTCGCCGGGCTCAACCGCTCGCTCGCGGGCCTGACCTGGAACCTCGAGCACCGCGGCCGCTTCGAGGCCGCGAGCAAACGCCTCACCCTCGACCGGCTGGCGCTCGATCTGGGCCGCTCGGCGCTCGCGATCTCGGGCACCGTGGACGATCCCGGGGCGCAGGCGGTCTTCGACCTCAAGCTGCGCGGCGAGCGGCTCGATCTCGGGCAGCTGCTCGGCTTCCTCGCCGCCGCCGACGTGGCGGCGCTGCGCGGCGTGCACGGCGCGGGCGAGGCGCGCTGCGACCTCGCGCTCTCGGGGCGCGCCGGCCCGGGGCGCACCCCCGAAGTCACCGGGACGCTCGCGGTCGCGAACGGGTCGCTGCGCTACCCCGGCGCGCCGGTCGCGATCGAGGGGGTCTCCTTCGGCGCGCGCTTCACGCCCGACGCGGTCGAGGTGCCGGACTTCGCGGCCCGGGCCGCGGGGCAGTCGCTGCGCGGGCGCCTCGCGGCCCGGCACTTCGCCGATCCCACGCTCGAGTTCGGGGTCAAGGGCACGCTCGACCTGGCCGCGGTCGCGCCGCTGGTGGCGCCGCGCGACACCCGGATCGCCGGGCAGGCGCGGCTCGATCTCGCGGGAAGCGGGCGCGCGAAGGATCCCGGGAGCCTCGCGCTCCAGGGCCGGGTCGTGTTGTCGAACGTCACGGCCCAGTCGCCGGCGCTGCCGCACAAGGTCGAGGGGGTCTCGGGGACGATCGAGTTCTCGCCCGCGCGCGCCGAGCTCAAGGACCTGACCGCGCGCGCCGGGCAGTCATCGTTCACGCTCGGCGGCCGCGTGTTGCGCCCGCTCGCCATCCTCGCCAAGGCCGGCCAGGTGGCGCCCGCCGAGGTCGAGTTCCGCTTCGATTCGCCCTACCTCGATCTCACCGAGCTGCTGCCGCCCGGGCCCTCGAAGGCCACGCCGTTCAACGCGCGCGGCGGCGGCGAGGTCGCGATTGGGCGGCTGCGCAACCAGAAGCTCGACGTGCGCAACGTGCGCGCCAAGGTCACGCTGGCGCCCAACCGGCTCGAGGTGCCGTGGTTCACCTTTGACGGCTACGGCGGCGCGGTGACCGGCAACGCGGACTTCGGGATCGAGGACCCGGCGCGGCCGAGCTTCAGGATCAAGGCGCGCGCCGACAGCGTGAAGGCCAATGAGTTCCTGTCGGCCTGGACCTCGGCTGGGAACGTGCTGACCGGCTCGATGAGCGGGGACTTCGACCTCTCGAGCGCGGGCGGCGAGCCGCGCCAGGTGCTCCAGAACCTGACCGCGGTGGGGCTCGCCGCGGTGCGCGAGGGTCAGCTGCGCGGCCCGGCGCTCGACGCGATCGCCAAGCTCACCGGCCACGACGAGTTCAAGGACCTGCACTTCAAGGACCTTCACCTGCCGTTCCGGATCGAGCGCGGACGGATGATCACCGATCCGGTACAGATGGCGACGCCCTACGGAGACTGGCGCCTGATCGGGGCGGTGGGCTTCGACGGGGCGCTCGACTACGCCGTGAGCGCCACCCTGCCGCGCGAGGCGACCGCCAAGCTCGGAACCAGGGCCCTCGAGGCCGCCGGGCTCACCGACGCGCAGGGGCGCACGCTGATCGACCTCGACGTGTCGGGCAGCGCGCGCGCCCCGCGCGTGGCGCTCAACACCCGCGCGATGCGCGCCCGGCTCGCTGGCCGCGCCGACGCCGCGGTCGCGGAGCAGCGCGAGAAGCTGGCGCGCGAGGCGCTCGAGCGGGCGCTGGGGACCAAGCTCACGCCCGACAGCACCGGCAAGCCGCCCGCGCTCTCGAGCCCGCAGACCCAGGAGGAGATCCGCAAGAAGGCGAACGACTTCCTCCAGAACCTGTTCGGCAAGAAGAAGGCGCCGCCGGCGTCACCGGCGTCGCCGCCCCCCGCCCCGGCCGCGCCGGCCGACACCGCGAAGCCCGCCGCGCCGCACCCGACCCCGACGCCGGCCCCCGACAGCACCGGGCACTGAAAAGACGCTGATCAGGTCACCCGGCGTCCCGCTGCCTTCGCTGCCGCGATATCGCTACTACCCCCACGACGGAAGGGTTAGCGTCGCCGGCCTGCTGGGGGCCGCATGGTGCGGCGCCCTGACCAGGAGGTGATGCATGAAGGTGGGCCGCGCTTCATGGCAGATGTGGGGTGTCGCGCTCTCGAGCGCGCTGCTGGTGCTATCCGGGTGCGGAAAGGGAGACACCGGACCTACCGGGCCGAGGGGGCCGGCCGGACCGAGCGTGATCGTCGCCTGGGCGAGCGTCTCGACGTCTGGCACGGGTGCCACAGTCCTCAACTTCGGCGGATCAAAGACGACGAATGCGACAGCCACGCGCACCGCCAAGGGGATCTACCACCTGACGTTCACCGGCACCTATTCAGCGTTCTCGACAACGGACGACGTCGCGGCGTCGATCACTGCGACCAGCGCCATCGCGTATCAGGCGCACGACATCAATTGGGCCGGTGGGGGTGGCACTCTCACAGCGACCACCATGGAGATGGATTGCTACGCCTGGTCCACGAGCAGCGGCTCGGCGGCTGATATCGACGGCTCGGCCTTCACGGTGGTGATGTTGTCCGATAAATAGCGCGACGGTCGCAGGGACAGATACGCAAGCAGGCCCGGGGGGAGTTCGCCCCCCCCGGGCCGCTCGTTCTCGAGCCCGCGGCCCTGCTGGCCGCCGTGCCGGCTCTAGTTCTGCCTCCACAATCCCTGCCACCAGCGCACGCTGTCCGAGGCCGCCGACCAGTCGGCGGCGACGTTCATGCGGGAGCGGATCTTCTCGAGGCTCCAGCCAGTGAGGTCGGCGAGCGTCTTCGCCTCGCGCTCGCGCCGCACCTTGAGGCCGGCACGGTAGGCGCGCGAGGCCGGGCAGGCGTCGGCGCCGGGCCAGGGGTGGTGCAGGATGTAGCGGCCCTGGAAGTTCTGGCGGTCCGAGGTCTGCTGGAACACCAGGTCCTCGGGGAAGTGGGCGCGGTCGTAGCAGGCGTGGAGCCGGGTCACGAACACCCCGCCGTTCGCGCCACCCTGGGTCGCCGGATCGAGCCAGAACACGCCGAGCTGGCGCAGCTCGTCGTTCGAGAGCGGCTCCGAGGCGCACGGATCGCACCAGCTCATGTCCCACGCGTACTCGGTGAACACCACCGCGCCGCCCTCGCGTTCGGCCGCGCGGGCGAACAGCGCGCGGTACACGCCGGGGAACTCGCCCTTCACGAACTCGGGGACGTCGGCGTCGGTTGGGATCTTCACGGTGCGGTAGTTCGTGGTCTCGACCCGGCCCTGGCGCGTGAGCGCGTAGACCAGCAGCTCCTGGGGGCCGTCGGCGTTCGCCATGCCGAGGCGGATCGGGAGCATGAAGCGCGGCGACTCGTAGGCGATCTGGATCGGGCGCAGGTAGGCGAAGCCGAGCTTCTGCTGCTCGGTCACGTTGACCTTGGCGACGAAGAACTTGAGCCCCTGGCGCAGGTAGGCGTTGAGGACCCGCGAGGCGCCAGCGGGGATGCGGTAGCCGCCCGCCTTGAGCCAGGTCTCGAGCCCGGCGCTCTGGGTCGCCGACAGGATGACGATGTCGTACTCGCCCACCGTGTAGCGCGCCTCGACCGTGACCCCGAGGCTGCGCTCGCGCGCCACCATCGACTTCGCGGCCGGCAGGAAGCCCTGGTTGCGCGACAGCCGGTCCTCCATCGCCATCGCGCACGGGTTGGGGTCGAAGTACTCGACCAGCCGCGGGGCCGAGTAGGCATCGAGGTGATCGAGCAGCGCGCGATCGCCGGCGTGGATCTGGCCCTGCTCGAGCACGGTCGGCACCGGGACCACGATCGCGAACTGCTTGGGATCGCCGCGGAAGTCGTTGGCCATCGTCAGCACGGTGCGATCGCCGTCGCGCACCAGCACCACCTTCGAGGCCTGGTTGAAGATGCGGGCGTCGCCGGTGGCGACGTAGAAGCCGCAGAAGCTAGATGCGGTTCGCGCTGAAGACAGCCCCGCGAGGATCAGGACGGCGGCCAGCGCCGCGATCGGGAACGGGCGTTTCATGAGGGGCTCCTTTCGGGAGGGGTGGCGGTGAGGCAGCCGGCGTCCATGCGTGACGCGGGCCCGGCAGCAGCCCGTCGATGAGCGGCACCAGCAGCGAGCAGGCCGCGAGCGACCACAAGAGGCCGTTGGTGCGATAGAGCACGAACTGGACGAAGCCCGCCCCGGCGGCCACCAGCGCCGCGAACACGACGCGCCCGGCGCGCGAGTCGGGGGTGGTGCGCGGGTCCGAGATCATGAAGAAGCTGAACAGCAGGAAGGCGCCGCTCTGGAGCTGATGAAGCGGGGTGGCGGGCGGCTGGCCGAGCCAGGCCGCGCGCCCGAACAGCACCGCGCACCAGGCGAGGATGAACGCGAACGTCACGTCGGCGCGCGCCGCGCGCTGGACCACGAGCCCGCCCAGGCAGGCGAACAGGAACGCGAGCCAGGTCGTGTTGCCCCACTGCCCGGGCGAGACCCACACCCGCCCGCCCAGCAGCATGAGCGCGACCAGCGCCAGGTTGGTGGGGTTGAAGACGTGCTTGCCGCGCCAGCGCAGCACGAACTTGCCCGCCACCGCGATCACCGGGGCGAGCAGCGCGAGCGGCGTGGCGCCGGTGCGCAGCAGCAGGCACAGCGACAGGCCCGAGATCAGCGCGCTGCGCGGCTCGAAGGCCGGCAGGCCGGCGAGGCGCGAGCACGCCGCCTGGGTCACGAGTGCTACGAGCAGGATCGCGAGCGCGCGCGCCGGCGCGATCTCGAAGTCGAGCCGCGTGACCCCGTAGACCAGCAGGCCGGCCAGCACGGCGATCTGGTAGATGCGGGGGTCGAAGCGACGGGCACGGGCGACCATGCCCCTGACTACGCCCGCGCGTCCGCGCCTATTCCGCGCCGGGGCGCGAAAAAACCCCCGGCGCCGGGCGCCGGGGGCGGGGACGGCGGCCGATCAGGCCGGGGCGCCGGCCTCGCTTCCCATGTGCGAACGGTCCAGCTCCTCGATCCACACCCGCAGCAGCTCGGCGGCGGCGATGATCGAGGTGGGCTCGGCGCCGCAGGCGATCGGCGCCAGCTCGGCGTCCGGGCCGGCCGCGGTCCCGTTGAGGCCGACCCGGAACGCCGCGGGCAGCCGCCCCAACAGGTTCCCGCTGCGGCGCAGCAGCGAGACCATCCACTCGTGGGCCTGCCGGTGGGCGTCGGGGGCGCGGCGGCGCGCGCGCAGGTGCGCGGTGATGAACGGGCCCAGCCACGCGGCCGAGACCTGCTCCGCGCCCGGCGCCTCGCGCAGGCCGAGCGGGGTGAAGAGCACGCGCTCGATGGTCGCCACCAGGCGCTCGGCGAGATCGGGCTGCAGCACCGCGGGGGGCAGGCTCGCCGCCAGCAGCTGACCGGGCGAGAGACCGGACACCGGGCCGCGCGGGCCGATGGTCTCGTAGAGGCAGTCGTGCTTCTCGTCCCACATCTCGTCGTTGAACTGCTTCTGGTGCTCGCGCGCCCAGGCCAGGTAGAACGCGCCGCTCTCCTTGCGCCCGATCAGGCGCGCGAGCTGCGCCATCGCGACCAGCGCGTGGTACCAGAGCGCGTTGTGGTCGGAGCGCTTGACCAGCTCGCCGGCGGCGCCGGTCGCGAGCAGGCCGTCACGATCGACCAGGATGCCGTGGCGCGTGCCCTGGCGGAACGACTGCATGATGCTCTCGAGCGGCTGGAACAGGCGGTCGGCGAGCAGCTCGGTCTCGCCGCTGCGTCGCACGTAGAGGTCGGTGGCGTGGATGAGCCACAGCGACGGGGCCGGGTCGCCGTAGAGCGGGTGGCCGTCCACCGGATCGAACCCCGCCGGGGCCACCCCCTCGTCGAGGTAGTCGATGTAGCCGCTCAGCACCTGGCGGGCGGTGTCGAAGGCGCGGATCGCGACCAGCCCCGGAATCGCGCGCAGCGCCGTCTCGCCGCGCTCGATCCCCGAGGGCAGCGCCTCGACCACGGTGAGCCGCGGGCCGCGCCAGGTGAGCCCGACGACCAGCCCCTCGGCGAGCGGGCCGATGAGCGGGTCGTGGGCATCCACCAGCGGCTCGCGCCGGCGCGCCAGGCTCTCGCTGCCGACGCCGTGGGCGGCCGCCGCCTGGCGGGCGGTGAAGTCAGCGCCCTCGAGCGCGGCGTGGCGCCAGCCCTCGAGGCGCTCGCGCTCGCCGGTCTCGATCGCGGCCACGCACTCCGCCAGCGTGCGCGGCGGCGGCACCCCGAGCCGCTCCTCGGCGGCCAGCGCGCGGAACAGATCGTCCTCGCTCGAGGCCACGACGTGGAGCACGCCCGCCGGCGAGAGCGGCGTCTTGATGTGGCCCGGCACCAACGCGTCCTCGCCGCCGCGCGCCGCCTCGACGTCGAGCGGGTAGTGGAGCTGACGCTGCCACACCCGTGCCGGCATGAACACGCCGTTGTGCCACAGGGTGAGCGCCGGGAAGCCGGCGCGGGTCTCGATCCGCACCCGGCCCGGCACGCCCTGGACCGCGCCGCCCAGCCCCGCGTGCTGGCGCTCGAGCGACTGCGGATCGCGCGCGACCACGAACGGGCTCACGCTCAAGGTCACCTGCGGGCCGCCGAGGTGGCGGTAGGTCACCGCCACCGCGTTGTGCCCGTGCACCATGAACACCGACTTCTCGATCAGGGCGTCGCCGACGCGATAGCGCCACACCGGCCAGGGGTCGAGCGCGAACTCCTCGATCGGGGGCGCCGCATTCGGACGCTGGCCGGAGCAGTACAGGTTGGGCGAGAGGTCGAAGCTCCCGGCGTCCGCCCGCACCCGCTCGTCGAGCTTGAGCAGCAGGGTCTGGAGCAGGCCGTGAGGGCCGGCCGCGGTGAGCAGTCCGTGCGTCCGGCGGGTGTTGGCGCCGGCCACACTTCCCGAGGCCGAGCCCCCAACACCGTTCGCGATAAGCCATTCCCGATGGAGCGCCGCGTCGAAACTGAACAGGATATCCTGTCCCATACGCATATCCGGCACCATACCACGACGGCGTGGAACCGCCATTCGGGAAGTCTCTTAGAGCGCCGCCGGGCGCCTGAGCAGCGAGGAGAGCGGCACCAGATCGACCCCCTGGAGCCGCTTCGGCTCGGTGGCGCGCTGAAGCCAGCCGCGCGCCAGCGGCGTGGCGCGCAGCCACACGATCGAGGTGCCGCGCTCGCGGCAGGCGGCGAGCACCTCGTCCCAGCGCCGGTCGAGCGCCTTGGCATCGGGACGGCGCGCCTCGCCGTCCAGCACCGCCCCCGGCTCCTCGTACATCACGCCGAGCTGGGAGGCGAGGGGGCGGCACACCGCGCCCGCCACCGGCGTGAGGTGGATGAACGTCAGGTGGCGGCGCTTGAGCTCCTGGTAGACCGCGCTCATCACCGTCATGTCCTGGGTCGCGAGCGAGCCCATGTGGTTCGCCACCGCCGCCACCGGGCCGGCCTGGTCGATGTAGCGGCGCGTGAGCCCGGTGATCTCGGCGGGTTTCATGGTCACCAGCACGGTGCCGGGACCGGGCGAGACCTGGGGATAGTTGATGGGCTCGAGCGGCAGGTGGAGCACGATCTCGCGGCTCGCGCGCCGCGCGGCGCGGAACAGATCGCCGCTCCACGAGGCGCCGGGCGCGAGCGCGACCGCGAACGGCACGCCGAGACGGAAAATTTCGTCGGCGTGCGTCGGATCGTCGCCGAACCCGAACAGGACCAGGGCGAGCCGCGCGCGCGGCCGCGTGGCCTCGGTGGTTCCGGGCCCGGCCCGCACCAGCGTGATCTCGTGCGTGACCCGGTCGGGCAGGCCGATGCGCAGCGTCACGGTGGTCTCCCCGCCCCGTCCCGCTCCCTCGCGGCCGCCCAGCACCGCACCGCCGCCCGCCTCGACGTATTGGGCGACCGCGCTGTTGGCCTGGAGCAGGGACTGGTCGGCGGCGAGCCCGACGCGCCAGCGCACCACCGGGCGCCCCGCGGCCGGCGACCCCGGGTCGTCCAAGGCGCCGGCCGCGGCCCGGGCCGCGGTCCCGGGAGCGCCCGGGGCGAGATCGCGGATGCTGTCGGGGGGCACGCCGAAGGCGGCGAGCCCGGCGCGGATCTGGCGCCCGACGATCTGGGTCGCGCGCGCCGGATCGCCGACCTTGAAGTAGCGGGCCAGCTTGAGCCGCCCGGAGTCGGAGTTGAGCAAGAGCCAGACCTCCCCCGCCGCGAAGGCGACGAGGGCCACGGCCGCGAGGGTCACGAGACCGGCGGGAACGGCGGACTTCCGGGGCTTGCGTTTTCCCATGGTTGGAGGGGGTGGTCCGCAAGGTACGGAGCGCGCCCGCCGCCGTCAACGACGGCGCTGCGCCGGGGGCAGGAAGCGGGCCGCGGCGGCCCTGGCAGCGTGCGAAACGCCTGCCGGCGGGGCGCGGTCGCGCCGCCCCGCGCGCCCTGTTTTTGCACTTCAGTGACACTCCAGGCGCATCCGAAATGACAGGCTCTTCGTGGCTCAGGCCGATAACTTCCCCATCGCGGCGTCCCATTCCGGTTTCACGGCAGCCCCGGGACGCCCACCGCTGCCCCTGGAGGTGCGACATGAAGCAGTTGCGACCCGTGCTCACAGCGATCGCCATCCTGATGGTGGGGAACGCCGCCCTGGCCCTGGCCTGTGACGATTCCAAGCAGGCCAAGACGTCAGCCGCGGCGATGACGGCCTCGGCCTCGAAGTGCTCCCACGCGAGCGCCACCGCGGTGACGGCCGACAACAACTCCTGCGCCGGCATGAGCGCGGCCGAGTGCCGCACCAAGATGTCGGCCGCCCAGTGCGCGGCCGTGCGCGCCACCGCCGCCGGTGCCGCCTGCAGCGCCAAGGGCGCCGCCGCGGTGACGGCCTCGAGCGAGGGCGTGTGCAACCACGACGCCAAGAGCGCCGCCGCCGGCACGAGCTGCGGCTCCAAGGGCGCCGCCGCGGCGATGGCGGCCGGAACGTGCAGCGGCCACGGCATGACGACCACCGCGGCGCGCTCGAGCCACGGAGACTGCGACGCCTGCCTCGACATGGCGGGCTGCGAGCAGGAGATCGAGTCGGTCGGCGCCAGCACCCAGGTCGTGCCGCTCAAGAACGGCGTGATGTTCGTCTACACCGCCAGCTCGCCGGCCAACGTCCACACCGTCCAGGCGGCCATGGCGCGGCGCTACGAGCGCATGGTCCAGTTCGCCTCCACCGGCGACAAGGCGCACCTGTGCACGAACTGCAAGGCGATGCGCGGAGCAGCGGCGAGCGGCAAGCTGAGCCGGGAGATCGTCAACATCGAGGGCGGCTGCCTCACCCTGGTGACCTCGAACGATCCGTCCGTGGTGGCCAAGATCCACACCATGGCGGGGATCACGACCGCGGCCCGGGTCAAGAGCTGATCCTCCTTTCGCCCGGAACGGGGCCGGTCCGCGTCGGTCGCGGGCCGGCCCCTTCCGTTGCCGCGCCCGCGGCTTGCGACTAGGCTCTTTGCGCCATGTCGGGCTCGCCCTTCAGCCTCCTCCTCACCCGCCGCGCCGTCGTGATCCTCGGCGCCGCGGTCGCCGCGCCGGCGCTGGTGCTGGCGGGACTCGGGATCTTCCTGACCCTGCGGGTCGCGGGGGCGATCGAGAACGAGAGCCTCCGCTACAACAGCTACATGGCGCTCCAGGTCGGCGAGGCGTTCGAGCAGGAGCTGATGGCGCAGATGCGCCGCTCGATCACCGCGGCCGAGACCGCGGCGCGCACCGACGGCACCCACGACCAGATCATGGCGGCGCTGCACGCCGGCACCGGCGAGTTCATCGCTCCCGAGATCGTGCCGCTCGACCAGCTCACCGGGTTCTCGCTGCTGATCGTCGAGTCGCAGCCGCTGGTGTTCGCGCCAGCGACCTCGCCCACCAACGGCAGCTACTTCTCGGGCCTGCTGCTGCGCGACGGCCGCGGCCAGGTCGTGGGGGCGGGCGGCTGGTGGCTCGACCCGCGCCGCTTCCTCGCCGAGCACCTGAACGCCGTGGTCCAGGACCGGCTGCCGGCCAATCCGCGCCTCTACGGCGGGTTCGAATCCACCCGCAGGCTCAGCATCCAGCTGCTCGCCCCCGACGGCAGCGAGATCGGGCGGGTGCGCGGCGCTGGCAACCGCAAGACCGCGCGCGTCGAGTACCTGTCGGGGCCGTTCGAGCGCTACGCGGTGCGGGTCGCGCCCACCAGCAGCTCGGCGGTGGTGTGGGCCACCAACTTCGTTTCGCTCGAGATCGCGTTCATCGGCCTGCTGGGCCTGGCGCTGGTGGTCGCGACGGTGTTCGGGCTGCGCTACACCGTGCGCCAGCTCCAGCTCGCGCAGATCAAGTCGGGGTTCGTCTCGAACGTCACCCACGAGCTCAAGACCCCGATCGCGCTCATCCGCCTCGCGGTCGAGACCCTGGAGATGCGGCGCGTCAACACGCCCGAGGAATACCAGATGTTCATCGGCACCATCGGACGTGAGACCATGCGGCTGTCGCAGCTGGTGGACAACATCCTCGACTTCGCGCGTCTCGAGGCCGGGCGGCGCACGTTCCAGTTCGAGACCGTGGACATGGTGGGGGTGACGCGCGAGGCGGTCGAGACCTTCCGGCCGCGGCTCGAGCACCAGGGCTTCCGGGTCGAGCTCGATCTCCCCGCCGAGCTGCCGCCGGTGCGGGGCGACGCGATCGCGCTGTCCCACTGCCTGCTCAACCTGCTCGACAACGCGGTGAAGTACTCGCGCACGCAGCGCGAGATCCGGGTGGCGGCCGGGACGCGCGGGACGCCGGGCGAGCCGGGGTACGAGGTGCGGGTGTCGGTCGCCGATCGCGGGATCGGCATCGAGCCCGAGGATCAGAAGCGGGTGTTCGAGAAGTTCGTGCGGCTCGAGACCGGCCTGGTGCACAACGTCAAGGGCGCCGGGCTCGGGCTGTCGCTGGTGGATCAGATCGTGCGCGCCCACGAAGGGCGCGTCGAGGTGGAGAGCAAGCCGGGCGAGGGCAGCACGTTCACCATCGTGCTGCCGGCCGCGAGCGGCGCTGCGCAGGCGCGGCTCGAATCGAGCCGGAAAACCGGGTCGTGAATCCGGGGGAGGAATGATGTCGGCAAAGCGGGTGTTGATCGTGGAGGACGAGGAAGGGCTGCTCGAGGGACTGGCCCACAACTTCAAGTTCGAGGGCTACGAGGTGCTGACCGCCAAGACCGGTCCCGAGGGGCTCAAGCTGGCGCTCAAGCAGAAGCCGGACTGCGTCATTCTCGACATCATGCTGCCCGAGAAGGACGGCTTCACCGTGCTCAAGGAGCTGCGCCAGCGCCATCGCGACATCCCGGTGCTGGTCATGACCGCGCGCAACTTCGAAGCCGACATCCTCAAGGGCTTCGACCTCGGCACCGACGACTACGTCACCAAGCCGTTCGGGATCAAGGAGCTGATGGCGCGGGTCAAGCGTCTGATCCAGCGCGGCCCGAGCGGCGCCGCGGCCCCCGGGCCCACGATCTACAAGTTCGGCGACGTCGAGGTGCGCTTCGAGCCCCGCGAAGTGGTCAAGGCCGGCCAGCAGGTGGCGCTGTCGTTCAAGGAGTTCGAGCTGCTCAAGTACCTGATCGAGCACAAGGGCCGCACCGTGTCGCGCGAGGAGCTGCTCGAGGAGATCTGGGGCGTGGACGAGGACCTCGGGGTCACGACCCGCACCGTGGACACCCACGTCTCGAACCTGCGCTCCAAGCTGGGGGCCGGCTTCGCCCAGCCGTTCATCGTCGCGGTCCACAAGGTGGGCTACAAGTTCGTCGAGCCGTGAGCCGGCGCCCCCTGGCGCCGGTCCAGGAACGGTGGCCCGCCCGGGCGCACCCGCTCAGGCGTGGGCTGCCTCGCGCGCGAGCTTCGCAAACTCGTCGAGCGTCAGCGTCTCGCCGCGGCGGCGCGGATCGATGCCGGCGACCCGGCACAGCCGCGCCACGTCCTCCTTGGGAATCTCCAGGGCTTCCTCGAGGGTGTTGAGGAGCTGCTTGCGGCGCATGTGAAACGAGCCGCGGATGATGCGGAACAACAGCTCCTCGCTCGGCACCTCGACCGGCGGCTTCTCGCGCAGGTGGAAGCGCACCAGCATCGAGTCCACCTCGGGCCGCGGCCAGAACGCCGCGGCCTTGATGGTCATGAGCGGCTCGAGCAGCGCGTGGTAGCGCGCGAACAGCGTGAGCGAGCCGTACTCCGGGGTGCCGGCCGCGGCGGCGAGCCGCGCGGCGTACTCCTTCTGGACCAGCAGCACCGCGCTGCGCACCACCGCGCGCTGCTCGAAGATGCGCTCGAGAATCGGGGTCGTGATGTTGTAGGGGATGTTGCCGACCACGACCAGCTTGTCGGCCTGGCGCGTGCGCGCGACCGCGGCGAGGTCGAACTCGAGGAAGTCGCCCTCGACGATCTCGACGTTGCTCGACTCCGCCAGCTCCTCGCGCAGGTAGGCGGCGAGCCCGGTGTCCTTCTCGACCGCGACCAGGTGCCGCACCCGGGCCGCGAGCCGCGCAGTCAGGGCGCCGGCGCCCGGCCCGATCTCGACCGCGACGTCCTCGTCGTGCAGCCGGCAGTGCTCGACGATGCGGACGCACAGGTCTTCGTGGATGAGAAAGTTCTGCCCGAAGCGCTTGCGCGGTGAGAGGCCGCGCTCGAGCAGCGCGCGCCGGACGCGCGTGAGCTCGCCGCCCTCGGCGGCGGCGCGCTCGCGGACGTAGGCCGACACCGGGCGCACCCCGCCCGCGCCCCGTCCGATGCGCTTCGATCCCCGCATGGCGGGAGTGTAAGCGCGCGCGCCGCAAGCGGAAAGAGGCGCGCCCCGACCCGCTTGTGCGCGGCGGCGGGCGTGATGGCATTTGTTCCGTGCCCGCCCGATGGCGGCGCCTGCTGCTGGGCGCCCCGCGCCGCGCGTGACGCCCGCGCGTCAGGCGGCGTCGAGCCCGTCGCCGCTGCCGAGCGCCTCGCGCGCCATGTCGCGCGCGTAAGGGTCGGGCGAGGCCGCGGCGATCTCGCGCAGCGCGGAGCGTCCCGCCTCGCCGCCCTCCCACAGCGCGTAGGCCGCATGGCGGCGCACCCACCACGCGCGGTCGGTGAGCCGGGCGGCAAGCGGCGCGATCCCGGGCGCGGCGTCCGGGGCGGCGGCGCCGATGCAGCCCAGCGCCCAGGCCGCCACCGCGCGCACCGGCCACGCCTCGTCGCCCAGTGCGGCGATCAGCGCCGGGGCGGCCGACGTCGCTCCGATTCGACCCAGGGCGCGCGCCGCGGCCACCTTGATCTCGGGATCGCCGCTGCCGAGCCGCTGCTCGATCGCGGTGGCGGCGGGGCGGTGGCCGCCCGAGCCCAGGGTCTCGATCATCGCGCGCTCGAGCCCGGACGGCGCGCCCGGGGCTTCGAGTGCCGCCGCGAGCAGGGGCAGCGCGCCGCGCCCGTACGTCTTGAGCACCGCGACGCGGGCGCGCGGCGTGCGACGTGCGAGCGCGCCGGGATGGGCGAGCAGCCAGCGCAGCGCGACGGCGTCGCGATGACGGCCCAGCGCCACCGCGGCGGCGTGCGTCACCAGCTCCGGTCCGCGCTCGAGGGCGCGGCGCAGCGCGCGTCGCGAGGCGGGCTCGGCGACGAGCCCGAGCCGCCGGGCCGCCAGCTCGCGGCGCCACGACGAGTCGTCGCGCAGGGCGCGGCGCTCACGCCGGGCGTGCGGGTTGCCGGCCAGGGCTTCGGCGAGCCGCCGCCGCGCCACGGCGGGGCGATGGGGCAGGGCCTCGAGCCCGCCCCAGAACGCCCCGGCGTCGGCGCGGGCGGCCGCATGTCGCAGCGTGCGCGCGCCGACGTAGCCGTCGAGGAAGCCCTCGATCAACGCCGCAAGCCGGCGCGCGTCGCGGACCGCGCGGCGGCGCCCGTCGCGCTCCGCGGCGCGCACCAGCCCGAACGCGGCGAGGATGGTGGCGGCGAGGAGCAGGGCCGCGATCAATGCCACGGTCGGGGCGGAGAGGCCGGTCATTCTTGATGTTTCGGCAGGCGCGCCCCCGCCCTGAATGCCGGCGCCGTCAGCCCGGGAGCGGGCCGCCCGGGGTCGGTCCGTCGCCGATCGGCAGCCGGAACAGCTCCCGCGCGTTGGCGGTGGTGAGCGCCACCACCTCGGCGGGCTCGATCCCGCGCAGCGCCGCGATGCGCGGCACCACGCGCGCGAGCAGCGCCGGCTCGTTGCGCCTCAGGCTGCGTGGCTCGGGCTCGAGCCACGGCGAGTCGGTCTCGAGCACCAGCATGTCGGCGGGCGCCATCCGCACCGACTCGTGGAGCGGCGCGTGGTCGTAGGTCACGCAGCCGCCGAGCCCGAGCTTGAAGCCGATCTTCTGTGCGCGCTCGACCGCGGGCGGGCCGTCGTCGAAGCAGTGGAGCACGCCACCGGCCGCGGGCCGCATCTCCTCGAGGATCGCGAGCGTGTCCTCGAGCGCCGCGCGCTGGTGGATCACGACCGGCAGCCCCAGCTCGTCGGCGAGCCGGACCTGGGCGCGGAACCAGCGCTCCTGATCGGCACGCGGCGCGTGGTCGCGGTAGAAGTCGAGCCCGGTCTCGCCGATCGCGACCACACGCGGGTGGCGGGCATGGTCGCGCAGCGTGACCAGGTACGAGTCGGTGATCCGCCCCGCCTCGCTGGGGTGGACGCCCACGCACAGGAACAGCGTGGGGTGCTCGCGCGCCAGCGCGTGCGCCTTCTCGATCAGCTCGGGGGTGTAGGCGATCTCGACGAAGTGCGTGACCCCGGCATGGAGCGCGCGGTCGAACACCTGCTGGCGGTCGCGGTCGAAGCGCTTGTCGGCGAGGTGGCAGTGGGTGTCTATCATCATCGCGTGCGGGGTGCCGCCCGGTGGCGCTCGCCTACGCGGGGCGCTCGGCGGGGGCCGGCGGGGCGAGCGCCGCCCTCACCGCCTGGGCCTCGAGGCGCGGGAACAGGATCCCCTTGGCCCCGAGCGCGCGCGGCGCGCTGCGCGGCCCGAACGACGGGCGCGCGGCTTCGGCCCGGGTCTCGCCCGGCTTGCCGGGGAGCGCGAGCATGGTCCACAGCTCCTCGCACTTGGCCGGCATCGCCGGCCAGAGCGCGAGCGCGAGCAGGCGCAGCACCTCGAGCACCGCGTTGAGCGTGGTCGCCAGCTCGGTCGCGCGCGCCGGGTCCTTGGCGATCACCCACGGCTTGCAGCGGTCCACGAACTCGTCGGCGCGCATCGCCAGCGTCGTCGCGGCGTCGAGGGCGTCGTGGAGGTGCACCTCCTCGAACCCGCGCGGCAGCTGGACGACCAGGTGGTCGGCGGCCTGGATCAGCGCCTCGAGCGCCTCGCCAGCCCCGGGCTCGCGCAGGCTGGACGGGTCCCACGCCGCGGGCTCGAGGCCGCCGCAGTGGCTGTGGGCGAGCGTGAGGGTGCGGCTGGTGAGGGTGCCGATGCCGTTCGCGAGGTGGGTGTTGCAGTGCTCGGTCGGGATGGCGTGAAGCAGGTAGAAGCGCAGCGCGTCGGCCCCCACGACCTCGGCGAGCCGCACCGGATCGATCACCACCCCGGCCGACTTCGAGAGCCGCTCGCCGCCCAGGTTGATGAACCCGTGCACGTAGACCTGGCGCGGCAGCGGCACGCCCGCGGCGAGCAGCAGCGCCGGCCACAGCACGCAGTGGAAGCGGCTGATGTCCTTGCCGATCAGGTGGAACGCGTTGGTGACCAGGATCTGCCCGGTGCCCGCCCATGCGGCACCCGGACGGCCCTGGCCGTCCAGGTCCTGGAACTCGTCCTGGCGCGCCGCCCCAGGGCCCCCGGTCTCGCCCTCGCGCGCCAGCCACCACAGCGCGTAGCGCCGCTCCGGCCACCCGATCGCCGACAGGTAGTTGAGCAGCGCGTCGGGCCACACATAGGCGGTGTGGCCCTCGCTGTCCGGGATCTCGGCGGGCAGCGGGATGCCCCACGGGATGTTGGGGCGCGACACGCTCACGTCCTGGAGCCCGTCGCGGATGACGTTGAGCACCTCGGTGCGGCGGTACTCGGGCTCGATGAACTCCGGATGGGCCTCGAGGTGCTTGATGAGCGCCTCGTCGTACTCCGAGAGCCGGAAGAAGAAGTTGGTCTCGCGGATCTCCTTGGGCTTCTTCTTGTGGATCGGGCAGCGGCCTTTGGAATCGAGGTCCTTCTCCTGCTTGAACGCCTCGCAGCCCTCGCAGTAGAGGCCGACGTACTCGTCCTGGTAGAGCACCGGCTTGCCGGTGCGCGGGCTGCGCGCGTCCCACAGGCGCCGGAACAGCTCCTGGACCGCCAGCTCGTGGCGCTGGTTGGTGGTGCGGATGAACTGGTCGTACGAGACCAGGAGCTTGCTCCAGGCCTGGACGAAGCTCGGCACCAGCTCGTCCACGAACGCCTGCGGCGTGGTCCCGGCCTCGGCGGCGGCGCGCGCGACCTTCTGGCCATGCTCGTCGGTGCCGGTCAGGAAATAGGTGGCGTCGCCGCGCTGGCGGTGATGGCGCGCGAGCGCGTCGGCGAGCACCTTCTCGTAGGCGTGGCCCAGGTGGGGCCGGCCGTTTACGTAGTCGATGGCGGTGGTGATGTAGTAACGATGGGGCAGAAAGCCTCCCGGGGCTCGAGATGAACGGAACAGTATAGGGCCCCTGTCCAGTCGGGGGGCGCGGCCGGCCGTCGCGCGAGCCCGGGCGTCAGTCGGCGGGCGGATCGGCCCAGGCGACCGGCCCGTCGTCGGGAGGCTCGTCCGTGCGGGCGTCGGGCTTCGGCTTCTGGCCGCAATTGCAGTCGCCGCACTTGTGGTAGGGCGGCGGCGGCAGCATGTCGTAGGTGATGCGGTGCTCCTGGCCGTCGCTGTCGCGCACCCACACCGCCTCCTGGTAGATCTCGGTGCGCGTCACCCGGCACACCCCCTTGCCGGTGCGCAGCTCGGCGCCCACCGGGGGCAGCTTCTCGGCGCTGTCGCGGTACTTGGTCAGCTCGTAGGCCAGGCAGCACATCAACCGGCCGCAGGCGCCCGAGATCTTGCCGGGGTTGAGCGACAGCTGCTGCTCGCGCGCCATCTTGAGCGTGACCGGGTGGAAGTCCTTGAGCCAGGTCGAGCAGCAGAACGCCCGCCCGCACGGCCCGCAGCCGTCGAGCCGCTTGGCCTGGTCGCGCACCCCGATCTGGCGCAGCTCGATGCGGGTGCGGAACCGCGAGGCGAGGTCCTTGACCAGCTCGCGAAAGTCCACGCGGTGCTCGGCCGAGAAGTAGAACACGATGCGGTGGCCGCTGAAGGCGACCTCGACCTCGGTGAGGTCCATCTTGAGCTCGCGCAGCGCGATGCGCTCGCGGCAGTACTCGAACGCCTCGGTCTCTCGCGCGTGGCCGTGGTCGTCGAGGTCGAGGTCCTCCTCGGTCGCCTTGCGGATGATCTCCCGGGTCACGTTGCCGGGGCGCTTGAGGGCGACGAGCGTGGGGTCCTTGAGGAACACGCTGCCGAGCGTTTCGCCGTGCTCGGCCTGGACCACCACCGGATCGCGGAGCTTGAGCGAGAGGGTGCGGGAGTTGAGGAAGAACTCCTTGCGCGATCCGCGCAGGCTGACCTGCACGATATCGGTCATCCTCGAACCTCTATGGACGGGCGGGGGGTCCCGTCGCGGCACGCCGGCCTGCGAGCCGGCGGATCTGTTGAGCTCGTTCCGCCGCCCGAGCCCCCGTCGAAGGAGCCCGCACGCCGGCTATGAAAAGCCCGCCGGAACGCCGGCGGGGCGATGGACCTGGACCGCGAGCATAGCGCACCCGGGGCCGGGGCGCACGTGCGGCGTCGGGCCTAGTAGTCCCAGCGCCCGCCGGCGTGGCGCGGCCAGTCGCCCTCGCCGAGCCGCTGCCCCGCCACCCGCGCCATCCCCGAGAACAGCGCCAGGTCGGCGGTGACGTTGCCCTCGATGGCGCGCAGCAGCTCCTCGAGCACCATGAGCCGGCGGCGAATCTCGCGAGCGTCGAGCGTCTCCGCCTGGCGGCGGATCTCGCGCGCAGCAGGTCACGCAGCCACAGCTCGTGGAACTCGATCATGCCGCGCAGCGTCTCGCGGCCCGCCTTGCCGTAGCGGGTGGCGCCCTGGACCGCCTTCCACAGCGCCGGCGCGTCGGCGCGCAGGCCGGGCTCGAGCAGCGCCAGCGAGCGGTCGCGCAGCTCGAGCGGGTCGGCGTGGCGCAGCGTGAGCGCGCGGGCCAGCGAGCCGCTCGCCAACGCCGCGAGCAGCCGCGCGGTCCCGGGCGCCACCGAGGCCCGCTCGACCAGGAAGCCGGAGATCGTGGTCTCGGCGAGCGGGGCGAACCGCACGCGCTGGCAGCGCGATCGCACCGTGGCGGGCAGGCGCTGGAGCCGCGCCGTGGTCAGCACCCACACGGTCGAGGCGCCGGGCTCCTCGATCGACTTGAGCATCGCCGAGTACTGGTCCTCGCGCATGCGGTCGGCGTCGCGCGCCACGATCACGCGCCGCGCGGCCTCGAACGGCTTGTAGGCCAGCTCGCGCACCAGCTCGCGGGTGAGCGAGAGCCGGATCGAGGCCGCCTTCTCGTAGTTGAAGACGTAGAGCGGATCGGCGCGCAGCTCCTCGAGCGTCTCGCCGATGGTCTTGTCCAGCTCGCGCTCCTCGCCCGAGACCGGGAACAGGAAGCGCAGGTCGGGATGCTGGAGATCGGCGGCCTTGAGGCACGCGGCGCACTCGCCGCACGCGTCGTCGGCCGTGGCCGCGGCGGCGGGGGCCGGGGCGTCGAACAGGCCGGGGGGCGCGTCGCGGCGCCCCGCGCCGCGCTCGCACAGCAGGGCGCGCGCGAACGCCAGCGCCGCCGTGCCCTTGCCGACCCCGGGGGCGCCGTGGAACAGGTAGGCGTTGGCGAACCGGCCGCCCGCGACCACGCCGCGCAGGAAGGCCGAGGCCTCAGGCTGGCCGAGCAACTCGGAGAGCTTGACCGCGGGCATGGCGCCGAGCATACAGGCGCCCGCGCTACTTGAGCCAGTCCTCGGGGTTGAGCGCCTGGCCCCCCTTGCGCACCTCGAAGTGCAGCACGGTGCCCTTGAGCGAGGTGCCGCTGTCGCCCACCCGCCCCACCGGCTGGCCGGCCTGCACCTCCTGGCCCTGGGTGACGAGGATCTCGGACAGGTGCCCGTAGAGCGTGTAGTAGCCGTCGCCGTGGTTGAGCACCACGATCGCGCCGAAGGTGCCGTAGTCCTGGCTCACGTAGTCCACGCGGCCCTTGCCCGCGGACATCACGGACGTCCCGGCCGGGGCCTGGATGTCCACGCCGTTGTTGAGCGTCGTGGTGCCGAAGCGCGGGTGCTTCTCGGGGCCGAAGTGGCCGACCACCGGCCCGCGCACCGGCCACTCGATCTGGCCGCGGCCGCGCGCGAAGCCGCCGGTGTAGGGCTGCGGGTTGCGGCCCTGCGCGATCGCGCGATCGGCCTCGGAGCGGCGCTTGCGCTCGAGGTCGGCGAGCAGCCGCTGCAGCGAGCGCGCGGTCTGCTCGAGCTCGGCGGCGGCGGCCTCGAAGGCCTCGCGCTGGGTGCGGATGGTCTCGACCGAGCTCTGGCGCTCCTGGCGCAGGCTGGTGAGGCGCCGGGTCTGGCTCTCGGTGGCGCGCGCGTTGCGCTGCAGGCGGGTGAGGTTGGTCTCGAGCTCCTGCTTGGTCTCCTGCACCTGCTCGCGGTGGGTGTTGACGTCGTCGAGCAGCCGGCGGTCCTGCTGGGCAATGCGGACCAGGAAGTCCCAGCGCGCCAGCAGCTGCCCGAACGAGCGGGTCGAGAGGATGAACTCGAGCTCGCGCTCGGCGCCGAACTTATAGAGATTGCGCAGCCGCCGCGCCAGCTTGGCGCGCTGCTGGTCGAGGGTCTGGATGCTCTCATCGAGCGTCGCCTGGGTGCTCACCAGCTGGCGGTCGAGCGTGCGCCGCTTCTCCTCGAGGTTGCGCAGGCGCCGGCGCGTGGTGCCGAGGTCGCGCTCGATGCGGCGCAGCTGCGACAGCACCTTGCTCTCCTGGCCCTTGAGCCGACTCGCGGCGGCGCGGCTCTCGGCGGCCTGGCGGCGGATGTCCTCGAGCTCGTGGCGCTTGGCCGACTCGAGCTGCGACTGCTCCTTCACCTGGCGGCGGGTGCTCTCGAGGCTGTCGGTCTGGGCGGCGAGCGGGGCCGCCGCCGCCAGGGCGGCGAGCAGGACGAGGGCGGCGAGGGCCGCGCGCCTCATGGCCCGACGGCGCGCAGCACCCGCGACAGCGCGAGCGAGGCGGCGATCCACGCGAGCGAGGCGGCGGCGCCGACGAAGCCCGCGATCCAGAGCGGCGAGAAGTACACCAGGGTGACGAGCCGGGTCACCACCGCCTGCTGGAACGCGAACAGGATGAGGAGCGCGAGCAGGGCCGCGACCGCGGCCTCGATCACCGCCTCCAGCACGAACGGCGCGGCGATGAAGCGGTCGGTGGCCCCGAGCCGGCTCATGATCTCGACCTGGGGCCGGCGCACCAGCACGGTGAGCCGGATGGTGTTGTAGAGGATGAACAGGATCGCGAGCGCCACGACCAGGCCGATCGCGATCGCGCCGCGCCGCGTCGTCGCCCCCAGGTCGTCGAGCCGGCGCACCCACTCGGCGCCGTAGCGCACGTCCTCGACCTCGGGGAACTCGGCGACCTGGCGCGCCGCCTCCTGCATCGCGTCGAAGCTCAGCAGCTCGGGCTTGAGCCGCACCCGCAGCGAGGCGGGCAGCGGGTTGGGGCCCACCGCCTCGAGCAGGGCGGGGTCGCCGATCTGCTGCTTGAACTCCTCGAGCGCCGACGCCTTGCTCACGAACGTCACCGCGCCGTAGAGGTCGTTGAGGCGCGCGATCAGCGAATCGCGGTCGGCCGGGGCGACGTCCTCGCGCAGGTACACGACCATCTCGCGCCGGTCGCCGATGAGCTTGAGCGCGATCGCGGCGTTGTGCGCCAGCAGCAGGAACAGGCCGCACAGCGTGAGCGCGGCGGTGAGCGAGAGGATGCCGGTGGTCGCGAGCCCGCGGTGGTGCCGCATCGAGCGCCACGCCTCGCGCAGGTGGAACAGGTGCATGGTCAGACGCCGGTCGCCGGGGCGGTCGAGCCGGCCCCGGGCGGCGCCGGGCCCTTGACGACCTCGAGGACGTAGCCCGCGGGCATGCCGGTGTCGCCGGCCACGAAGTGGCCGTCCCCGAGCGTCAGGGTGCGGCCGCCCAGCGCCTCGGCCACGTCGTCGCGCGTGGTCGCGACGATCAGCGCCGCGCCCTCGTGGTGGATGCGGGAGAGCAGCGCCAGTACCTCGCGCGCGCTGCGCGCCTCGAGCGCCCCGGTGGGCTCGTCGGCCAGCACCACCGCCGGGCGGTTGACGATCGCGCGCGCGATCGCGGCGCGCTGCTTCTCGCCGAACGACAGCTCGGCCGGGTAGGCGTGCTCCATCCGCGGCAGCCCGACCTCGTCGAGCGCCACCATGACGCGCGGGGTCACGTCGGCCTCGGCGAAGCGGCCGCCGATGCGCACCGCCAGGGCCACGTTCTCGAACACGGTGCGGTCGGCAAGCAGGCGGAAGTCCTCGTACACCACGCCCAGGGTGCGCCGCAGCAGGGCGCGCCGGCCGCGCGACAGACGGCTGCCGCGGAAGGTGCCGACGGTGATGATGCCGGCCGAGGGGGAGATTTCGTGGGTGATGAGGCGGAGCAGGGTGGTCTTGCCCGCCCCGCTCGATCCCTGGAACACGACGCACTCACCTTCGTCCATGCGCCACGAAACGGAATCGAGCGCCAGGCGCTCTCCGTAGCGCTTGGTGACTTGCTCGAACGTGATCATCAACGCCACGCTAGCAGAGGGCGCGGCCCCTCACAATCCCGGGGGCCGGGCGTGCGCGGCCCTTCGGGCGCGCTCTTGCTGGGAACCCGCGCCGGGCCTGCGCGGCCCGAAAACACGCCGCCTCACAATCCCGGGGGCCGGGCCGGAGCGGCCCGAAGCCACGCCGCCGTTCGGGCGCGCATCGTGCGCGCCCTCACTGACGTCGAAGCCCCGCTTCGCCAGTCCCTGGCTCTCGCGGGGCTTCGAGTCGCGGCTTTGGCTTCGGGCCGCTCCGGCCCGGCGCCGCGCAGGTCTGGCGCCCCCCGTCGTCGGCTTACGACTGCCGCACCTCGACGTGCGCCTTGGCGCGCAGGGTCTTGACCCATTCCTCGTAGCGTTCGCGCATCTTGATCTCGGACACCGCGTCGGGCAGCTCGTCCTTGATCTCCTGGTAGGTGTAGGGGCGCTCGGGCTTGCGGTCCACCAGCTTGAAGACGTTGAAGCCGATCTGGTTCGGCAGCACGTCGCTGATCTGGCCGACCTCGAGCGAGTCGAGCCCGGCGCGGATCGCGGGCTGAAGCGTGCCCAGCGACACGAAGCCAATGTCCCCGCTCGAGTCCTGCGGTCCCGCGTAGCGGCTGTAGCGGTGGACCAGGGCCGCGAAGTCGGTGCCCCGCGCCCCCTCGGCGCGCACCCGGGCCGCGACCGCGCGCGCCCGCTCGGAGTCGGCGTCGCTGACCGGCACCCGCACCAGGATGTGGCGGGCGTGCGCCTCGAGCTGCGGCTTGCCCTTGTCGTCGAGGCTGTCGGCGCCGGCCCGGGTCCTGAGCGTGTCGCGCTCCAGCACCTCGAGCAGGTGCCAGCCGAACGAGGTGCGGATCGGCGGGCTCAGCTCGTTGAGCTTGAGCTTGAACGCGGCGTCCTCGAGGCTCGGCTCCATGTTGCCGCGCGCGAAGAATCCGAGGTCGCCGCCCGAGCGTGCCGAGCCCGGGTCGTCCGAGACCTCGGCCGCGACCTTGGCGAACTTCTCGCCGGCGACGATGCGGCGCCGCGCCTCGAGCGCCGCCGCCTTGCCGGTCGCGTCGGCCGCCGAGTCGGAGGTGGTCGGGATCTGGATGACCTGGAGCCGCACCTCGCCGGGCCGGTTCGGGAACTTGTCGGGATGGGCCTTGAAGTAGGCCTCGGCCTCGGCCGGGCTCACGCTGCGGCGCGGCAGCGCCTTCTCGACCATGCGCCGCGCCAGCAGCTCGCGCTGGAGTTGCTGGCGGTAGCGCTCGCGCACCAGCGCCTCGGTCGTGTTCTCGGTCTTGAGCTGCTGCTGGAACGCCTCCTCGCCGCCCAGCGCCTCCTTCTTCTGGCGCAGCGCCTCGTCGATCTGGCGGTTGACCTCGGCGTCGCTCGCGGTCAGGCCCGAGCGCTTGGCCTCGGCCACGATCAGCTTCTCGTTGATGAGCTGATCGAGCACCTGGCGCCGCAGCGTGTCCACCTCGGCCGGGTCGGGCTGCGCCTTGGACTGGGCCAGGAACTGGTAGAGCTGGTCCTCGACGTCGCTCTGCAGCACCACGTCGTCGTTGACCACCGCGGCGATGCCGTCGAGCCGGTCGGACGCCGGCTTGGGCCGCGGCACGATGGCGGTGCGCGGTTTCATAGGAGCGGCCGCGGCGGGCGGATTCTTGTGCGTGGGCGTTATGGGCGCAGCCGGCGGAGCCTGCGCCCCGGCGGACGCCACGGCGACGGCGAGCAGCGCCGCGACCGTCAGACTGATGAACCTCAACGTGGACCTCCGTGAGAACGCGGCGCGCGCGAGCGTGGGCGCCACCGGCGATGGCGGGGGGGAGCCCCCGCCCGACCCCTGGATCTTTGCAGGCACGGAGTATAGCGGGCACGCCCGCTCCCCGCTACCCGCACCAGTCGCCGGGTCCGCCGCGCTCGTCGCGCAACCGCCGCTACATTCGGCCGGGGCCGCGATACTCTGATGTTGCCGCGCCCCGGGGGGCCAGGAATGCGCGTTTCGCGCCAGTCCCCCCGGGTGCCCGGAACCCTGACAATCCGATGACCCGATCCCACGTGCTCGCGCTGTCCAACGCCGCGCCCGGCCCGCCCGCGGGGCCGGCGGCCGCGGCGCGCCCCGACTACCGGGGGCGGCGCGTGCTCGCCGCCGTCGCCATGATCGTGGCGGTCGCGATCGGGTTGCCGCGCTTCCTGACCCACTCGCCCTACTCGCGCTTCGGCGTCCAGCTGGTGTGGCCGCGGGACACCGGACCGGTCGTGGACAAGGTGGTGGGACCGCCCTCGGAGGGGGTGCTGCTGCACGGCGACGTGCTCGTGGCGGTCAACGGCGAGGTGCTGACGCGACAGGTGATGCGCGAGCACTTCCGTGCCGGCTGGCCGCGCGGGCCGCTCGAGCTGGTGATCGACCGGCGCGGGCGCCGCATCGAAGCCGTGCTGCCGCCGGTGCGGCTCGGCGCCTGGCAGCGGGGACGCATCTACACCCTGCCGCTCGCCGCGGTGATCGCGGTGCCGATCGTCGCGTTCCTGCTGGTGTGGCGCCGTCCCGACCTCGGCACCGCCTGGGTGTTCCTGTGGTTCGCGCTCCAGCAGGGGATGGGCGCGATCTACGACCTGTTCCGCTTCCCGCCCGCCGAGTACGGCGGCTCCTTCCGGCTCTACCTCCAGCTCTACCACGGGCTCACGTTCTTCTACCCGGCGGCGTTCATCCACTTCATGACCGTGTTCCCGCGCCCGCGCTGGGCGGGACGGCGCCCCTGGCAGAGCGCGTGGTTCTGGGTGGTGGTGCTGGTCTACGTGCTGGCGCCCCTGATGCCGCTGATCGCCCGGGCGCTGGGCCGGCCGGTGGACGACGTCTTCACCTGGTTCGACATCGTGGTCGTGGCACTCGGCACCCTGGCGCTGGTCGAGCGCTACGCGCGCCCCGGGCGCGCGGACTGGAACCCGCGCTGGAGCGAGCGCACCGTCGCGCTGGTGGTGGCGATCGCGATGTTCGCGGCCACGCTGTTCAGCATCTTCGGCGCGCTCGAGAGCGACCCGCGCATCCTCGCCATGCTGATGCTGCCGATGACGCGCGTCATCTTCAGCGCGGTGCTGCTGGCGTGGCTGGGCTCGCCGCTCCTGATCGCGCTCCTGATCGCCAACGATCCCGCCTTCGATCCGCGCCGCCTGGTGGTGCGCAGCATCCCCTACGCGCTGCTCTCGGGCGTGCTGGCGGCGCTCTACATCGGCATCGTCCTGCTGGCGCAGCGCATGTTCGCCGCCGCGACCGGAGAGGACGCGATGGTGTTCAACGTGGTCGCGGCCCTGATCGTGGCGTTCGCCTTCGCGCCGTTCCGCGACCGGCTGCAGCGCGCCATCGACCGGCTCTACGGCCGCGATCCCCAGACCCTGCGCCGCGCCCTCGACCGCTGCGGCCAGGAGCTGCTCTCGGCGCTCGACGGCGACGAGGTGCGCGCCGCGGTCGAGGCCGGGCTGGCGAGCGGGCTCAAGCGCCGGGTCGCGCTCGAGTGGCCCGCGGGCGGGGCGCCGCGGGTGCGCGAGCCCGAGGACATCCCCGAGGAGGCGCGCGCCGCGGTGGACAACGTACTGGCGCAGGCCGGCATCCGGCTCGAGAACCTGGCGCTCCAGCAGCAGCGCGCCGCCGCCGAGCGCCACGCGGTCGAGCTGCGCGAGGCCGCGACCCGCGCCGAGCTGCGCGCGCTGCACGCCCAGGTCCAGCCCCACTTCCTGTTCAACGCGCTCAACGCGCTCTCCTACCTCACCGAGACCGACCCGCCCGCGGCGCAACGCTTCACCGAGCGGCTCGCCGACATGCTGCGCTACACCGTCGAGGCCGGCACCCGGCCCGCCGCCCTGCTCTCGGAGGAGCTGGCGTTCGTCGAGGACTACCTCGGCGTCGCGCGCGAGCGCTACGAGGGGCCGCTCGAGTTCAAGGCCGGCGTGGCCCCCGAGCTGCTCTCGACCGCGGTGCCGCCGCTGTTGCTCCAGCCGTTGGTCGAGAACAGCCTCAAGCACGGCTGCGGCCCGGACTCGCGCGGGCTCCACCTGAGCCTCGAGGCCGGCCGCGAGAACGGCTGGTTCACGCTGCGCTTCGCGGACGACGGCGACGTGCAGAAGAACGGCGCGCCCGGCCTCGGGGTCGGCCTCGCCAACCTGGCGCAACGTGTGCTGCGCTTCGCCGGGCCCCAGGCCAGCATGGACGCGGGCCCGATGCCGGGCGGCGGCTTCGCGGTCACGCTGCGCTGGCCGGCCGAGCCGCACGCCGTGGGGACGGGGGCCGCGTGAGCGCCCCGGCCCGGGTGCGCGCCCTGATCGCGGACGACGAGCCGCGCGCGCGCCAGTTCCTCGAGAAGCTGCTGCGCGAGCACGAGACCATCGAGGTCGCGGGCGCCGCCCGCGGCGGCGCCGACACGCTGGCGCTGGTCGAAGAGCTCAAGCCCGACGTCCTGTTCCTCGACATCCACATGCCCGACCTCTCGGGGCTCGAGGTCGCGCGCCACCTGGCGGGCCGCGGCGGCGCGCCCGGCGTCGCACGCACGCCGATCATCGTGTTCATCACCGCCTACGACCGCTACGCCATCGAGGCCTTCGAGGTCGCCGCCCTCGACTACCTGCTCAAGCCGATCCGGCGCGAGCGGCTCGGCGAGGCGGTGCGCCGCGTGGTCGCCGAGGCGCGCGGCGCCGCCCCCGCCGAGCGCGCCCGCGCCCTGGCGAAGGCGCTCGACCCCCCCGAGCTGCAGCGCCAGATCCCGCCGCTCACCCGGCTGCCGGTGCGGCACCGGCGCGAGATCAAGCTGCTCGACCTGGCGCAGGTGCCGATCATCTTCTCGCGCGACCGGCTGGTGCTGGCGCGCGCCGACGCCCACGAGTACCTGGTGGACTACACACTCCAGGATCTCGAGCAGCGGCTGCCCGAGGGCCAGTTCGTACGCGTCCATCGCGCCGCACTGGTCAACGTGTCGGCGATCGAGTCCTACGGCGGCGAGAACGGCGTGCTGGTGCTGCGACTCAAGGATGGCATGCGCGTCGAGGCCAGCGAGCGGCGTGCCGCCGAGGTGCGCCGCCGGCTGCGCTAGGCGCGTCGCCGGCCGCCCGTGTCGCCCGAGCCCCCCGAGCCCATCGTGCCCCGCGTGCCCGATGCCGCGCCGCGATCCAGCGCCATGGCCACGTGGCGACGGCTGGGCCCCGTGGTGTACGCCACCATCATCGGCGCGTTCATCGGCGCGCGGCTGGTGAAGCCGGGCCGCCCGGCCGCGTTCACCCCCGGCCCGCTGCTCGTGCCGATGGCGATCTCGCTCGGCCTGTGGGTGGTGCTCTCGATCTACTGGGAGATCGCGGCGCGCGGCGCCTCGGCCCCGGCGTCGTCCGAGTCGGGCGCCTCGCGGGCCCTCCACCTGGTCATGGCGAACGGCACCGTGTTTCTGTCGTATTGGCCCTTCGCCGGCTGGCCCAACGCGCAGTGGGCGTACTTCGAGTTCCCGCGCATCCTGTCGGCCACGACCTGGCTCCCGTGGGCCGGGGTCGGGGTGGGGGCCGGCGGGCTCACGCTCGCGCTGTGGGCGCGCCGGCACCTGGGTCGCCACTGGAGCGGCGCGGTCACGGTGAAGCAGGGCCACGAGCTGGTGCGCACCGGCCCCTACCGGCTGATCCGGCACCCGATCTACACCGGCGCGATCGTCATGCACGCCGGCACCGCCCTGATCACGGGCCGGCTGCAGGGTCCGCTGGCGGTGGCGCTGATCGTGATCGCCTACATCCGCAAGATCGGCCTGGAGGAACGCGTGCTCGGCGCGACCTTCGGCGCCGGGTTCGAGGCCTACCGGCGCGAGTCGTGGGCGCTCCTGCCCTGGCTCGTGTAGGGCGCGGCTCGACCACCATCCTCACGACGGGCTCGCGGCCGCCCGCACGGATGTCCGGGGCAGGTGGAAGTACGAGAGCGCCCGGCGCACGCGGTGCTCGAGCGGGGCGTCCGGGATGGCCTCGCAGAGCTTCGCCGCGTGCCGGGCCTCTTCCGCGCTGAAGCCGAGCGAGCGCAGCGGGGCGATGACTTCTTCAGCTGCGGCCCGGGCTGCCATCCTGCGTTGTGCTTCAACCGCGGTTCGCGCCTCGGTCTCTTGCCCCCGCACCTCCGCGGCCCGCCGCGCCGCCTCGCGCTTCTCGCGCATGAAGCCGGCCCCGAACTCGCACTCCGCGACGTACTGGTTGTGCGCCCGGCACCGCAGCCGGATCCCCGCCACCGTGGCCGTGCCCCCGCGCGCGACCGGCTCGGCGTGATCGAACTCGATCAGCTTCCGCGCTTGGCAGCGGTGCCCGCTCTCGCTCACGAACGTGCACTGACCACCGTCGCGCGCCCACACCGCGCGCTTGATCTGCGCCGGGATGTGGCGGGGGTTAGCGCTCGGGCGGGCGCTGCGACCCGGCCGCGAGGTGGCGGCGAACTTGCGCTTCTCGAGCCGCTCGATCAGCGCATCGAGTGCGCGGTCGAGCACCTGGGCGAGGTCGCCCGAGGGCAGGGCATGGCCGAGCAACTCCTGGGCGCGCTGGAGCTTGTCCCGGGTGCCGCGGCCAACCGTGAGGTGGAGGTCGAAGCGCTCGGGCGCCACGGGTGTCACTTTCGAGAGGCAGGGAACTCGTTCCGGAACGAGTTGCTCGCCTTCCGCAGCCGCCGCAACTCGCCCCGGGGCGAGTTGCGTGCCCGCCGCCGGTGCCTGAAGCGCCGTAACCAGCCCCAGGGCCTCCGAGCGCGGGTAGCGCTGGGCCAGCAGCTCCTCGATCTGGGCCTTGCTCCGGTGTGCGGCGGCGGCCACCAGATCGGCGGCGTTCTCGGGCGTGAGGTACGGCGCCAGGAAGCCCACGGCCGTGAGGTGGAGCCGCCCGTCGCTCACCGCCTCGAAGATCGCCGGGAACTGCCGCGCGACCCGAGCCGCGGTGATTCGCCGGTAGGCGGCGTCCTCGGACATGTGCAGCTCGCCGACACAGTAGGCGTACATCGAGGGATAGCCGGCCGGGAGGTAGAGCCGCCGCCCGTCCATTTCGGCGATGTAGGCGAGAAGTGTGGCGGTGGTGATGTGATGCTGGGCAACAGCAGTGGACAGGCCGCGGATCAGCTCGGGGTCGCTGAGATGGGACAGCGAGTAGGCGCGCATGATGGCGAGCCCTTCCCGGGGGCGGGTTGGCTCAAAAATATCATGCGGGTTTTCGACGCTCGTGGAGTCGCGCTGGGCGCGCTACGGGACCCGGCGCAGAATTCGCGGCGCGGAGACGCGCGACTCGCGCGCGAGACGATTCCAGAGGCCTTCCCGCGCGTTTTCGCACGGGACCACCTACCGGTGTGTGTGAAACGCGGTCGGACGCGTCAAGTGAATTCGGTGGTCCAGACCAGTAGCACCAATTCGCCGCGAATGTCCGCCAGAACTAGTGCGCCGCGAAGTGCCCGGTGCGGGCCCAGGCCGTGGTCTCCCAGTTGGCGCGCGCCTTGGCGGGCGGGAGCCATCCCGGGAGCGGCATGAGCAGGTGATCCGCGAGCGCCGCGACGTAGGGCTCGTACATCGCGCGCAGCTCCGCGATCTGGCGGTCGGCGACCGCGCCCTCGTGGAGCTCGAGGCCCGCCTGCGCGAGCAGGACGCGCAGCTTGCGCAGGTCCTCGGCCGGCAGGCGGTCGGGCGCGTCCTGGCGCGGGCGGGAGCGCAGCACCTGGCACAGGTCCACCACCGCGTGGCGCGCGATCGCGAACGTCAGCCGGGCCTGGAGCGCCGGCACCCCCTCGATCCCGGCGATCACCAGCGTGCTGGTGTCGAGCACCGTGGTCAGCGCCGCGAGCCACGACTGGTTGTCGTGCTGCGATCGGTAATAGGCGAGGATCGTGTACGAGAGGTGGCTCTCGAGCAGCTCCGCCGAGGCCTGCTCCCAGTCGCGCAGCAGGCCGTTGACCGCCGCGCGGTCGCCGCCGTCGGCGCCGCGGCGCAGCAGCACCGCGGGGGTGGGCGGCGAGCCGGCCCACTCGTCGAGCATCACGATCCGCATCTCGCGGCGCGAGAACGCCTGGTAGAGCACCGGCAGGTAGGCGAGCACCATGGCGAGGAAGCCGAACCCGGTGCCCGCCTCGATCACGGTGAGGAGCCGCGCCATGGCCGTGGCCGGGCTCACGTCGCCGAGCCCGAGGGTGAAGAACGTGGTGCCGCTCATGTAGAGGTCGGTGCTGAACCCGGAGGCCATCTCGGCGCCGTGGACGAGCTTCGAGCCGATCGCCCACTGCAGCATCGCGAAGGCGACAATGAGCCCGAACGCCCACACCCCGAACAGGACCAGCATGGTCACCATGGCGTAGGGGCTCAAGACGCTCTCGCGCTTGCGGCGCGCCTCGATGCGCCGCGCCACCGCCGCCCACGCGCCCCACAGCCCCGCCTGGACCCCACGCGCCAGGCTGAAGGCGCCCGAGACGCGGCGCGGCAGGAGCACGGTGAGGAACGCGTCCCACAGGACCGCCAGCAGCAGCGTAAGCCCGGCGACGCCGACGGGCAGGCTCACGCGCGCACCTCACCGCGCCAGCTGCACGCGTTCACGGCGTGGCCCGCGGTCGGACTACGAGGCGCCGGACGGCGGCACCGGCCAGGGAATGGCCTTGAGCCGGTCGTGGAAGATCTCGACCTTGGTCGCGTGGCGCAGCGAGTCGGTGAAGGCGGCCAGACGCTGGTCGCGCTTGGCGTCGATCGCCTCCTGGGTGAGCGCCTGCTTGATCTGCGGCGGAAGCTGCTCGAGCGTCTGCATGCCCTGCTGCTTGGAGATCACCTCGAAGAACGTCCAGCCCTCCGGCAGCCGCATCGGCCCGCGCACGTCCCCGGTCTCGAGGCCCATGAACACGGCCTGGAGCTGCGACCACAGCGGATCCTTGTTCGGGTACTTGACCTCGCGCTCGACCAGCTTGGAGCGCGTCTGGGCCGCCGCCGGCAGCTTCTTCATCAGCTCGCGCAGCGGCAGCGCCGACCGGTCGTCGGGCTTGGGGACCAGGCTCATGGCGGCGGCCGAGTCAGGCACCGTCAGGGTGCGCAGCTTGACCGCGTCGAGCCGGATGAACGACTTCGCGCGCCGCTCGTAGGCGGCCTGGATCTCCTCGGGGCTCGCGGTGCCGATCTGGCTCGCGACCGCCTCGCTGTAGATGCGATCGAGCAGCATGTTGTTGATGCGCTCCTCGACCCGGCGCTTGACCATCGGGTCCTGGTCGAGATGGCGGCGCTCGGCCTCGATCTGGGTCACGCGGCGCACGACCTGGAGCTCGATCCAGTGCTCGACAATCGGCTGATTCGCGAAGTTGGGGCGCTGCTGCGAGGGGTCCTGGAGGTCGGCGAGCGCGTTGGCCTTGGTGTAGGCGGCGGACTTGCCGTCCTTGCCGTCGTAGCGCGCCAGCGCCTGGTTCGCGGAGCCGGTGTCCGCGGCGGGGTTGTTGAAGTGCTGGAACAGGGTCTGGCCGGCGCCGGGCTCGAGCTTGACCCGGTACTGGTCCTTGAGCCCCATGAAGGCCTTCTGCTGCAGGTCGCGCAGCTTGCGCTGCTGGATCGCGTTCTTGAGGGCCGCCTTCTGGCCCGCGAGCGGCTCCTGCTTGCGCGGCCGGCGCTCGCTGACCTTCGAGATCGCCCAGCCCTGGCCCTTGATCTCCTCGGGCCCGAGGACCTGGTTCAACGGCGAGTCGAACAGATGCTGGTCGAGCGGCTCGATCAGCCCGCCCGGCGGCATGAAGCCCAGATCCCCGCCTGGCGGCAGCATCCCGGCCGGGTTGTAGCGGTTGGCGACCGCCGTGAACTCCTCGCCGTGATCGAGCGCGGCCTTGGCCGCGTCGGCGTCGCGCTTGGCCATCACGAAGATCAGCGCCATGTGCCCCTCGACGTCGCGGCGCTTGTAGAACGCCTCGATCTCGGCGTCGCTTACCGGCACGTCGCGCGGCACGAGCAGCTCGACCAGCCGGTCGAGCGAGAGCCGCTTCGCTTCCTGGGCGCGCACCCGCTCGACCGTGCTGTCGGCCATGAGGTGGCGGCGCCGCGCCTCCTGGACCAGCATGTTGCGGCGCACCAGGTCCTCGAGCAGCGCCTTCTTGGCGGAATCGGGCCCGCCCTGGTACTGCATCTCGCTGCCGCGCGCGGCGTCCTTGAACTGGTCGGTCGAGATGAACTCGGCCCCGACCTTGGCCACCGGCGGGGCCTGGCCGGAGCAGCCGGCGATCAGGGCGGAGACGACGAGCGCGGCGAGCATCGAGCGGCGCCGCCGTGCGAGCATGGCTGCGGCGTGGCAGGTCATGGAAAGGGTCTCCTCGTGTCAGGTGAGCCGCAAACCCTAGAGCATGGCCGGAAAGCCTGCAAACCGGAGGGGCGCGTCCCGCGCGGCGCCGGTCAGTACCCCTCGCCCTCCGCGGCGGCCACCGCGCGGCCGCGGTGGAGGCGGATGAGGAGCATGAAATAGGCGATCGCGAGCGGGAACCCGAGGCTCCACCAGCCCAGCGCCGTGCGCAGCCCGGCGGGGTCGTTGGCCGCGGCATAGGCGGTGATCGAGTGCGAAGCATCCGGGACCGCGCGCAGCATGACCGGGAACAGCGAGGCCGCGGTGGCGCCGAGCAGCCCGGCGATGAAGCCAGAGGAGCCCGTGAAGGCGAGCCCCGCGCGCCCGCGGCTGAGGCCCAGCGCCACCGCCGCCATGCCCGCGACCGCGACCGCCAGCGCGAGCCACGCGAGCGGGCGGGTCGCGAAGGCGCGGAACATCGCGGGGTTCACTGCCACCGTTGCCCAGGTCACGAGCGGCCAGGCCACGGCGAGCCCGAGCGCGAGCCGCGCGGCCAGGGTGCGGCTGCGCGCCTCGACCGCGGCGCTGGTGCGCCAGGCGAGAAACGTCGCCCCCTGGAGCATCACCGCCGCGAGCGCGAACACCCCGACCAGCACGGTGTACCAGTCCAGGATCCCGACCGGCGGCCGTCCGCTCCAGTTCGTGAACAGCGCGAGCCCGAACCAGCCCCGCTCATCGATGGGCAGCCCGCGGATCAGGTTGCCGAGTGCCGCGCCGAAGAACACCGCGAGCAGCGTGCTCGCGAGGCCGAGGGTCGCGTCCCAGAACGCGCGCCACAGCGGATCGCGCACGTGGCTGCGGAACTCGATCGAGATGCCGCGCAGGATCAGGCACCACAGCACCAGGAAGATCGCGAAGTAGAAGCCCGAGAGCCCGGCCGCCAGCACCTGCGGGAACGCCACGAACAAAGCACCGCCGGTGGCGAGCAGCCACACCTCGTTGCCGTCCCAGAACGGGCCGATCGCGGCCAGCACCTGGCGGCGCTCGGCGTCGTCGCGCGCCACCAGCAGGTGGAGCGCTCCGGCGCCGAGGTCGAACCCGTCGAGCACGACGTAGAGCGTGAGCATCACGGCGACGATCCCGAACCACAGCTCAACCATGGCGCGCCTCGGGTCCGTGGGCGATCTCGCGCCCGATCAGGAACAGGAACAGCACGCCGAGCACGAGGTAGAGGCCGCAGAAGCCGATGAGCGTGAACAACGCGGTGCCCGAGGAGACCGTGGGGCTCGCCCCCTGGGCGGTGCGCAGGATGCCGTAGACCAGCCACGGCTGGCGGCCCAGCTCGGCGGTGAGCCAGCCCGCGGTGGTGGCGATGTAGGGGAACGGGAACGCCAGCATCACCAGCCACAGCACCGCGCGGTTCCCCGCCAGACGCCCGGTCCAGGCGAGCGGGGCGGCCAGCGCCATCAGCGCGATCATGATCGTCCCCAGCCCGGCCATGACGTGGAACGCGTAGTAGAGCAGCTCGATGTTGTCGGGCCAGTCCCGCAACGGGAACTCGAGCAGGCCGCGCACGTTGCTGTGGAACGTGCCGTAGGCGAGGAAGCTCAGCATGCCGGGCACGTGGATCGGATTGTCGAGCCGCCGCGCCGGCACGTTGGGCTGGCCGATGAGCGTGATGCCCGCCATCGGCCCGCTCTCGAAGCGGCCCTCCATCGCGGCCAGCGCCACGGGCTGGTGGACCGCGATCAGCTTGGCCTGGTGGTCGCCGGTCGGAAACGCCACCAGCACCGCGGAGAGCAGCCCGGCGGTCGTGCCCACGCCGAGGAAGCGCCGCGCCAGGTCGGCATGCCGGCCCTTAAGCGCGTACCAGGCGCCCACCGCCGCGACCACGAAGCTCGCGGTCGCCACGGTCGCCATCATGGTATGGGCGTACTGGGCGAGCGCCCAGGGGTTGAGCAGGAACGCGGCGAAGTCCACGAGCTTGAGCGTGCCGTCGGGCAGCACCTCGTGCCCCACCGGGTGCTGCATGAAGCCGTTGGTGGTGACGATGAAGTAGCCCGAGAGCCAGCTGCCCACGAACAGCGCCCAGGCCGCGAGGTAGTGGCCGATCCGCGACAGGCGCTTCTCGCCCCACACCAGCAGCGCGAGGAAGCTCGACTCGAGGAAGAACGCGAACAGCCCCTCCATGGCGAGCGTGTGGCCGATCACGCGGCCGGCGGCGCGCGAGAACGCGGCCCAGTTGGTGCCGAACTGGAACTCCATCGGCACGCCCGTCACCACCCCGACCGCGAAGTTGATGCCGAAGATGCGGATCCAGAAGCGCGCGGCGTCATTCCAGCGCTCGTCATGGCGCGCGAGCGCCAGCGTCTTCATCGTCACGATGAGCAGGGCGAGCCCCATCGTGAGCTGCGGGAACAGGTAGTGATAGACGATGGTGAAGGCGAACTGCAGGCGGTGCCAGAACAGCG
>WNFL01232511.1_pt1 | contig 38700 bp, 51 predicted proteins | sample 5400361 | NCBI WGS metagenome assembly WNFL01 (sample SAMN13153351, study PRJNA577476) | soil metagenome | isolation source: 40 cm soil on Douglas fir-dominated hillslope | place: USA:California | collected 2013-09-17
CCTCAACTGGAAGTTGGGCGGGTGCAACTTCTTTGGCTTCGAACACCGCCACTAGTCCCCGCCTTCCGCCTTTCCGCATACATGATCATTACAACTATGTAGCCTATGTGCGACGCGGAGGAGAGCGTGCAACACAAGACGCGCCGGAAACACGCAAAATATGCGCCATAGGTGATTTGTGGAATACTGTATATACATTTTTGGGGGGATTTTTGCCTTGGCCAAAGTGCTCTTCATCATCAACAACGACGACGACGACACCAGCAGCAGAGGCACAGGTGAACGGCTGCGCTGCAGGAAGATGCGCGCCACGCTGCACGCTGCTCATAAACGGCGCACGGGTCCGCTCACAATGTGATGCAACTTGGACACAGCTAGCGACAATGTCCACCCCCTTCACGCCAACCGGATCGCGCAAGTCGCACCTAATATTGTCGCACAAACAATACTCAAAGGTCTTGAATAATGTCAGGGGAGCCTCGACGCGTCTGACCCCGCGCAACAGATCGCTGGAACCATTGCGAGCGTCCGACGCACGAGACGCGGCGGTGTCGGCGACGATTTGGACGAGGAAGATGAAGATGAATATACGAACGGAGCCCATTCGCCTGATCATCCCGCCCCAGGTACGAGGCCATTTTTCCTTTCCTTTGCCGCTCGATTCGCGTGCAAGCAACGCTCCAACGCTCAACCAGTGGTCTTTGCAGGGGAACCGTCGTTTATCGCTGAAGCATCCTTCGTTCGGGCACCCTTGAACTCGCGTGTAGCAGCTCGGGTACAGCCAATTCGAAGAAAAGAAAGGGGTCACACCGATTCCCTTGAAGGTGTCCCGTTGCAAGTGCAAGAGGCTATGATATTGGAAGATTTGTTATTCGTACTTATGGTTCGCCATTCTTCCGTACCATTGTATCCCTCTCTGACTTGGTATATTAGGGCATCGAAGGAACCCACATAACTTACGACCAAGAAGAGTTTCCCGAAGACGATCACGCTTTGTTGAAAGGTATCCGTTTTATAATATCACCATCCCTAGATCTATCGTTACGGGATCTAGTCGAAAGGATTGTCCCATTAGCGACCTACCATAGTGCAATCTCTGCCTTCGTTCAACTCCGAAGCCACCTTGATTACGGTCTAGTAAACCATGCATTATGTGCGGCTATCCGTGACATGCTCAAGGTACGAGCGCTTTGTTCATTCTCCCACCACCCCCACTCATTCCTTGCAGGACTATCACACCCTACTCTCGCAACTCGAACACGCTTTTTCCACCTCCCCTTCCTTCACCCTCCAAAAACTCTGGTTCTACGTTCATCCAACCCTACACACCCTGTCCTTACTGTACTCCCTCGTCACAGAAATAGCCCAAGCGGACGACCCAGATGGCGATTCTTCCTCCGAGATTTCTAGTTCGTCTTCCGATGCTGCACGAAATGAGGAACTCGGTCTTGGCTCTGGTTTGAAAGCCGTGCTGAGCGAAATGGAAATGGGAGGCGGAGGTGTGGCAAAAGGCGGAGAGGTCGTCGCGGTTATCTGGGATCGGATGACGAACATGTCTGGCGATCCTACTGCGCACCAGCTGTACCGGAAGCTATTGAGGGCCGCGAGCCTGCCGTACGCGCAGATGCTACAGCGGTGGATTCGGACGGGGCATTTGAAGGATCCCTGTGAGGAGCTTATGGTCAAGGAGAGCAAGTTTATCAATCGCGGGACGCTGGAAATGGATTATACGGATGAGTACTGGGAGAGACGGTATACGGTGCGTTCAAATGCACGATTGGTCTTTTGGGGTTTTGACTCGTTTGATTAAAGCTGCGCGATGGATCGAGTCTCTCAGCGCCATCAAAGAGACATCAAGCGGGTGTTCCACTACCGCGAACGCCTGGTGGACGACTGCCCGGAGGCGCTTGTGTGCCTCCCTTCATCGAGGGATGGAAGCACAAAATCCTCCTGGCCGGGAAGTACCTTAACGTCATACGGGAATGTGGTATTGACGTACGAGGAGCCAATGAAGACTCCCTCAAGGAGGAAATGGACATGGATGACGAGAAGTAAGCCACCACAACTCAATACTCTGTCCTTCACTCCTAACACCATCGTGCAGATTCTACAGGAGCATAGAGGATGCTTACTCGTATGCCAACCGAACACTCCTTAAGCTCCTACTGGAAGACCAACAACTCGTCCCACGACTCCGCTCTCTCAAACACTACTTCTTCCTCTCCCAATCCTCTTTCCTGACACACTTCCTCGACCTTGCCCACTCCGAACTGCGCAAGCCCGCCAAGTCGGCGTCCATAGTCAAACTTCAGTCATTCCTTGATTTTGCATTGAACAGCGGGTCGTTTGACCCTCATGCGCATTATCGTGAGGATGTGAAGGTTACCATGGCTACTAGTGGGTTATACGATTGGCTACTAAAGGTTGTCAGTGTTAGTGGCGCTATTGGCGGGGAGGGTGATGAGCTCGCTGTAGCAGCGGCTGGAGCGGAGGCAGTGGATGAAGGCGGAAAGGACAAAGAGAAGGAAAAGAAGCAGCTACAGGGTATGCTACTCCCCGCTCTGTGTCTGTGTTTCGTTACTGATGACCGGACCTCCAGGCATTGACGCTTTGGCACTGGACTATACCGTCAAGTTTCCTCTCTCGCTCGTCATCTCCCGCAAGACGATCCTTCGATACCAACTCCTCTTCCGGTTCCTCCTCCACCTTAAACACGTTGAACAACAGCTCACGACTATGTGGGCCGACCACAAGTCTCCTGCCTGGCGCACGCCCGTACCCACCCATACGGAGTTCGAACAGTGGCGCACAAGGGTATTCATCTTGCGTGCTCGGATGCTTGCGTTTGTCCAGCAGATCCTTGCCTTTGCGACGTTCGAAGTCCTCGAACCGAACTGGAGGAATCTCGAGGCAAAGTTGGAAAAAATCAAAACTGTCGATCAGCTCTTGAGGGACCACGTGGACTTCTTGGATACGTGTTTGAAAGAATGTATGCTGACGAGCTCGAAGTTGTTGAGGGTGCGTTGTTCTATCTTGCCTGAACACATCATGGGCTCACAAAATGGAGTACAGGTGTACTCGAGGATGCTCGTCACTTGTCTGACATTTGCATTGTACTCGGGTCATTTCACTAAATCCGTCAACCAAGGCATTGCCGCGCTCAAGGAGTCAGACGGGGACCCTGATAGTGCTCCAATGCAAAAGCGGTACGACTGTGCTATCTACTCGACAATGCCTTCCTGTTGACTTTCGACGTAGATGGGAATTCCTCGAGAAGTTTGAAACGAACTTCAAGCATTTCTCCAAGGTCCACCTTGATTGTGTGCAGTTCTACGCCTCGAGCGAGAATGTGGCGCTCCTCGCACTGGTCATTCGACTTAACAGCGTACGGCCATCGACATAATGAACGATGGGACGCGGATCGACGGTCGTTTCTTGTGGCTCGCGTTAGTCGTGCAGGACCATGTTAACACTAGTGTGCTGTATTTGTTGTTATTTAGGATGTATTGTGACCTGTTTTGCTTGCTCTGGTGTTCCCCCCTTTTGAGGGGTACTTGTCATTTGGGGGTAGCAGTTACATCGCCAGAAATAGTGGATTATTCACTATCATTAGTCACGATTCCAGAAACAGGGTTCAAGTCAGCGCCCTGCATAAGTACGATGAATCGGGCGACTCAAACAAGTCATCTGCCTTAGTGCCAACCACCACATCCTATTTGAGCTACCATGGAAGTTGATGAGACGCGCTCGCCCGGAGAATTCAAACCCGATATGGACGATATGGAAGAAGACAAGGAGCAGCAAGACCCAAACGAAAAGCTGCACCTTGGCCTCCTGTCACAAACTTGGTCGCTAAAGGTTCGCATTTCTCTGATAAATTAGTCTTCACTGCATATTTGTCCTTCTCGAAACGTTGTGTATCCTTTCTTTGTGCCGCATTGCTAAATTCCAACGTTCTTTTCGAGCGCTGAGAGGACGGTCTCTTGCAGATCCCTGAAGAATTGATTGAGCAATGGGACAAATACAAAGAGCCTGGTATCAAGCTTGGAACGATTCGTATCTACAAGCAGTCTCAGAAGATGCGCCTCATCGTCCCCAAGCCACCAGGCGCGGATCCCGACGAGCCTCCTCTGCGTCATTACAAGATGTGCATGCTTGACAAATCTGTGAAGAACGCTCTTGTTCTCACAGACAAAGCCAAGTCCCCTGACTCAGAAAGTCGAGCGCGTGAGTCCTTCAACAGGAGCCATAAAACGTGCTAACCCTGGTTCTAGGATTGACTGTCCTGCGCGGTGCCTTGGAACATGATTTCAACATCGAAGCTATGTACAATCGCAATTACTCGGCTCGTATGCGCGCGCGACGGGAAAAAGCAGAGCCAAGGGGTCGTGTCATGATTCTCGAGAAGCAAAAAGACTTCGACCAAGCTGGCATTAACCGTCTCAACGCCGGAATCGTCTCTAGATCGGCATCGAGCACTGCATTCTCCCATGCACTAGGCAAACAGCCTCCCAAACCGAAAGGCCAATTCGAGCGGATGGCACGTATCGCCAGAAACGACCTTATCGATATGCTCTTCAAGCTGTTCTATAAGCAGCAATATTGGTCGCTCAAGGATCTCAGGGCAAAAGTCCAGCAGCCTGAGGCATATCTCAAGGAAGTTCTCGCTGAGATTGGTCATTTGGAGAGGAGTGGTCCAAACAATGGCACGTGGAGGTTACAGGAGAGCTACGCCATGGCGACACCCGAAGTCAAAGAGGACGAAATGGAGGTTGAGGGTTCTCAAGGCATCAAAATGGATCCGTACAAGATGGAGTACAACTTGGAGCCTTCGCAGAACCACGCAGAATTCGACTATGGCGAGCCTGATGACGAGGACGAGGACGAGGACGAGGAAGATGACGAGGAAGAGGCGGAGGCGGAGGAGGATGATATGGAAGAGGTCGAGTAAGGTCTTGTTTGTTCGTGTATGGTCTCTGTCTTGCTATATATGGATGCAGTGCGCACGCTTGGATATTCTTATCATGGAATGTACCGTTTTACCACAGATATTTTGTTGCAGAACCGTAGTCCTCAGCTTATTATGGTCGACTATTTGTGGGGTGGTCTTGTGCCTTACAGCTGTCTCGACGAGCACGGCGTTTCTTGATTCTTCCAGCCCCCGATAAATGTGCCTTTTGCATGTTACATGTGGAAGGCCATGTGCCCAAGCTGGGCTCACAAATGCACGGGCATGCATTTCACAGCAAGCACAGGCCTTTCACCGCCCACGTTCTTCCTGTTACCGCCTCGTGCAGACAGGACAAAAAAGAAGTGCATGAACCCCTCCCAGATATATTGGTATCGACAATTGACACTGAAAATTTCAGTGTATGCGTAAACTGATATCTGTGATCATACATTCTGGTGACAACCTTGGGGAGTGTGATCCACAGAGTGGCCACGCCATAATTCAGATAAGTCCTCATGCAGCTTCGTGTGTGTTGACCCTGGTCTCGCCCATTCGATTTATAATCGACATGACATCTCCCGAACCAAACGTCACGTGACGATGGCCATTCAGGCAGGCTGCGCCCTCCCGACAGTTTTCGGAGATCGTCGGTGGCCGAATATTCACCCATTGATAGGCGCTCGCATATGGGGCTGGTCGTTCTCGTTCTCGTTCTCGTTGGTGTGACTTGAACCCACAAGACTTCAATGCTCTCGACGCTTTCCAAAGACGCGAGCATCCCGTCGCGCGCTCGACTACTCCCCATCGACCTCGATGATGCCATGGAGTGCAGCGTGCTCTTTGATCAGCGCACCCTCTGTGGTTGGGGTAAAGACAAGATTCCCGCTTGGCGAGAGTCCATGCGCAAGGGCGAGCGAACATTGTTTTGGATTACCCTCCCTCTCGAAATGAGAAAGGACGATGCTCCGATCCTGAAAAGAGACGCGGAGACGTTCATTCCAGCCGGGCACGTCTCGTTGGATCGAGTAGACGAACCAAGTCCGGGCATGGACCCTGACCCTACTCTTGTAGCACCGGATGGGTCTGTCCTTACTGTCTCGAGCTTATTCGTCCTCCCAGTCTTCTGCGGCTGCGGACTGGGGCGCTTCGCTCTGTGGGAGTGTGAAAATTTAGCTCAGCAAGGGAAATACGGGAGCCTTAATTGCCGCTTCTTATCGCTTTGGACGCTCCCGGAGAGATATGCAGCTGGCGGCGAGGAGGGATGGGATGGCTTCAGGAGATGGGAGCGCTTGGGAATGCCTGTGCCGAAACGGGCAACTGGACCCTTGTATGAGAGCTTAGGGTATATAAAATACAAGGAAGAGATACGACTCCTCTTTGGCCTACCCAACGATCCGATGGCCTGGTATGGAGCATTCTACCGGAAAGAGCTTCCACAATTGGTGAGTTTAGATTCGGAGAGGAATGGGGTTTACTAAGTATGTTTCAGAAGCATGATTCCGTAGACGCGGCACAAGCATCATCAGGTCAAACAAAATTTGGCGACCAGCCATTATCAGTCGATCCGAATAGAACTACATATTGAAAGAAGAGATGAAACATAGTTGAGATTTAGACTCATGATATTCGTCACCCTCTTGGGAATGCTCCAGGTATTGTTCTCCTTCGCTCAGGATGATGGAAATAAGTCGAGTGGCGCCTTGCCGAAGACGTAGGTGAAGTTGGACTGGGCCCTCCGTCCGTTCCGCCAGCCGTGTGCTCCGAGCCATCTCCTCCGCTAGTACCTTCCGGCGGTGTGCTGTCCCCGTAATCCTCGTCGGAATCAAGGAACCAATCATCCTCAGGTAAGACGATAACACCGCTTGCAGGATCAAAGCTGAGCCTGTTTACTTGCTGTGTTGACTGGCTTGGTTGACCAGGGGAAGCTGGAGCACCAGAGACGGATATCGGCCGTGCTGATCGATCCTTCCAGGGATCCATGGCTCGTGCATTGTCTCCGCCACTACTCTCAGCACCACCTTCAGCAGGCCCTCCCTCATGTGCTACGCCTTCAGTATCCATCTCCCCTCCGACTTGATGGTGGGTGAAGAGGGCTTGCCCTCGCTTTCGCACTTGACTGAATCTCCGTCGTAAGGTGAGAACGACCGCATTCTCCCCATCTGCTGTTTTGGCCGAGTCGCGGTCGAGATAATTGGCAAGAGTCTCGCCTTTCTTTAGTGGAAGCCATTGTGTCGGCAGAACGCCTGTGAGGGCCGGATGGCCGTATCGTCGCTTTCCTGTGTTAAGTACTCCTGGGTACCAGTTGGACATCGGGGGCTGGGACTGCATGAAGATAAACAAGTAAGTAGTCGTGAATATTCAGGATTGGAGGCACGCACGTAGTCTGTTCGATCGTCTTCCGGAGCCACATATAGAGTCTCGTCGTTCTGTGCATAGCGCCTTCGATTCAGATGACTGTCGATTTTTATCAGACTATTGCTCCAAGATCATTACTGATTAATCATACCTCTGTGACCACGTGACGGGATGCCCAGATCGGAGCCTGACAACATCCTCCGAATTCTCTCCTCGCTGGACTTCGAACACTGAACTCAAGCTGACATGGTCGCTAAATCCCGCAAAGTCCTGATCTATGTTCCATGTCCAGTAAGATGTGAACGCGATGAGGGGAGCCATCATTGCAGCCAGCGTGAAGTATTGCTCGAGTGTAAAGATACCGGTCATCAGGAGTTGGAAGATGATAACGCCCCACATTAGCCGGGCGAAGGTGATGGGCCACGCTTGACCATGCGATTCATACGGTTTGTAAAAGACTGAAGACGATTCAGTTTAATAAAAAAGCGCATCACATGTTCGACATACCAAACAGGAGTTTGTACTTGTATACAACGTAGCCAATGCCGAAGTAGAGTGCTCCAAATACCAAAATGAACGGTTGAATAATACTGTAGAGTACGGTGATGACGAAGACAAGGAGTGCTTGAGGGTAAACGGCTCCATAGTTGATCATAGGTGGCGCATTCAGTTCCGCAAAGTCTCTTGGAGTGCGGGTAAAGAAGAGGTACAAGATCCGCGGCAGCACCACCCCGAGGTTCAGCAATTGCAACGGCATAATACCCAGGGCTGTAGACATGTCGGTCATATTCAACTCGTTTCATAGCTAGCCGACTCACCTTGGAGCACAACGTAACTCATGAAGAATGAGCGTGCTTTACCCTTACTGAGCGCTGCAGCTAGCTTGGTTGGGATTTTCGCAGGTGAGTCTGCCAGGTCCCTAACGAGCTGGATATATGTCGAAGTAAACAAGAAGATGAACACCACGTTGACTAGGAGGAAGAGGAAGTATCTTTTGAAACACAACAGTAAGTGCATGCTCATTTCAATTCAATCAGGCAAACTCACTTTCGCATCAATGAGTACTCGATCCAGCTACGGGCCTGGTATCCCTGCAAGTAGGCAAACCCTTCCAGGATGACCGGCAACGAAGCATTCAGCATAACCATCGCCATCGAAGGGAGCGAGTTCTGCACTATGGCACGAATCTTGTCGTTCCGGTCGATGAGCTTCCCCAGCCACGGTAGGGTCTTCTTTATCTCATCATAACTCAGGAAAGCCGAAATGGTCGTGATGGGAATGATCCAGAAGAGGAAGAGCAGAACCATGAAGGCGAAGACGGTCAGTTTGCGGACTTGACGTGTCCTTGGAGAAAGCGTCATGTTCGCCCAGACAATATCGCGGGGTTCAGGGGCTAAGCACGTTGTGGTCGGGTGCTGATACGGTGCATGGACGACTTGGGAGGCAATTTGCTATGCACCCATCAGTTGAGCAAATAAGGGATTTGATAACGCTTACCGCATCCCCCATCTTCTCAAATGTGACGAAAGCTGTATTTGTCGCCTTGAACTTTCCTGTCTTGCGCTTTTTTCGAACTTGTTCGTCGAAATCTTCAAATTGCCTATTATAGTACTCCAACGCGTCAACCTTTGGTTTAAACCACCCAGGTCGAACCGTCGGTCTTGGTCTGTGTGGGACTACCACCCTAACTGGTTGGGCCTCTGCATCCGTTCCGCCGATATCGATCAAAGGAGCGGTGTCACTTCTGACATTCTGGGAAGGGTCGTAACTCCCCACCGTTGATGGGTTTCCTACGTATTTCGTCCACTCATGCTCGAGGCATAAAAGTGCCTCCGTCCGCTTCTCAATCAAAGTTTTGAGGGAGTTGGCTTCTCGGACTACGTTAACACTCTCGACTTGTAAGTCCATATTCTCGAAATAAATGGCCAATTTCTTCTCTCCCTGCAGGTGTGGCGGTAGGTCGGTGACCATCACTGTTCGACCAGCGATCGAATGAACCAGTTCGAGAGAGTACAATTGGCGAGCACGGACGAAGCGGCGATAGTTCCGATATAGGAAACGAAGGATGAGACCGGTGAAGATGTAGGTGAAGAGGAGTTGCGTGGCGCGAAAAGAATTAGTTGCGTTGACGATGTCATACCAGTCGGGTTTGTCGGGCAGAGGCGGGATTTCGTCATCAAGGGTCGCAGTCAAGTCATCATCACTAGAGTCTTTATCGAACTAAAGAGGGAGCTCAGTTCGAGTACGCAAGAGTCGAGGCGGGCGTTCCAAGCACCCGGCTGGAGATAACATAAAAGTAGGGCCCAAATAGAGACTCACGTAGATATTAAGCGGTACCATAACGGCACATATCAAAATGGCAGCGACAGAAAACAAGTAGAAAGACATTTTGAAGAAATTAAGAAGCTACAACAAGAGTAAGCGCAACTCTCGGCATGTGAAGGTCTATACATACCACAGCAGCATCAAGGCCAACGATTTGAAGGACAGTGAACTCTGACGTCTTGATGGTCGGAAGGACCCACGCAAACCAGGACGAATGCGTGTGGGCATCATGGGGCGAGAAACCTACATCAATTAAGTTGAGCAAAGCTTCCTTGGTTACGTGCTAGAGCTCCCACCCTTGAGCTTCGTCCTCGGTGCAAACAAGACTAGCCAACGTGTTCGAGCATACGTGAAGAGTATACATGATATCAATCCAATTGTCGATGCAAGAGTGAGTTGGGTTTGAAACCATGGACCCGTGTATTTCACTGGAAACTATCGCGTGAGCTAACAATGTCGATTAGGGCAAGCGCAGTCGTACGAGTTGGAGGAGTTCCGGGTGGAAGACCAGGTTCCGGTCGCCCACCATCGTCGTCCTGGAACCCTGCAAAGTCTCCGAAGACGGCTTGCGCGTATGCCGTCCAAAATCGGTTCATCATCCCGTGGTCAGGTCCAAGCTCTGCTTTTGGAGCCAACCACTTCGGGGCAATCCGGATCCACGGTCATCACATTACTCAAGGCATTCAAGATGGAAGAAATCTATATGAAGACCGTATGGAACTCCAAAATGCGGGATATGGGGTGTGGTACGGTGGGAATCGCTACCTCAAAAGTGAAAGTCTCAACACCATTCAAATTACGCTGAATGGGCTATATTGAGTTATAAAAAGAACATTTGTGCGTTTGTGTGAGGCATTCAAGCCAATCTGGAAGCATTGTCGCCATCAATTGTAAAAGATCTTGCCATTGTGCTCTGCCAACAAGAAAATTCATGACTGGAAAGAAATGTAAGCACTAGGTATATTCAGTTCATTCAAAATGGTGTTGTTGAACCATTCATCAAGACAATTTCCGCTCTAGTAAGTGTGCAAATCATCAGATGTATAGTAGCATTCGCATTTACTCTATCCTTTATAGCGATTAGATAATCTGAAAAGCCCGTTCCTTCGCGCTTCAAAAAGACTCGCGGTACACTATATTGAAAATTACGAAGCTAAGGTCGATCGACTTTCTCTGATCGGACAAAGCGCCTCATGGTAGTGAATTTCCGATATTCCTTTTCCGATATTCCTCTTTTGAAACCGATATCCAAACGAGAAAACCCAAACCGGTTTTCGCATCGACTTTCTGGAACCTATCAGATCTATTCCGAGTCTGGCTTGTCCCGTGCTATTGGATCGCTCTATTTTCTGTGTCCCTTTCCTGTTGGTGGTGACGTCATCGTATGTAGGATATAGGAGACAAGATTTGGGCGCAACGATATCCTCCTTTCTCTTTTTCTCTTCAACCACCACTCAGTTCACCTACAAATACTCTATCCAACAACAATGTCTACGACCAACGAACCAATCATTCAAATGCCGGAACCCACCAATATTCCTCAGCCCATCACTGAACCTGTCCCTCAATCCGCTCCCACTCCCACTCCCCCGCCTGATGCCCACCTCTCCGTTCAACCTGACCATACTGTGGATTTCGCCAATCCGGACACCGCGGATACGGGTGCTTCAGTCCAGCGCCACGGTACTTGGAGCAAAGGTGCTGGTGCCTCGGGTCCTCGCGTTCGCTCACACACTGCCAGCCTAAGCGAGCGTGCCTCAATTGCGTCCAACGCCCTGGATGACGAGACGAGAGGGCGGATTGCCAAAGCGGAGAGTGAGACATTCTCCTGATCTCCTTGTTCTCTCACCGACTCCTTCCACAGAGAAGGATGCCAAACGCCTCTCTAAGATTATCACTAATGAAGGCAAGGCCGAAGATTCCCATCTCAGGGCGGCGATCAAGGAACTCGAAGGTCTTCAAAAGGCTCAACAGCGCGCTGCCTCGGAAGAAGTCAAGGCCGCTAGCGTTGTTTCCAAGGCTTCTCGTGCAGAACAAAAGGCTCACGCGATGTTCATCGAGGCCCGCGCAGTGCACGAGCGCGCCATCGCGACCCTTTCCAACTTTGAAGACTCGTTGAGGGCCAAGAAGGACCAAGCAGAGAAGAGGACAGAAATGCTTCAGAGGCAAGCTGGCGAGGTGGACGCAATGAGGCAGAGGAAGGCCGTCGATGACGTGAGTGCTTTGCCTTCCGCGACACCATGCTGGGAGGTGCTGATGCCTTGGCAGCGCGAACGGGAGGCCAAACTCGCTCTGCTTAGGGAGGGGAAGACTGTGGCTGCCTGATGATACATCCCGAACGTGCATATTTTCTGGACATGGTGTATGGACTGCTCGAACACATTGCATGCGTTGCTTCTTGAACGTTATGCCCTATAATCGCTTCCTAACACCCTTCGGTGGCTCCTCACTGAACCGGTTCACCTTGTGATCCCAAGCCGCTCCCCTCCTCCCAGTGAGCCAGGTCGTAAGTGAGGCTTGTGACAAGACCTCATTTATAGCATACACATTTCAATGGACAGATTTCACTGACATCTAGGCGCCTATTCTGCTAGTCAATACGATTCGGGCTTGGTCCACCTCCATCGACGATGGAATGCTTTGACCTGCAAGCGCTACCTTTCGACGTCCTCCATCTAGTGTTCCAATTCCTGGACTCTCGGGCCTCTTGACTGCTTGTCTAACGTCGAAAAGCCTCCGTGAAATTGCAACACCGCTGCTCTATGAGGACGTTCAGCTCGGCCCATCACCTCGATGTGAACGATATGATCTCCTGAGCAATATTGTTTGATTTTTTCTTTTACTTGCTGAGGTTGAGTGTCTTACGTACGAACCCCGCTAGACGCTCATCGCGCGATTTATGTGCATGGCCAGGGGAACGCTTTAGAAATGTCAGGCATTTGGATACGTGGCGTACGTGAGATTGAACCTACTCTTTTAATTTCTCGATTGCAAGTAATCACGCACTCTTTCAACCTGTTATCACGAGAACCACGAGGACCAACGAGAGAAATTGGGAGAACTTGTCAACGTATCGAGCCTACGATGCCCTGACGACCGGCACTGGTGCCGTTGGGAACAATTCGAACTTATTGGCTGCGTGATTAACAGGTTACCCCCATTGCGGGAGCTGGATCTTGATACGGTGCCCTCCGGGATACAAAATGGTCAGCTCCGTGACCTCGAAACGTTACGCGTATCCGCCGTCGACGATTGGAGTTGGCTTCTCAGAGAGACCACGGCGTCTTTGAAATTCCTCCACTTTATGGTAAGGTCCATGCTAGTTCCCTTTGGTGGACTATACTTATTTATTTATGTCCTCAGGACTCGCTCGACTATAATACGTGTTTTCACATCGCCAAGTTGACTAACCTGGTTTCACTCTTCATTGACGACATCGACATGTGGATGGATGAACCTGTGTCGTTCTTAGCGATGTTGTCCAACTTGACCCGTCTTGAAACTCTTCACCTATATAGTATATCGAATACCACTTGCGTAGATATGGTCAGTCCCGTTTGATTCGTGCACCATCCTCGCTAACCCAAACAGCTCCCAAGCCCCACAGGACTTGTCAAACTCCGCGATGTGACCTTGAAGTTTGAGTGGGGGGGGGACCTCATTACGCCCTGGAGGATGCGGTTTGCTTTCTGGACTCCGTCGCAGGTTCGTCAAGATTGCACCGTTTGAAGGTGGAGTTCATTCAGGTGGGATTTGGTTCAATTCCGAGGAGAAAACTTCATCGCCGGAATCCTCGAGAAACATTCAGATACCCTCAACGTCTTCCGCCTTCCTCAGTTCCATCCGCCGAAGGGTATATATGCTCAAATATTCTCTTGTCTAAAATTAAAAAGCCTGTCCATTGGTGTGACATCCTTGCTCCTGGTTGGCTCCTTATAATCCCATCAGTCACACTGCACACCGGTTGTTGACGCTATAAGTAGAACCACTTACCTGCGTTGCTCGCTCATGCCACGACACTCGAACGCCTCTCTTTAATGCCTGCGCACCATCATGCACGGGTTAGAAGCACACACCTCAGACAACTTCTCTGTCAAGGGACGTCCCTCCATTCCATCAAACTATGCATAGTAAGCGCTCCTTAGGTTGCGGTCCGTGGAGCGCTCGTGATTGACCTGTTAACATAGCTCAAACGATGTCTTGGAATGCGGTGCCGCGGAATAATGAAGCTTGAATGGAAAGTAGGTCCTCGTGCTCCTTTGCAGGTTCTCCTCGTCCTGTCGGCTATACTCGGCAGAGTTCCAGTGCGCACGGGGGATTATTACAGGTCCCGTCCACTACACAGACCCCGCGTATAAGGTCGACCTGTCATCTAATATGTCAGAAGTGTCCTGCATGCAACATGAAGGGGCGTCCTTGCATAGTTTGGAAAACCATTTGTGATGGTTTCGGTACTCCGAATGGATTATCAATACCTATTCTACCCTACTTGCCGTCGAATTCTGGATCTATTGTCAGAGCATTTCTTGTTGAATGGAGGTTTCCCGCGGTCGTTCGCTCCGCCTATGCACAACGATTGCATTTCCAGCATTCTCAATTTCTGGCGCACCTTAAGAGAATTAGGAAACTCATGGCGAGGCCTTTACCTCAGTATCCACGTTAAATGTGATAAAGGTGATGTGTTTAAGCAGCCAAGTGAGCGTGTCCGGCTCTGATTGCCTGTCCACGTGGAATCGAGTCGTATACCATTCGATTTTCGCAGCTCCAAGCCAGGGCTACGCAGTAGCTCAGGGCGCTATTTTTCAACATGAGGATATCCCAGTGTTCCGGCCGCTGGGTTGTCAATTTCCCATGGCCGTGTCCCGAACTCAGTCAACTGATACTCTGCAAATTCAATTGCTTTCCGTTGCGTAGAAATGGATTCCAGAACGTATGTCCTGAGGTCAACAAAAGCAGATCAATGTTCCATGCACAGCGCGACTCGACATTCCACAAGCTTAACTTGACAGTGACTGTCAAGAAGATCGACTCCAGGGAAGCGGTATGCGTGACAAGGCGTGGGGGGGTATTGGAAAAGAAAGGAAAATATGGACTTGGAAGTAATGAGGTGGAGAATGCGCCTTACTGGGAGAGTACGTCATAGATATAGGAACGGGACTGGTACCACCGGAGAGAAACACGGCAGGTTTCGTCAGGGGGACCGAGCGAGTTTAGGCCCCAACCTCGTCGCAGAAAGGAATATCCTCGCCATCCTGTACGTCCTCGGGGTCGACGATCTCCCACGTGGTGCTAGAGTCGACGTAAGGGGTGTTGGGTACGGGGTTCTGGTTGGTGGCAATTGTCTGGTTCTTAAAGAAGTTCTCCGGTACATCCGGGACAAGGTGGGTGGTAGAGACGCAGAGAACCTCTCCAGAGTAAATGTTGAAACAGTTCTCGTCAATGTTGGGGTTGTTGGCCTGCCGCAAGCGTTAGCACTAGAAACTCTGCGAATCGAGCGAGCGTACATAAAGTTGGGTCGAATTAATTCCGTGATTTGCCTCAATCCCAATGCAAGTATCACCTGGTTGAACAACGTAGCTACAAAATGGGGTCAGGCCTGTGCCCTGATGTGCGGAACGAGTGGAGGACATACGTGGTTGTGCAGTCGGCGCCTTCGGTACCCAAGCAGATAGGTAGGTCTGGCATAAGGTTGCTGCAGCCGTAGTCAATGGTCGGGTTAATGGCCAGGATTTGATACCTGAACATTCGAGTGAGCTGATGTGATAGATATATTAGAAAGGTAAACGTACGTGGATGCATTCTGAGCGGCACCGATAGAGTTGCAAGTGTCCCCCGCCTTGACGGTGTATGAACGAGCGCAGGCACCTTGCGCGGCGACAACACCTTTGAGAGATGTTAGCGAGGAAAACTCGAAGTATACAGGGCGGGATAGAGCAAGAGAGGAGCAAGAGAGGACGGAGGGCTAGCATCGAGGTCGAATGGAGGAGGAATATGCTCACCTTGGGTGAACAATGGAAGGGCGCCGAGGGCAACAACGACGAGAGATGCGAACATGGCGAATGAAGCGAATGTGGTGTCCGTGTAGTGTGTAGTGTGTAGCGTGTAGCGTGTATTCCTTCCGGATTTTTTGTCCGTTCTGGGTTCTGGGTTTTGGGTTCTTGGTACTTTCGGGTACTTTTAAAACGAGTGAAAGAGCGAACTGGAGAGTCGCGACGGAGACGACGACGACGACGACGACGACAACGACTGTGGGTTGTGGAGGAAGGGGAGAGAGTTGCAGAAATAAATAAATAGAAACGAAACCGACAGGAGCGCTTGCACCACAACACGACGACGACCGGCGACTCGGTATAGCAACCGGTGCGCGGGCGCAGCACCCGTCCAACTCGAACAAAGCCGAACAAAGCCCGCATGGTACTTGGCAGGAACCGAGCTCCACTTCACACTCACGTTACTCACGCTACTCACGCTCCATCGTTGAATTACTCTTACGTTATGCATTACATATTTTAAATACACATGCACGTGCACATCGAATAGAACTTCCGGAAGACCAGAGTCTATGCGAATCTAAGTCTTCGCGAAGGTGATGGCCGGGTCCAAATTACCGCGGGCACTTTCTAAAGTGATCACCAGAAGACAGAAGACGGATCTTCCAACCGCCACCTCTGATATGATACGCCTTGTAGAGAATTTTCGTACCTATCTGGTGGAAGCTATGTGAAACCAGCATAATCGCTTGCCAGATAATCGTAGAGGGGTACTATTGCTTCCAAGAATCGTGCAACGGGAATCCTCGTATGCGCGGAAGAGCACGGCAGAAGGGCCCCGTTCGCCGATAAGGCTATTTCTGAAGCGACTTCGACGAACATTCGTGGAATAGCTTACACCGGGGTTCGAAGCTATAATAAAATATCTGATGATCTATACTTATGCCTTCAAGCTTCCCCTGCCGAAACTCAACTCATTCCTCCCGACTCAACATCACCAAATTCCACGCGAGACACCTTCCACTGCCACACCACCCTCCGCAGGCCTAGGTTTTGTTCCCTACGTAGGGTGAAGATGCTTTTGAGGATCGCCTTTCCGTCATCCCATCCCATGATTCTCGCCCTCTTATCGAGTTCTGACGAGTATATCACCGAGAGCGTCTCTAGATCCTGACAGATGACATTTGGAGGCGTCACTGCCATCAGGGCCTTGAAAAAGGATTTGGGTAGAGGGCAGTCAATCAAAGAGAGCTCTCTCAGGCAGTCGTGCAGCGAAAAGCCGAGGAGGTCGCGCAAGACAGTCCACGTAAATGCCAATCCCTCGATTTTAAGAATCGAAGGTTTGAGGTGCTTACTCGGGTCATTGTCGGGACTCCAGGCAGAGGTGACCATGCGATCATTATTATACCTCGAAGTACCACTAGCGGGGTGTGCACCGAGGCATAGCTGGACCAAGGATGGGCAATAAAAAGATGCAAGTACCGGATCCGCAGAGGAAAGGACCGACAGGTGCGTTAGGGCCGGGAAAAAAATGGATCCCGGATTGAATGTAACTTCACTGTCCCATCCTCCGCTCTGAATTTCCAGATGCGTGAGTAATGGCGCAGAAATATTAGGTAACAACCCAGCGCTGCTTCTCAGGATGAGTTTCTTCATTCGAGAGAAATGGAGGGGCTTCTGAGTAGGGATAACATCTGTATAGTGTTCGAATTGGACGTTGAGATCCTCGAGCTCAACCGCTTTGGAAAGAATATCCACTGCAGAATCACATTGGAATCTGCGTAAACCCCATTGACCAATACTCCCCACCCGACGCAGTGATATTACGAGGAGGAGACGGTGTATATGCTGCCACCATGGAGCATTGGTGAGTTCGCTCAAGAGTTGCTTGCGCATATGAATTTCGACGTTCCGCAAGTTTCGAGCGGTTCTGCAGAGGCAATCATACAGGTCTTGGTGAAAGGAATTGAGACGTAGGAAGGTAAGTCCTTCCAGGCTGCCGGAGCACATGTCGCTCAAGTCCCATAGGTCCTCGACCGCAAACTCCAGCGAACGCCACTGACTGAGGCGTTCGCCACCGACCATCGCAATCAGTTCCTTCCCCCTGTCATCCACAGTCCTCGATTCGCCCCATCTACAGTTGATAGTTAGGTCAAGCGGCGCCGCCTTCGCTCTCTTCAACGCCTGGCGGAGTTGGGTGGCATTGAAGCAATTTTCTTTTCCAAACTCCCAGCGGACACCCCTCGTTGTGAGACGAGTATACGACCCACAGTCAAGCCTATCTCCGCCCCAAATCGTGATCCCGCCCCAAATTCTCGGCGTGCTAAGCGCCGTCGCCCGGAACGCGCGAGACACTTTGGTCAACGTCCAAGGAGATCCACCTTCCTCAATCACATATATCCGAAAAATCTCGGAGAGTATTTCAGGTGGTATTCGCAATGGTTGAAAACGGGTGATGAAAGAGCCCCAGTAGGAAATATCATCAAGGACTTCTTCACGCTCTGACTCGAGGGCCTTCACGCGTGCTTGAGTGTCTTCGAGTTCGCGGTCCAGACACCCGCGCCTGTCCTGGGCGATTTGAAGTTCCTTCTCAATGTCGGCGTCTGTGGGGGTCTCAAGTGGGAATTTTAAACTGGAATGCTGTATTCCTCAAGTGGTGAGTGGCTAATATACTCCAGAAACTGGGCGTTGCGAACCTGCGCGACGGCCTCGTGGGACATTGGTGGCAAAAGCGAAGAAGTGTAAGGGGTGATGGGTAGAGTTCGTACTGAGGTAAAGGGAATGAGATATCTGATACACTCGGTGGCGGCCTACTCGTTCCAGCAGCACTGATATGGTTTGGGTTCAAGTGACTGTCCTTCAGATGTGGCGGATTGCAACCATATAATCATTACGGCGTGCAGCGTGTTTGTTTTACCATGCTCAAGTCCGTGAATGCTCAACACCAAGATTCTTTTAAGGTGCTGCTGTAAAGTGAGAAGCCAAACACAACAATAAATATATACAGCATAAACAAGGGGTGATACATGTCATGTGACGAATTGAAATGCCAGTCAAATATTTCCTGCACCTTCGGCCAAGAGATCTCGCAAGATAGGTCTTCCTCGGAGAATGGCTTGCGTACCTCGCGGCCGGGCTTCGAGCTTGGGTCGCTTTCTAGGGGTTCGAGGTATCTCGATATTCTCTTTATCGAGAGGCGACGGTGCCCGCTTCGTTTTGGATCGGGCGACTGTATGAAGGACATCTGCGGACGGCGGGAGGGTGTATATCCAGCCTCTGCTATGCATCAGGCGGAAGAATTCGGTGAGCATTGGTGTGCCTTGGAGAGTCTTTCTGGATCCGAAGATAATGAGTTTTGAGCGAGCACGAGTGAAGGAGACGTTTAGACGTCGCCAATCCTTGAGAAGATCGCCAACCTGTAAAGAGTTTATGAATGCACGACCACATCTATTAGGTGTCCAGACGCACCGATCCTGTATCGTTGGATCGCACCATCGAAATAATAACGCAATCCTTGTCGCGTCCCTGGCTTCGGTCTGCCGTCAAGACCTCAACACCCTTGGATGATTGGAGAAGGTGAGAGAGAAGTTTGGCTTGTTGGCGATAAAGAGTCAGGACGCCGATACTAGACTGCATGACCCCACATTCGAGTAGCGCCTCTACAAGCTGAAGAAATATGAGTCAGTAAAGAATATCTATCAGGGTGTATAACTTCACCTGGAACACCAAATTTGCTTCAACTTCGTTCTGAACCAGGTCCCCTACCCGAGAGTCAGGGGCGGGCAGGTTATCGGTATCGACAAAGACAACTTTGCAACTGCACAACATGGTCAGAACTCAGTAGCCCCGACAAGCTAGGGTAGACGCACCTAGGGTTGACCAATGTTTTGAGCCAGCACTCCTCTCCAGAACACGGCATCGTCTTCACATGCATCTCATCCAACATCGAGATCTTCGGCACCCCGAGCACCCTCTTTGCAACCTTCTCATTACCGCATTTGAGCTTATCCTGGTACACCAATTTGTTGGAAAGCAGCATGATGTCCTCATTCATCCGGTACTGCTGTGCAAGTTCGACGACTGCATGCGGGTGTGCGTCAGAAAGACGGCGGAACAGTGAGACGTCGAGACCGCCTTTGCGCGCAGCAGTGCTCTTGACGAGGGGTGGAAGCTGGAAGTGGTCGCCGACGAGCACGAATTTGTCGGCGAAACGCAGTGGGCCGAGACAAGTGGGGAGGGTGATTTGGGAGGCTTCATCCACTATGCAGACATCGAAGGTGCGACGAGAAAATAGAGTGCTACATGGACAGTTAGGCATTGGGAGATCACGAATAAAGGATGCAACTCACTGGTCGACAGACAAGCATGTCGTAGCAACGACTGGAGGAGTGAGCAGCTGACGCTCGAGTTGCTCAACTGACGTTGGTGTTGGTCGTGCACTGAGGGTGTACTTCAAAATATCTGGATGAACCTGAAGGACGACGTTTAGCTTCGTGATTTCTGTGAAAGGGGAGGGAGGACACGCCTTATCAATATTTCCAAGCCGCAGAATTTCAAAGTCGACCTCGAGCAACTTAGTAAGGATAGTATCCACAGCCGAATGCGTATAACTTGAGAGGAGCACGGTCTTCCCTCGCTTGACGAGTTCCTTGATGATCTCCGCGATGGTTGTCGTCTTACCCGTCCCCGGCATGCCAAGCATGATCGTATAATCCTTCGCAACAAGGACTCTCCCCATCGCCTGCTTCTGATTCTCATTCAGAACACTCTCCTTCTCGTCCTTCAGCCTCTGACATTCAATCTCCAGAACAGCCTCATCGAAAGCGGGGGCTTGTAAATCGACGACGAGCGCACGCCGTCGTTCATCCCCTCCAGCGTAGAAGAGTTTGGCAAGGTTGTCCCGTATACGTCCGATCCCTGCGGCCATCTCATCCTTGTCGATTCTGAACACTGCATTCTCGGCACGATGGGTGGTCGACCTCCTCGAGCGGGCCAGCAAGCTTGCTACGTCCAGTTCATGATCCACACCAACAACAACCGACCTCGGATTCAGCTCGAGCACAAATCCTCTGGACAAGGCGAGTAAGTTGGGCTCGATGGAGATAGTCACCGCATCGCCTTTGGTAATATGCCCACTTAAGAGGGAAGGTTGCACCCTAGCTTGTATTTTTGAGACCAGCTGTTTACGCACGAACGTGTACGTGTGTCGATGAATCTTCGACACACCCGGTCCGTTCTCAAGCTTGCTTTCTTTGATGACCATATCAGCGAAGCACCGTCCCGCCTTTTCACGATCTTGCGATCCAAGCAACCAGAGTTCCTTCCGAAAGCGTAGCATCTCTTGCTCCTCAAGGGAGATGAGTGCTTCCCATTGCTTGAAGAAATCACATTGCCTTTGTGTGAGATGGCCGGTCTTGAGGTTGTATAGTTCAGCTATTTCGCTGGTGTTGTCCTCGACGCCTTCGACTGCCTGCATTAAACGCTGAGTAAAGAGAGTCCATTTCCCAGGAACGGAGGGCTTACTCGACGATAGAGCATGCATGCATCCGTAGCATAGCATTTCTTGCATACCCGTTCTTCGTCAAGGGTGGGGGGCAACAGTACTAGTGTCTCGTTTGGGGCTTCTCGTTTGCTAGATTGTCGACGCATTAAAAAGGCGGCCATACTATTTCGGTTTTGAACGAGGCTCCTTAGCTCGTGTCTTCCTCGTGCGACTCGGATGACTTCGTCCGACTGTGTATAATAGAGGAGCCCGCTGCCGACTTCCTGCCCTGAACATTGAATAATTCAGTATCACAGAATAAATCGTGACCGTGGGTTAGCATACCATAGCGTTCCTCCATCAGCAAGGTATACAGCATAGTCTGCGCGCGGTGCTCCATTCCTCCCCTTGACATGCCAGTTTTGATTTCAAAAGGCATCGAACAGCTCTTCGTCTCCTTGATAGGACCCTTCTTGTGCTCGAGTACAACTCGTAAGGACGCGTCAAGTTTACCCTTCAACCCAAAGGATGGCGACCAGATGTCTTCTTCAGTGTCATGAACGCCACAGATTGCAAGATTGGTGCTCTCGCCTCTGGCGGCCCTCGTGTCAGTGAGGACGGCATCCGACTGTCGAGTGTGTTATAAGAAACCGGGAACAGTTTGAGATAGAAGGAAACCGACCTTCGGCAAGTCCCCAATGAAGCGCCGACTAAACGCCTCAAGACCCTTCGCTCGCTTGCGAATCTCAGCCTCAGCGGTATCAACGTTGACGCCCAATCGAACCAAGCTCTCCATACCGGCATGAATGATCTCGGTGGTTTTTTTGTCAATATATGTTCGATCCCAGCGACCGTCAGCAAGGCATGCCTGCATAATTTCGTGTAACATGTTACCCCATACTAACGAAGGGGTGATGTCGGATGTAGAAGAGAGAAGTGCGCCTATCAGCGGCCTTCGCGCACATTGGGCAGAATTGGCGATGGAGGTCGCGGTGATGAGAATGTCGGGATGTAAGATGAGAATATTCTTGAATGTAGATAGTGTGATGGTAGATTGAATGGGGTTTGGAACTGTAGTGTCTATGCGTTCAAAATGCCCGATTATGTTTACGATGTCGCCTGAAGAACCATAAAACACACTGAACCTTGGAGGAGTAGAATAGAGGTACCTGTTTTGACGTCGGTATAGATCCAGTCTCCTTGTAAGATTACTTGGTGTTGCCCATCGGATGTTCCATGAAATCGGACTGTCAGAATCTGTTGGAGTGAGCGAATCGAGAATGTCACAAATGAGCTAGATGGTACCTTTTCTGGTTTGCCATTCAGCTCCACGTCATCGACATTTTCGACTATACATCGAGTGCAAGGATCTGGGTTCCAGATATGGGAAGGGGATGGCGCTACGCGTGTTGGTAACCGTTCCACCTAGGTAATCTGGTCAGCTGATACTAGTTCCAGCGCCTGGTGTGCCCGTACAGGAGTCTCGGATGCGTCTGCTTCGTCGTCCAGTCGGTCATCCCAATCCCATTCCTCGGCACCATTGAGCAGGTCTTTCGTGTCTTTCAAGGGTGACTTGCATGTTAATCGTGGTTCTTGTATCGGTGTGTTGTGAACATCGTGGGCGTGTTTCGCCGGAGGTGGTCTCCCTGGAGGGCCATTGGCAAACGGCGTGCCCATTTCGGACAAAAGCGCGTCTAGAAAAGCTGTCTCCTCTTTTGACATGGACGGAGGCATTGTAGGAGACGTTCGCAGGTTGAGAGTCCAAAGCGTGCGCCAAAAGCGGGTTCGGAGTTTGGATTTGTTTCGCGTTTTACCACCTGACACCACTCCAGTTGGGCACCGTCAACTGTACGCGACTACAGCCTTAAATGAAGCCCAACTATCCCAGTCCGAGGTACTGCTATCTATACACATGAGGATGACCTTCTATCGAAACAATTTTACAGGTGCGTAGCACCAATGTTGCAGAACGACGGATTTGGAAGGTGATATCACTGCAGAGGCATTACCAGGTGTTGAAGGGCATTACTGAGACTCACTAGTTCGACCTGTTCCAACCTTTATTTCCGATATTCTTTGGGTGTCGCTCTACTGGAGGACACTGGCAACCATTTTGGGTAGCGATATCAGATTCCAAGGTGGAGAGGAGGCTGGGTGTTGAATGTGGAGGCTGTTCCCCTCCCCATTCGCCGCCCATACCAGGACCTGTTGGGCCACCGACGAGGGTGACAGAAAGCGCAGTTCAGAAGTCAAGGAAGTGTCTAGCTATGACAATAGTCAACGTCTTACTCATTGTTACGGCGAAGGCCCTTCGAATGAAGCTTTCGAAGTTGTAGACCTGACTTATGTAGGAGCATCTTTCCACCCTTCCGTGGCATGATTTGGTCAAAACACGCCTTCCTTGTCTTTCAAATGTGGATTTGAAGAACTTACTCTCGTGAGAGAGTACTAACGGCTTCAACCGCTTGGGCTTTCTGAGTTGTTCTCGTCCAAGGCAAACATCTTCCGTATTCAAAGCTCATTCAGGATAGGCGAGAAAAGAGCAGGGACAAGGCCTATTTTATTTATTTTATTTTTAAGTTTCTCTCGCCCTGAGTGATTGCATGAACCTAACCTCAAAAGATCAGCTATACATCTAGACTCCCGTTACATCTCATGTTCCATCGGCCAGAGAGCCGGATCGTGCACGGGACCATCGAGGAATAAATCGCGCATCGGAGGGGTGGGTTCGGAACCACTGTAAAACCGGTACATCGCACGTCGTATGCCCGATTTCGTCCTTCCACTCAAGAACTTATAAATTGCCCATACACCTTCCTGGTCCATCAGTAGCCCGCGTTGGACAAAAGTCGGGCGAAATTCAAGGTGGAGTTCCGCGAGAGTCGGGCACAAGTGCTCCGAACCCATCGTTTGGAATAGTCCGGGACCCACGGCTTTTGGATATACAAGCTCGAGGTAATCTAGCTCCGGAGAGGTGCGAAGGACGCGAAGGACATCTTCATTCGAGACATCCTGATGCCGGAGTCGTATACTTCGAAGGGAAGGACTTGCAAAGCTCCCGTGATGTTCCCCTGTCCAAGTGCGCTCTAACACAGCTGACAAGCCTTTCTCCCCAGCTGCACTCCCACGTGTTTCCCCACAAATTGTCAAGTGTTGGAGACTGGGCATCTTGATTTTGTTCAAAACAGTTGCATCACATCCGTCCATAACGAAACTCGTGAGTTGAAGGGCTGTCACTGGCCGATCGAATTGGTTTCCTGGCGCCCAGTTGCAAGTGAGGTGCATGAGTCTCATCTCCGTAAGGTTGGGGAAGTCGATGTGCATGGTGAAGTTGCCCTGATAGAGCTCCAGTCGGCTCAAGTTGACGAACCCATGAAACCTTTCGATCCGACTGGTGGACAAACCGTGAAATACGGCGCTTTCTAGAGCTGGAGAATGTCGAAGTGCGAGTGCAAGAAGCTTCCATGGCGGACAGTGCTCGTACCCCTGATCTGGCTCGAAAGCGTTCAAGAGAGGAACGCCTCTCCACACAATTGCCCGTAGCATCGGGAAGGGACCGGAGAACAAGCCCGACTCTTTCCATGGGTAGCACCCTGCTTGGCAGCTGACAAATCGCCAACGTTGCTTGTGCCGAACAATAATAGGTATCATCGCACGAAGGATATTCTGCGACGCTTCGTTTAGACCATCGATGAAAAGGTCAAGATAGAGGTAGATAGGGGCATTTCCGGCTCTTTTGAGAGCAGCTTCGAGGCGAGTGGGAGTATTGCAAATCTCTGTACCCGCGATGTAGCGAGTGTCGAATGTTTCGATACCTGTAACTCTGATAGAAGACCACAAAGAAGGCATGCTAAATGCTCTGGTCCTCCATAGGCGATCTATCTGGACAAGAGTCCAAGGCGAGACGTCGGTAAGTCCAAATATGGTGGAGAGAACATCAAAGTTAAGCTTGGGAGTAATGGGATCAACTGGAGCAGGAAAAGAGGTTGTGCTGGGTTGACTATTCACCTTCGGAGGTGCTGCTGCCATCTAGAGACCTGATCGGGCAGATCGGCACCGCGTCTGCTCTCCGTTCGAAAGGGACTGTGGCGGGAAGGGTCACCCTCTGGAAGTTGATCGGTTGAAGCAGCTCACCTTCGAGGCAGAGAACAAATGTTTGAAGCGCCGCTCCTGTCCGAAACCTTTTTCCGTCTGTCTCGGGACCTGATCTTTCAATTCTGGAGTTTACTGCTGTGTGTCCTCGCAACTAGTTGCTTTATTTACATGCTTGCTAGACCTGACTACCGTCATATCTGGGAACTGTATATCTAATAAATCCAGAGCGATGGTAGGCAAAATGATTATATTTTAGTGTAGGATACTGTTGGAAATATGGTTGTATTTTCGCCGGTGACCGATTTCTCTTAGCGTGGCTTATGTCCGGGATTCCGTCCGGATATCCGTTCCGTTCTTGTGATTCTTCTCTTGTTATCACATGGCAACACCTTGGGTATCTACATTATCATGACGTATTTGTGGCGGGCCCCAACAAACGCGATACTTTGCTCATACTGTAGTATCGCTTTCGCGGCAATCTCAACAGATACCACCCCTGTACAGGTTACAGCTTCATCAACCTTTCCAAAGCAGGATCAAAGGACAAGTTCCGAAGGGGTTGCGTGCTCATAATATCGAGACACCACGCAACTCGTAGGAACGCGTGAGGATAGGAAATGCGTCGGTGCCCCCATTTCAGCCCTTCGACATTGCCTATGGCCCCAATCTTTAAATTCCAGCGTCATATCCGTAAGAGCGGAGCATACGCCCTTGGTATTACTCGAAAAGAGTTGAGGTTCGACGCAGATGTGATACAACAGTTCCAGAAGCACCAGCCGGAGGATGATCATAAGGTGCTAGCATGTCACTTTCCAATAATAATTGCTGGCGAATCAATTGGGTGGCCAGTGACAGTCGGTGGTGACGGTTGCATTCCACACTTTCATCAAAGGACCGCTGAATTTCGTGACCTTATTACCATATACTGAGGTTTTGGTTAGCGTGGTTGAAGAGGAACCTGGCATTCACACGTACGTATCTGGATCTGGGAGAGGGGTATTAATCCTTCGGCCTTGGGAGGGTGAATCGCGCGGATTCCTGACCTTCTCTCAGTGAATTATGCCATCTGATTGAGTCCAAGTCGCAAGCGCGCAACTCGAGCGTTTGCAGGGTTTATGAGGTTGCGCCAGCAACAGCTCAGAGGGACTCGGTTGTCGACCGACCACTGTCAAAATGCTGCAAACATCACTGATAGAGAGTCCCCTCGAACTGTGGAGATCTTCTGACAGGTGCTGCTTCCACCATCGCGCTGCTAGGTGCTTCGTGCTAACGAATGGCCCGCGGATCCATTTGCGGATATGATATGAGTCTGCCTTCATTTGGCGAACTTCCACGGGCGTCTGTACGCTATAATAACATGAATCACGTGAAGTAGCGAGTTAGCAACATGGGCATAAGACGGCAAGGTGGGTTGCTGAACCTAGAGGACAGTTTACCACAGAGCAATTGACCTTCCCTAGCATTCATTGCAAATAGTCATAGAACAACGTCCTCTGGTTGGGTAGTGATATATATATAGCAGACGATACCGGGGCTCCTTTCCATCAGGGGCTCATTGCCAAACAAGCTTTTATAACTTGGACCCGCCCCTTTCTACTTTCTAGCTTCTAGTTCTTCGACTGGTTCGAAATTCTCTGTTTTTCATTCCTTCTTGTCATCCGGCCCCTCCCCGACTTTCAATCTGCCACCCTCGTCCGCCATGAAGTCCTGCCCTATCGCCTCGAAATGCACTCTGTTATTCCTTCTCATAACTACAGTTTTTGAAAGTAACGCCATTCCCCTTACGATTCATCGACGCTCCTTCGACCGCCCATTCCCGCCCACCTCGCCGACATTTCGCCATGCGCTCATATCGTCGCGTATGCACGCTCTTCTTCCACGCAACTACGAATCCCAGTATGGATCTACGGACACGAAATACGACGGAGAAGGGTATAGGGGCGAGGAGGGAAGCAGCCGTGAGCCTCAACAGGACGATAGGTACGGAAATGAAGGGGAAATAGAAAATATCGGGATGTCCCGTGATCACCGTCACTCGAGTTCCGGATCAGACGACTGGAATGAACGGACATCTGCGACTTCGGGTGGCTCGGACGAAGGGGTGGAGGATGAACGGTATGAACCACAATCTAATGGGAGTCCTGGAGACTCAGAAGCCAATCATTTTCCATATGACTATCCAAGTGCCCCCACAAAAAGCGGAAGTCGTCCTGAGCACAACCATCAGGTCCCAGGGGACACAAATGAGTCAGATGAACTGCCGGCTTTCCCGCAAATGCAACCTACGGAAGATCAACCTCACGAGTCTAACCCAGTATCGCATCAAGGTAAAGAAACACCGCCCGAAGAGGCCACCCTTTCCGAGCACGTCGCTCCCTCCTTGGCCAACGAAGATTATCCCTCCATGGCTTGTAGCACCCTGTCACGACTATACCAACGGCTCGATGGGCCAGCATGGCACAACCAAGAAGGTTGGAAGGAATCAACGGTGCCTCGTCGGATACGTACTCGTGATCACGAGGGTTCCCGAGAGAGCCAGCACCCATTCGAGACTGCTGGACAAATGGAGGCAGGCACAGATGATGGACAGGACGAAGGCCAGGTTGGCGAAAGTAGCATCAATAGGGGTGCGACCAACGATAGGAAAGAGAACCCGATGGTGGTCAAGGAAGACAGCAGTGATCCACCTTGCTGCTTTTGGTTCGGCGTCACCTGTAGAAGTTCGAGGGTTGTTGGGCTGGCTTTGGCGGGGAATGGCTTGGATGGGCCATACCCCACAGATATCGTACAGAGTATGGTCGATTTGGAGACTGTGTGAGTTTCTAATCCCGAGGAAACCTCGTCGGCTCTAATTCTAGAGTTATAGAGACTTCGCAAACAACAAGATCACCGGCAACCTCCCCACAATAGGGGATCTCCCATTCGAACTTCGAACCCTTCGACTTGTAGGCAATCCTATCACACAGGGACCCTCAGTTGCATAATGTCTCAGCCAGCGTCTATGGAGCATTCATGATAGGACCAATAAAGTTCATGTTTCCGTGACAACTCTCAATGCTGAATGTGTGAGTGGGCTGACACCAGCCGGTTCCGGTGTTCCCTATTGCGGTCACGTTTAATTGTGTGAGAAACCGGAAAAGTCGGGGAGAACAGGAAAGCGAATGCACTGTAGTGATTATGAAGTCTATTTGATCCAACCGTTTTGGCTACGAAATCACTACATTTTCTAGTGGAAGCCTACTGTTCTTATATACACCTTCGATTCCTCGACATATCGAAGGGGCTGATCAATTTGTGAGTCATACTCCCAGCATATCTGTGCGCGTGTGAGTTGATTGTGTGTACATGATAGATCTAAAGCACCTTATAAGCAATCTTCCAGCACTGTAGCTTTCTCCTATCGTAGTCATTGGCCTAAACAAACTTCAATCACCAATATAGTCACTTTCAATGGAAACCATAACTAACTATCACTACTTTGATGAGGTGCAACTTCGAGTCGACACACTGATTAAGTAGGGCCTTCGCTTGTTCATACCGAAACGCTGTACGGTATGATGAAAGTACCATCGAGAACTCTTCGAGTACGCATGCTGTGGCCAAAAGCTGATCGAGTTGGTTCTATTATACATAGTGGGCTTATCAAATTAGAGGGCACATTTCAAAGTAGCTCACCAGCGTGGTGGAGTTGGTCCCGATAGCCAACTTCTTGAGATTGGGTGTTCGGAATAGCCGCTGGAGAGATGCAAGAGGTGGGTAAAAGTGTGGGAGGCGTAAGACGGAAATCGTTTGGGCGTGCTTCCGGGATACCCATGACAGAAGGCTTTCGCCTTTATAAAAGACTGATTCCTCGCACAACAGTTTGACCCTAAGCCTTTCCAGTTGGGAGGTGCCCGCGAGGAGGTCGAGGAAAAGGGCGATCTCGTCTTGTCCTTCACATATCTGAGATTGGCAGTAGAGAGAAACGTCCCGCAGGTTCAGGAGGTTAGTCGGTCGAGTGATCTAAGAGGCCTGTGAGCTTCCATAATTGCAAGAGTGACTGCGACTCACCTCCTCCACCCAGAGGCATCTCCTCAGCGATTGGTAATGAAACGTGTGTAAGTGCGGGAGAGACGAAAGCATATCAAAGAGCAACGCCGTAGATAGAAACAAGGAACCACCGTCCTCCAAGGTGAGTGTATGAAGTGTCGTGAAAGTAGAAACAATATCCAAATCGGCCGGCACACTTACTAACTACGAAATCATTTAGTCGAAACATGCATCTGCCAGTCACTAAACGCTAAGACGCTTACACCGATGTCTAGATCCTCTAATAATGGTAGATCGAACTCGGTGAGTCTTGCCAGTGCTGCTGGGCCCTTCGAGCGGAGTTTCTTTACAGTTAGGAACGTTCTTCTAGTCCCTACCATGTCTTCAAATGACTCGACAGTCAATTCTTGTAGAGCCGAACCAAGGAAGTATCTGGCCATTGGCAGAGAGGTTGTGTAGGTGTTGGAGCACCGGTGCCATGGAAAGGCGAGATTGAGGCTTCGCACGTTGATGAGGCGTTTGTAATGTTCTGGATTGGGCTTTCGTCGTTGGATCCAGCAGCCTGGGATGACTCTTATTATTGAGATCCGCTTTCGGGTTGATTGTACTAACCACAGATATCCAGATGTCGTACGGCGGTGAAATGCGTTGAGGACCACGAAGTTAGGTCTACCGATGAAGTGTACGAATTGGAATACTCAAACAATGGGTCATCAATTGCATGAATAGAGTACATATGGTCCTGCTCACATTGAAATCAGCGGATACAGGACCGCAAGGAACATTTCGATACAGCACTGACGTGGCCGCCGACTTCAGGAGTTTAGATGCAACACAAACTGAGGGCAAGTCTTTCCGATCCAGGTACTCGAAAACACATAAGAGAACCTCGAAAGGGAACGGGGGAAGATTGAAATATTGTGCGAACATGTCGGTGGGCAAGTCTAAGTGTGGCAATTGATGCGGACGGATGATGATAAATTGACAAATTTGGCGCGGCCGGTTTTCCTAGTACGAGCAAATCTGATGTTTGTTGGGATCCGCTACAAACACTTGGGATACAAGACGAACGAAGCGTCCATTTTATACTGTAATCTCCCGGGGCTGTGCATTCTGCAGCAGGCACTGAGCGCTCGCACTCCCGACATAGGTGAAAAATGAATCTTAGGAGTCTTTAAAGAGGAAAAGTATGATCCCTTCTTGTGCTTCAGCCTAATAGTTGTTAAGCCCAAGCCGAGTCTTTGTTTTTCCTTTCAAACTCTTCCACCTTCTTCCTCTGGTAGAACGCAGAAATCGACTATTTGGACCTTTAAATAATCAAGGGGTGAAATCTGAAACACCTACAACAGGGAGTTCTGGGAGGAATCCGCGAGACGAAATTATCCGCTCGATCCTGGCAAAGAACAAATCAAGCGAAACCTCACTCAAGCCAGTACTACCTTAACGAGAGCTTTCCCAATTCTCACCTTGAGAATAACCCTGCACAAAAGCAATGGACGCCCTAATAGCCCGAACGGAATCACTCGGTATTCCCCCGAGTTCTAAAAAACGCAAACGTATAAATGGCCCTTCGAAGCCCACCACCTCGCCCAAACCACCCAAATCAGACCCCACCCTGTCCTCGATCGCAAGGAGCACCCGCGTACCCAACTCGCTCGCACACCCAGCAGAAAAGGACCCCGCGTTACTCTCCACGCGCAAAAAGTCTTTTGGGCACATAAAGGATCTGAAACTGCGTTCTCACTTGGCCCACCTAGCGGAGCATTCTGTCCAAGTCAAGGAAATGCGCGAGGATGCGGAGATGTTGGGGACTACGCAAGCGGGTGCTATGGAGGTTGAGGGAGAGATGGAACGGACGTGGAAAATTACGCAGAGTGAGGTGAAGGAGAGCGTTGGGGTTGAGGCGGGGAAGGCGCGCAGGGAGTGGCTGCTTGATGGTGGCGGCTACGTTGATGTTGCGACGGTGTGGTTGGGTAATGCGTATATCTGAGAGCTCTTGCCTCCAGGCATCTCGCGATTGCTGGCAAAAAGGGACATGTTGCTACTTTCGACTGGCAAACTGGCACATTACACTCGGAACTCCAATTGAAGGAGACCGTACGAGACATAACGTATATTATCACCCCATATTTTGCGTACCATTTCTCACGTTGTTTCAGGTTTCTACAAGACCAAACCCTCTATGCTGTTGCTCAATCGAAACATGTATACATGTACGATTTGAACGGTGTTGAGCTCCACCGACTTTCCCATCACATTGAGCCTACCAAGCTTGAGTTCCTACCTTACCACTGGTTACTTGTTAGCGTGGGCAATCCCGGCGTGTTGGTGTACCAGGACGTTAGCACTGGGCAGACAATATGCGAGCACCGGACGCGGCTGGGAGCGTGTAGAGCAATGTGCCAGAACTGGCACAACGCCGTAATTCAACTAGGACACCAGAACGGTTGGTTGTATCTCCTCTACATATACACACATGATGGGAGACATTGAATAACACACAGGTACTGTGACGCTCTGGACACCCAATTCTTCAAAGCCGCATGTCCGCCTTCTCGCACATATGGGTCCTGTCGCCTCGATTTCGATGGATCCCTCTTCTGCAGGTCGATACATGGCGACCTCGGGGATGGATGGGACAGTCAAAGTTTGGGACTGCCGGAACTGGAAGGGCTGCGTGCGAAAGTGGAACACCCGGGCAAGTACGGCAGAGGTGGAGTGGAGCCAGAGGGGCATGTTAAGCGTTGCGTGTGGAGGAAGTGTAAACGTACGTAGTCTCTCCTACCACTCACCTTTTTCTCAAAGCGTTTAATTGTTCATGATGACCGGTGCAGGTATACCGTCAACCGGTCGTAATACAGCCCCACCCACACACCGCCCCTCCACCGTTATACATGACCCACCCGATCCCTCACCGCCCGCTCTCCTCTATCCGGTTCTGCCCCTTCCAGGATATCCTCACCGTTGGTCATTCCGCAGGTCTCTCGAGCCTCCTCGTACCCGGCGCGGGCGAACCGAATTTCGACAGCGCCGAGGCGGATCCATTTGAGGGCAGGAACGCACGGCGGGAAAGGGAGGTACGGGGGCTACTCGACAAGTTAGCACCAGATACGATCGTGTTGGACCCTGAGATTATTGGTGGGGTCGCTGAGGGTGCTCAACGTGGTTTGGGTACGGAAGCTCCCCCGACTCGAGCGGCTGAGGGTGAGCGGCAAAGCCGATGAGAGTGAGGTCGTCGACCCGCTCGATGGGAAGGTGGATGAGGAGATGAGCGGAGAGGGATTCAATGGGCTGAATGAGAAAGAGAAGAAGGCGAAGAGGGAGGAAGTGAAGGAACGCATGAGGATGCGTGGAAAGCACAAGAGCATGGCCAGGTTTTTGAAGAAGAAGCGGGCGAATATTTTAGATCCTGCCACGGTGCGTAGAGAAGCTTGGAGTCTCTAGAACTTTACTGACCGAGTTCTAGATCGCTATTCGGGCCAAGCTGGAGAAGCAGCGAGTTGCGGCCAAGGCAACGGCCGAGGCAAAAGATGCATCGGCGACTGGTGAGAATGAGGGACCTCGATCTGCACTTGATCGGTTTAGGAGATAATGTCGATTCTGCGGCGTGCTGTGACCTCCGATACCAAACCCTTTTCCATGTACGATACCGGCCGATTCACCGCTTAGTCCTTTAGAAACTAGTCTCAGACGTGGTTTCGGCAGTGCTCCAGCTAGCGGGTCCTTAGCGATTTTCAGGTCAATGGTCGTGCGTCACTTTTGTCGCGGCCAAGTCCGATCGTAGGTTGGACCCAGACCGTTCAGCTATGCTCGCTGTACGGCGCGCTGGCGCTCGCATTCGCCCTTCTGCGACATCTCTAGCTGCCCTTCGCGTTGTAAGGGCCTGTCTCCCGCCGTCAAGAGGCCTGACAAGCGGGACACAGACGGATCGGGTGAGCGTCGTAGATGTTCTTTCGCTCGCTGTTCTTGTTGACCAATAAATAACCATTTCATTATGATTAGGAAACAATAACACGGCTGCTATACTCAATTGGAACCAAGCGCGAGGTGGAGCGATACCTCCGCATTTTCTCTTCGTCGTCCCACCCGTCCCACCCCGCAAAATTCGCTGTCATCAAAATTGGAGGAGCTGTACTTGATCAACTTGACGAAATCGCCCACTCTCTTTCCTTCCTCGCCCGTGTCGGTCTCTACCCCGTCGTTCTCCATGGGGCGGGTCCTCAGCTCAACGAGATCATCGAGAGCGAGGGTATTACCCCCGACTACATCGACGGTATCCGCATCACAGATGCACACACTCTCAATATTGCTCGCCGCGTTTTCCTTGAAGAAAACTTGAAACTCGTTACTGCCCTCGAGAAACTCGGCACACGCGCACGTCCAATCACGTCTGGCATTTTCACTGCAGAGTACCTCGATCGTGACAAATACGGCCTTGTTGGCAGAATTACGCGCGTCGACAAGCGCCCTCTCGAGGCTTCCATCCGCGCCGGCGCTCTTCCCATTCTTACTAGTCTCGCAGAGAGCATAGACGGCCAGATCCTTAATGTAAATGCCGATATTGCGGCCGGTGAACTCTCCAAGGAGCTAGAACCCTTGAAGATCGTCTTCCTCAACGAAAAGGGCGGTCTCTTCCATGGCATTACGGGTGAGAAGCTCGATGTGATCAACCTCGATGAGGAGTACGCCGAATTGATGAAGGAGTCCTGGGTCAAGTACGGTACCAAGCTCAAGATGCGCGAAATTAAGGAACTTCTCGACCACCTCCCACGCACTTCCAGCGTTGCCATCATCTCCGCCGGCATGCTCCACAAGGAGCTTTTCACCGACTCCGGCGCGGGTACTCTCATCCGACGTGGCTATAAGCTCTTCAAGGCGCACTCGATCGACGAAGTCGGTCCTGACCGCGTCCGACAAGTCATCCACGACCGCGACCTCGACGTGCAACACGGCAACAATAGTGTGTCAGGCGTGCTCTCCGACCTTAAAAATACGCCATACACGATCTACGGCGACGAGCCATTCGACTGCATCGCGATCGTCAGCCACCCAGAAAACGAAGTTCCTGTTTTAACCAAGCTCCTTCCTTCCCGCAACGGTATTCTCAATAACGTTATTGATAACGTGTTCAATGCTGTGAAAAGGGACCACCGCAAGCTCTTCTGGACCGCCCTTGCCGACGACGAGAACCGTACATGGCACTTCCAGCGGGCGGATGGGAGCTTCACCCGCGCCGGAAAGAGCCTTTTCTGGTACGGTATCCAGGATGTCGCCGAGGTCGAACGTGCCGTCAGAGAGCTCGAGGCTAAGGGACGCATCGAGCGCGCGTACTTGCCTGTTGGTCCATCGGCGAAGCCTCACCGAACTGGTGCTGAGCAGTCCCGGTCGTTCTCCACGCTCGCCCACAGGCCAAGCGGTGTGATGTCTGGGTTCGGACGGGATCGGGGATACGCCACAGCGGTTCACCCTCCCGCCACTACCTCAAATGACAAAAAGCGGGTAGCCCTGATTGGCGCACGAGGCTACACGGGCCAAGCTCTTGTATCCTTATTCGACACCCACCCGCACCTCGAGCTCTCGCATGTCTCCTCGCGTCAACTTGCAGGAAAACAGCTCGATGGTTATTTCAGGTCAAACATCGCGTACTCCAACCTCTCCCACTTGGATGTCGAGCGGATGGAAAAGGACGGTGAGGTCGATGCATGGATTATGGCCCTCCCGAACGGGGCCTGCAAACCTTTCGTCGATGCGATCGACCGCGCGAAAGGAAAGGGCGTCGTGGTGGATTTGAGTGCAGATCATAGGTTTGAAGGAGGAGAATGGGTGTACGGACTGCCTGGTGAGACTTGATGTATCTCGTTTTGCACGAAAATGCCCATTGATTTGTTCTCATCCTTTCATTCTTCTGTGATTGTTAGAACTCTATGACTCCCGTGCTCGATTACGTGTTGCAAAGAGGATCTCCAACCCTGGATGCTACGCCACGTCTATGCAGCTGCTTCTTGCTCCACTGGTCCCGTACATGGACATCCGCGCTCCTCCTACCGTATTCGGTGTCTCCGGATACTCGGGCGCAGGAACGCTATTTACTCAAGACCTCGATGGTCGACCAGTCACCGTTCCCAAAGTCCATCCTACTGACTTACACGGCGGGAACGGGCTCCGCCCTTACGCCCTCACAGACCACATTCACGAGCGGGAAGCGAGCGTACACCTCTCACGACTAGTCGACCACTCCCCCACCGATCCGCACTTTTCTAAACCCACGTCCGAACTGGACGTCGAAACTGGCCCGTTGGCAGAGACCACGCTTGAACACGCGGACAAGCCACTTCGTGTGGCGTTTGTCCCCGTCGTAGCGTCTTGGTATAGCGGGATCATATCTACTGCTTCTGTGCCCCTCAGCGGAGTGGTAATCGAACGCCGGATGCACGTGCGGGAGTTTAAGGCGCTCTACGAGGAACGGTACGGGAGGGAAAAGCTGATCAAGCTCCTGGGTAAGGGGCCGGAAGTTGGGGATGTCGAGGGCCAACATGGGTGGGTCCTTGGTGGTATGCAACTACATTCAAGTGGGGAAAGGATCGTTGCGGTCGCCGGGTTGGATAATTTGCTCAAGGGTGCTGCTACGCAGTGCTTGCAGGTGAGTCGTGAACTGAACTAAAATGCCATGAGTGGAAAGCCGATGAACTACGTTGCAGAATTTGAACCTTGCACTTGGATATGAAGAATACGCAGGGATACCCTTGTCTTGATGGACCCGGATGTGCGCTGCTCGTATATACGCCCCCCACGGTTTGCTAGTTTTTCCTTCGATTGGACACATTCTCGCCTCGCCTTCAAAGTCATAATGTGAGAGAGGGACCAAAGGCCTTCGCTTGAATGATCACGGTGAATAAGGACACCCAAAAACGCGCCCCGTCATGTCTCAAGCCAAAAACCAGCTTGCAAGTCGCCGGTTCTGGTGTCAACAGTCTCTCCAACGCCTTTTATCAACACTCCACATGTTTCCTGGTGACTTCCATAAGCATGCTGGATCTGTAAACGTCATTGTGATGTATAGGCTGCGACTTATCGGAAGGAGCCCAATTACTTCCGTTATGACTTGGTGCGGCTTTCCTCTAGCGCAGCTACGGAGCCGATTGAAGTTCATTCAGCAATTGTCCCGGCGGGTCCTAGCTTCTCTTGGCCTCGTGACGCGCATCCGTTCGCGACCTCGAATCTCACCCCACTACTGCGTAACCTCCGTAGTCTGTTGGGTACCCTGCTTGTTCGGGTCAAACTCTTCTGACCCTTTCACTCCAAGAGGTCTCCATCTTTTGGCGACTCCTGCCAATGGCACTGACAAAGTGGTCAATTGGTTTCCCTCTGTACATGCCGTGTCCTGGGACATTAGTACGACAGGCCCCCAGAGAGCATCCCTACGGAGCAACGCGAAATCTGATGGTGTGTGCTCTGTCATTCCGTCCCTCATGCTTATGCTGACTATGACGCCGACTACCTCCTCGGGAATGTCAGGGCAAATAGGCCCACTGGCAAGCCATACACGGCGAACCATAGTCCTGTCTTCGAAAATTTCCTTATTTGGTGCATCATCCTCACTTTCCAACACCGCATTAGCACCGTTTGGTCGCAGTAGATTGTAGAACCATATCTAGGCACCGTATTCTTGCAGGATCCGGAACGTGCTTGGAGTCTGATTATCTTCTCCGTTCACACTCGGTTCTTAGATAGGATTACAACGAGGTGGTTTTCGTACGACTATTATGTATTATCACACGCCTCAGTTGTCATAGTCACTCGTATTATCTGGTCCAAGGATTGTAGGTCCAGGTGTTGAAATTTCCACGACTCCAATAATACGACGCGAATAATCATGTTTATTGAGGCCCGCTGCAAACACGGAAGTATACAGAACACATGAATCAGGACCTTATATACATGGGCCTTGCCATGAAACACCTTTTTTTTTTCTGAGAACATGCGGGCCTGTAACATTTGTGGCGCTGAGACTCGCACCTGCATCCAAAATTCTGAAACCACCGTCTATATTTTCCTTAGTACAGAGCAGGGCGCGAATAGCACCAAAGTTCCGGTCAAGCTTAGGTCGATCCTCATCTTACCGCTTTTGCTGCTGTCGAGCGTACTGCAATCACTCACAGATGGTCGATATGGGCAAATAGCTGACGGACTCACTCACATCATACTCCTTGCTCAATGACGCCCTTGCCTCCGGCGTGGAGATCGCGGAGCGGTGCGTCTTTTTATACTCATCGAAGTAACTCACGGATCTTCTTCCTATAGTGCCCCATTTGGCATCTCTGGAAGAACTTCCCTTGTTAAGCAACCCACCGATCTCGTACCTCGTTCAATATTAATAATGATGGGAGAAACCTCAAGGCAACAAAATATCAAACTACGTACGTAGAGTTCAATAGAAAGAAAGGTTATGAAGGTACACTTTTGTAAATTTGGGTCCACGAGGTTCCGAAGGCAATGTCGTCAAAGTCAAGAGAGACGGATCGATTACGAGAAGTAAGGGGGATTGTCATAAGGGCAGGTGAATGCATGCTGAAACGACACTCATGGGGTACCCAGTATAGTAAACCACCCATTAAGTCCCTTACCCAACCGTCCATGTTGGGCTTCGCAAAAAAATCAGGATGGATCGGGTTACAAGAGGAAGGTCGGATGGGAGCATATGGAAATGCATCCCACACATGGGTGGTGTTGTCATTAGATCCAGACACGATGTGCCGCCCATGCGAAGAGTAAGCAATAGACTGGACCGAGTCCGTATGCCCCTCGAAAGGCTTGCCGGCTGCAGTACCAGCCTCAGGATCCCAGGTTCTAATGGTGTGATCACCGGATCCGGAGATGATGTGGCGCCCATCGGGTGAGTAAGAGGATTGCCCACCGCAGCACCAGTCTTGGCATCCCAGATTCGAATGGTGTGATCGAAGGATCCGGAGATGATGTGGCGCCCATCGGGTGAGTAAACAACGGACGTCACCCCATTAATGTGCCCCTCGAGAGGATTGCCCACCGCAGCACCAGTCTTGGCATCCCAGATTTGAATGGTGCGATCGAAGGATCCGGAGATGATGTGGTGCCCATCGGGTGAGTAAACAACAGACGTCACCCCATTAATGTGCCCCTTGAGAGGATTGCCCACCGCAGCACCAGTCTCGGCATCCCAGATTCGAATGGTGCGATCGTAGGATCCGGAGATGATGTGGCGCCCATCAGGTGAGTAAGCAACGGACGACACCCAGTTAGTGTGCCCCTTGAGAGGATTGCCCACCGCAGCACCGGTCTTGGCATCCCAGATTCGAATGGTGTGATCGAAGGATCCGGAGATGATGTGGCGCCCATCGGGTGAGTAAGCAACGGACCACACCCAGTTAGTGTGCCCCTCGAGAGGATTGCCCACCGCAGCACCAGTCTTGGCATCCCAGATTCGAATGGTGTGATCG